>JABAHP010008767.1_pt1 | contig 11492 bp, 7 predicted proteins | sample 7062081 | NCBI WGS metagenome assembly JABAHP01 (sample SAMN14534357, study PRJNA622989) | marine sediment metagenome | biome: marine biome [ENVO:00000428]; feature: marine pelagic biome [ENVO:01000023]; material: deep marine sediment [ENVO:00002113] | place: India: Gulf of Kutch | collected... | reverse complement strand
GTATCGGTCACGATCATGATCAGGCGGCGGTTCACTCGATCGGCGATCGCGCCTGCCACGGGGGCCAGCAGCACGCCGGGCAGGGAACCGAACAAGACGGTCAAGGCAAAAGGCGTGGCCTCCCCGGTCTGATCGTAGATCCAGACGCCCAGGGCAAAGCTGGTGAGCCCCGAACCGATCATCGAGATCAACTGGCCGGCCCAGATGACCAGAAAGGTGCGCATGCCCTTTGGGGCCTCGCGTGTAGTAAAAGTGTTTGTCGTCATTCCGTTGGATTCTCCATTCCCCGGACCGGCCTCCTGCTTCTGAGATGCAGCTCCAGGAATTCTGCCTGCATCTCCGAGGCCGCCTCAAATGCCTCGCCGGTATAAATGTCGAAATGCCCCTGCGGGACCATCACCGGCGTAGCCTGCGGCATGCGGGCCGCAGCCCGCCCCACTGACGCCGCGTTTATGAGCGAGTCGTGCTCAGCATAGATAACCAGCGCGGGACAGGATATGCGGGTGGCCGAGGAGGCGGGGCGGTAAAATGGCACAGTCAGCGCGATCCGCGCCGGACAGCGGTTCTCCCAGGTAGTGCCCTCGGGCAGTAGCGTTTGAAAGCCGGGCCATGTCTCGGGGGTGTTCAGCAAGGCCAACTCTCCGGGGCGGCCGGCAACCTGGATATAGTGAGGCGACTGCCCAGTGGCTGCCCGGATCAAGTCCCACAGGCCGTGGAAGACGGCCCAGGCCAGGTAGCGCGGGTCGGCCCAAAACCAAAGGCCAAGGGGATCGACGTAGGGCACCTGGGCCACAAGAGCCATCACGCCGGGATCGTTGGCCGCTATCACCATAGCATGACCCGCGCTGAAAGAAGTGCCCCACAACGCCAGCCGGCTGCCATCCACCTGGTGCAGCGAGCGGACGTGGGCCACGGCGGCCCGCCAGTCGGCGAGGTGTCGGCGCGCTTCGACATAGTGGCGCGGCTCTCCATCGCTGTCGCCAAAGCCGCGATAGTCAAAGAGGTAGGTCGCCAGGCCCCGTTCCGCAAAGCGCTCGGCGTAGGCCGGAAGCCCGAAACAACGCTCCGCAGCAAAACCGTGGGCCATAACCACCACGGGGGGCCTGTGTCTGCCCGCGGGCAAATAGAGGTCGCCACTGCAGCGGACACCGTTGCTGGCAAAGTCTGACCGGATACTGGCAAACTGCTTCGTTGATGACATAGCTATTTTGATGCTCCCCCGTTCTAACGCGAGCCAGGCCGGTCCTGTTCATGGGAAGGCGCACCAATGTTCCAGACTCCAGACCGCAGCATTGCGACGCGACCAGGATTATATGCGAAAGCGGCGCGGGCGTCAACCGGACGCCACGCTCTCCAACACGCGCACCGCCGCCTCGATGCCATCCTCCTCCCGGATCTCGGCTCCTAGGCGCCGGGCGCGACCTTGCATCTCACCATCCTCCGTCGCCGCCCGGATCGCGTCCGCCAGCCGCCCGGCCGACAGCTCAGCAAAGGGGACCGGCTCCGGACCGACCCCCAGCTCGGCGACGCGCCGGCCCCAGTAGAACTGGTCATAGAGAAAGGGGATGACAATGGCCGGCACGCCTGACCGCAGCCCAAAGGCTGTGGTGCCCGAGCCCCCGTGGTGAATCAGGGCTGCCATGCGTGGAAAGAGCCAGGCGTAGGGCGCGTAATCAAGGCCAAAGGCCCATTCAGGCAACGAGCGCCCCCCCACGCCTCCCCAGCCGGCATGCACAACAACCCGCTGCCCGCTCAGGCGTGCTGCCTCCAGGATTAGCTCGGTCACTCGCTCGGCATCGGACAGAGGCATGCTGCCAAATCCGGCGAACACCGGCGGAGGGCCATCATCCAGGAAACGGCACAAGTCATCCGGCGGGTGCCAGCCCTCGTCCTCGGGGAACCAGTAGCCGGTGACGTGCACATTCTGCCCCCAATCCGGCGGGCGAGGCACCACCCGGGCGCTAAAGCCGTTGAGCAACACCATCGATTCGCACATCTCGCCATAGATGCCGCGCAGGGGCGCCCGGCCCAGGCCCAACGCCTCCCGGCGCCAGCGGTTGATGGTGGGCCGGAACGCCTGCCACACCAACTGGTACGCCAGTTGGTAGGTGAGCAAGTTATAGCCCGGAAGCGCCGAAGGCCAGCGGGGAAAAGCTAGCGCCGGTTCGGCGCGGGTAGGAACCAGGGGCATGACCGCCGCAGCCACCATGGGCACGCCCAGCTTTTCGGCCAAGTCGTAGCCGTACAGACCGCCCGCGAGCTGGTTCACGATCAGATCGACCGGCTGTGAGGCGAGACCGGTCAGGTCTCGGGCCCAGTCCCGCGCCAGCGTCCCGAACGAGCGCATAATGGCCACCATCATGCGCACCGCGTTCTGACCTGAGCGGGCCAGCGCCTGCCCGCCGCTGCTGAGCATGATCGCCTGGGCATCGCCGCGGACCGGATAAAAGTCCAGATTCCGCCCAACGATCAGCGGCTCAAAGCCGTCGAATGTGGCAAAGCAGACGTGGTGCCCTGCCTCGCGCAACGCTTCGCCCAGGGCTGCATAGGGCAGCACGTCGCCCCGCGAGCCGAGGGCAATGATGGTTATGTCCATATCGTCAACGAAGTCCTTTGATTAGACAGCGGGTCACGCCCTGCTCTGTACCGAACCAGACCAGGTCGTCCCTCTCCAATGCGATGGCGGTCACGCTGTCCGCGGCAAGGCCTTCAGCCGTGCCGACGTGCCACCAGTCCCCGGGCGGACTCGACTCGGGCTCGGGGATGTAAACCGCCCCGTCGCCGCGCGCGATCCAGAGCCCCCCCTCACTGTCGACTGCCAGTCCCTGCACGTGGATCTGGCGGTATGCCGTATCGGACCACTCCTCTGTGGCTGGATCGTACACGATCTGGCCCAGCCACAGCCGCCCGTCTGCCGACACGAGCGCCTTCCTGACCGCCAGCGGGCCCTCCAGGCCAGCGATCTCCCACAACTCCTCCTCATCTTCCGAATCGGTTGGGCGCCACCGGGTCAGCGCATCATCATGGGCGAACCAGATGGTGCCATCGGGCGTGAACAGCACCCGGTGCACCTTGTCATCGTGCAGCCAGCCGGGCCCGCTATAGTGTGTCCAGGTGTCTTCTGCCTCGTCCCAACGGGAGACTCCCTCCATGGTGGCAAACCACACAGAGCCATCAGACCCCAGGGACACCTCGTTGACCCAGTCGGTGAGTAGACCATCCTCGGTGGTGAGCTGGGCCCACGAAACCCCGTCCCAGCGGTAGACGCCGTCCCCGAAGCGGGTCGCCAGCCACACCAAATCGCCGGGACCGGCGGTAATGGCGCGAAACTGGTCAACCTCTGGGTCCTCGTCCCCCACGCTGACCTCGGCGTCCCCCCCCACAGTAACCGCGATCCACTCTTTGCGGGCCGGGTGCAGGCGGGCCGCGCCGCGAAAGGCCACGATCCACACGGTACCATCGGGCGCGATCTCGATGTCCCAGATCGGCCCTTCGGTGCCGGGCGGCTGGAAGGTAGTGCAAGTGACTGATGCAGGCACCCGCGTTGGCGCTGGGGTGACCGTGGGCGCTCTCGTCCGCGTGACCAGGGGCACCAGGGTCGGCGTGGCTCTGGGCTGCGTAGGCGCGGCAGTAGGCGGGGCGGTAGCCGTCATCGAAGGGCTAGCAACCGGCATCGCGGGCGGCGGCGTGGCTGTGCCAACCGGCGCCCCACACCCCGCCAGCACCAGCAGAGACAGGGCCAGCCCCATCCCGCAGCGCAGCAGATCTATCCCCCCGGCGATGACTCCCGTGTCCGATCCCTTCATCCTATGGCAAGCCGCTCCTGGTGGACTGCATGCACTGATTATACCACAAAACCTTCCTGGAAGCTGGCCGCTTCCAGGAAGGACGAGACGCATGGACAGCACTGCGGGCTAGTGCGAGGCTTTGCGGCGGGCAGGCGAAAACAAAAGGCCCGCTCCAAAAACCGCGAGCGCGCCATTCGATCCCCGCGTTGCCGAGGCCAAGCCCCCTCTGTGCTAACGATGCAGCGAGAAGGTTGCCTCCTTCCTCTGTGCCGTCCCCCCCAGAGCAGGCGCGATCTCCTCGGGGAGATCCACCGGCGAACCAACGTACTTGTGCAAGACGATGTCGTCGATGAAGGCGCCTTGTTGCATCCTGACTACCCCATCGCTCACAAAGAGCAGGGCGATCCACACCTCCTCTTGACCGGTGAGGTCCCCCAGTTCCGGCACGGCCCTTAGGTTGAGCGAATGCTGCCCCCAGCCGGCACTGTCCCCACTGGCCATATAGCCATGGTACTCGACGCCATCGAGCGAGGCGCCGCTGAAAACCCCATCGTATTCGGGCTCGCTATTCAGCCAGAGCTGAAAGGCCAGTTCGGCCGCCGAGGCATCCGCCAGGCTAAAGGGCCCAAAGACCATCCACGACTCCACGTGGCGCGGATAGGCGCTCTGGCATCCCAGCCCCGTCCCAGCCCCGCCACCCACAACCCAGCCGCTATGACTGCCGCCGTATGCGCGGCAGGTCCGCGGCTCAATAACGTGCAACCCGTCCGCCGGATTCCCATCGCGCACCTGCCACTCGCCGGGGAAAGCGCCCTCAAAGTCCTCCTCCACGATGACGGTCCAACCGTCAACCGATGGCACGTGTTGGCTTGCAACCAACGGCATAAAGACCCTGTGATCCCCAGGGTCTGCCGGGCGTGCGACCGCTGGCGCTGTATCCAGAGAGATGGCAAGCGCGCCGTGCCCACCAGCCCCGACATCGTACCAGGACCCGCTTTCCCCATCCGGGCTGGCAAAGGTGCGTTGCCTTCCGTCGCGTTCCTCGCTGTCGAGCAAGAGCGGGTGCCCACGGCTGGCGTTGGTGACCTTGATCACGGCAACAATCCGGTCGCCGCCCGCCACGGGAACCGGCGCATCCAGCGTCACCGCGCGAGATCCGGCACTGGCAAACGCATTGTTCAGCTTCGAGGCCAGCTTGTTGCGGGGGGTGGCACCGTCAAAGCTACCGTACAGGTACAGGTCCACATCGGTGGTCGCATCTGTAGTCCAGAAACCGATGCCGGTTATGTCGAGATCCGTGCCGGTCTCGAACTCGGCCAAACCCCAGGCAGTACGGCTTCCCGGGTAGCCCAGGCTGCGGCTCTGGCCTGCATCGTCATCATGGCGCCAAGCCTCGAAAGGCGCAGGCGCATCAAGCGACGAAGCCACCCCCTCCCCGGCAGGCCACAGGCCGCCGACCAGGAGCGCAACGACCAGGAGCACCGGTCCTGATCGCAGGGCCCACCCTATAGTTCGCCGCCGAACGCCGCTTCCATGCACGTTGCTTGCTCCGATATGACCGCTGCCAGCGCACCTGGCTCTGCCAGCAAACAGTCAGGCCCAACAATGCCAAAGGGACGTTTTCATCGAGTCTGTGTCACACGCACAGCCCCGGCCTTGGACGGGGTCGCCGGGCACATGCGGTGACGTGGTCTGGTGACAATCAGGTTGCCCGGTTCTCTCCATGTCAGAGATCTGCCCGCAACCCTATCAATTCCATTATAGCACAGTTTTGGGCCAAGTCAATAGGCCGTTGGTCACACCTGGGCAGACTGCAAAAGGACTGGCGTTCCTACCAGGAACGCCAGTCCTTGGATGCATTCTCCCAGAGCAGACGCCGACGAGGGCCCACCCGGACACCCCTCCACTTGCAGGTACTTTAGGCACTCCTCGGTGGTCAGCGAGTGGCTCAGCCGCGACCGGGCTACGGCCACCAACTCGCCGCTGCTCACAACTTTATAGGTCGTCCGGCCTGTGCTCCTCTGGGGGACGTACCCCGAGGAGCAGGCTGCTCCACTCGTAGGCTTTCCAGAATCCACGCTGATTTCGGTGCAGGGTCACCGGCCTGGCACTGGAAGCGCCGGACGAGGTGACGTATATCTTGTACGTATTGCTGTCCACGTCACCGCTATAAGGACCCGACCGGCACTCGACGCGCAGTGGCGGATCGTGCAGTTGGTAACCGCTCTCCGGCGACGTACCGAGAAAATAGGAACGGGGAATGTGTGGGCTGTCCAAGATCTGGCGCTGGACAAACTGCAACGGTCGCTTCCGCACCTGCCAGCCACGGTAGCCATCCGCCGCCTCCTGGAGTCGCTCTTGATCGACGGCGACGGTCAGCGCCTGCTCGCCCAGCACCTGGTCTTCCGCATAGATAAGCAAGGCGACGACCATAACGGCCGCACCGCCTTGCGGTGTCTCCGCGATACGGTCCCGCAGAGCCACAAACTCCGCTATCGATTGGGGCAGATGCCCAATCTCGACGGTCAATAGAGCAGTCACGATGTTTCGACCTCCCGGTGGTTGGTTTAATGCCGGGGGATTATACCACCCTCCAGGAGGAAGAGCAAGCAGGTCGGTCACGGGACGGCGCATGCATTCGGCAGCAGACCCGGCGGCCTATGGTTTCACCGGACAGGCCTCAAGGTGCAGGTACGTCTGGCACTCCTCGTCCGTCAGAGAGCGGCTCACGCGCGACTCGGCCAGCGCGATCAGCTCATCCACATCGAGGATGTGGCCGTGCAACTGCCCGCTCCAACTGGTGCTGTAGACATACTTGCCGTCCAGGCTGATCTCCACCGTCGACACGTTGCCCTGGTACCCATAGAGCGTGGCGACCGGTTCTCCGGAGGGGATGTCCCACACCTTGGCCGAGCCCTCAAACCCCGCCGTGACCCACCGCGTTCCATCGGCGCTCAGGGCCGAACCCCACGAGCCACTGGGGTGCGCCGGAAAGATGCGGAGGACCTCCCACGAGTCCGCGTCCCAGATATTCACATCGCCATCGGTCGTTGCAGCCAGAACATACTTGCCGTCGGGCGTGATCTGTACAGTGCCCACTGGACCTGTAGCCGTAATGACCCTTTGGGGCTCACCGATGATCGGATCCCAGACCTGAAGGGTCTTGTCCACAGACCCGGAGAGCACCCATTGATCGTCAGGGGTAAAGACCGTGCCCAGAACCCAGCCACCATGCTCGGCGTATTCGGTCACACTGTCTCTCTCCACCAGATCCCAGACGATGACTTTGCCGTCAAAGCCGCAGGTGACCAGGTACCGCCCGTCGGAGCTGACATCCATTTCGAGAATCGGCTGCGAGTGCCCCTGCATAGTCGCCAGCAACTCTCCAGACGAATAGTCAAAGAGCAGCACATCACCTTTTGAACGTGACACGATCAGCATCTGCCCATCGGGCGTGAAGCTCATCGCAGCCAGGTATTCGCCCTCATCCAACTCGACCTCTCCGAACGGCTGCAGCCTTGCACCAGTCTGCGAATCGTAACGGCTGATCGTCGGCCCAGGTCCGCCGGCAACGAGCACCTGACCGTCCGGGGACAGTGCCAGCGGCGTATAGCTCAGCCCAATCCGAGTCGTATAGAGCTCCCGCCCTGGTCCCAGATCCCAAAACCTCACGTACTTGTCAGTGGCCCCCGATACGAGTGACCTGCCGTCCGGGCTGAAAGCCAGTGCAGTGACGATCCCGCTATGACCTGCCAGGGTCCTGATATTCTCGCCTGTGGCAGCATCCCAGATTCGAACCGTGCTGTCCTGCCCCCCGGTCAAGATCTGCCCTCCGTCGGGCGAAAAAACCACCGACCGGTAGCCTGCAGTCTCACTCACAGGCGCGATCAGTTCCTCGCCTGTCTCGGCATCCCAAACGTGAAGAATGAGGTCGTCGCCCACAGCGGCTACCTTGCTGCCATCGCGGCTGAAGGCCATGGCATAGATCCTCTCTGCCTCCAACACGTGCAGCGGCGCGCCGGTGCCCGCATCCCAGACAATCACCTCCCCACCGGGGTTGTTGTCGCCGGTAGCGATGAGCGAGCCATCGGGGCTGTAGGCCAAGCCGTCGGCGACGCTCGTATGGCCGTCGAGCCGGAGAACCACCGCGCCGCTCTCCACGTCAAGCACGTGGGGCGCGCCGTTCAGGTTAGCGACCGCCAACTTGCCACCATCGGGGCTGAACGCGATCCCGCTTCCGAGGCCTTCCAGCGTCGCATCGGTTCCAGGTCCACTGATCCAGCTACGAAGAACCTCTCCCGTTGCGGCATCCCACAGGGTCACATCGGCCACCCCTGTCTTCCCGCTGACTGCGATGAGGCGGTCGTCAGGCGAAAAGGCCACGTCCCCGCCCTGGGACTCAGCCGGGAAGTGGAATTCGGCGGCTACGCGCTCGTTGGCTACGTCCCAGACGACGATCCGATCACCGAGACCACCGGCCAGCGCCATCAGCGTTCCATCGCTATTCCAATCGATGGCAGCGACATAGCCCGCCATTACGTGGGACTGCAGAACATTGAGCTCGGGCAACGCCTGGTGTACCGCATTGGTCGACTCGATGAGACTCTTGGCTTTGACGGCCTCCAGTGCCAGTAGCAGGCCAAGCTCCGGGTTGGTGTCCAGACTATTGGCCGAGGCAAAGGCCAGCTCGCGGGCCAGGGTGGTCTGCCTCTGATCCAGGGCAATGGCCCGCTCCGCCTCGGCCTCGGCCTGGGCGGTCGCCCGCGCGTCAGCCTCTTCCTCGGCCTTGGCCTGTGCCGTAGCCGCTGCCCAGCTCTCGGCCACGGCCGTGGCCCGCTGGGCCTCTTCCTCGGCCCGGGCTGCCTCCGCTGCATATCGCTCAGACACCGCCTGCGTGCTGGCCACCTGGGCCGCCGATGCGCTCTCGGTGGCCTGGCGGAAGGCAAAGAACGCCACAACGGCCAGGATCACGGCGACGCCCATCGCCCCGGCCAGTAAAAGCGCCCGCCGTCGCAGCCGTCCCGCGGCCTGGGCCTGTTCCTCCGCCCTTCTCTCCTGTTCCGCGGCCAGGGCCTGCGCCGCTTCCAGCTCTCGCTGGCGCTGGGCCTCCCGCTCCGCCACCTCCCGTTCGGCCAGCTCTCGAGAGGCTTCCAGGAACTCGCGCTCCAGGGGGTTCAACACCTCCCCCTGCTCCTCCGCCCACTCCCCCGCCGCTGCGAGCCGCGCCCCGCGGTACAGCTCCCCAGGCTCCCGGCCCAACCGCTGCCATTCTCCCGCGGCGTCGGTCAGGTGCCGGTGGATGCGCAGGCCCTCCCGGTCCTCCTCCAGCCAACTCCGCAGCCGCGGCCACTCCCGGATCAGCGCCTCGTGGGCCACCTCCACGGTTCCTTCGGCTCCGCTCAGGACTGGCCCTTCGGCTCCGCTCAGGACAGGCCCTCCGCCCGTCGTCACCAGCCTCGCTCCGGTCAGTGTGCGCAGCAGCCCCTCAACAGCAGGCACCTCTTCCTCACGGCGCACCAGTTCCGAGGGCGCCACCCGCCTGCGCGTATCCTGCGCCCCCTCCTCTCCCAGCTCGGTCAAGCGCAGGAACACATTGCGGGCCAATGCCTGGTCACCTGCATCCAACCCCTCGTACACCGCCTCCGCCGTCTGGGCGATAGAGCCCGCCACACCGCCTGCCGCCGTGTAGCCGGACACGGTCAACGTCGCCCCCCGCCGGCGGCCGAATGTCTCCAGCAAGGCGTGGGACATCAACGGCAGCGCACCAGGCTCCCCGGCGACGTCATCCAGGATTACGTCGGCAAAGCCGGGCTCCAGGCTCAGGCCCGCGGCCGCTGCCGGTCGCTCGATCGCGGCCCGCAACTCCTCTACACTCATGGGCCCCACCAGCAACCCATCACTCATACGCGCCGCCAGTTGGGGGTAATCGGCGCACCGCCCATAGAAATCGGCCCGGATGGTGGGAATCACAACCATGCGCCCATCCTCGGCCTCGATGGCGTAGAGCAGGACATCGATGAACTGCCGCCGCTCCCCCTCGTCGCGGCACAGGGCAAAGATCTCCTCGAACTGGTCCACCACCAGCAGCAGCTTTACCTGGTCCGGCTCGCCGGCCAGTGCGCGCCTGACCGCCAGATCCACTGCCCTGTGATCGGCTTCCAGGTCCTGGAGCATGGCAATCGCCCGGTCATCACCCAGCACCGAGAGCCGAGCCGCCAGCTCGTTCAGGGGATGGGCACCAGGCGTAAGGACCATCGTGCGCCACTGCCCGCTGCCCGGCAGCGCGCCACCCCACACCGCCGGCAGCAACCCGGCCCGCACCACCGACGACTTGCCGCTGCCCGACGGGCCCACCACGGCCAGGAAACGCGTCCCCGCCAGCCGCGCCGTCAGCTCGGCCACCAGCTCCTCGCGCCCGAAAAAGTACTCGGCATCCTGCGCCTCAAAGGCGGCCAGCCCCTTGTACGGGCAGTCCACATCCGCTGGCGCCATGTCAACAGCTTCGGCCTCCGTCAACTCGGCAACCGGTGCGCCCGCCTGCTGGCGATTCAGGATCAGGTTGGTCTTGACCAACTGCTGCCGCTGCAGGTCAAGCTGCTCCCGTTGCAGCGCCAACTGCAACGCCTGCCGGGCCCGCATCTCGCTCAGCGTGTCCTGTACGCCGGCAAGCATCCAGCCAAACTCGCCGAATTGGTTGCTGAGGTCGGCTATGCCCTGCGCAAGCGCCTCCTGCACCTCACCCGTCGCCGCGGCCATCGCCGCTTCCACGCCGTGGACCGCCTGCAATAGCCGGCTCGCATCCCCGCGCAAGGCCAGCGCCGCCTCGTCATCCCCCTGCCACCGGGCCTGAAGATCGCGCTCCAGTAGGGACCGCACCTCAGGGGCCGGCAGCGGCTTTCCCGCGCTCAGCCGTTCGGCAAAACCGGCCACAAAGCCGCGCAGTGTGCCCGCGCCCAGATCCTCCAACACGCCCAGGTTGCCCTCCAGCGCGCCAGAGTCGGGATCCAACTCGCCCTGCAAGGAGGGCAACAACGTGGTCGCGACCAGGGCGATGCCCATGGCCTGCGGCTCCAGCTCGACTATCTGGGGACCGCGCTCGTCAACCGCCTGGCGGATCGACTGGCCCGACAGCGTGCGCGGCGGCGGGAACTCGTGGTACGCGAGTTGGGGATGGACCAACTGGTAGAGCTGCTGGGGCGCACTCACATTCTTCAGCAGGTGCTCGCCCAGGTCCAGCAGCGTGGCATGGGGAGGAAGGGGCGACGCCCGGGTCACCTCCGGCGTCAGCAAGACCTGCCCGCCCCACGCCGCCGACATGACCCGCGCCGTGGCGTTCACCGGCGGCCCAAAGTAGTCCCCCTCCGGCGTGCCTGCCGAGGCGTGGAACTCGGCCTCCCCGGCGTGCAGCCCGGCCCGGATCCGCAGCTCGCCGATCTCGCCCCAGGGCTCCGCGGCAAAGCGCTTCTGCGACTCCAGCGCGCAGGCCACCGGCTGGCCGCCGTCAAAGACGGCCGTGATGCCATCCCCCGTGTGCTTGGTGATCCGCCCGCCCGCGGCCTCGACCTGCTCGCGCAGGATCTCGTCGTGCCGGGCGATGACGGGCGTCATCGCCCCGGTGTGCTCTTCCCACAACTTGGATGAGCCTTCGATGTCGGTGAAGAGGAATACTAGCATCGAATTGGACCTCCTCGCTGTACACAGACA
>JABAHP010000562.1_pt1 | contig 11494 bp, 8 predicted proteins | sample 7062081 | NCBI WGS metagenome assembly JABAHP01 (sample SAMN14534357, study PRJNA622989) | marine sediment metagenome | biome: marine biome [ENVO:00000428]; feature: marine pelagic biome [ENVO:01000023]; material: deep marine sediment [ENVO:00002113] | place: India: Gulf of Kutch | collected... | reverse complement strand
CATCCTCGGCAAAATCGGGATAAATCTGTATGTTCTTTGTTTTCAAACCGTTAGAGCCATACAAAAGCCAGGCGAAGATCTCCAGAAGAGTGGATTTGCCGGAGCCGTTACGCCCCACCACGCCGATGACGCCATCCGGGAAATCCAGATCGAGCTGCCTGTATTTTCGAAAATTCCTGATCGAAAGATGCCTGATTATCATGGCAAATAATATATTCTGATGGAATGATTTTGCAATGATTTAATCTATGTTTTCTCGTAACATATTGCGGACCAATTGAATATCTCTTATGTCCCCAAGCTTCAAAGCAACTCGAAAAGTTACCGAGAGCATAGATACAAAAATCAAGGCATGTCATTCCGAGGGGGCCCGACCTCCGGTCGAGGCCGACGGTGGAATCTCCCCATTTGCCTCAAGAATGACCCCGGAGATCGCCAAGTCGCTTCGCTCCTCGCGAAGACGAATTCACCGGGTAGCGCAAGGTCTTGATTCGCCGGAGGCGGATTGAGACCTTGCGCAAATACAGCATTTCTGTGCGGGCGCGGGGTCAAATACCCGATTTCATCGGGGCTCAAGAAGCTGCTCTGCAATCCAACAGAGAGCCACCCCGCTCTGCAATCCTGCATACAGGTACCCGCTTCGCGGCGTTTCGGGCCTCAAAAAATGCTGCCTATTGTTCAAGTTTTGAGCAAAAGAGGGCTGTAAAGCCCCTATTTTATTGGTTTTTTTGGAAATTTCTAATTATTTTTAACTTGACAAAAAAATATTATCTATTAACATAGAGGCGGCTTGAGAAAATCGGTATAAGTTTAGTGGCTTGAATTTATGCCGAAAACAGTTACTCTTCTTTCTTTGATAAAATTGTTACTGACGCACCCAAAAAACTAAATCGGGTAAGTGGGTACAATTACATCTACTTCTTTTCTTTACCTCAATTTCTTTTATCATAACTACTAGCTGTAATGAGTAATAGTCTATTATTTAATCCTTTAAGGAGGAATTATCTGAGGATTTGAGATGATAAAAGAATCGTAGAAAAGCTTTGAATTCTGACCAAATGGGAAAATCTGAAGAGTGTGAACTCTGCAGCCTATCCCGACTCCGTAATTTAGGAAGTAAAGTTGTTAACCTGGAGTGCCGATTCAAATTCCCTAGACAAGAATTAAAAATCGGCCCCACAAACTGAGATTGGATTTTAGTCCTAATGCAGCTAACAATTTGTTCTCGGTTTGATAACCCTAAAGGTTTATGGTTAACACACAATCTATATTCCTAAGTCTTTAAGGAGGAAGTAAATGATTAAAAAACTCTTGATTGCATTAGTTGCTTTGAGTTTTGTAGTTGGTAACTTTGCATTAGCCGATAGCGGTAATCCTCCTGCCAAACCTTACGCTGATCCGAGCACGAGACCTGCTGTTAATGTTTCTGGAGATACTCCGAATCTGGAACTTCTGAAGCCGAGCGATGAAGATTGCGGATGGCAGTCATTCCTGTGCGAATGGCTCTACTGGGCTTACTCATTCTCTCTCAATTCGGCGAACTCTGCTAGAGAGCAGGTTGCGATACGTATAAGCCCCACCACTACCGAGCAATGCCGGGTTGATGCTATCGCATTCTATACCTTGAACAGCGGCTTTTTTGGAGCGCCCAATCCAACCGGCGATCTGGAGGTCATCATCTATCGGGAAGACCCGGTATGGGATAACTATCCGGACATCTTTGCCGGTGACGGCGGTGTTCTCTACAGCTTCATTGTATCGAATGCTGACATCAATTTCTATGATGGAAGCGTGGTTCTTACTCCTGTAACCATGGTTGATAACACTTATCCAACCTGGCCTGCCGGCGGCATATATTTCCCCAATGACGGCACCGACATTTTCGTGGCCCTGAAGCCCGTAGGTGCCGACGATATTTGGTACAATTGGGGCGATGATGATCTCCCGGCTGATGGCGGAGACTGTACTTTCCAGACGCCGGAAAGATCACTGGCTTACTATTACTCCTTTGCCGACTTCGCATATCTGTATTATGGTGGAGATAACTGGGACAACCTGGGTATAGAGGCCTATACCTGCTGCGAGCTCCCGCTTTACACCTGTCCGGCTAATCAGGAATGGCCTACTCATGGCCAGAACTATGGCAGAACGGGTTATTCTACCAATATCATCGGCGATCTTACCAACTTCCAAAAACTCTGGGAGTGGCAGGGCGATAATCTGATTGCCTACGGCCATCCCGTGATCGCTAACGAATTAGTCTACATCGCTACTTACGATGAGATCGTTGCCCTGGATATCTACACCGGCGCTTTGGTCTGGCAGACAGGTAACCCTGTGGCTGGGTTCCATCCGGATTATACGGTATTCATGGGCAATGCCAATAACTTCATGGTGACTACGCCGACAGTTGAAGATGGAAGAATCTACTTCGGTACCGGCCGCTCATCGTTAACGGAAGGCATTGTGTGTGCCAATGCACTCACCGGCGATACCATCTGGGTCCGTCACGCTGACCTGGGCAGCCCGCTGCCCGGCGGTATTGGCGGTTTGACCGGTGAGATGCAGTTTACAATACCCGTAATTATCGGTGACAACGTCTATTTCGGCACCAGTTTCGGCGGTTTATACGCTCTGGATAAATTGACCGGCGCTGATGTATGGAATGTGTCGCTCGATCAGGGTATTGTATTCTCACCGAGTTCAGACGGAACCGACCTGTTTGTGGGTACATCAGACGCCGGCGCTGGCGCTGGTGGTACGGTTTACAAGATCTCGGCTGTGGACGGTTCGACAATTGCCACCTGGGCCGGCTACGAAGGTGCTGCCGGAAATGAGTGGTTCGATGTTGCACCGGTCTATAACTCAGAAGAGGATGCCGTCTATGTAGCTGGCACGATTCCGACCTTTGTCGGAGCCACCCAGGCCTTACTGTTGAAACTGAATGCGGCCGATATGACCCCTCTCTGGGCGAGCTGGAATCTGATTCATGCCCCTGTCTATGTTACCCCCGTTGTTATGCCTCAGCCGTGGAACAGAATCACGACTGGCGGCGCGGCGACCCCCGGTCAGGCCGCATGGGGACCATATTCACCGGCTAACTTCCAGTACTGCTCCACCAGAAACTGGTCACTTGGCGGTGCGCTGGCCTGGTACGGGGATTTCCCGAACCATGTGGGCACACGCTGGGCGATTTCCAGTAACTCCTTCGCCGGCACCTGCGACCCATATCTGTTCGCGGGTTACATCTGGATCGAAGGAACCTGGAGAGTCATAAATGCCATGAACGGCAATGTTCTTCTGAAGTATCGCTTCTCGGGCGGCTGTCTTGGTAACGCTGTGGCCGAATACATGGACCAGGATTATGTAATCATGTCCACCATCGATTCCGACTACGGCAACGAAAACGGTAAGGTATTCTGCTTCTACATCGGCCCCGACCGTCCTCGTCTGCATGTTCCTGAAGAGATCGTAACGCTTGACGCGGTGTCATTCATTGACACCTATCCTGTTTCCAGATTCGGAGACCTGTTCGAGAATACCGGCAGCGCTCCGCTCACCTGGGATATGGAGATCGTCACGGCTAAGGATGGTATCCTGGCAGATCTGGGCAGCGGTCCCGCCAAGTACACAGAAGTCTTCGAGAACGAGAAATACCAGTGGGAGATGATCGAGCAGGGTCTCGTAAACAAAGGATTCGATGGCAAAGACGACAGCTACGGAAACATTTCGAGAGCTGCTGAATTTGTCAGGTTCCCGGGCGGAGCTACCACCGCTTCAGGCGTGCTGCCTGCCGGTGCTGTTCATAACCAGGAATTTGTACTCGATCCCGCTCTGATGGAGCGTGGTCCGAATCCGTTCGAAGTCACTATCGACTCTGATGACCCGGACTTCAATCCCGAAGATGATTCGCCTTATCCGCATGCATCACCCCAGACCTCGGTTACAGTCGTAGCCGTGCTGGGTTTTGCATTCTGTGACGGCTATATCGACTTTGGCGATGCTCTCCAGAACACGTCCTATGTCAACAACGACGGCTGGATGTCCGAGGCCGGTCCTTCGGATGCCTTCTCAATTGACGGCTCTTCGGATATGGCCTATCACTACTCCTGGTTCTATGGTTATGAAGATGACCATATTGCCTGGCTGGATGAGGTTACCGGCATTAACGGTTTCGAGCCCAATAGCGTCTGCGACTTTGGTACATTCTCAGCTGACATTTACAATGCCACCGGTCTCGACAGGACCATCACCGGTGATCGCTTCAGCGCTTCCTGGATTGACTCGCTGAAGGATGCCGCGGGTGACTTTGATCCTGCCGCCACCATCGGTATGGAGATGTTCGTTAAGGAGTACGGCGGACACGATGTGCTCTTCAACAACTTCAAGTATGTCTATGTTGAACTGCAGAATCGCGGTTCCGACCCGCTCCCGGCCGATCTGTACTGGGGTACCTACGCTGACTGGGATGTCGCCTCATATGGTGATAATGTCCAGGTTGGTTTGATCGGTAGCGGCCTCAGCGCCTACAGGATGTTCGACAACACCGCTCCTGAATATCAGTATGGCTGCGGTGCTGTTCCGATGGCAGGCAACCTGTTTGCCGACGGCAGTCCCACCATGGGCGCCTACGGAACCTTTGCTATCGCCAACGATCCTGTGGTCTATGACGGCATAATTACCGACTCATTCTTCAACTATATCGACGACTGCCCGCCGTATACAGACTGCTACTATCCCGGCACCGAAGTGGGTGTCAACCCCGGTCAGGATATGTCAGGTATTCTGGTTGCGGACAAGCAGTTCGTTGATGGCGACGCCGTGCTTAAGGGCGGTATCGTGGTCTACGGATTTAACGATGCCACCTCACCCGGCGCTGACATCGGCGCAGTCATGAACTTCGCCAACAAGTTCGCAGGCTTCGGCCGCGGTGATGTCAATGATGACAATGTCATCAACATCCTCGACCTCTGCGTGTTGAACTGCTACGTTGCAGGCTGCGGCTGCTATCCGCATCCGTTCCTGTATCTGGGCGATGTCAATGTTGACGGCGCGATTGATCAATTAGACGTTGATTATCTGTTCAACTACCTGTTCATGGGCGGTCCGCTGCCCAAGGGCGACTGGGTTGTAAGATAATTCATCGATTCTGATAGATTCGGGGAAAGCAAGTTTTGCTTGCTTTCCCTTTTTTTTTGCGTAGATTTTACTTTTTTAACTGGAAACAATACATCAATGCCGGACAATAGCGCAGAACTTCGAGAAGCAGGCAAATTACTCTACCCTCTGTTCCGTGAACATGTGGCCGTGGAGGCGATATATCATCGCGGTGAGGATCTGATCTTCAAATCCACACCCAAAATCCCTCTGGAGGAATTCAAGGACAAGCTCTCCAGGCAGGCATTCGAGGCCGGCTTCTACCTGGCTTTTTTTCAGGACGGCGATTCACTTCTGATCATGGCCAAGGATATCCGTCCCCAGAAAACCAGAATTCCCTGGCTCAATATCCTGCTCTTTGTCCTGACTTTAGCCTCGATGATAATCGCCTATGGTTATATCAAATTCGAGTCGGAGATCTTCCGCGATTTCAGTTTGATGGCGGAGGGAATTAAGTTCGCTCTGGCATTGATGCCGATTCTGCTATTTCACGAGTTCGGGCATTATCTTGCCGCACGCAGAAATAAAGCCAATGTCAGCCTTCCCTATTTTATTCCCGCCCCGACCCTGATCGGTACGCTGGGGGCGGTGATAAAGTCCCGTTCTCCCTTCAAAACCCGGCGCGAGCTTTTTGATGTCGGCGCAGCCGGGCCATTGGCCGGATTCGTGCCGGCGGTGATTATCCTGGCGGTTGGCTTCTCCAATGCGGATATTATCAACATAGGGCAGCAACCTCTCGGTACCGGCCACCTTCTGATGGGCCAGTCGCTGATATATTACCTCTTAAAGATACTGATAGTGCCTCCCATCCCGGAAGGTTATACGCTTATCATGTCGCCGACGATATTTGCCGGGTGGGTTGGGCTGTTTGTGACCATGATAAACCTGATGCCTGTGGGACAACTCGACGGTGGTCATATAACCTACGCCCTTTTCGGGAGAAAGCCGCAGTTCTATCTGGCCTGGATTATTGTAGCGGGATTGGTGGTAATGGGTTTCTTCTGGCCGGGATGGTTTGTCTGGGCTTTTCTGGCAGTGGTCATAATAAAATTGAAGCATCCCCCAACCATGAATGACAAAGTCAAACTGGATCAAAAACGCGTAATTCTGGGATGGGTCTCGATTGTGCTGTTCATCTTGACGTTCATTCCGATTCCGCTGAAATTTGTTATAGTGCAGTAAATGCAGGAATTATTCCAGAGCAGTTACCGGCTTGGGAGTCTTCTTTTCGAGTTCTTCTATGCTGCCATAAATCTCGGTCAGCTCATCTTTGTTTTCGTCCAGAACACCCATGAAAATTTCCACCAAATCCGGGTCGAATTGTCCGGAACTGCATTCGATAAGCTCACGTGAGACCTTTTCGAGCGAGGCTCCCTTGCGGTAGGGTCGATTGGTTAGGATAGCATCGACGGTATCGGCTATGGCCAGGATTCTGCCTTCAATGGGAATATTTTCAGCTTTAAGACCGAGCGGGTAACCGCTGCCGTCATATTTCTCATGATGGTATAAAATATAAGGCAGGGCCGGCTCCAGCATGGGAATGCCTTCCAGCATCTTCACTCCGGTCTCGGGATGAAGCTGCATTATTCTCCGCTCCTCATCATTGAGCCGCCCCGGTTTATTTAATATCGAGTCCGGCACACCGATCTTGCCGATGTCATGAAGCACGCAGCCCATGTAAAGATTTTTCATCTGCTCCTCGGACCATTCCAGCGCCCTGGCAATGATTGAGGCAATCTTGTACACCCGCTCGGTATGACCGCGGGTATAGTTGTCGCGGGCCTCGACCGCATTTGCAAACGCCCGTATGGTGCCGATATAGGCCTGCTCCAGTTCAAGGTATAGTTGTGAATGCTCGATTGCCGTGGCCGCCTTGGAAGCCAGAATCCAGAGCAGATGAATGTCTCCCAGTCCGAATATATCGAACTGGCCGTTACGCAGTAGATTCAAGGTGCCGATCACTTTGCCCTGCACCAGGAGCGGATGGCAGACCAGGGAGGTGTATGATGTGACTTCGCTGTCCGGCGAATCCTCCAGCTCGTTGACCACCTGCGGCTGAGCTTCTTTCAGGACTTTGTAATTTATTTCCGATTTCCCCGAGAGCAGCGGATTCTTTTTGATCTGCATCTCATCCCCATAAAAAGCCTCCAGAGCCAGGCAGTCCCGATGCGTATCCCAGAGAGAAATCGAGACCAGGTCGGCATTGAATTCATTGACTATAGATTGAAGTACCAGGTCGAGAAGGGAATTAAGATGTATGGTAGAGCCCATCGCTTCGGAGATTTGATACAATGAGAGCAGGCTTTTCAGATGCTTGTTCTCTTTGGCGAGCTTCTGGGCCCTCAAGCCTCTCTCGATCGTCAGCTTGAGTGTATCCAGCTTAAATGGTTTTACGATGTAATCGTATGCTCCCAGCTTCAATACCGAGATTACATTTTCGATCGTAGGATGCCCGGTCATCATAATTACGATTGCTTCCGGGTGACGCTTTCTGGTCGTCTCGAGAATATCCATGCCGCTGTGTTGGCCCATGAAGAAATCGGTTAGGACCAGATCGACCGGATGGCTGTTGATGAAATTCAAAGCTCGGGAGGGGGATGAGAAATAACGTGCCGAATATCTGTCATCATCGGAAAGAACTTCCTTCACGATCTCACAGATAAATTTCTCGTCGTCCACGACGACGAGATTATACTTCTCAGGAATTATTTTATCTGAATCCATACCAGTTAACTTAACTCTGAATGCTCTTTTTTTATATTCATGAACGCCCGTCTTTAGGTAGTTTTCGGCACAGTCGGAGCTTTTGTTATGTGTGATTTTTGAACATAAATCCGCCTTATAAACACTGCTTGACATACTTATAAAACAGCTATTATTGGGTAGTATGAAACTGAATCCAACTGATTACATCATAATGGCCTATCTTAAAAGCGCCCCTATGCATGTCTATAAGTTGTCGGAGAAATTGAAAGAAGACAAAGTGGATTCATGGATTCAGTATTCTATCCCGCATATATATTATTCCCTCCGGAGGCTGAAAGAGAATGGACTTGTTTCGGTCGAGATTAAATCAGCCAAATCAAAACCTGCTCAGAAAATCTACTCTCTTACCGATAACGCTCTCAAATTATTAGACGGGCTCAAGGAAGACGATGAACTCATATCGAGCGAGCAGTTTTTTCCATTCGACCTGATTATCGGACTGGCCCAACGTCTAGAGATTCCTGGAAAGCAATTGAGAAAGATGATTGAGAGTAGAATCGATTTTTTAAAAAGCCGTCTCGAGGGAGTTCAGAGAGATTTTCGTACCAGGGAAACCGGATCACAGAATATGTCTGGTGGAGAACGCCTGGCATTTCAGCACCGCATCAGATTCCTGAAAGGCGAGATAGATTTTTACAGAAAAAATCTGAAGGAATTTAAATAGCAGGATTTTCTTTTTTACCGGAGTCAATATACATTTCGGAGGCCCGGTAAGATGATCTGATCAATGGGCCTGACACCACGCCCTCAAATCCGATATCGATCGCCATCTTTTTGAGCTCGGCAAATTCCTCAGGGGAATAATAGGCAATTACCGGATGATGTTTTTTTGAAGGTGAAAGGTATTGGCCGATTGTGAGAAGCCGGCAGCCCGCCTTGAATAAATCTGTNNTCAGCCCTGATTTTATCGGTATTTCAGGTGAGTATGATTCGACACGCGAAATCAATTCCAGCGAACGTCTGTAATTGGCTCCCTTTCTGACTCTGGGATAAAGGCGCTCGATTGTCTCAATATTATGGTTTAATACATCAGGCCTCGCGTCAAGCACCGTCTTCAGAGCTTCAAAGTCGCCTCGAAAATCAGGAATAAGAACTTCAATCTTGCATTCTGGATTGACTTCTCCAATAGCCCCGATAGTATCCGCAAAAACCGAAGCCCCACCGTCGGTCAAATCATCTCGCGTTACAGAAGTTACCACGGCATATTTCAACCCCAGTTTTTTTGTGGCCCGGGCAACACGCTCGGGCTCATTCTGAAAAAGCTCCAGCGGTTTTCCTCTTTTGACATTACAGAAGGTACATCCGCGAGTACATTTGTCACCGAGTATCAAAAATGTCGCGGTTCTGGCTCCATAACACTCAGCCCGATTGGGACAGTTGGCTTCCTGGCAGACTGTATGCAGTCCATAAGATTCCATCAGGCTGCGCACCTCTCGGTAATTCGTGCCAAGCGGAGCTTTTATTTTGAACCACTCCGGCTTTCTCTCATTATCTTTTCTAATCTTCTGCGGCATAGTTTTCCTATTTTCAAACGCAAAAATATACGCCGGATTGCAATTCCGGCGCAATATTTATTTATATCTTAGAATCGTCTTATTGATTGATGAGTTCCTTGTCATGGATGGTCTCGATATATTTCTCGGCCGCAACTGCCGCAGTGGTAGCGTCACCAACTGCATTAGTAATCTGTTTTACCAGCTGATGACGCACATCTCCGCAGGCATAAATTCCAGGTACCGATGTTTCCATTCTTTCATTGGTAATTATATATCCGGCATCATCCTTCTCAAGACCTTCTCTTACCAGATTGCTGTTGGGCACAAAGCCAATGAAGATAAACACAGCGCCGCAGTCGACCTGAGATTCTTCTCCTGTCTTGACATTCTTTACAGTAACTGATGTTACCTTCTGGTCGCCGTTGATCTTCTCCACAACCGAATCCCATACAAACTCGATCTTGGCATTTGCGAAAGCACGCTTTTGAATGATCTTGGCGGCACGGAGTTCGTCACGACGATGGATTATTATCACCTTCGAACCGAACTTGGTCAGGAAGATTCCTTCCTCTACCGCGGCATCGCCACCTCCCACAACCACTATAATCTGGTCCTTGAAGAAGGCCCCATCACAGATAGCGCAATAGGACACCCCCAGGCCGGAGAGCTCCTTCTCGCCCGGGACATGCAGAAGGTTGGGCGATCCGCCAGTGGCCAGAATAATGGCATAAGCGCGAAGTTCCTTGCCATCGGAAGTGCGCACCACACGCTCGTCCCCATCGCACCAAACCTCCTCGGCGCCTGTGGTGATTACCTCGAGACCGAATTTCTTGGCATGGTTTTCCATCCTTGAGGCTAGCTCAGGACCGCCTATGTGTTCGAAGCCGGGATAATCCTCGACCTCGTGTGTATTTGCAATTTGACCGCCGGGAAGCGCTTTTTCGAGCAGCACCGCCCTCATATTGGCGCGCGCGGCATATAGACCAGCAGTCAGACCTCCGGGACCTCCGCCGATTATTATAATATCGTAATCAACACTCATTAAACCATCTCCTTTTGCTTCTTCACACCTTCAGGGCTAAATATACAAACTCAGGTTCCAAAATCAATAGTCAACTCCCTGCTGAGCCAGTATTCCCTTCTGGAAAGGATGTTTGATCTCGCGCATCTCTGTGACCAGGTCAGCGATATCTATGATCTCCTGAGGAGCATCACGTCCGGTCAAAATCAGATGCAGCTGCTCTGGCTTTTCTTGTATTAACTGAACAACGTCTTCAACTTTAATCAATTTCAGATTTATAGCGACATTGATCTCATCCAGGATGAGATGATCGTATTGGCCGGAGTTCATGGCTTCGCGGGAATACTGTAAAGCCTCCTCCGCTGCGCGGATATGAGTGGAGATATCCTCCTTGTCATCGACAATCCCGACAAAGCCCTTGCCGCGCTGTTCCATCTCCACATACGGTTCAAGCAGCTTAATGCCATCCATCTCGCCGTATTTCCAGGTGCCCTTGATGAACTGGATTATTTTTATTTTCTTCTTGTAACCGGCGGCGCGGATACACATCCCCAGCGCGGCCGTTGTTTTGCCTTTACCGTGGCCAGTATAGACTATCACCAGCCCCCTGGTTTCCTGCTTTTCCTCGCTCATCTATCCTCCTCTTACTTATTCCTCCACAACACTGAGACGATCAATCAGTTCCACCGAATGACGCGCAATCTCCCGGGATTTAAGGCCATCCTGAAATTGCAGGATGCAGGTAGGACAGTTGGTGAGAATCAAATCGGGATTTATTTTTTTGACCGCCTGCTTTTTGCGTTCAAATATTTTCATTGAGTTTTCATAGTGGAAAATATTATATGTGCCCGCTGATCCACAGCAGAAATCTGCATCCTCCATCTGCACATATCTTGTACCCGGAAGATTTTTCAGAAGCTCTTCGGCCTGGTCCTGGCGGCCGGCTTCACGCAAATGACACGGCTGATGGAAGGTGATTCTCCTGGGCGGCTGACCGTTGGAATTCATTTTCAAATCGACAAATTTCAGGATGAATTCGGAGATGTCGTAGCAT
>JABAHP010000218.1_pt5 | contig 11499 bp, 11 predicted proteins | sample 7062081 | NCBI WGS metagenome assembly JABAHP01 (sample SAMN14534357, study PRJNA622989) | marine sediment metagenome | biome: marine biome [ENVO:00000428]; feature: marine pelagic biome [ENVO:01000023]; material: deep marine sediment [ENVO:00002113] | place: India: Gulf of Kutch | collected... | reverse complement strand
TAGATTGCGTCCTCCAGGAGGCTCGATGAGCGTATCGCCAGCGGTGTACGGACATCCGCAATCAGCCTCCTGAGATCACCGTTCAGCTCCGGCGGCAGCTCTGCATTCTGGAATGCATGAGCTATCCTGTCATCTGGCATTTCCGAGAAGTCTATCTCATATAGATTATTAATCTGCATAAAGCGATCGAAGGAATCGGTAGCTATTACGGCCAGGGTTGGAATATTGACAGTGATATTACCATAATTCGAGGGATCAATTTTTGATGTCAGGGTGTCTTTTATGAATGCCAGCCCGAGCGCTTTTCCCCCCAGCGAGCCGGTGCCGATTCTGGTGATAATCTCACCAGATTCGAAGAACTGGCTTTTAAAGCGCGGGACTTTTTCTCCCGCTGAGCTGTATGATTTAACACCCATTATAATCTTCCAGTACGATTGCCGATTAGGAATACGACATAATATATATTATTCAGATTCAGATGCAAATAAAAGGGAGGCTGGCCCATCCGTGAGCGCCTCCCGATTTAATCAATTTTAAAGCGGTTTTATACCCAGCCGCGATCTCTGCAGGCCTGGGCCACACGGCCGATCGATATAATGTACGCCGCATCACGCATATACATCTTCTGCTTGCGGGCCAATTCACTGACCGCAATGAAGGCTGAGGTCATCTTGGTATCCAGACGGCCCAAAACATCATCCTTCTCCCAGAAGTAGTTGAGGTTGCTTTGCACCTGCTCGAAATAGCTGCAGGTCACTCCTCCGGCATTGCACAGGAAATCGGGAATAAGGAATATACCCCGCTGCTCTATCACCTTATCAGCTTGAGGAGTAGTCGGGCCGTTGGCGCCTTCAGCAATGACCTTGACCTTCTGAGAAATATCTCCGACATTTTCGGCAGTAATCTGGTTTTCAAGTGCCGCGGGAATGAGAATATCGGCTTCCTGTTTTATCCAGGCCTCCCCCGGAAGGACCTCGTAACCCAGATCAAGAGCTTTTGTTTTGTTGATGCCGCCGAAACGGTCTGTGACCGCAAGAAGCTCCTCGAGATTTATACCGGTGTCTTTCTTGAATGAGTATGATTTCTGATCCTCCTGATCCCAGCAGGATACGCATACAACAGTGCCGCCCATCTGCTGGTAAAGCTGGATTGCATACTGGGCCACATTGCCGAAGCCCTGCACGCTGGCAGTAGTCATCTCGGGACGAAGCTCGAGCTCTTTCAGGGCCTCACGCACTGTATAGATCACGCCATAACCGGTGGCCTCGGTACGTCCCAAGGACCCCCCCATGCCGACCGGTTTGCCGGTGATCAGACCGGTTTTCTTCTCGCCGTGAATAGCCTCGAACTCGTCCAGCATCCAGAGCATATGCTGGGCGCTGGTCATAACATCCGGCGCGGGAACATCGCGATAGGGCCCAATATCCCGGGCCAGCTGACGGATCCATCCGCGGCAGATCTGCTCCTGCTCGCGCAGGCTGAGGTTATGCGGATCGCAGATAACTCCGCCTTTGGCTCCGCCCAACGGAATTTCAACCACTGCACATTTCCATGTCATCCACATCGCCAATGCGCGCACGGTGTTGATGGTTTCCTGGGGATGGAACCTGATCCCGCCTTTGCTGGGGCCGCGGGCATCATTATGCTGTACCCTGAATCCTCTGAAGACCCTAACAGAGCCATCATCCATATGGACCGGAATTGCGAAAGAGTATTCACGTAATGGCTCGCGCAATAGCTGCCTTGTGGCCTGGTCCAGGTCGAGCTTCTCGGCTATATTGTCAAATTGGGCCTGGGCCATCTCGAACGGGTTGAATGATCCTGTAGACATTTTAGACTAACTCCAGTTAATTTTAAGCATCATTATAATACAAAAAGTGCAAAATAAAAAGCTCCTTCAGGAGCCGGAAAAATATCCCCCTTCGTGTATGGCTCTCATAACTTTTTTGTTCTCAACAAGATGCATACCAGATGCATCCTTTCATGCTTCCAAAAATTCGTTCACAATAATAGAACATTGTGAAAAAAATGTCAAGCTCTTATTATGATATCGATGCGAATTCTTGTTTTATTTGAAATATTGTGCTTTTCTAAATGTCTTTCTTTTAATTGCTTATAGTATCTCTGGCAGGATGGTTTGAAGGGAATTTTTATGGTCCGGGAACAATTTGGATGCTGAAGAATATATATAATTTGGCGGGTCTAAATCTGCTTGACTTTGCCCGATAAATTAATAGATTGTAAAATCTCTCTGGCCGAAAATGGGAGATTTAGACTATATATGGCGGTGTAGCTCAGTTGGTTAGAGCAGCGGAATCATAATCCGCGTGTCCGGGGTTCGAGTCCCTGCACCGCTATTTTGTTTATGCGGCAATAAGGTATTGCCGTTTTCACTCTCCTTTTGTAACTTTGAGTGCCCCTGAACGACATCCTGACTAAATAACGTTTCCGGCTCATTCTTCGAAAAACTGTTGATTTTGGGATGCCAAAACTATATATTTAAGCTTAGCGACCACTCACCAAACGGGCTGACAACTTCAGATTTCGCAATTTCGACTAAAAAAATATTATACTATAAAGGGGGAAGCCTCATGAGTAAGAAGCTTCATCTGCTTGCCCTAATTGTCATTTTTGCATTTATCAGTCTGCATACGAATGATTCAAATGCTGACCACGTCTGTGGCGATGTCAATGAAGATGGCGCACTAAATGTCAGCGATGCCGTTTTCATTATCAATCATGTTTTCATAGGCGGACCCGCCCCTAATCCCAATTGCTGTGCTGGCTGTCCGCCGACAGTGACTGACTACGATGGCAATGTCTATCAGACGGTTCTCCTTGGTGATCAGTGCTGGATGATGGGGAATCTGAAGGTTACACACTACCGGAATGGGGACCCCATTCAACATGTAACTGACGGTAGTACATGGTATGGTCTTTCAACGGGAGCTTTTTGCAACTATAACAACAATGAAGGCAATGTGGCCGTTTATGGACGACTATATAATTGGTATGCAGTTTCTGACAGTCGCAATTTAGCTCCGGAAGGCTGGCATATACCAACAGATGCTGAATGGAAGCAGTTGGAGATGCATCTTGGTATGAGCCAAGCGGAGGCAGATAATACTGGCTTGCGTGGTACAACTGAAGGAGGCAAGCTGAAAGAAGCTGGCACAGCACATTGGAATAGCCCAAACACAGGAGCCACAAACGAAAGCGGTTTTACTGCGCTTCCGGGGGGGTATCGCTATAGCAATGGTAGCTTCGCTAGTTTTGGTGAAGAAGCGCTATTTTGGTCATCCACAGAGGCTGGCATATACTCTTGGTATCGTGGCCTTAGTTTTGTGAGTTCGCAGATTGGCCGCAATAATATTTATAGACCTTGCGGATTCTCCATCCGTTGTGTCAAGGATTGATGGCTGCCATGGAAAATCTTAATAGAGATGTCAATTATATTTGAGAAAAACTGTTGATTTTGGGATGTCCAGATTATATATTTAAGCTAAGCGACCACTCACCAACCGGGCTGACAGCTTCGGATTTCGCAATTTTGTAAAAATTTAATACCATAAGGGGGAAGCCTCATGAGCAAGAANNGCCCTGATTTCCATCATTGCATTCAATGGCTTGGTCTTCATTGATTCAAGTTCAGCCTATGTTTGTGGTGATGCCAACGGTGACGGCACGCTGAATGTTAGCGATGCCGTCTTCATTGTTAATCATGTTTTTATCGGCGGTCCAGCTCCAGATCCTAACTGTTGTGATTTTGTCTGCGGATTGACAATGACCGATTACGATGGCAATGTCTACGAGACAGTTCGTATTGGCGATCAGTGCTGGATGGCGGAGAATCTAAGAGTGACACATTACCGTAATGGAGACCCTATACCCAATGTAACCAATGGCACTGAATGGCTGGATTTAACTACCGGAGCTTACTGTAACTACAATAACGACGAAGGCCACGTAGCCGTTTATGGTAGGCTATATAACTGGTTTGCTGCGGTCGACAGCCGTAATATTGCACCGATAGGCTGGCATGTACCATCTGATGAAGAATATAAGCAGTTGGAAATGTATCTTGGTATGAGCTCGACCGATGCTGATGCTGAAAATTGGCGAGGTACCGATGAAGGCGGGAAGTTAAAAGAAACCGGCTATACATATTGGGAAAGTCCCAACACGGGTGCGACCAATGAAAGCGGTTTTGCTGCCAGGGGAGCTGGCTCGCGCTATGCTTCGTTCTTCGGTGTGGGCGAGACTGCTCGACTATGGACAACCACTGTGGGAGTACCTAATACTGCATGGGAACGACTCTTGAGCTACAACTCCGCACAAATCCGTCGCACTCATCCCAATAATGATCATGGATTGTCGATTCGTTGTGTCAGGGACTTGACCAAAAATTCGACTGAAGCTGCCTATGTTTGCGGTGATGCAAATGGTGACGGTATGCTGAATGTTAGCGATGCTGTTTTTATTATTAATCATGTTTTTATTGGCGGTGACGCGCCCGATCCGGGCTGCTGCCCTGATTGCCCGCCGACAGTGACCGATTATGATGGTAATGTATATTATACAATTCTTATTGGTGACCAGTGCTGGATGGCAGAAAATTTAAAGGTAACCCATTATCAGAATGGTGACCAAATTCCCAATGTGACTGACTATGGCGCGTGGGAGGCTCTTTCTACAGGAGCCTATTGCAATTATTATAACGATGAAGGCTATGTTGCTGTATATGGTAGATTGTATAACTGGTATGCCGTTGATGATTACCGCCATATAGCGCCGGAGGGCTGGCATGTACCCAGCAATGCAGAATGGCAAATATTAGTGGAATATCTTGGAGGTGAGGAAATTGCCGGGGGGAAGATGAAAGAGGCTGGGACTGAGCATTGGGATCCACCCAACGCAGGCGCTACTAATGAAAGTCGTTATACTGCACTGCCCGGCGGTTGGCGCACTTTTAGTGGGGCTTGGGACTATATGGGAACAGGTGCTTACTTTTGGTCTTCGACACTCTACCCTACTGCCGGAGTATGGATGCGGAGTCTGAGTTTTGATGACGCGACCATCGGCAATTTTCTTTCCCCGAGCAGATACGGTTATTCTGTTCGATGTATAAAGGATTGACTATCGCTTTTGACAAAAGGAGTGGTTTTGCGATATCAGAATTATGTACTTGATATTGCGATTGAACATGGAAACGCGACAGACAACTTCCGCGCCTGCAATATCATGGGTTGAAAAATTTGTTATATTATCTTAAGGAGTCAAGCTTATGAGAAAGAAATTCTATTTATTTGCCCTGATTTCCNNTGGTCTTCACTGGTTCAAGTTCAGCCTATATTTGTGGTGATGCCAACAGTGACGGCACGCTGAATGTCAGCGACGCCGTTTATATAGTCAATCATGTTTTTATAGGGGGGCCAGCTCCAGTCCCTTACTGCTGTGACGTTTGCCCGCCAACAGTGACTGACTATGATGGGAATGTTTACGAGACAGTTCTGATTGGCAACCAGTGCTGGATGAAGGAAAATCTTAAAGTAACACATTATCGTAATGGAGACCCTATACCCAATGTAACCGATGATGCTGAATGGCCATACCTTACGACAGGCGCTTACTGCAATTATCTTAATGATGAATTTTGGGTTTCCTATATTGGTAGGCTCTATAACTGGCATGCCGTAGTTGACGCCAGAGGAATAGCACCGGTAGGCTGGCACGTACCGACAGATGAAGAGTGGAAACAGCTTGAGATGTATCTTGGCATGAGCCCGACCGATGCTGATGCTGAAGGATGGCGCGGTACTGATGAAGGCGGCAAACTAAAAGAATCTGAAACATTATCTTGGAACAGTCCAAATACTGGCGCAACAAATGAGAGCGGTTTTACTGCTCTGGCCGCCGGCTGGCGCTATGCTTCATTCTTCGGTTTAGGTGAGACTGCCCGCTTTTGGACAACCACTGAGGCAGTACGTAATATTGCCTGGGAACGACTCTTGAGCTACAACTCCGCCCAAATCCGTCGCACCCATCCCAATGATGGACATGGGTTATCGCTACGCTGTGTAAGGGATATCACTAAATATTCCAATCGAGAAGACTATATTTGTGGCGATGCCAATAGCGATGGTGCTTTAAATGTCAGCGATGCTGTGTTTATTGTCAATCATGTCTTTATTGGCGGGCCCGCTCCTAATTCGGGTTGCTGTGTTGACTGCCCGCCTACGGTGATTGATTATGATGGAAATGTTTATGAGACAGTTGTAATTGGTGACCAGTGCTGGATGAAGGAGAATCTGAAAGTCACCCACTATCGCAATGGGGATGCTATTCCCAATGTGACCGATTGGTATGATTGGTTTGCTTCTACGTCCGGGGCATATTGCAATTACGGTAACTATGAAGGTAATAGTGACGTTTACGGGAGATTGTATAATTGGTATGCAGTAGATGACAGTCGTGGTTTGGCTCCAGAGGGCTGGCATGTGCCCAGTGATGCTGAGTGGAAGCAATTAGAGATTTATCTTGGCATGAGCCAGGCAGGAGCAGATGATATCAACTGGCGCGGATGGGGTGTAGGCGGGAAACTCAAAGAAGCCGGCACGGAGCATTGGACTACTCCCAACGAAGGCGCCACCAACGAAAGCGGTTTTACTGCGCTGCCGGGCGGTGTACGAATTCAGTACTTCGAAAGTATGTTTCATGCGGCCGAATTTTGGACTTCCTCGTTATATGATTTTAACAACTACCCGTGGTACAGGGGATTATCTGCTGTTAGCGCAGCTGTTGATCGTCTTTGGGAACCGAAACATTCTGGGCTTTCAGTGCGATGTATCAAAGATCAATAGATCAATTGTATATTAGATCTCGCCTTGCGGGATTGAGTCGTTTGTATTAAGCTGCTGTTTCATTTGAGCTAAAATGGAATGGCAGCTTGATACCAATAATGTTGCTCTTCCCTGCACCGCTATATAAATTTCTACATACAGAATTTTATGAAGGCTGCGAAAGTTATCTTATTACCATTACATCAAGCTAGGTGCATGTTTCAACATCTTTGGTCCTTTCCTAAGACTGGATTATCATGTTATTTCCATTGCCATTATTTTTCTGACTGCTATCATGATTTATAAATCCGCCGCATTCGGCGGTGACAAAATAGTAGCAATCTTCGATTTGATCCGAGCCGAGGTAGAGTTGATGAGCTTCGCGCATGCTCATAATCTCGATATTTGAATAACCAAGCATCTGCAGAAATTTTCTAATCTTGTCCGGATGGCAGCCAAAGGTGAGCGGTTCCTTGATCGAGGCGCAGAGCTGGATCAGCTTTCGGTTGCCGATATAATTGGTTTCATCATCAATAAGTTCTGGCGGCACAAAATCGAATACCAAACGATTGCCGTCACCCATTTCTTTCAAGCGGCCCAGGATTTCAAGCACGATATCCAGATTCAAAAAGAGCGAAACACCTTCCCAGATAAACAGAGTTTTCTTATGGTTCTTGAATCCAGCATCCTTTAATTTCCGGGTCATCGACTGCCTGGAAAAGTCGATCGGGATGTACTTCACATTGCGCGGCAGGTAACCCAGCTTTCTGCGTGTAAGAGATTTCTTGACAAGCTGGGTAGACTCGAGGTCAAGTTCATATATACTTACATTCCTGAATTCATCGATTCTCCAGTAACGGCTGTCATACCCGGCACCCATCAAAACAACCTGGGTGCATCCGGCTTTGATCGACTGGCGGGCATAATCATCCATATAACGTGCCCTCAGCACTATCGCTTTGCGCAAGGACGGATTGATGCCTCCCAGCATATCAACCATACGCATACCGGCCGCCCCCGCATAATATCCGGCAAGCGGATCCCCGATCACCCGCTGTTCGGGTGGCAGGGTATACTCATAAGCCTTTGCGCCCGCGGACCAGAGCGCGAAAACGAATCCGCAGGATTTCTCGATTGTTTTGCTATACACATGCTTCATTTTATTTTCCTCCTTAAGAGTTCCTGTCAAAAACTGGCTTTATTATCTTGAAGCTCAGCAAAAATGGATAAATGGTCAGCTGGACTATAATTGCCAGGAGCATGATCCAGTAGATTACTGCCGGAGCTGTTTGCAGATAGATGAAGACCGGTATAAAGAATATGATGGTCAGATAATTGGTCACACTTTTGTATCCGGGTTTCCAATGAGTTGTCACCAGACTTGTAATCGGATATTTCACAGGTGAAAGAATCAGTGCGATCAGGAAAATTGTGTAAGCTGTTGGATAGACAGGCGGCAACTTCAGGAAGTAGAATAGAAAAATCGAAAAGAATATGGGAGGCGCACCAATCGAATAACCACTGGATAAGAATGTCTCTTTGCGTGAATATTTATATGAAGCGGCCATACCCGATGCGCATGCCAGAACCGCTCCGAAACCATCAAGGAAAAGTCCTGCTCTCCAGAAGAGGATCATGGGAGCAAGAGTGAGGCCTACCAGATCGGTTATCATGTCCAGGGATTCTCCGGAAATGCTCGGAAAATGTTTGCGTACAGCCAGCCGCCGGGCAAGAGTGCCGTCAAGTCGGTCAATAAGAAGGACCAGCAGGCTGAACCGGGCGGCAGCATCAAAACGCCCCTCAAATGCCGCCATGATTGTAAGCATGGCGAATGCAAGGCCCGTCAGGGTCAGGGCATGGGACAATAGAGATATATATTTTTTCATGACAAACCTCGCTTATTTAGAGAAATAGTATATTGTCCAATATGAAACCGGGGCGGCCGCGATCAGGCTGTCGAAGCGATCCAGAAGACCGCCATGTCCTGGAATCAGATTTGAAAAATCTTTAATCATGAGATTTCGTTTGATATATGAAAAACCCAGATCCCCGGCAATCGCGGAGACCGAAATTATGAATGTGAATACCAGCAGCCTAATTTCATCCATATCAGGGGCCAGAAACGACAGGACAGGAGCAATTAGTAAGGATGTTGCGATTCCGCCAAGCATACCCTCTATGGTTTTGCCCGGACTCAGCTTTTTGCAAAGTCTATGCTTGCCGATAAGTTTACCCCAGAGCTGGGCATAGCTGTCGGTAATTCCGACGATCAGCAAGGTAAGTATGGCATAGCGATACCAATTGGAGGAATCGATTAATAACAGATGTCCCAGGAGGATCAACATCAGTAATAAGAGTGATGCGGCTTTTATTATTCGCGGTAGGAGGCGGCCTTTGTCGTTTCTGAAGTACTCGAGTGCTCCGCCTAATGAGATTAGCGCAAATAAGAAGGTGAGGGCGTACTTTCCAGTGATGATAACAGCAATCAGCGCAAATAGAATTACCAGATAGACTATATACTTCTTCCAGTTTGCCAGCCTTTGGATTCTGGTCAACTCATGCCTCTCATGGTCCAGAGCGATAAGCAGTGCGCCAAGCAATGAGAGAACAATTATTACTATGGACAGCTGAATTAATATCATGATCTATCCCCGTTTTCTTCTGGTGTAAGCAGCTTTATTGACCTGGGAATAATTTGGATTTCGAAATATTTATCCTGTATAATAATTTCACCGTCGGCGAAGAATCGCAATGGCTGTGCACTCTTAATTATGAGCCGGTCCGCGCGGACCTCAGAGACTGAGGATGAACTTTTGTGCCTGCCCCTGATAGTTTGGAGTACGGCGAAAGCCAGGCAGAAGCGGCTACCGTCAGCTTTAATTATGCACACATCGAACTTGCCGTCATTGTTCTCAGCTGAGGGTAGAACCCTGAAATGCTTTGCCAGCATTGGCTGATTTCCAACAACCAAGGATAGCACGCATGAATCATAATTTTCATGACCGTTAGAAAGCCTGATAGCATGGCGGATAATATTATTTCCCAGTAATATTCTGATAACGCCGAGGCTGTAGATTCTATTTCCGAGTTTTCGTACCAGCCATTTACTGAACCTGCCTCCTTTGAGCATTTTATCCACTGTTTTGATTACATCAGTGCCAAGTCCAATGCCGCCCGAGGTCAGATAGTGATATCCATTCACCCGAATGCAATCGATATTCCTTGTGTGGCCCGCACGAATTATTTTCACGGCTGTTTCAGGACCACAGGATATGCCGTGCTGAGTGGCAAGGTCATTAGCTTTTCCACAGGGCACAATTCCAAGCCTGACATTGGAGCCGATTATTGCATTTGCAATCTCATTAACTGTACCGTCACCGCCTACCGCTACAATGAGCTCGCAACCATCAGCAACAGCTTCACGAGCGATTTGCCCGGCATGACCCCGGTATCTTGTTTCCTCGATTCTCAAGCCGTTGTCTCCAAATGCATCCTTCAATGCGAACATTGCATCCAGGGCCTTGCCCGAACCGGCATTCTTATTTATGATTGCCTGTATTTTCATAGCCACATTACCTCATGCCGCCTGCACGATGTGATTGCCCCAACGAGTCTGCATGGCATAATCGAGGGTTCTTTTGAAATATTCTGAAAAATCAGGAAGCAGAATTCCGCTACCGCGCAGCTCTTTTGTCAGATTCGAAATATCAAAATTCCTTTGATACAGCAAATATGGTTCATAGGCTTTGATGACCTGCTCAACTCGATGAGGATTTCTAGATTCATCAAAATCGGTTTTAAGCGCCTCATAATCCGGCATATACTTCATTCCAGCCAGAATTTTTGAGCTAACCTGAGGTTTTAGATGATGTAGTGTAAGCCTGATTATATCATCGATTGCGGGCGACTTTTTGTCTCCGGCGCAAATATGATATATTCTGCTTCCAGATTCTTTTCTGCCGTTAAGCAGTATGTGAATTGATGCTTTAGCTAAATAATCGACGGGCACCACATCCAGACTGTTATCCGGATGAGCAGGCAATGATTTCACCAGTCCCTGCAGGATCAATTTTAGAGGTATATAGAGGACATTTACTTCTTTTATTCTTCCGCTAAGCGAATTTCCGGCAACAATGCTCGGACGCAAAATATCTATATTCATTTGACCAAACCTGTGTTCAATCAATTGCTCAGCTTCCCATTTTGTCTGCTCATAGGAGTTCGAAAAATGAGGCTTGCAAGAATGAGAGCTCTCAGGGATATCGCCGGAAGAATCGCCGCATACAAAGGCTGTGCTCATGAAAGCCACTTTTCGCAAATGCCCATACAGCGATGCTTTCTCTGCAAGATTAAGAACGTGGCATGTGCCTTTGAGATTTACAGTTCTGGCAGTCTCAAGGGGGGCATTGAATTTGGTAGAGGCGGCGCAGTGGATTATGTGGGTCGCTTTTTTGACAAGATTGGTATAGTCACCGGCAGGCAATCCCAGATTTGGCAGTGTGATGTCGCCTGGTAGCGCTCTGATTCTCCGCCTGAATTCAATTGATTTAAAACAGGGATCAATAATTGATAATGATTCGTGGATGCGTGATAACGCGCTGCCGGAATCCTTTGCCCTGATAAGAAGGGTCAATCGGGCATTGCTGTCTCGAAGCAGATG
>JABAHP010001538.1_pt8 | contig 11504 bp, 10 predicted proteins | sample 7062081 | NCBI WGS metagenome assembly JABAHP01 (sample SAMN14534357, study PRJNA622989) | marine sediment metagenome | biome: marine biome [ENVO:00000428]; feature: marine pelagic biome [ENVO:01000023]; material: deep marine sediment [ENVO:00002113] | place: India: Gulf of Kutch | collected... | reverse complement strand
TGTGCGCGATCATGATTTATACTGAAATGCACGCATCGGAGAAATGAAAACAATACGAGGTACTTCCGATACCATTTATGTTAAATTGAAATGTGAAAACAGTCAATGTTTTTCTATTGAAGTGGTTTGTAAAGTACTAATATTAATTTATTTACTGTTTATTTGCAAAATGCAAAAAAGCTGGCGCGTTATTCGTTATCCGTTATTGGTTATTGGTTTTGGCGGTCTTCGATAATTCAATCAAGCGCCCTTTTAATACAATTGAATCACCCGCTAAGCATCAATCCAATTAACGAAAGACAATCACTGGATAACTAATAACCAATAACAAATAACGAATAACGGCTCTTAGCTACCCGTGAAGATGCGCTCAATGGTATCTTGCAGGCTTTGCTGCCAGGGTGGGGTATCGATTCCAAATTCAACTTTTAAGCGGGTGCAATCCAGGGCGGAATACAGCGGGCGCGGTGCCCGCGTGGGCCAGTCTGCAGTTGAAATAGCTTCCGCTTGCCGGATCTGCAGGGGGGTATATGGGGTGGCCAGTTCGATAATTTTGTTTGCCAAACCATGCCAGGTCGTAATGCCGGCACCGCAGTAATGGTAAGTTCCCCATGTCAATTTTTCAGCAGCGCCCATTTTCCGGGCGATGATCAGAATTGCTGCGGCAAGGTCTGCCGCACTGGTCGGTGAACCCTGCTGATCGGCCACAACTTTCAGCGCCTTTTTTGCGGCGGCCAGTTTCAGGATGGTTTTAACAAAATTATGGCCGTAAACGCTGTACAGCCAGGATGTGCGTACTATGATGTGTTCGGGCAATGCGGATCGGATGGCGGCTTCACCCTTTGCTTTGCTCTGGCCATAGATGCCCAGAGGAGCGATCGGATCGCTTTCCTGATAGGGCCGATCTGCAGTGCCGTCAAAGACATAATCGGTGGAAATGTGAATGAGTACATGACGGTGATCAGCACAATATCGGGCCAGATAGGCAGGCCCGTCGGCGTTAACGGCATACGCCCGATCCGGTTCATCTTCAGCCCGGTCTACATTCGTGTATGCGGCGGCGTTCATCACTACAGCTGGTGACAGGCTGGCTAATACCTGCTTGATGCGGTTTTCATCCGTAATATCGAGTTGTTGGTGATCAAACGGGTGCACCTCAAAATTAGTGCTTTTAGCCTGGCGAACCAGTTCGCGACCCAGCTGTCCGTTTGCGCCCGTTATGATGATGTTCATGGTGTATTGAGCGGGTTGTAAAGTTTTTCGGCTGGAATCTCACCCAAAACCGGCAAAGCGGCATCCTTTTCAGAAACAATCGGATGGGGTATGGGCCAATCAATTGCAAGGGCCGGATCCGACCACAGAATTCCGCCTTCATCATCCGGGTCATAAAAATCCGAACATTTATAAAAAACATGGGCGCCCTCGCTGAGCACACAGAATCCATGGGCACATCCTGGTGGAATATACACCTGCCGTTTATTATGCTCCGAGAGATGGACGCTCACCCAGCGGCCGAAGGTGGGAGAGGTGCGGCGGATATCCACCGCCACATCAAATATTTCGCCACTGATCACCCGAACCAGTTTTGCCTGGGGGCGGGTAACCTGAAAATGCAGTCCTCTGAGGGCGTCTTTGATCGAGTAAGACAAATTATCCTGCACAAAGACATCGGAAAGTCCGGCGGATTCAAAGCGACCCCCATGGTAGGTTTCCAGAAAATAACCGCGACCATCCTTAAACACCTGGGGTTCAATAATGTGAACATCCTGAATTTCGGTTGATATGAGGTGCATAGCAACTCCGCTGGGTTCAAAACCGGTCAACACATTATGGAGGGTTACCTTATGTCGATATGTTCATGTTACGCCATTTTCGGTGCGCACGCAATACCCGTGTAAGTCAGCGCCTACCGGTAAATCATTTAGGAGTCCTGACCTTTATCGATTTTCTCCATCAGATCCAGAATGCGTCGTCGCGCTTTCATATCTTGCAGCCATTCGGTGGGTATGGCCTCCGGGCCCAGATGGGCACCCAGCGCCATCCCCACGAGCAAGCCGCGGCCGGCAGAGTCACCGCCTGCCATTCCGTTTTCAATCAAAGCGGTCTTTAAATCGGTTTCATATTTAGCGATCAGATGGATGACGCCCGGAAAGGCCGCCGGGATTTCACACATCTGGCCAAAATCCGAGATTGCCTGACGGCTGTCTTGCGCCACACTTGCCAGCCCCATTTGAATCCATTCACGAACGGATTCCGAATGTTGAACCTCTTTGTGGGTCTGCTCAATGGCTGCTGTTGGGGAAGCGCCGGCCAGAATCTGATAGGTGACGGTGGCAAAAAAAGCGGCGCTTTCAATCACCGCTTCATGATTATGGGTAAAAGCCGTTTGAGCCTTGGCACTGGCGATTAGGGCCGGCAGGTCATTGCGATACACATAAACCAGCGCGGCAATGCGGGATGCGCCGGCGAGATCATCAGAACCGGATCCGGATTCAGAGGGTGATTTTCCGGATGCCAGGTTTTCGAGAGTTCCTTTGGTTGCCCCGTCGACATAACCGTCATAGGTCGCAAACAGCTTTTGCCAGCGGTTTGAAAAATCGGACAAATCAAACCGGTGACACTCAGAAACGGATTCCAGTAAAATCAAAGATTGATCGCCGTAATGGGTGAATTCTCCAAGGTCCTTGGTCGGATGGTAAGTTGGACGCTCGGGTTTTATAAAACGCTCAACCCGACCGAATTTTTTGTCAATCACACCGGTATTATATATCCAATGGACGCCCAGCGCCAATGAATCGGCGGCAAAAGATGCCAGAACCATTGCTTTTGGCTTATCGTGCATGGCGATCCTCCTTTGATCCGGATGAATGCTAATCAGATGGGAATGAAACCGGTTTGTCAGACTATAAGTGATATTGTCGGCTACGGGGTTTTCCAGCCGTATCAAGACATGTTGTATTTTTCGGCAAGTTGCTGCAATTCTGATACATATTGCTTATGATACATCAGACCCATTTGGCCCTCAAAATCATTTAATAAAAATTCAATGTGAGGTCGGATATCAATACCTGCTGAATTAAATTTTTCGTCATTGGCCTTATCAAGGATAAGCACCGAGTAATAGGTTGTTAGAATTCGGATCTTTGAATCCCTGCGTAGCAGATAACTTCTGCCGCCCAGCGTGTTCAGGAAAAATCCGGAATAGGCATACAATGTCTGCAACGATGGCTGACCGGTTACGCTGATATCGCCGGCCTCATAGGTGGCCCAGCGGTAAAACGTCTGCATGGCCGACTCAAGGATTTCACCCTCATTCTGCAGTACATCGCGTACGAGGTTTACCCGTTTTTTTCCTAAAACTCGAAAGAAATGCGCCATATTGCGATATAAATTGTAGAGTGAAACAGTCTCATCGGTAATGCTGGGCAGGGTTGCGGACATTTTTTTCAATACCACCTGAAACTGCCCATAGGTACCGTCTTTTAAGGCATAGGCCTGTACATAGTCCTGTTCGTCAAGATAGGTAAAAAAGGCTTTAATTTGCTGCTCGATGTCCTCGAAATCAAGGGTTTCTTCTTCTTTCACAGCGGCTGACTCAGACCCAAAGACCTCTTTGAGTTTTCCCTCCGGAATGGTTTCCCCCTTTATAGAGGCCATTTCTTCTTCTAGCCCCGTGACTTTTTCCATCAATTCCTTAGTTCTTTTTTCCCATGCCACCCGTTCGTGCCGTTTGGCGGTTTCAATGCTTTCCTTGTGCCAGCTGCTGAACAGATTATAACCGAAATATGCGGCGATTCCGATAATGGCGACAACGAGGCCTACTTTGATGGCTTTGTCCATTATGAATGTAATCCCTTTGAGTGTAAAAATGTCTGTATATGACACCGGGTGCCCCCGGCAGGAATCGAACCTGCGGCACATGGATTAGGAATCCATTGCTCTATCCACTGAGCTACGGGGGCTGATGAATGCCGAAACGACAAATATGATACTCGCATAGCAAATCAACTTCCAGATTACAAGAACCTTGTCTGCATTAACCACCTATGGATTGAATTAAACAACCCACCGAATGCCCGGAGACACGCACTGGCAGTCCGGTATTTCCAATCTCCACGACAGCAGGCGATCTGACAGTTTAACGCTGATCGATCTGCTGTCCTTCTTCGAAGAAGGTTGCTAATTACCGGGCCTATATGATATATTTATATCTTAATCATTTTAACTGCTTACAAAACGGAAGCAACATGTCCACAATCCTATCACACACATTCAGCTATTGGAGATTTTCCGATGCACCTTCGTAAACGCGTACTGATAACCGGTGGGGCCGGATTTCTGGGTTCATTTCTGTGTGAACGCCTCTTGAATGAAAATTGCGATGTGGTTTGCGTAGATAATTTTTATACTGGCACCAAACGCAATATTATCCACTTGTTGGACAATCCTTATTTTGAACTGGTGCGGCATGACATCACCTTTCCGCTTTATCTGGAAGTCGATGAAATCTATAATTTTGCCTGTCCGGCATCCCCGATCCATTACCAAAACGATCCGGTCCAGACCACCAAAGTCAATGTGCACGGATCCATCAATATGCTCGGTCTGGCCAAGCGCACCAAAGCCAGGATTTTGCAGGCGTCGACCTCCGAGGTCTACGGTAACCCCACCGTTCATCCCCAGACAGAGGATTACTGGGGCAACGTGAACTGCGTTGGCATTCGCTCGTGCTATGATGAAGGTAAGCGATGTGCCGAAACACTTTTTTTTGATTATTATCGTCAGCACAAACTCGATATTCGGGTTGTGCGGATATTCAACACATATGGGCCCCGCATGCACCCCAATGACGGCCGGGTGGTTAGCAATTTTATTTTGCAGGCCCTCAGGAATGAAGAGATTACGGTTTACGGTGACGGTCGGCAAACCCGATCTTTTTGCTACGTCGATGATATGATTGACGGTGTCATCCGAATGATGGATGCCCCCGATGGATTCACCGGCCCGGTGAATTTGGGTAATCCGGAAGAGTTTACAATTCTCGATTTGGCCGAAACGATTATTGCGCTGACGCAATCCAATTCGAAGATTGTCTTTAAACCCCTTCCTCAGGACGACCCCTTACAGCGCAAACCGAACATCGAGTTGGCCAAACAAAAATTAAAATGGCAACCGCACACCCAATTAGAGGCGGGGCTGAAACAGACCATCGATTATTTCAAAGCCCTGCAATGACATTCACAAACCTGCAACCCTTTGTTAGGAGACATTGATGAAACGTGCATTGATAACCGGAATTACCGGTCAGGACGGTGCCTATCTGGCCGAATTTCTGTTGAACAAAAATTATGAGGTCCACGGGATCAAACGTCGGGCTTCTTCTTTTAATACCGCACGGGTGGATCATTTGTACCAAGATCCCCACGATGAAAATGTGCGCTTTTATATGCATTATGGGGATCTGACCGACGCCACCAACCTGATTCGCATCATTCAGGAAGTCCAGCCGGATGAAATCTATAACCTGGCAGCGCAGAGCCATGTAATGGTTTCTTTTGAGACACCTGAATATACCGCCAATGCCGATGCCCTCGGCACGTTGCGGTTGCTGGAGGCTATCCGGATCCTGGACCGGATCGATAAGACGCGCTTTTATCAGGCGTCGACCTCGGAGCTTTACGGACTGGTAGAAGAGACGCCGCAAACTGAAACCACCCCGTTTTATCCCCGTTCTCCCTATGGTGTGGCCAAACTTTATGCTTACTGGATTACGGTTAATTACCGCGAAGCATATGGCATGTATGCCTGCAACGGTATTTTGTTTAACCATGAATCCCCCATTCGGGGTGAAACCTTTGTTTCGCGCAAAATTACGCGCGCCATGGCACGCATTTGCAAGGGCTTGCAGAAAAAGCTTTACATCGGTAATCTCGACGCGCGCCGGGATTGGGGCCACGCCAGGGATTATGTCGAAATGCAATGGCTGATGCTCCAGCAGGATCAGCCCGATGACTACGTGATCTCAACCGGTAAGCAGCATTCGGTGCGAGAATTCATCGAAATGGCGGCCGATGCTGCGGGCATTTCGATTCGCTGGGAAGGGCAGGGGCTCGACGAAAAAGGGATTGATGCCAATAGCGGCGCTGAACTGGTCTGCATTGACCCGCGATATTTTCGTCCGACTGAAGTCGACACCTTGCTGGGCGACAGTTCCAAAGCCCGCCGGCAACTGGGCTGGGAACCCAAAACCACCTTCCCGGAATTGGTCAAAGAAATGGTCACCATGGACCTGTTAGAGGCTGAAAAAGACGAGCTGTGCCTTCAAGAGGGCTTTCAAACTTTTAATCAGGCTGAATAAGGCCATTCTGAGCATTATACGCAATCAAACGATATGACTGAATCCATAGCGACAATTGCCGGAACCGAGCAGCAACCCGGAATTATTCCGCGGGATGCGTGTATCTTTCTGGCCGGACATCAGGGTATGGTCGGCTCTGCAATCTACCGCTGTCTGCAGGCTCAGCATTATACGAACATCATCACGCGATCCCGTGATGAATTGGATCTTGTCGATCAAGCCGCGGTGGGCCAATTTTTTGCAGATGAGAACATTGATGCGGTTATTTTGGCAGCCGCCAGAGTTGGCGGTATCCAGGCCAATAACACCTATCGGGCCGAGTTTATTTTTGAAAATATCATGATCCAGACCAATGTTATTCACGAGGCCTATCGGTCCGGTGTTAGGCGCTTATTGTTTTTGGGCAGTTCCTGCATTTATCCGAAATTTGCCGAACAGCCCATGCGCGAAGAGCAACTGTTGACCGGTGTTCTGGAGTCCACCAACGAGCCCTATGCCATTGCCAAAATTGCCGGCATTAAGCTGTGTGAATCTTACAATCGTCAGTACGGCACCCATTATCGTTCCATCATGCCCACCAATTCTTATGGGCCCAATGATACGTTTGACTTGGAAAACGCACATGTCTTGCCGGCCATGATCCGCAAGTTTCACTTAGCCAAACTTGCATCTCAGAGAAATTGGCAGCAAATAAAAAAAGACGAAGATGTTTATGGGCCCATTTCGGCTGAATTTAAAGAAGGATTAAAGGCGATCGCAGCGGCAAAGCGTGATGGCTCTGGCTCGCCACCCGCCATTGAGCTATGGGGTAGCGGTCGACCGAAACGGGAATTTTTGCATGTCGATGATCTAGCAGCTGCCTGCCTGTTTGTGATTAATCTGGCTGATGACGTTTATGCAGCGGGCTGTGCCGCTTTAGATCAGCAACCCCACTCACCCGCTCAGACGGTGCCCTCGGATTCGGCCAAATCTGATCTCACCGATCGAGACCGGGTGTCTCATATCAACGTGGGTAGTGGCAAAGATATTCACATCGCCGAGCTGGCCCAAATCATTCAAGCTGCTGTCGGCTATGAAGGCGTTGTGCGCTGGAACACTGCTAAACCGGACGGTACGCCGCGCAAGTTGCTGGATATTACCCGCATAGCGCAACTGGGATGGTCACCCCGCATCGGTCTGAATGAAGGCATAAAGCGCACCTATAGCTGGTATGTGGCGCAATTGGAATAACATTAAACTTCGGGGGGAATTTTCAATCAACCCAAGCCATTTTAACGGCACAAGCCGCAACTGGCTGCGGATATTCTCAGCGATGGTCGCTCAGGCGGTGCTGTTTCGAGGTTTGATCATGTCCATATTGTAGCGCACGGTCGCCTGAACGCAAACCACTTGATAAGATCCATGTGGTCAAGCGGGTCAAGCTTAAGAAAAGGAGGATAAATGCAGATTATTGACGCCCGAAAAACGATACACCTTGTAGTTGTCGGACTCATCGTGGTATTGCTTATGGCAGTCGGAGGTTGTGCATCAAATCAAAAGGATAAGACCGTTACGGCACCTTCAGCCCAGGGCAGCTCCGGGGTCCCGGCTTTGTACTATGATTTTGGCGATGTTCTGGTTCCCAAGGAGCTCAAGGTCGATAAAAAATCTTCTTTTATTTATCAAACCGAGGGTTTTTCTGCCGGTGTTCTGGTTTTAAAGGGCCGGATTGATTCCAGCTCTCTGATTTCATTTTTTGATAAAAACATGGCCAAGGATAATTGGCAGATGATCAGTTCATTTAAATCCGATCGGACCATGTTGCTGTTTCAGAAAGCTCAACGCTGGTGCGTCATGAATATCAATGATGAAACGTTTAATACCTATGTCGAAATCTGGGTGGCCCCGACGACCAGAGACAGTGCATCCGGCTTGCTGAAATAAAAAACGGTTCATCTGGCCAAAAACTTCAGGTCCAGCACGGCGGTTGGCGCTGATGAGCCATTGCAGGTAAAAAATGCAATCATGACGAACGTATCCTTTCAAAATAAAAATATTATTCTGGGTGTCAGCGGCGGCATTGCAGCTTATAAAAGTGTAGAGATTCTCAGACGCTTAACCCAGGCCGGAGCCAGCGTGCGGGTCATTATGACCCAAAGTGCCCAATGGTTTGTGGGGGCGCTAACGTTTGAAGCCCTTTCGGGTCAACCGGTTTTCAAAGATATGTTTGCCGATGACCATGAGGCCTCGATTCGACATATTGATTGGGCTCAGGCGGCCGATGGTGTCATCATCGCCCCGGCTACCGCCAATACGATTGGTAAACTGGCCCACGGTATTGCCGATGACGCCCTGAGTACCTTTATGCTGGCCGTAACGGCCCCGGTTCTGATTTGCCCGTCGATGAATAGCCATATGTACGCGAGCAAAGCGGTTCAACGAAATCTTGACACACTCAGGTCTGATGGATATTTTGTAATGGATCCCGGATCCGGCGATCTTGCTTGCGGCACCACCGGCCCGGGAAGACTCCCCGAACCAGACGTCATTGTTGATCGATTTCTCAGTTGCTTTGCACCCAGTGATCTGGCCGGAAAGAAAATCGTTGTCACTGCCGGTCCCACCATTGAACCCATTGATCCGGTCAGATTCATCAGCAACCCTTCATCTGGAAAGATGGGTTATGCCGTTGCTCGGGCTGCAGCGCAGCGGGGTGCTGACGTTGTCCTTGTTACCGGCCCCACGCATCTGCCCGACCCGGCCAATGTGACCATGATTCGGATTCGAACAACGGACGAAATGGCTGAGGTTGTATTTCGAGAGTTTGAAAATGCGGATGTGGTTATTAAAGCGGCAGCCGTTTCCGATTACGGACCGCAGGAGAATGCCAATCATAAAATTAAAAAAGGCCAGAATGAATGGGTTTTGCCGCTCAAACAGAACCAAGATATTCTCCGGGCCTTGGGCCGCCAAAAGACAAACCAGGTGCTGGTTGGATTTGCGGCCGAAACCAGAGATCTAGCACAAAACGCCATTCAAAAATTGGCTGAAAAAAACCTGGATATCATTGTCGGCAACCTGGTGGGGTCTGCTGATTCCGGTTTTGAATCCGATACCAACACGGTGACGTTTTTCTTTAACGACGGTGCCCAAGAAGTATTGCCATCGATGGAAAAACAGGCGGTTGCGCATATTCTGCTGGACCGGATTGTTGAAAAAGCGCTACGTTCTGCAACCAAATAAAAAGGACTTGAAAACGATTAGCTCTGGGTTGTCGTGGCCTCAAGATCTCAAATAATTGAATCGATCGAAGCGTTAAGCCATTCCCTTAAGCGGCTCTCCCGAAGCGGACATCGTGGATTTGATTGCCATCCCGACAGTCTTGCAAAATTGTCCGCCTGGGGTGTGGCACCACAAAAACGCTTTGAAACCCTTATGGATATTCGCCTGGAATTGGGCGATTGCCAGCGTTGCAGGCTGGCACAGCATCGCCGCAACATTGTCTACGGTTCCGGCAGTCCAACGGCGAAACTCGTATTTGTGGGCGAGGGACCGGGTTTTGATGAAGATCGACAGGCTGAGCCGTTTGTGGGGCCGGCCGGGCAGCTGTTGACTAAAATTATCGGTGCCATAAATCTAAAGCGTGACCACGTTTACATTAGCAACATCGTTAAGTGCCGTCCGCCCAATAACCGCAATCCGCGACCTGATGAGATTCAGACCTGTTTTCCTTTTCTGGACAGACAGCTTGACGCCATTCAGCCGCTCTTTATCTGTGCACTGGGATCGATTGCGGCGCAAACACTCTTGAATACCCTCGAGCCGATATCCAAACTGAGAGGTCGATTTTACGATTACCGGGGGATAAGACTGCTTCCAACTTACCACCCGGCTTATTTGCTCCGTAATGCTGAAAAAAAAAGGGAGGTTTGGGAAGATATGAAAATGCTCATGAAGGATTATCCCTATGAAACCTAAACCGACGATCATCATCATGTTATTTTTCTTTGCGCTGCTGTTTGCGAGCGGCGCCTGGGCAGCCAAGGGCGATGTTTATATTGTCGTCATTAATGATGCCATTAGCCCGGGGATAGCCGAATATATAAACAGCAGCATTGAGCGGGCTGAAAAAGAAGAAGCGGCCTGCCTGATTATAGAGTTGGATACGCCTGGTGGCCTGGCCGAATCCATGCGGTTGATCATCAAAGACATCCTGGGCAGTAGTGTGCCGATTGTGGTTTTCGTGGCGCCGCGCGGTGCCCGGGCAGCTTCAGCCGGCGTGATGATCACGATGGCCGCAGATGTGGCGGTGATGGCTCCCGGGACGAACATTGGTGCGGCTCATCCGGTCGGAGCGGGGGGCAAAGATATCAGCGGGAAGATGTCGGAAAAGGTGATCAATGATATGGTGGCCCATGCCAAAAGTGTTGCCGAAAAGCGCGGGCGAAATCAAAAATGGGTGGAACAGGCCATTCGCGATAGTGTTTCAGTCACGGAAACCGAGGCCCTCAAAGAAAACATCATCGATCTTATTGCTGAAGACACCGATGATCTTATCCGGCAGCTCAATGGCCTTAAGATTGCGGACAAAGGCGAGCTAAAATTAGATAAAGCCCAGAAAGTCATCGTCGAACCCTCGCTGCGAACCAATATTTTAAAGACCATCAGCAACCCCAATATTGCCTATATTTTGCTGATGATCGGATTGGCCGGACTTTATTTTGAGCTGTCCCATCCGGGTGCTATTTTTCCCGGCGTGATTGGCGGGATATCGCTGATCCTGGCATTTTTTGCGCTGCAGACCCTGCCGGTTAATTATGCCGGTATCCTGCTGATTGTTCTGGCCATCATCTTATTCATTATGGAGATGAAAATCCCCAGCTACGGGCTTTTAAGCGTGGCCGGTGTGCTTTCATTGCTTTTGGGCTCGTTGATGATGTTTAAGGGCAGCGGTCCGGATATGAAACTGTCCCTGACGGTTTTGCTACCAACCCTTATTTTAATATCGGGCTTTTTTGTATTTGTGGCCGGGCTGGTATTCCGAGCCCAGATATCCAAGCCCAGGACCGGCTCTAAAGGCCTAATCGGTGAAGTTGGCATTGTTAAAAAAGCGCTGACACCGGAAGGCAAGGTTTTTGTCCATGGGGAATTGTGGAATGCTAGAGCA
>JABAHP010003463.1_pt3 | contig 11517 bp, 10 predicted proteins | sample 7062081 | NCBI WGS metagenome assembly JABAHP01 (sample SAMN14534357, study PRJNA622989) | marine sediment metagenome | biome: marine biome [ENVO:00000428]; feature: marine pelagic biome [ENVO:01000023]; material: deep marine sediment [ENVO:00002113] | place: India: Gulf of Kutch | collected... | reverse complement strand
TCTGGGATCGTCTATCCGGCGATGCGGTGTCGCAGGCGATTGAGTTACCGGCCTTGCCCCCGGTGCAGGACCAGGTAGATGCCCAGGATGAGGACCACCCCTTGCAGCGCTGCGAGCACGGCCAGCGGGGCGGCGGGATCGGTGCCGCCGGTCTCCAGGGGCGCTGGGGTCGGGAGCGGCGTCCAGGTGGGGAAAGGGGTCGGGCCGGGGGTCAGGGGCGAGGGACTCGGCGGGAGAGGCGAGGGGAGCGCGGTGGGGGGGACGGGAGTCGTCACCACGGCTGGAGTGGGTTCGACTGTAGGGGCAGCGGCAGGGGTGAGCGTGGGCGTAGCGGCCGGTTCGGGGGTGGAGCTAGGCGGGACGGGCGTGGCCGTGGGTTCAGGCGTGGGAGTGGGCGGAACAGGCGTCGAAGTGGGAGCCGTTCCCTCACCGAGGGTGATGGTATCGGCCGAAGCAGCCGTACGGCCAGCCGCGTCGCGGAACTGGACGTAGACCACGTGCTCGCCAGCCACGTCCGGCAGCGTCCAGGGCACGAGCGGCTCCCAGGCCTGCCACGGCAGGTCGTTGAACTCCGGTTGGTCGCTGATGCGGATCTCGATCGCCCGACCCATGAAGACCGCACCTTCCCCTCCGGGACGGGCGTCCTCGTTGGTCACCCGGATGGCCACCTGCGGATCGTCCGTGCGGGCGGCCCCATCGTTGATGAAGATGGGCATCACGTTGGGGCGCGCGCCGAAGTCGAGCACGTAGTAGTTGCGGCCGTCGGCGTCGGTGGCGACGCCGATGCCGACCTCCCGATAGGTGGGGCTGAGGATGTTGTCGCGGTGGGGCGCATCCTCCAGGAAGAAGGCCATCGCATCCTCGACCGAGCCGTAGCCGGTCCAGAAGTTCTCGCCAGCGATCAGATCCCCCCCATTCCATGTCCAGGCGGCGTAGCCGGCCTCCGCAATGCGCTGCTGGGCCGTGGAGCCGTCGGAGCCGGTGTGGGAAGAGATCTGATTGGCCGCCAGGTCGTCGGCGTGGCGCTGCGCCGCGGCGGCCAGCAGGGTGGAGAAGCCGTAGGGAGCCAGCCCCTCGTCCAGGCGGGCCTCGTTCAGCAGAAGCTGCCAGACGACGACCGGGTCAGAGGCCTGGGCGCTGGCTGGCAGGGAGACGGGCACCAGACAGGCGAGGACGATGACGGCACGTAGCAGGTTGCGCATTGGTGGGGATTCTAGCACACAGTCCGGAGGATGCAAGAACAGAGCGACGCCAGAAGGTTCCAGGCCCCAGCCTTCATCCGGCTGAGGCCTGGAATGGCGGCCCGCCTGGCGCCATCACGGGATGCAGAGCACGTGCCCGGCGCGGACGTAATTCAGGTTGAGGATGTGGTTCGCCTCGGCGATGGCCCACATGCTGACCCCGTACTTCACCGAGATGCTGTACAGAGTCTCGCCAAGCGCGACGGTGTGATACCAGCGGCAGGTGGGAGGTGGCGTGCCGCCATCGAACTGACGTTGGCAGGCCGTCCCGGGCAACCACCAACTCGGCCCCTCGGGGATCGTCAGCGCATGTCCAGGGTAGATGAGGTTGGGATTGAGAATGTTGTTCTCTTCGGCAATCGCCTGGGGGTCCACACTGTAGGCCCGCGCGATGCAGTAGAGCCACTCCCCTTGCCGCACGACGTGCGTGCGCGGGCCGGGAGTCCCTGAGGGTGTGGGGGTGGGTGTCGCAGTTGGAGCCCCCGCGGTGGTGACGATGACGGTTCCGTTCTGCGTGCTGGTAGCGATGGACTTGCCATCACGGTCGGACAGGATCACGGGTGAGGTAGGCTGCGTGGTCCAGAAAGTCACGGACGAAGTCCCGACCGCTTTTCCCCGGAATTGAACCTTGGCCAGGATGCCGCTGCCGCTGACCGGCTCATTGGGCGGCATCTGGGCGACGGCGAAGACAATCCGCCCGGTCGACTGGTCGACGTTGTTCTTCGCCATGAAGTCGGGGCTGAGAAAGTCGCCGGGCTCAATCTGCACGCCATCGGTGTCTGCATCGGCATCGACTACCTCCAGAAGGTTGGGGTCGAAAGCCAGGTGCACTTCGGCGCCGAAAAGACCCGTCACGTTCTCGACTTCGATCCTCACCTTCTTCGTCTCTCCGAGGACGATCTCCCTGGTCGGTGGGTCGATGAACACCTTCGTGTCCTGGGCCAGCCCGTAGCTGACGGGCGTGGCGAACAGCGTGGTCAGCAGCACAGCCAACCCGATCCAGCGGCGCGGCGATGTCGGAAACATCTTCTTCATGTTCCTCTCCTCCTCTGCTTGGGCGCCAGTTAGCGCTCCCTGACGGCGTTCCACACAACCGCAATGGAACCGGCTGCGACGGCCGCCGCAACCAGCCCGATCAACGCCCAGACCCGTGGGGACGGGCCGGAGCGAGTGACGACAACCACGCTGGAACCTGTCTCGACCGCGATGGGCTGCCTGTGCATATCGGCCAGCAGGGCGCTGCGGATGGTGACCAAGGTTTCCCCCTCGGCCAGACCACGGAAACTGATGCGGGCCAGCACACCGCTCCCGCTGACCGCCTTGTCGAGCGGCATGCAGGCGATGGCGTAATCCACCGTGCCGATGGCCGGGTCGGCGGCGTTCTGCACGACGAAATCAGGGCTCAGGAAGTCTCCGTGGGCGATCTGTGCTCCCTCCGCCGATGGGTCGGCGTCCACCACCTCCAGCAGCGCCGGGTCGAAGGTCAGGTTCACCTCGGCCCCTGCCAAGTCGGTGACGTGCTCGACGCGGATGGCGAGCGTCCCTCCCTCGCCCGGAGCCAGGTTCAACGTCGCCGGGTCGAGCCATATCCGCGCCCCCTGGGCAGCCGTAGATCCCAGGGGCCCGGCGACGAGCCCCCAGCAGCCGAGCAGTATCGGTGCCCAGTAGCGGAGTCTCAAGGTCAGTCCCCGCATACCCCGTCGATATTGTGCAGTAGCAGACCTGCAACGGTCATTGTTGCCCTTCCCCCCACAGCAGCCACTCGTATTGTATTCAGGCAGCGACCAGTTGTCAAGTCGGATGGAGTGCGCGCAGACCCGCCCGCCGGGACAGGCCGCGGCGGTGGTTGATCGGCCTCAACCACCGCCCTGCGCGTGCTGTGCCGCAGTGTGAGATGGAGCTATGGCGTCCAGGCCGTCGGACCACAGCGCGTGAAATTACCGGCGGCGATGGTCAGATCGAGGATGTTGATCGTCCCGTCGTCGTTGATGTCCTCCGGGCTGCTGGGAGGTAATCCCGTCAGGCCGAACTTGCCGATAATGGATACGATGTCGAGGATGTTGATGCAGTTGTCGCCGTTGACGTCGCCCCCCAGCAACCTCGTCGAGCCGATGTTCACGGTAGAACCGACGACGTAGACCGAATCCTTCTGCGACTGGAGATAGCCGGGGTAGCTGGCGTTGACGGTGTAGGTGCCGCCCATTGGGACCACCAGGGTAAAACTGCCGTCGGCGGCCGTCGTGCCCGTGGCCACCACCCCGTTGTCCACCGCGATGCCGACGGCCTCCGTGCCCGCGTGATCGGTCTGCGTCCCCTGTCGCCTCACCACGCCGCTGATCGTACCCGCCTCAATCACGGTGATCGTGGGCACGGAGATGCTGTTGATGGGGATGGGCTGACCGTCGGCGTCCGAGAGCACGGAGCCGGGCGGAACGCCGGGCGAGACCACCGCGATGCCGATGGCCGGCGATCCGGTCGTCAGAGCAGACCAGGTAACCGTGGCCACCGCTCCCGTCCTGTTGGTCACCGGCCCGCTTCCGCCGGTGTGGCTGACGGCTACGTGCACGCAGGCGCCAGCATCGACGCAATCGTCCGGGGCAGTGGCGGGCATCGCGCCGACGATGACCTGGTTGGCACCGACCACCAAGCTCCCGTCGAAGAAGCCGTTCTTGACCTCGACCTGGATGCCGTTGGCCGGATTGTCGTCGAAGTCGTCCACGGTCACGACGCTCGAATCGAAGGGCACCCAGATCTCGGCGCCCATCACGCCGACCTCGGGGGTGGCGCTGTTGGTGATCGCAACCTGCAGGTCGGTGGTGAAGGTACCGCCGACGACGGGAGCTCCGGAAAGGATATCCGTCACAATGATGGAGGTGTACGTGTTGGGAGACTGCGCCCCCGCGGGTATGGGTGTCAGAACTGCGAGGATCGCAATCACGACCAGGCTCAGGCTGAAGACTCGCGCGCTCATCGCTCATTCCTCCTTCAAGCAAGAATCACACGGCGCTGCCGGAGCGTCGTGCGGGCTCCGTAACCGCCCACCATTATAGCATGGATCCTTGGACAGTGCGTTACAGGAGCGTTACAGTTTGCACACAATGTTTGCCGAACGATGGGGGCCGTCGAGGTTGAGTTTGACAACCCCCCAGCTGCGTGTTATACTTCACACCGCGGGCCGTTAGCTCAGCCTGGCAGAGCAGGGGCCTTTTAAGCCCAGGGTCGCAGGTTCGAATCCTGCACGGCCCACTTCCCTTGATCGGCCCAGGTGGGCCGATCTTGTCTATTGGAGTGGCGCAGTGATCTTGCCGATGTGGGCGTTTTGGGTCGCGCTGGCGGCGATGGCCGTCGGGTTGGTCGGCGTCATCCTGCCGGTCGTGCCCGGCGTCGGTTTCATCTGGCTGGTAGTGCTGGTCTACGCCATCGCCGAGCAGTTCGCCACCATCGACCCCCTCACCTTCGCCGTTCTCACCGGCCTGGGGGCGATTGGATTCAGCGCGGACCTGTGGATGAGCCACGCGGGGGCCAAGATCGGGGGAGCCTCCGTACGGTCGCTGCTGGCCGGATTGGGACTGGGGGCGATCGGGGCCATCGTGGGCCTGGCCTTCTTAGGGGTTGGCGCGGTGCCCGGTGCCATCGTCGGTGCAGTTCTCGGTGTCCTGCTGGCCGAGTGGCATCAACGCCAGGACTGGCACGAGGCGTTCAAGGCCGTGGGAGGATGGCTGATCGGCTGCACCCTCTCTGGAAGTGTTCAGTTCCTCATCGCCATCCTGATGATCCTCATTTTCGCCTGGCAGGCACTGAAAGGATAGACCAATGGCACGACGCTCATCTCGTCGACCCAGCCGCAGCGTGCTCAGAACTCGGGCACCGCGCAGGGGCACGGTGATCGTTGCCTCTGCTTTGTACATCGTCGGCCTGTTCGGCGTGCTCGGCTTCTTCACCATCCCAGAGTCCTACGCCATCGCCGCGCTGGCCATCGCCGGTGGCCTCCTGATCCTCGGCGCGCTGCTGCGCGATCTGTAGACGCCTTTGGTTGCCGCTGGCACAGCGCGTGGATTGACGCCTCTGGGTGTCATAGGGGAGATGTTGGAGGGCCACGATGTCCAGTGACCATCCTGAATGGGATTACCTCTTCATCAGCGACCTGCACCTCTCGCTGGGATATGACCTTGAGCGCCGCGCCTACCACCCCCGGGAGGATTTCTTCTTCGACGAAGCCTTCTTCCGTTGGCTCCGTTGGGCCGACGAGAACTGCGTCGAGGGGCGGCGGTGGGAGCTGGTATGCGTCGGCGACACCTTCGATTTCTTCCCCGTCGACTGCGCGGTGGTCGCCCAGTACTTCCGGGAGCGGGAGCGTCGCCAGCAGGAGATGGACCCCGCCGATGCCCAGGCGGTAGCGCGGTACTGGCAGCGCCAGTTCAGCGAAGCAGCCCCCGCGGAAAGAGTTCCAGAGCGGATCCAACGGCTGATCTTCGAGGACGACGTGCTGGAGGGGCGGGTCCAGCTGGGGCTGCATTCCGCCGACGGGCCAGCCCCAATGTCCCTGGATGGCCCCCGCGTTCCAGATTGGGCGGTGAGTCTCTACGCACGCTACCGGCCCGAGGTGGCGGAAGCGGACGTGGGCCTTGCGCCGCTGGCTCCAAGGGAGGGAGAGACGCGTGCGCGCTGGGTCTCCGCCGAGAAGGAGCCCACACTCACGCCGGGGGAGCGGTATCGCCAGGCGCGCGCTCGCCAGCGGGACGAGACATTCGAGCGGCGGTACGGCTTCCTCCCAAACCCCGAGAGCAGTGCGGTCAAATTGGACTCTATCTGCCAGGGGCACCCTCTCTTCTTCCGCGCCCTGGCCTGGTTCGTCGGCCGGGGCCACCGGGTGGTCTTCCTGCGGGGCAACCACGACCTGGAGATCTTCTGGCCGCGGGTGCAGGAGCGGTTGCGCGAATTCGTCGTCCAGGAGTACCCGGCCGCCTTCGGGATCGACATAGAAGAACCTCTCCCCCCCGGCTTTGAGGAGCGGATCGACTTCCGCCCCGGCTGGTTCTACTACCGCCGGGGAATCTTCTACGCCGAACACGGCTGCCAGTACGAACTGCTCAACGCCTGCCCCAATCCCATCCGCCCCCTCCTGCCCGGGGACGAGTGGCTTCTCAACCCGGACGTGGGAGGCCTGGGGGTGATCTGCTTCCACAACCACCTGGAGAGCACGTTCCCGGAGTGGGAGAACCGGGGAGAACACGCCGTCGTCCTTCTGGATCTCATCCGCCGCTACCCGTTCAAGATGCTGGCGCTCCTCATCCGCCACGCGCCGGACTTCCTCCGCATGGCCCAGCGGATGTGGCTGGCGGGGAGGGAAAAGGAGCAGGACCAGGAGCCGACCGAGGAGGATTGCGCCCGCTACGCGGCGAGCGTCGGTCTAGAACCGGCGGTGGTGGGCAAGATCTACCGCGAAGGAGACAGGCCGGTTCTCCTGCGCCAGGCGCTGGCCTGGACCCTGTTCAGCCCAGGCGGGCACGTCGTCAAGATCCTCCTGCTGCTGATGCTGATCGCCCTGCTGGTCGGGGCAGGCGTTCTCTGGTATCTGGTCGTCGCCCCCGCCCTGGCCGACCGGATCCCCGCCGACCTGCTGTTCGCTACCGCGGGGCCAGCCTTGCAGATTCTGGCCAAGATCCTCCTGTGGCTGGCGCCTCCCGCAGCATACGCGATCGTGCGAAGCCGAACCCGGCAGCGGTACTCAGAGTCCTTGCTGTTCGACGCTGCCTGCCGCATCCACGATCACATGCGAGATCAGGACCCCGACCTGCGATACTACATCCTCGGCCACGACCACCAGGCCGACACGCGGCCCATGGAGCGAAAGGGGGACGGTCACCACGTCTACTACCTGAACACCGGCACCTGGACCCCGCACTTCGCCGAGGGCAAGCGCCGCCTCCAGACGCTGGGGCGAGAGATACAGTTCACCTTCGCCCGGCTCGTCCAGGACAAATCTGGACACGGATATGCGGCAGATCTGCTGCGCTGGAACGACGACGCCGGCCGGGCCGATCCGCAGGTCACCCCACCCGCTCAGCCGGAGGCCTAGTACGCGGTCGCGCTGCTCGTGCAGGGGGACGGCCGGTGGCGTGGCAGGCTCACGTTGACCGCTGACCTCAGCGAAGGTGAAGCCCCCGAGCGAGCCCCGTGCTGCCTCGGCGTCCGCCACCACCTGGACAGCCACGACACAGTTTGCGCGGTCTATGTGCCGCTCGTGCTCCGCTTGACACCTTCGCCCCGCTAGGCTATCATAGCCGCACCATGTTCGAGCAACTCGGCTTATTCGGCGGCTCGACCTTCTCCGAGCCCTATACCGTCAGCCAACTCACCGGCACCATCCGCCGCCTCATCGAGGACACCCTCGAACTGAACGACGTGTGGGTCGAGGGGGAGGTCTCCAACTTCAACCGCGCGGCCTCCGGTCACTGCTATTTCACGCTCAAGGACGCGGGCTCCCAGATCGGCTGCGTGATGTGGCGCAGCGTGGCCCAGGGGCAGAGACAGCTGCCCGTGGACGGCGACCTAGTGCTGGCCCACGGACGGGTGGGCGTCTACGAGGCCGCTGGCCGGTACCAGCTCTACGTGGATCGATTTCAGCCCGCCGGCATGGGCAACCTCTACCTGGAGTTCGAGCGGCTCAAGGCGCGCCTGGAGGCGGAGGGGCTGTTCGCGCCGGAGCGCAAGCGGCCGCTGCCCCGCTTCCCCCGCCGCATCGGCGTCGTCACCTCCCCGGCCGCCGCCGCGCTGCGTGACATCCTCACCGTGCTGAGCCGCCGCTACCCGCTGGCGGAGCTGCTTCTCGCGCCCACGCTGGTGCAGGGGGACGATGCCCCTCCGCAGATCGTCGCCGCCATCGAGGCGCTCAACGAGCGCGCAGACGTGGTCGGCGTGGACGTGATCATCGTCGCCCGGGGAGGCGGGAGCCTGGAGGATCTGTGGGCCTTCAACGACGAGCGGGTAGCCCGCGCCGTTGCCGCTTCCCGCATCCCCGTCATCTGCGGCGTGGGGCACGAGACCGACTTCAGCCTGGCCGACTTCGCCGCCGACGTGCGTGCCCCCACCCCCTCGGCCGCCGCCGAACTGGTGGCCCCCGACCAGGCCGACCTGCGCGCACAGGTGGCCGGGCTGACGGGCGTGCTGGTGACAGCGCTGCACGGAGCGATCGACGAGCGACGCTGGCGGCTGGCGGAGCAGGCGCGGGCGCTGAAGCACCTTTCTCCCGCCCTACAACTGGTCCAGGCTCGCCAGCGCGTGGACGACCTGCTGGGCGGCGCGCAGGCGGCACTGCGCCACGACCTGGCGCTGCGCAGCGAGCGGCTGGGTGGGCTGATCGGACGGCTGGCGGGGGTCAGCCCGCTGGGGACGCTGGAGCGGGGGTACGCCATCGTGCGCCACCGGGACAGGGAGGCCATCGTGCGCTCGGTGGGGCAGGTCACGCCGGGTGACACGCTCGACATCCGCGTCCTGGATGGGGAGTTTGAAGCGGAGGTTTCGTCGTGACCCCCTCAACCCAACTGGCCCCGGGCCGGATGGCGGACACACCGGGGCTGCCACGGTTCTCAGACTTCAGGGCCGGGATTCGCACATGAATCGTTGGTCGCGCGCAACGACCTGGTGGGGGTTGATCGAGTGGGCGTGTCTGCTCCTCATCACCCCTTTTCTCCTGTTCACCAACCCAACCCGCGCCCTGCTGTTGCTGGTGATTCCGGCGCTGTGGGGGCTCCGGCGGTTGATCCTTGGGCGGTTCGTGCCCCATACTCCGGTGGACCCTCTCGTCCTCTTGCTGATGGTGATGGGCGGTGTGGGATTCTGTGTCTCACCCGATGCCAAGTGGAGCCAATTGAAGATAAACTCCCTGCTGCTTGGGGTAGGGCTACTGTATGCGACAGTAGACCTACTGCAACCTGCGGGCCGGCTAAAATGGGCGCCGGCTGGCGTGATCGCGCTCAGCCTCAGCTTCCTCGTGCTGGGGCTCGTGGGCACCAGATGGGCTCTGAAAATCCCACAGTTGACGGCGATGGCGACAGGACTGCCGGGCGAAATCGGCTGGCTGCCAGAGGGAGAGACCACGCTCAATCCCAACGTAATTGGCGGAGCGCTTCTGTGGGTGCTTCCTTTTGGTGTGAGCCTGTTCTGGTGGACGAGGCGGCAGGGAACGCATAGAAGGTGGGGATGGGCAGCAGCCGAGGGCCTCGTCACTCTCCTCAGCCTAGGATTGCTGTTCCTGACCCAGGCCCGCGGAGCCTGGCTGGGCTTCGTGGCCAGTCTGCTGACGCTGCTGGCGGCAGCTGGGGGCCGCCTGGGACGGGTTGGGGCCGCCCTGCTCATGGTCTCGCTGATCGTGCTGATCATGTTTGGCTCTGCAAGCCTCAGCCAGGCCATCTGGGTCGATGCAGAGTCCCCCCAGATTCTGAGCACTATCTCCATGGAGCATCGCCTTGAGATTTGGTCGCGCGCCCAATACGCCATTGCTGATTCTCCCTTCACCGGCCCCGGATTGGATGTGTTCCAATACGTGATGCCGGTGATGTACCCCCTGTTCCAGACCGATCCCGGTCGGCTCGTCCCTCACGCCCACAACGAATTCCTACAGGTGGCGCTGGACATGGGGCTCCCCGGGCTGGTGGCCTGGCAGGCGCTCTACATGGTCACTTTCTGGATGCTGTGGCAGGCCTATCGGCGCAGCCGGGACAGTCTCGTCCGGGCATTGGCACTGGGAAGCGGCGGCGCTCTGATAGGGCACCTCGTGTACGCGATGACAGACTGTGCCGTGCTGGACGCCAAGCCCAATGTCGTCTTCTGGGTGGTTGTCGGTCTCAGCATAGCCCTGCACCAGGCAGTGGAGCGAGGAGTGGAGACGTGACACAGAGCCCGACCAACGAACGCCCAGGTGAGGATTGAGAAAGACTATGATCGCGTGGACCAGCTTGGCATTTAACGGACTGTGGGTACTGGGTGCGGCGGTAATCTTGGCGTCCTTCAGCCTTTCCTACTACGAAGCCCACCGGCGAGGCGAGCGGCTGCGAGTGCGGCTGGCCGCTCCCGGCTTCCACTTGTGGCTCTCGGTCGGCCTGATGTTCATCAGCCTGGGGTTGACGCTGCTGGAACCGCGCTGGTGGGGTCGTGTGCTGTGGGGTGTGCTTTTTATCACCAATGCCGGGCAGCTCTGGTCCACCTGGCGCGCGCGGAGAACGCGGGGCAACTAGACGCTCCCACCGTAGTCATCGTGGCTGGACAACCCAGCCTCCCCGCACTATAATGTGCGCTGCTACCCGCAGCGCGCTTTCGTTACGGGTCGAGGAAACTGACCGATGCTCAAACGTGTGGGAACCCGCCTGGGACTAATCATGCTCGCCGCCGATCTAGGGCTCACAGCGCTAGCGCTGCACCTGGCCAAGGTTTTGCGGCTGACGCTGCCCTTTGGGGTCTACCTGACGGGGCCGCTGGCCTTCGGCCCCTGGTTCTACCTGCTGGTGCCAGCGATCTGGGCCCTGGCATTTCTGGCACTGCGCATCTATGACCCAGCCCGCGCGTTGCGCTATCCGGGCCGTATGCAGGCAGTGTGGAGTGCCGTCACCTGGGCCACCCTCGTCTTCGCAGGCATAGCCTACCTCTTCTTCCGCGAGTTCTCACGCCTTCTGTTTGTCTATTTCTACCTGATTGACCTGCTCTTCCTGCTGGGCTGGCGCGCGCTGGTGCAACGGCTGCTCCGCATGGGAGTGGGACACAGCCTGGTCGCACCACGCCGCGTGCTGGTCGTCGGCGCCGGCGAGGTGGGCCAGACGCTCAGTCAGGCCATACGAGACTATCGTTGGACGGGTCTGGAGCTGGTGGGCTACGTGGATGACGACAAGGCCAAGCAAGGGGCGAGCTGCGCTGGCTACCCGGTGTTGGGGGCGCTCAAGAACGTGGGAGCCATCGTGTCTCAATACGCGATTGACGAGGTCATCCTGGCTCTGCCACCGCGGGCGCAGGCGCGGGCCAGGCACGTCATCTTGGCCCTGCAGGAGCTGCCAATCAACGTACGCATCGTCCCCGACGTGTTCGAACTGGTCTTCATCCGGGCCTCGGTGGAGGAATTCGCCGGCATCCCACTCATCGGTCTGCGCGAGCCAGCCATCGAGGGCCCCGACCGCGTCGTAAAGCGTCTGTTCGATCTGATCGTGGGCGGTCTGGCGCTGATATTGCTCTCACCGCTGCTACTGGTGGCCAGCCTGGCGGTGCGGATGGATTCGCCCGGCCCGAT
>JABAHP010001223.1_pt1 | contig 11524 bp, 12 predicted proteins | sample 7062081 | NCBI WGS metagenome assembly JABAHP01 (sample SAMN14534357, study PRJNA622989) | marine sediment metagenome | biome: marine biome [ENVO:00000428]; feature: marine pelagic biome [ENVO:01000023]; material: deep marine sediment [ENVO:00002113] | place: India: Gulf of Kutch | collected... | reverse complement strand
TTCTGATTGTTGAGTCTATGCTCAAAGACAAGACTGGGTGCGAAGCTACACTGGATCATATATTTGGAAGGCTGGATGAGAGGGACCGTAGACGTCTACGTAACTCGTTACTACGTAGGATAGATAGAAACTGTCTTTTCTTTGTCAGGATTGATAAGCAGGCAGCGTTCTTGGAAGACATCAAATTAGCAAAAGGACCTGATGTTATTAGTATCCAAGTACATATCCAAAAATATCCGAAGTGTAGGCAGGAAGATGCTAGGACAATGTTGGAAGATCGACTTGATTCGGCCGGTGGTGACGACTAGTGGTTATTGACTTAGGGGTACATATTTCAGACCCTAAAAGACTAGAGTCGTTCGTTCAGATGGCACAGAAGATAGGTTTCACAGGTTTTGCAGCGGATGAGATTGCAGAGGATTCTTACCAGTCCTTCAAAAACGGGTTCTCTATTCTGAAGAGAGTGGATGTGTCAGGAAGAGGTCTGAAATCAATAAAGAAACAGGTTGACAATGTCAGAAAGCATTCAATGATTGTGGCTGTCAAGCTCACCTCTATTGAAGTGGCAAACTGGGCAGCTGAGGACCAAAGAGTGGATATACTCACACTTGATCCTTCTCGAGAATACCGGTTTCGTAACACGACTGCTCGACTTGCGGCTGTTTCTGATACAGTCCTTGAGATTAGATTTGAACCATTGCTGCATTTGACTGGTTTGACCCGTTCGAAAGTTATCAAGACATATCGAGAGTCAATACGAATTGCAATTGATTCAGGGATGAAGGTCGTTCTTTCAAGTGGTGCTACGCATCCATTGCATATGCGATCATCCTTGGCTATCCAGCATCTGGGTGAGTTACTGGGCATGGAGCCAAAAGATGCAGAGAGTGCTGTCAACCAAACGCCTTTGGATATCGTTGAGAGAAATCGTAGCAGATTCAGTTCTGAGTACGTAGCTGAAGGAGTAGAAATCATTCGGAGGGGGACCGATAAGTGAAGAGGACTCGTAGACGCTATTTGTCGTTTCATCTACATTCGGAAAGTTCTTCGTTAGATGAAAAACAGCTTAGTACTGCAATTTGGAAAAGTCTGATGTCCCTTTATGGAGAGGTTTCTGCAGCAGATTCGAAACTGTATCTTGTGGAATTTGATGAGAAGAGTGGAGAAGGAATTCTACAATGTACTGCGAATGCACTAGACAAGGTAATTACATCAGCTGTACTCATTGGTTCTATTGGGAAGAAACTGGTTTCGTTTGAGCCTAAGAAGACCTCTGGTACAATCAAAGCTCTCAAGCGATAGTACACAATCAGGTCAATTGGAGGTTTACTTCTTGGATCTGGTCATCCTCCATCAAAAATGCCTTACTAACCCACTTCCCACTGGCTTTTGAGGCGATTAACCACACAACAGGATTGAGTTTCATGTTTTGCCTATCTCTGCTAGAAGGGAATGGAGGTGCGGGATGTGAATGGAATATCCCAACGAGTTCTTCACCCCGTTCCTCGGCTTCCACAAGTAGTCGGTATTGCTCTTCAGGATTTACCATGAAGGAAGTCTTACTGGAGGATGCCTCGTTTTGAACAAGTTCGATATGACTAACCTTGACTGCAAGGTCAGAAACGTGTCCAAAAAGAAGTGCAGCAGCCTCCAATGGAAGATTGGTTTCAGCATGTTTGTGAAGATAGTCCAAGTCCATAATAGAGAGATGCAGTGTGTACTGCATCAGAAGTCCCCCAAGAGTCTAGAAAGCGGATTTGATTTCCTCAAGCACGATACAGGTTTCAGCATCACCAACACCAGGAATCCGTCCAAGCCGTGTTTCTAGGAATGCCTTTAGTTCAGTGAGATCGTCAACTGTCACCATGATCATCAGACCACAGGCCCCATCCAGGAAGTAGGCCTCATTGACCTCGTCGAACTCCCTCAGTTTCTTGGAGATCACTGCAGCCTCTTTCATAGCCGTCTTAACTCGAATAACCGCACGTATTTTACGACCCATCTTCAGTGGGTCCAAGACAACTGTGAACCGTTTGATATAGCCCTCGTCAACGAGCCTCTTCACCCTGCGTCGAATGGTGACTTCAGTTCTGCCCACAGCATCTGCAATCTCGCTGAAGGACCGTCTACCATCATCTTGAAGCATAGATATTATCTGGGAATCAATCGGATCTAGCCGCATTAGTATTAGCCTCTTCTTCATAGTCCAGTATGAAACGCGACGAGTGTTCGATATCGTGCATATATATTAGCTGTTATGAGTGGATTCGTTAGACATCTGGTTGAGCAAGTTAGTATTATTTCACTGTTGAGATTAGAGTACACGTAGCTCTTCTTTTATTATCACGTCTTCACGAGGTGACATGATTGCGTAGAGCTCTATATGATCAACCAGTGATTTTGCGTTGCGGATTTTCTCCTCGAGAAGTTCCTGAATCTGGAAAATCCCGGATGCATTGTTCATGGTAACCTCGATTCTAGCTGTTTTTGATTCACCCTTTCGGATTCTCACGTTCTCTATGGCACGAGCACTGGTGCTGTGAATATTGACACTTCCAGCCTCAAATGGTATTCTTGCTCGACCCTTTGTCATGTCTAGTGCATCAGCAATGCCTACTACCCCAGCTTCTACTGTCAAGGGCATTGCTACCCTATCGTGACAATATATCGCATGTAGGACATGATTTCTGATGTGGACTTGTTTGTGTCGGTCTTCTGGATAGACCTTGAGTAGAATTCGATCGATTATTGGCAAAGCCAATACTACTGAGAACTCGTCATGATTTGTACGTCCAACCACCATGCCTATGTCATGAAGATAACATCCAAGCATGACTACAAGCTCTGAGTCCTTAGCATCACCGGTCTCTTCCTGGACTATCGTTGGTTGTACTCCTTTGAGGAGTTGTCTAAAGAGACGTACTCCATTCATTGTGACTATCAGTGAGTGTGTATGACCATGGTCTGAATACCCCATACGGTCTATTGCCATGCGATTGCTGTCTTCTAGCATGGTCTGAACTTCAATGTCATTCTCTAATTCTTCAAATGCAACTTGGCAGAGTTTGTTCGTCTTGAATATTCTACGTACTCTGTCTTTTAGTGTGCTTCTTTGTTTTGGGCTCTTTTTCATTCTTTATTGCCCCTTCTTTCATTTTCTCTGTTCAATTCTGATTAGCGCTAATTCAGTAATAAATGAGATACTGTTTGCAACTCAAATTCAGTAGGCGTGTTTCAGTTTCCCCTCGACCTACTCAATAACTGATGAGCTTGTTCAGATTCTTTCTTTTCTAAATATTGACGACATGCTATTCAATATGAACTAATTGAATACGGCAGGTCTGTAGTTACAGATGATAATCAGAGCCTGATGGGGTTGGGTCCAATCGCTTTTGGACATAGAGCTTATGTTCGCATGGGAGTATAATGAATGAGAGGTGGTGATTTTTAGTTATCACAATAGAGCAAGTGGAAGTCTAGTAGATGAACCCCCTTATTATGTACCAGAGCGTACCAAGAACAAACTGTACCTATCAATTGTCTTCATGATACTTCTCATATATGTCATCCATATCGTAGTGACGCCTCTTGGACAACCTCCGTCTTCTGACGATTTGGAGCCCACTCATTGCATNNTACATTCCATATGAGGTTTGAGTTCTATAGTAGCCCACAAGATGCGATTAGCGAGATTAACAGACTGTCAGGTTCAGCCCCAATGGTTGGACCCAATACGACCGCAGGGGAATATGTTGTATACCGTCTTCCTCAAACAATCGATCTCTTTTGGGTACGAGTTGGTTATGCTCCTCAGACAAATGGAGATTTGAAGGAGTGGACTTATGGGTTGTATGTCTTGAAGATTGGAGAACAGCTCAGAATCCATCTGGACAGTCACGATTTCACCATATTGGTGACACGAGCATAGACTGAGTAGCATGTCCCTCTTTCTGCTAATTAGAGTCGAATCGGGTTCGGTCCAATCTTCCTTATCTCATCAGCGAAGTCATTGACCTCCTTCGCAAACAGGTCACCCTCTGCCGCACTCACGAACACCATCTTCACTCTGTCTTCATTCAATCCTAGCTGACCAACCAGTTTTCTGGCAAACCGGACTCTTCTCTCCGCACCCAGATTTCCAGTTTTATAAGCACAGTCTCCAGGATGACACCCTACAATCAACACGCCGTCCGCCCCCTCCTGCAGTGCCTTCAGGATGAAGTTGATGTCCAACCTCGCAGTACAGGGCATTCTGATGATCCTACTCGTGATGTCGTACTGCAGCTTCATCGTTCCTGCTAGGTCCGATGCTGCGTACATGCACTGCATACATCCAAAGACTATGATATTCATATCTTTAGGGGGCATTAGAGAGTTTCACCAGAGATAGTCTAAAGGATGAGGCAATCTGACCTACATATAATCTTTCATGTCTGGAGCTTCAATGTGTATGGCTGCATGCACCGACCTGTTTTAGGCATCAGAAGAGGTTGAGTGAACTTCCCCTGTGACCTTCAACTCCCGTGTTCCACCCTTCTCGTGGTGAAGATAAATCGGTCTGTGCAAAAATGCCAAGATGATTGCTTAGTGGGCAGAGTTTATGCNNTACATTTCGTTCTGTGGTTCATATTGTCACACTTGTGACTGGCATTCAGGAAGGATAAGAAAGACTGCACAAGCCGCTCTCGATATGTTTGAAGAGTATGGTGGTTTCGACAAACAACTTCATGCAGAAGGTGTTGATGGTGACAACCTGTCACGAGGATTGAAAATACTAGCAGACTCTACAATCTGTTCAGGATGTAAGGCTGAAATCCCTGATTATTCAAAGAGGGAGAAAGAGAGATGTGAAATCAGACAATGCTGCTCAGAGAGAGGTTTCTCTTTATGTAGCGAGTGTACGAGTTTCCCTTGTCCGACGCTTGAAAGCAATCCGGGTGTTATTAAATGGCAAACTATCGAAAACTTGAAGGCAATAGAAAAGGTTGGACTAGAACAGTGGATAGATGAACATTGGAAAGCTCATACTTCAAATAGTTGAATCAGTGGTGGTTTGCTTTGACTCAAATTCAGGATGAGAATAAAATAAAGGAGGTTGCTATGGAGTTAGATAATGCCATAGAGTCCAGAGATATCGACCAGATAGTTTCGTTCTTTTCGGATGACTGTGAAATAGAACTGATGGGGATAAGGCTCTCAGGAAAGGATGGAGCTAGAAGATGGTTGGAGTGGTTATTTGATACTCTTGTTGAAGTCAGATTTAAACCAGTCATCATCATGGTCGAAGGGGATGTTTTCTTTGAGGAGTTCATTCTTGTAGGAACTCTACCAAATGGAAAAGTCGTCGAGTCTAAACAGTCAGAAGTTCTTGTGTATGAGAACTACAAGATCAAGAGCTTGCGAGTATATTTTGACAGACTTGATTTTGCGGATGTTGTTGTGGAGGACTTTATATCCAGGAAGATTGTCAGGATGCTGATCTCACGTTCTCTGAAAGGGCTTGTTTGACAGCTCACTAGATTATACGAGTTCTTCAGCGTCAGGTTCCCATTCTGGATAAACGATGCATAGGAACTCCAGATTGTCTTCACTGGTGTTCTCAATGAATTGTACTCCTTGGGGTGGAATATAGATGGTATCTCCAGGACCCACTCTCTCAGTTTCATCATCAATATGCATCACTCCCTCACCCTTGATGATATAGTACACCTCTGAAGCAGTCTTGAACCGATGGGGTAGCGAGGTTTTCTTTGGTGGAAGTGTGGCATGAGCCAGACTATATCCAAGATGAAGGGGACTGGTTTCATGCTTTGGATTTAGCATCTCCCGAATTATTGTGTCATCAAGTGCAATAATTTCTTTGAGATCTTTCAGTTTCTTCACAATCATCTATAAATCTCCTAGAAGTCTGGAGGTTTCTTGTTATACCACTTTGGAATCTTTTCCATTGCAGGTTCATATCCACTGAGCACATGACGACCGAGAATGAGTCGTTGAACCTCACTAGTCCCTTCATAGATCTGGTACAGTTTAGCATCTCTGAAAAGCTTCTCAAGTGGATATTGGTCAATGTATCCATATCCTCCATGAATCTGAAGAGCCTCACTTGCTATTTCCATTGCAACATCAGTGGCATATGCTTTGGCCACGCTTGCAGGCACAGTAGCGTCCCCAACATTGTCAGTTGTCCATGCAGCCTTGAGATATAATGCTCTTGAGGCTTCGATTTTCATGTACATTTCCGCCAATTTAAACTGGATTACCTCAAATTCCCGCAGTTTTTGAGCGAAGACCTCTCGTTTGTTCACGTAATCTCTAGCATACTCCAGTGCGGCTCGTGCAAGTCCTGTAGCAAAAGCTGCAATTGACGGTCGGGTCATTGCAAAAGTCTGCATCGCAATTCCAAAGCCCTTCCCCTCATCCCCTAAGAGGTTCTCCTCTGGAACTTTGGCGTCACGAAACATGACTGAAGATGTTGTAGATGCTTTGTGTCCCATCTTTTCAACAGGACGACCTGTCTTAACTCCAGGAGTATCAGCATCCACAATAAAAGCACAGAGTGCTTTGTGTCGCTTACTCGGATCAAGGCTAGCAAAGACAGTGAAATAGTCAGCATGTGGTGCGTTGGTGATCCAAAACTTCGACCCGTTGAGCACGTAGTTGTTTCCTTCTTTCTTCACATGTGTCTGTATTCCAGCTACATCAGAGCCCATTCCGGGCTCAGAGCACGCGAAGCTGACGAACTTGAGCTCCTCGGTGAGTGGTCGTAGATACTTCTCCTTCTGTTCATCATTGCCGGCCACAAGAATTGGTTCAGCACCCAAAGTGTTCACATAGATACTGGTGGTCATTCCTGCGCAACCGGCAGCCATCTCTTCCACAGTGATACATTGTTCGATTGAACCTAGACCAAGGCCCCCATACTCTTTCGGGATGGAGAGGTTCATGAGTCCTTCTTCCCAACACTTCTGGATTATTGGACGTGGGAATTCCCCTGTCTTATCATAGTAATGTGCATAGGGAATCATGTATTTCTGTGAGAACTCTCTCGCCTTCTTTTGTAGATTCTGTTGTTCATCTGTCAGCCTGAAGTCAACCATTATGTTCCCTCAAAGGATTCTGCATTTCCTGACATTTTGTCAAGTGGCTTAAGTCAGTTGCTAAAGGGCACAGGCACCATCATGAGGAGGAGGTGATGTGTTTCACAACCTCTGGTAGGTTCCATTTCAGCTCCAGTTCTAGGGCTCCGGTTTCAGGACCAGGACATCGTCTTACACATGTCCGACATGCAACACAGAGCCAGAGGTCAACCTCCACAGAGCCAAATCCAGGCGCCTCCTTCTCAAGAACTATGTCCTTTGAGGGCTTGACCGTGGCTAGTGCTTGAACAGTCTTGTAGAAGAGCGACCGACTAGATGGCAATTGTGAGAGAGCTTCGTCTGAGATCTCAAAGAACTTGGGAATCTCAATCCGTTGTTTCAGTTCGATTGCGTTTTCAGGGCACTCAAGCTCACAAGACTTGCAGCCAAGACACTTCGACTGGTCCCACTCAATGGTACCAAATCCGAGGAGTGGGGCGTAGCCCATTTGATTTCTATACTCGTCAAGAACCGATGGGACATCGACATCAGCCAAGTCCTTGAGTGTGACCTTAGGCCTAGTGCTTGGCATCTTGGCACGAGTTCGATATGCGAGCAAGACTGCAGACCGTATCTTGTCCTCGACCTCGGTCAGTGTTGTTTCATCAATCACAGCTCCATTAACACGCACTGATGCAAGTTTGTCTCGGGCTTTAGAGAACACCTCTAGAGAGTTGGCAAGATTACCAATGTCAGCTGCCTTCAGCTCACTCAGTATCCTCTGAAGCTCAATCTTGGCCTCAGAGAGTTGGAGAGCAAGACTGCAAGCAGTCTGAATGGTAATTTCAGCCTCGGAGGGGGTTCGGGGTACATCATAGAGAATGTAGCCATGGCTCTCCCCAGCGATGGTGAGAAGTTCATCACGTTTCATTCTGAGTAGATGACTCAGGATTCTGTCTTGCGGGATGGTTGTTCTCTGAGCAAGATCATGGGCTGTTAGGGCTCCCAGTTCTCTGATTAGAATCAGGATTGTACCTCTCTCGAGCTCATTGTCAAGGTAGGTGTCCATCATTGTCTTGTATACTTCTGGGTCCAGTTTTTCACCATAGACATTGTAACCAGACACAAGGTTTGGACCCTTCTCCAATGTAATCTTTAGACGAAATCGGGCAAAGGCTTCAAGTCCTGCTGAAACAAGTAGCTTGAGATTCTCAGCATCATCAGATGTCTGAGATGTCAGGACTGCCTCTGTGGCACTATCAACTGCTTCTCTGAGTTTATCCATTGGTTCTGCAAGGGCAGTTTCATCATACGTCCCTAGGATTTGTAGACGTTCAAGCAGTGTCTGTAGCTTCTTCAGAGACTCGTTTGCGATGCTAACAACGTCGTCAGCTAGTGACTTGACTATTCCACGAACCTGTTGCACGATTCTCTTCGCTACCAGTGTGGAGTTCGGGGTTTCAGTGAGGACCTTGGAGAAGACTGGAGCGTCACCCTCCAGACCAACCATTTCAATTTCTCCCCTCTGAATCATGGTCACAAGAGCGTGTTGCACCACTTTAGGAGAGGTCTGCATGAGTTCGCCAATCTGAATAACGGTTTTGGAGCCCATCTTCCCAAGAACGAACATAATCACTCCGCGGTTGGCCTCAGTGAACAGATTCTCTCGGACTAGGTCGTGGAAACGGGCGTCATCAATTCGTCCGTCACGTTTGCCCCGCTTGACCTGAGCTGTTGCTCTAAGTCCGGGACCATACCGAGTCTTTGTCCCAAGTTTTTGGATTCCATCCAGGGCAGCATCGGGGTCTGTTTCAGCTTTTGTTTTAGCGTCCTCAAGGGTTTCAATTAGGGACACTAGCTCACTTTTTGCAGACTCAGCCTCTGATTCTGCGGACTTCTCAAACTCGTCTACAATCGTTTCAATTTCCGAGATTAAATCCGAAATTGTCGAGAGGGTGGATTTCACATCAACATCAATGCCAGCCTCAGAGACCTCCTCAACTTCGGTCATTCTATTAAGAGCATCAGCTAGTAGGTCTTTCAGTCCTTTCAGTGATTCAGATGCATCCTTTGAAAGCGCCTCATCGAGGTTTGAAAGAGCTTCCTTGAGAATCCCTCTGTCATTCACCACAGCGACCATGTTGCTCTTTGTAAAGGCTTCTAGGAACTTCTCGTAATAGGAATTGGGAAATGCAAGAATCATGTCAGTCAGGGGTGACAGCTCAGCCTTGAGGTTGTCAAGTTCCTCCTTGACTTTGCTGAGTGGGATTGCAGACTCTTCCTTGAGACCACCTAGGGCCAGAATCATGTCAAGCATGCGTTGTCTCTTAGGAGCAATGGCCTTCTCAGGTGTTGTCTGACTCATTTGGCCACCTCCATCCATTTCCCAGCTGTTCCTTCATGAACAGGGGTTGGTCCCAGCTTCTTGGCACGTTTCACCATTTCATCTACAGCGTTGATGAAACGATCAGGCTCTGCGCTGAACATCCTAAACATGTCAACACGTTCACCCTTCCATCCAATCGCATTCAAAATATCTCGGGCAACATCCACTTGGACCTGAGCAATCTCATTGCCAGTCCCTCCTATATGGCAACGATCTGTTTCGCAGGCTGCAATCATCACAGTACTAGCTCCATGTTCGAATGCCTTGAGGATGTCAATGATGCTGACACGACCTGCACAGGGAACTGGAATAAGACGTGTACTGGCAGGGTACTCCATTTTTCTTGTTCCAACGATGTCGATTGTAGACACAGAACACTCCTCACAGTAGAAACACAGTGTGATTGGATACTCTGGACCTGCATCCTCAAGTGTTGCCTCTATCTCAGACCACAGTTGGTCGTTTGACAGGAAATTGAGCTGGGTCGCGCCAGATGGACAAAGGCTCTGACAGACTCCACATGAGTGGCAGTTCATTGTATCGATTGCTGCTTTGAAGAGAATCTTTTGCTCTTCATCGACCTCCTCCTCTTCGGTCTGTTCAATCATAAGTGGAACTCCACGGGGGCATTGTTGTGCACAGAGACTGCATCCAACACAGTCATCCACATCCAGAACAGCACCCCGTGAAACAGATTCGATTTTCCCACCCTGTAGTTCGTTGTGGAGAATGAGTGCACCAGCTTGGGCGTCTGTCACAGCTTCAAACACAAACTGGGGACGTGTGACTCCACCCACTGCAACAACTCCACGGCGACGTGTTTCGTTCCTGCGTAGTTTGCCATAGAGCTCTTTCACATGTCCATCATCCTCAATGGCATAGCCGAGGGTTTCTGAGAGCTCAAAAGTTCCATCAGGAGGGAGAATGGCAGAGGAGAGAACCAGTAGGTCTACAGGTGTTTCCAGGTACTTGTCAAGCAGAGAGTCATAGATTCGTACATATGTTGTGCCGTCCTGTTCCCAAGTCATGCTGACCCGACCACGTATGTAGTCGACTCCCTTCTCACGGGACTCCTTGTATATCATCTCATTCTCGAAAGGTACTCTGATGTCCATGTAGACTATCCTGACATTAGCATCAGGCGCCCTATCAAGGATCTCTAGTGAGTTATCAATCGCAAATGTGCAACACAATTTGCTGCAGTCTTTCTTATAGTCCTCAGATCTACTACCCACACACTGGACCATTACAACTTCTTTGACTGGTTCACCATCAGATGGTCGAACAAGCTCACCCTCTGAAAGAATACACGAGAGCTCGAACTGTGTTATGACATCTGGATTCTTCCCGTATCTATATTCATCCATGGCTGTAGGTTTGAACTCCTTGAACCCAGTTGCTAGGACTATGGCGGAGGTGTCCAGGGTCTTCTCGTCTTCATCTTCCTCAAAGGAATAATGAACTGTGAAATTCCCCATTTCTCCAGTGATGTACTTGACCTTAGTATTGGTCATCGTTGTAATCTTGTTGTCATTCTGAAGTACTTCTAGTCGACCACTGAGTATATCCTTGCCCGATTTTCCAGTGGGAGCCACAACAGGGAGGCTCCTCACGTGTCCGCCCAACTCGTTAGTGAGTTCTAACAGGGAAACCTCGTAACCAAGATTAGAGAGACTAAGTGCTGCCTCTACTCCAGCAATTCCTCCACCAATTATTGTGACATGTGAGGCAATCTCCTTTTGTTCCAGTGATCTCTTTGTTGATTTCGCAGACCTTGCCAGTGTGCCACGAATCATATCTAGAGACTTCTTGCTTGCCTCATCCTTATCATTATGGACCCATGCAGAGTGCTCTCTGAGATTTACGTACTGAGTCTGAGTGTTGTCAATGCCTTTTGTGTCTAGATACTGGTCAATCCGAGGTTGAATCTTCTGACTAGAACACGCAGCAATCACGAGGTGTCCATCATTGGCCTTGAGGAGTTCTGCTATCTTCTCCAGACCTTCTTCCTGACAGACGAGATTGTGAACAGTGACGGAGGATGCCAGGTCCATCTTCT
>JABAHP010000664.1_pt1 | contig 11532 bp, 8 predicted proteins | sample 7062081 | NCBI WGS metagenome assembly JABAHP01 (sample SAMN14534357, study PRJNA622989) | marine sediment metagenome | biome: marine biome [ENVO:00000428]; feature: marine pelagic biome [ENVO:01000023]; material: deep marine sediment [ENVO:00002113] | place: India: Gulf of Kutch | collected... | reverse complement strand
CGGCGTACGTCCCATACCCTCATGCCGTCAAGTGTCTGTCCCAGAAGCATAAACCGCCGACGAATTTGAGTTTGTTTGCGTCCATCCGGATTCCATGCAGTCAGTCCGATGCCCCGCGGTGCAAAGTATACCATTACATGTTTAGTATTTTTCAAAAGCTCCTGCTTGCTCTGGAAAGCCTTTTTATCCGGCTCAGGCAAAGTCTGGTCTTTGAGTTCATCGGCAAATCCCACTCGCATAGCAGCCAACCATTCTTTACATTCATACTTGTTCAATACATCAAGCGTTATCATCTCAGTCTTTTTGAGCCCGGCCCGCTGGGCTGTGTACAATCGCAGACGAACATGCGGCTGGCTTGTAAAATCGTATGCGCTAAAGCGAATGCCGTGTTTCTCAACAGAGAATACGGATTTTATCTCGAGCAAACCTGCATCCGCTTCAGTAGGCCAACCGCGAAATGACTTCTCGCGAAGCGATTTCATCCACGCTCGACGCTGCTTTTCCCATTCGCCGGCTGTTTTTGGCACTGATGGTTCAGGAGCCTTGGCAACAAATGATTCATGGATCTTGGTGTTTATTTGGTCCTCAGGCAGCTTGTCGAAAACCTTTAGCTGCTCGGCCTCGAAGAAACCAACGGCTGGCTTGTCAATCAGTGGATTCTCACCCTTTAGAAAACGGTTAAACCACACAAAGGCATGGATGCGCATCTCCTGGGTATCTTTATGCGGTCCTTCGGTTATGTGAAGACCCAGATTCTTCTCGGCATCGTATAACCTGTAGATATTCCGTACTTTTTCATGTAGCCGAACGACACCGTCTAATGGGAAAATATTATCTTTGTCGCTGTTAGAAATTAGAAGCGGCCTCGGCGCAACAAGTGCAGCGAGGAGAGGATAATCCCACCGATAGGTATTGACAATGTACATACAATCGCAGTGTCCTTCAACACAGCCGAATACGACGTGATTTTGAAGATCTGTAATACCGGCTACAGGCACAGCCACCTTGATACGGTCGTCAAGGGTAGTAATCCACCAGCTATACGCGCCGCCGCCGGACCTGCCTGTCACGCCGATACGGTCCTTATCCACTTCTTTGCGAGTTTCGAGATAATCCAACGCACGGATGCAGTTCCATGCTTCGACGCTGGCAGACGTATAGCCCCGGCTGTTCCACCACCACATCTTATAGCGGTAAGTACCGTGGTGAATGCCTTCTATCTCACCCAGTTGCAGTGTATCAATGGTAAAACATACGTAGCCGTGACGTGCAAACCAGGCTGCATGGTGTTGATACCGCACCTTGTTTCCATAGCTGATGTTGTCTTTCTTAACACGGCCATGACCACACACATACAAAACAGTAGGCGCTGGCTTTTTTAGACCTTTCGGTATGTATAGGTTGCCCGTCACATACAAACCGGGCCGGGATTGATAATGAATCTTTTCGACGGAAAACTCATCATGTTCAACCTTCCCGGTTATGACCGGCGACAGTTCGGTCTTTTCCGGCAGGGGGTCAAGCCCGAGCATTTCAAACAGTTGCTTTCGATAAACTTCGCGTTTGGACTTCCAGTCATCGAGCGTTTTGATATCGGCCAGGCATTCTTCACGCAGCTTAGCGGTCTCTGCACGGAAATATTCGGCAAGCATAAGGTCGGAAGGGCTTTTGCCAATTTTCCACTTCTCTAATGCCAGAGAAGGAACGGTAAGACATAGCATTGGTAACACAAAGCAGGCACACAAGGTCAACTGTGGTTTTTCGTAAATAACCATTTTCATCTCCTGACTTGAGACATCGAGATTTGCTTCGTTACTATAACCATACTTTAAGATTTTCTGTAACAAAATCATCATCACAAAGATGAGGATAATTTTCTATTATTATGTCTATCGTTTCGGTTTGGCCGGGTGAAAGGCGTTCATCTTCATCAAGTGTACGCACTTCCTCAACAAGTCCCTGTCGTTTCAGCACGTACAATATACCGGGAATACATCCTGCGAAATTATTGTCAGCGTCGAAGATTGCTTTGTTGGCCAGCGTCAACTGACTTGCTAACATCAGCATCTCCTGTGAGACCGGTATCTTAGTTTCACGAATTTTCTTGATGTCAGTGAGATATTCAACCGCTCTTTTCGTCCAGCAGGCCCACTGACCTAAAAGCCCGCCGACAATCTGAAGTGATACTGTTCGACCGTTGACGTTAAACTCATGTTGTGTAAGCAAATCGACAATTATGTTGTCATCGTTACCGGTGTATAGTGCGATTTCATTAGCTCTGTCGGAGTACGCAACCGCTTCGAGCACATCAAGAGTCTGATATCTGTTAAATGGCGCAATTTTTATGGCTAACACATTTTTGATCTCAACAAACTTTCTCCAGAATTCAACGCCCAGTGTCATTTGGCTTATCGCTTCCTGCAGATAAAATCCCATAATCGGTATGACTTCGGCCACCTGCCGGGCGTGGTCTATCAGTTCGTTTAAAGATCTTCCTCTCAGTGCTGTAAGGCTGAGCAATCCAAGATGATATCCGATCTCTCGAGCAAGTTCTGCTTCCTTCACTGCCTGCCCGGTCTCTCCTACGATACCGGCGATCATTATCGGTTCGTCGCAATTTGTGGATTCAATAAATTCTCCTGCCGTCTCGCCGGCCAGTTTTAGCACCGGTTGGTACAAGCCTATTTTCGGATTATGGATAGCAAACTGGGTTGTGTGCACGCCCACCGCCAATCCGCCTGCGCCGCAAGCAAGATAATAACGGGTCAATGCCTTTTGATGTTGCTCATCGATGTCATTGTCTACACGAAGGGCCAGTGGATGAGCTGGTATAACGCAACCTGAAAGAAGTCTATTGATGATATCTGAGTTCACCATAAAAAAGACCGCTATTAGAACTTACCATCACGTATATCGTATTTTGTCGGTTTATTTAAAACCTTTTTACCCGATGTTACCCATTTCACTATCACAGAAATCATTTCTTCAAGCGTTGTCGTCGGATAGCCATACTCACTGAAACAGTAGGATGCATTCGAAAGCAGGGCCGTCTGAGCCTCCTGAGATACAAATTTTGGTTCTTGACCAAGCTCCTTGCCAATTTGCTTGGCTAATTGACGGATAGGAACCGTATCCGATCCGGTTACATTGAGAATAGCCGGTGGTGATTTTGTCAGACTCATTGCATGGATGATATAGTCGTTGGCGTCCCTCTGCCAGATAAGATTAACGGCACCCATTGTCAAATCAATAGGTTCGTCGTTCAATATCTTAAGCGTCAGGTCAACTATAATCCCATATCGGGGTTCATTAGCGTAATTGAGTCTGACTATGGTCACCGGCGTTTTATAAAGCTGCGAGAAATACTCGAACATCCGCTCTCTGCCGAGGCAGGACTGGGCATATTCGCCTATCGGCTCGGGGATAGTCTGTTCTTTTGCCCCGCCACTGTTGATATCAACAAGAGGATAAACGTTGCCGGTGGAAAACACCACAATTCGTGCATCTTTATAATGCCGAGCTATCAGTCCGGGCAAGAAACTATTTAGTGCCCACGTTAACGGCTGATTGCCTGTTGTACCGAATTTCATGCCGGCTAAATAGAATACATTTTCTACTTTTGGTAATGTGCAATATTGTGGTTCATCCAGCAGGTCTGCCTCGATGGTCTTAACACCCGCCTCCTCGATTCTGGCCTTGACACCCTTTTCGCTAAATCGCGAAACGGCGTAAATATTCTTTTCGCCCGATGCCTTCTTGAGCATCATCGCCAGTGTTGGCCCCATCTTACCGCCCGCCCCTAAAACGGCGATATCACCACTTAATGTGGCAGCTACTTTCCTGGTTGCCTCCGTTGGCTCACTTAAAATATCCTCCAGCCCGCTTTCGTCTATTGAAGATATATCTGTCATACCTTCCTCGATGTTTGAGTTAGAGTATTAGCTATCCTAAAGGAGTCCCTACGACAGCATAAGCACAATTCGCCACAGTACCCGTACGGCCATAAATACAACAACCACTAATCCTAAGACGGTCAATATATTCAAAACAAGCGAATTACGTTGCTCACCCATAATGTCTTTCTGGTTCGCGAGCCATAGTATCGTCAAAGCCATCAGTGGATTACCTACGACCGTAAGAGCTGCGCCGAAGATGATAGCATCTACCTTTTTGATGGGAGTATTCAGAACAATCATAGCTACAGCCATCCCAAATAACAGCACCATAACGGTAAAACGACGTGACCATGGATCGCTGAGCTTTGCAGGTTTACCGATTCCATCGGCCAATATGCTGCCCCCTATCATTGCGTTTATTACAAATGGATTCATAGCCACAGCAAAAAGACCGATGCAGAACAGTGTGTGAGCGCCTCTACCAAGTAAGGGCCGAAGTTGTGTCGCCAGCACGCCAATATTGTTTGCCTCCTGCCCACGCAGGACTGTACCGGCGGTGATTAGGATAATTGCGCTGACACCCGTAATTACACACACACCGGCTATCGAGTCACCAATTCCCCGGTCATAGTCTTTAATTGTCCATCCTTTCTCTCGGACCAGATTACCCTGGTACAGTGCTCCTGCTACTGAGAAAGTTGTCCCCAGCAGTGAAGCGATAAGTATCATGGGATCTGTAATGCCGGTCTCACCGCGGCTCGGAAAGCCAAGGGATACGCCTTCAGGCAGCCTCGGAATCAAACCTTTCAAAACACCCAAAAGGTCCGGGCGCACTACAAAGAGGTTCACTAAAAAGCAGATTAGTATCAAAGCCACCATGCCCTTCATAATCCGTTCGAGAGCGCGATATACCTGCTTCAGTGTGAAGATGAGCGTGATGATTAAGGCGTTAAATACCAATAATACACCGCTATCGATAATTTGTTTGGTCCTATCGCTCATCTGCTGCGGGTCTCCAAACAGACGCGCTACCCCAAGAGCATCAGCCGCGGCTGCAACTGCCAGGTTATTCGAAAACTGAAAAGCCGTGCAGATAAGACAAAGATTAATCCCGATTACGGCAGCAACAGGCCGGCCGAGACGGCGGGCTACCAGTGTGCAGGGCGTTGCTCCGCCCACAACGCCGATTCGAGCCGCTGTTGTCATATATGTACCCATGAGAAGGCCAGTAAAAAGCAGAAGCCACAGCAATTCGTATCCATGCCTGGCGCCGACATTGGAACTGATAAGTAAACTCCCCGGCCCGAATACCACGCAGGCGGTAATCAGGGCCGGGCCTATCGAACGCCACCACGGCGAACGCGTTTCGTGATTTGAAGCTGTGGATGTTTCAGTCATATGGCAATTCCTAACTCAAGTTTGTCTTCACACTTGCTCCGGGATTACGAAGGGCTTCCGGTATGTGCGTTTCGCAAGTATATTTGCCTGTTCGTGAAAATCACCGACAAATCTCTCTTTTTCAGTATCCATTGTAAGCCAGGGGCCAAGAATCCTCGGCGTAGCTTTAATATCCACTCCATTAACCAGCAAGTGTTCCTGGAAACGCTCGAAAGAATCAACCATTTCCTTATTACCCTTGATGACTTCCATTACCTCATCACGTGTACTTTCCTTGCCAATCTGATAGGAGATGTTACCCATATGACACAGAGCGCTGGAAAGGTGTCCTTCGGCGATGTCGGCATTGAGGTCGCTTACTTTACGGCTGCGAACAGCCTTGATAAAGTTAGCGTGATGTCCGCTGCCCCCCGTACGCTTGAACTGTCTTATTTTTTTGCCGTTGTTATCGTATGCCCACCCGCCCACAAAGTAACCATCTTCGCATTGAACCACTACTCCGGCCCGAGTTCCCCGAAAGTCATCCATCGCAGAATCACCTTTTGCTCTCGGCAACCCACGTACTTCAAAGATGATTGGAGCCGGCTTATAATCCAGAAAAACAATTTGTGTATTCGGTGTTTCGCCATCGTCGATATATCCGAACCGTCCGCCGATGCTCATTACTCGCTCCGGCAGGGCACTTTTACCCAGAAACCATTGACAAATATCCGTAAAATGGATTCCATTGTTGCCGAGGTCGCCGTTTCCGGTTGGCCAGACCCAGTGCCAGTCGTAATGCAGGTTCCTGCGCATAAGAGGCGCTTTTGGAGCAGGTCCACACCACAGGTTATAGTCCACCGACTCAGGAATCGGTTGCGGACTGCTCACCTTTCCGATACTGCCTCGTCGAACATAAACAATGCCATATACAATCACAATCTTGCCGAGATTTCCTTGTTGGATGTATTCGATAGCCTCCTGCAATCCTTCATCGGAGCGTCGCTGTGTGCCGGCCTGAACAATACGCTTATACTTGCGGGCCGCCTCGACCATCTTTCGGCCTTCCCAGATATTGTGCGAGACCGGCTTCTCAACGTAGACATCCTTACCGGCCTGGCAGCCCCATATTGTCACCAGCGCGTGCCAGTGGTTCGGCGTGGCGGTAATAATCGCATCGATGTTCTTATCTTCCAGCAGCTTGCGGTAATCGGTATAGGTATCAACTTTTTCATTGCGCTCTTTGAATTTCTTCTCTTCGCGCTCCAGAAAGCTTTTATCCGCATCGCAGATTGCAACTACACGGACACCGGGAATCTTTCGAAACCAGTTAATATGATTACTGCCTTGGTTACGAATACCCACTACTGCCACGCGGATATCATCATTGGCACCTCGCACACGGGAGAAAGGCAACAACAATGCGGTTCCGGCCAGTACCGAACTCTTCACGAATCCTCGCCTCGTGATACGTCTCATTAGCGGCCTCCTTTTATAATCTAATTTCAAGTCTTGAAAACATCTTGCCTAAATAATACTGTAATCAATTCTCATGTTCCAGCTAATTTTATGTACATATTTCTGCTGTCAAGCATTGCCTGTCTATGTCGATCGGAAGGGCGATTGCACAAACTTTTCGAGGAAAATTATTGCAATATGGTTCTGGTTGAGGGACATTGATTTATGAACTGATACTCTTGACTCTGCGGATTGCCCTGTCCTTTTCATAGGGGCTGATATGACTGCGCCGAACAGCTTCGATCATGATAGATATTGTTTTGTCGTATGTATCCCGGTCGACAGGGTGGGGAATTCCATCTTTGCCGCCGTGGGCAAACGAATAGCGGGCCGGGTCCTCATATGAAGGCTCGGCTCCGTAAATAACCTCTGCAACCAGTGCTAGTGCCCGAATTGTCTTCGGCCCTACTCCCTTAAAAGCTACAAGCTCTTCATAACTTTCCGGCTGCCTGTCACAAAGTAGCTGAAGAATCTTCTCGAGATACCGGCTTCGGGAAAAATCCTCATAGACTACCGGATGTGTCCTGAATTTAGGGTCCTCTAATTGTAAAAGAGTCAGTTGCTGACCCTTGTGTTTGACGCTGACCATCTTGCTAAGATTGGATGAGTGCTTTCGAAGAATTTCTATGTCTTTCATCAGCGGCCGATACCCTGACGAAACAAAATCTACGCTTAACTCTTGTGTTTTTTTACTATCTTTCGCAGTAAGGTTTAGTGACCGCTGACGTTTTGCCGCAGTGACAATACCGGTATGGGGTTCACATACAAGGTCTTCGACGTTCTCGGAAAACCAGTGATAACGACGGGCGGAAACATTAATTTGATTCATACCCTGTTGAACCACCGCCCAGCTACCGTTTTTCGAAAAGAAAAAGCTGTGGTGATAAATCTGATAGCCGTCCTGAACAAGCGAGTTGTCCACCTTGGCGCTCATCCGTGAATTATAGACAAGATTGTCGGCACAATCACCCGGCAAACTCAGTTTATCTGCCCAGTTAGTAATTTCCTGTGGCGTTTTGCGTGAGGTCTTGCCTTTACCGCCACAGATAAAGACGCCAAGTTCTTCTTCCTGATACCGAATTGCCTCTTTTAGTGCGGCGGTCAATATCGTTGTCAGCCCCGAAGCGTTCCAGTCAAATGCCAGCACCGTTCCTAACGATTGGAACCATACCGGATCTGCAATCCTGCGCACAAATTCATCCGGTCCGAACTCAGCCACAAGGACCCTGGTCATTTCCCGCCCTAATTTGACCATCTTTGAAAATAACCACTTCGGGCAGGTGCCGTAATCAAGAGTAAATGTTGCGATCCCTCTTTGCATAATAAAACTCTAAAGGACAGCTTCAAAAAGGCATATTTGTTAAGCTTGCTTCCTTGCAATGCTATGGTGTCAGCCAAATCCCTCTAAATGTTTTTTTGTTTGGGTTGGTCAGGTACTTGTTCAAACAAGTCCCGTCTGCATTCAATTCCCCCTCTTCGCATTCAGAAGGAGAAGAGACCTTGATGGCTATGCTGCCGTCGTCACTGAGCAGCAAAAACTTGTCCGAATTTTTAAAGCAAATAAGTGCCTCAGGCTTGAAATTGCTTATATCTCGGCTTAATTCCCGAACAAGAACCGGCTCTCTCTCTTGTTCACCTGACCAGCGATATAAAGCGAATCTGAGTCCTTCGTTATACGGCCCGGCTATGATAAAGAATGCCTTATGAAAATCAGAATACTCCATGCTCCTTATTCCCAGACCTCCGAAATTCCACAACATCGGCTCACCGAATTTTGGTGCGCTTCTCCTTTCAATTACCTCTCTGGGATTGTTCAGGGCAATAACAATCGCTTTTATACTTGGACTTGATCTGTCAAATGGCCGGGGATTCCTGAATCCTATGTAGATTGTCTTGCCGTCGGCCGAGGCGCAAAGTCCCTCAATATTGAGCCCTGCTCTTTTAGGCGCAAGGAGTTTTCGCTCCGTTTTTGTAAGGTTTCCCTCGTCAAATCTGGTGGCTTTATCCAATCCTGTCTGCTGTGCATATTTGGTCTCGAGCAGGCTTTGGATAAGGGATCGGCACGGCATGCCCACGGGCCGGATGGTGACCTTCTCATTTTCGACCTTAACCGACGTGGCAAAAAAGCGATATCTGTTCGGCCGTATTTTCCCGTCCTTGTTCCTGCCGTGAGAACTTATCCAGTAAATGGTATCGCCGATCATCGTTGCCCCCTCGATATCGGCCTCAGGGTGCTCCGGATAAATATTAAGGAAATCTGTCAGGTCATAGCGGTAAACCGGTAAGCCGGCCCCCTTAATTCTGTAAACTCTCAGCACATTGTTCTCATCATCGGCCACAATGAACATCTTCTCACTAAGGCCAATCGCCGCCGAAGAATCACTCGTACCACGATAAACAAGAACTTCTTCCGTCGGTTTGTTAACAGTGGCGCCGGCCTTCACGCTGGGATGATTTTGCGACAGATTGCAGGATGCCGGCACGCTGCATATTAATAAAAAGAACACGATTTTGATTGTAATTTTCATTTCAGGCCGCATTTTAATCCGGGATTTCCCGATACGGCATCCCGAAAGATACTTTGTCTCATTAAAAACTGTACTACCGCCTATTCATTGTGCAAAAACCGCGGCTCTGTCCCATAATACCATTTTTTAACAATTAATAACAGCCTCTTATAATTAAAAAATATTCTTATTTGGCAAGCCAATACCCTCTCAATGCCCGGATTTTGCTTGATTCGAAACCTAAGATGTGTTACAATCTATATAGGATTTAGGTTAGGAAACAGGGCAGGGTGTGCATCAGTGGTGATGGAAGCCCCGTTTTTTCGGAATATCAGGTTGATATCTTTGGTGCGGTCTCTTTCTTTTGACTGCATACAAAGCAGCCTCGCGTTATGGCTGAAATGTATTCTAATGGAGAAGTAGTTATGAATGAAAGAATAAAAATGTATCATAGAAACTATATCTGTGTTCTCCTGGCAATTTCGCTGTTTGTTTCGCCTCTCACTGTCGGTGCCGAACAAACGATATTGAAATCGGGCCGTGAAAAGCTGAAAACCAGGGTTACGCTCAGTTGGGTGGAAAAACCTATCGAGACGGTACTAATGGATTTGGCTGAAGCGGCGAACATCGACATTATCAAAAGCCCGACGGTTACAGGAACTGTTACTGCAAAAGTAACTGATGTGCCTCTCGAAGAAGCCCTGACAAATATTCTGGCTGTGCATAATTCTACATACATAGCCACGGAAAATATGATCAGGGTCATTCAACTGCCGGTAACGGCTCCTCTGAAAGAGCCGCAAATCACAAGAATCTATAAAATCACTTATGCGGATCCTAACCAGGTCTTCATTGCTTTGGATGATTTCAAATCAGGTAAGGGCGAAATAGCAATAATAAAAGGCACCAGCCATATTATAGTTACGGACCAGGAACACAAAATCAAAGCTATGGACGAACTTGTTGAGCGAATAGATCAAATGACACCGCAGGTGCTGATTGAGGTAAGAATCTATGATGTAACCACCAGGGAAGGCTTCGAATTGGACCCCCGGTGGCATCTTAGCAACAAACCATACCCTATGGGCCCCATGCCAACGCCGGATGAAATAAAGACCATTCAAACCAGCCCGGAGAGCACCTATTCCAAACAAAAAAGAACAGATATGACATGGATGCAGGTTGCAGGGGAAAGACCAGTCTATCCTCCTACTGATCCTCCGGCTTGGGTAGATGGCTATCCTGACCCCAATCACGTTTGGTTTGCTGGAGGAGATACTGCTCCTGTTACTGAAAGGATCGAAGAGCAGTGGACTCAGGAACCAGGCGGTACAAGGATTGAAAAGACATATAGTAATCCGTCTCCATTTATGTATGGCCGGCGCAGGGATGACTTTATAGGCGGCTCATTTGACCGTTACTCAGGTGGTACTCTGCACATCAGTCTTCTGGACGATGCAATCGACTTAAACTTTGTATTGTCTGTTCTCCACAGTCAGGTTGATGCCAGGCTTCTTGCCAATCCTCGAATTCTCGTCCTCGATAATGAAACCGCCGATTTTGAGATCGTACGAGAAACTCCCTATAGAGAGTTCCAGCAGGTAGGCAGGCTGGACCCCATATCTTATACGGCATTTAAGAATATCGGTGTCGACCTTAAGGTTACTCCGCATATCGCAAGGGATGGAATGCTGAGATTACATGTTGTACCACAATTTAGTACGCTGGTTAGCCAGGTTCCTACTGCTACTGCTGATGGTTTTGTCAACACTTTGCCTGCTCCGATTGTTGATGCACGCCGCGTTGATACGAAGACCATGATAAGAGATGGCCAGACTATCGTCTTAGGCGGCCTCAGAAAAAGGGAGGTTTCAAAAGGCATTTCAAAAGTGCCCGTACTTAGCGATATGCCGCTTATTGGAGGTCTGTTCAAATCTGAAACCGAATCCAAGGTAATAAAAGAGCTTGTCGTATTTATCACTGCAAGAATCGTTACAGAGCCCACTTTTTCAAAAAGAGAGCAACAACTGTATAGTGAGACGAAGTTTGAGCCACCGAAGATTGAGAAAACCCGCATAGAGAAAGGTGAATTCGATAGCACCAAAACCGAAGAATCTGAAATCACAGATTCACTCGACTTATTATTGAAAAAACTGGAAGCACCTGAAGAATAATTTAAGATATTTGCTGATAAAGGTTTGCATTCTCAAAAAATCGCGCTAAATTGCAAGAAA
>JABAHP010000899.1_pt9 | contig 11537 bp, 9 predicted proteins | sample 7062081 | NCBI WGS metagenome assembly JABAHP01 (sample SAMN14534357, study PRJNA622989) | marine sediment metagenome | biome: marine biome [ENVO:00000428]; feature: marine pelagic biome [ENVO:01000023]; material: deep marine sediment [ENVO:00002113] | place: India: Gulf of Kutch | collected... | reverse complement strand
ATAGAAAAAGCTCACAACGGAAAAACTACTCACTGTGGAAAAATCCCTTCAAAAACTTCCACGGGAACAAAAAAGCAAATAAAACTTATTACGCTCAAGCAGCAGCTTGAAGCGGCCGTGCAAAGTGAAGATTACGAAATGGCCGCACAGTTGCGGGACAAAATAAAGAAGTACGAGACTAAAAAAGATGAAGCTGACCGATCTAAGTAGCGACATAAACGAATGGTTCAGCGGTTCCGGGCCTTTGGCCGATATTGTTATATCCTCCAGGATTCGGCTGGCAAGAAATCTGGAAGGGTACAAATTCCTGAACAGATGCTCAACGGAAGAAAAATCTGAAATACTAAAAATGCTCAGAGATGTCCTGATGTCCCTGGACCTTGGGGATAAAATCTTTTATATCAGTGTCGACAAGGCCCCTCCTCTAAACAGGCATTTCCTGATGGAAAGACACCTTATCAGCCGCCATCACGCCTTCGGTAAAGGGCCGCGGGGAGTGGTTATCGCGCAGAAGGAATTTTTCACCGCGATGATTAACGAGGAGGACCATCTGCGAATCCAGGTCCTAAAAGGCGGCCTCCAGTTATCAAAATGTGCCGAGCAGATAAATAACATCGACGATATGATTGAGAAAAAGGTAAGCTTCGCCTTCAGCCCTCGATATGGATACCTCACCGCATGTCCGACAAACCTGGGCACGGCGATTCGCGTCTCCGTTATGCTGCATCTGCCGGCGTTGAAGATAACAGACCAGATTGAGAAGTTCTTCAATGCCGCAAAGGACATGAGCCTTGCCGTCAGGGGGCTTTTTGGCGAGGGCACAGAGGCCGCGGGTGATTTTTATCAGATATCGAATCAGGTAACACTCGGCGTCTCGGAGGCCGATATCATAAAGCAGTTTGAAAATTCCATCATCCCCGAAATTGTCGAATATGAAAACGCCGCCAGAAGTCAGTTGCTCTCCGAGCAGATAGACCTCCTTGATGATAAGATTTCTCGCGCCGTTGCGCTTTTGCGCAATGCTCATCTGATAAGTTCGCAGGAGGCCTTGTTCCTTCTGAGTCATTTGCGGCTGGGCCTGAATATGCGCGAGTCCATGGGCGCTTCCAGTCCCGCCATTGACACCCTCGGCACGCTCAGCAAACAATCCGGCCGTAAAGATAAAAGCGACGGCCTTTCCATCGCCACCATAAACCGACTCTTTATGCTCACTCTCCCCGCGCATCTGCAGTTAAACTATGGAAAAACCCTCGATGCCACGCACAGGGACGCACTGCGGGCCCAAATCATCCGCTCAGCCCTCGACCAGGGATTATAGCCACATATCTTGAAGTTAGAATCCTTGCCAATCTTAGCTTTTTATTTCCGGCATTTCAGAACAATTCAACTCGGACGCTATTGGTATATTGTTCGCAAACTCTCCTCTCAATATAATGGAAACAATCCACCGGACTATAAAAAGTGACCGTTTCTGTCCCTCCGTCGGTAAACGCAAACTCAACGGTTATTTGTTTGTATTTCAACCGGCTGGCCGCTGCGGTTGGTTCCGGCTGTTTCACTGACTTTTTCTTTTTCCCCATTTATTTGCTCCTATCCCTTTCTGCGGCATACTTTTAAAAAAAAAGAGCACCGCCGCTATCACGCTCACCTCAGGCCCGCGAAAGCCTTTCGGGACATGAAAGACAGGCGGTGCTCTCTGCAGACATACAAAGAGCACCGAGCCTCCCAAACGTTCCCGATTGAAAACTCGCGGTTTGAGGTGAAACGCTTGAAGTCTCAGTGTATTCAATTGTCCGGCTGTTTTCTCTCAGCCGACTATATAGTAACCTTTTCTTATATTATTCACAAGAAGGTTTTATCTGAAAATATGGTAAGGATTACGTATTTCACAATGTAAACAGCATTTCTACCTGCGGTTCGCATTCTATTTTTTTCAATAAAAATCCGCCCGAAGGACCTCCACAATTTTGCATTTTACATTTTGATTTTTACTTTTCCTTTCCTCACTCCGGCCTGCATCCCTGCATGCTTTAGGCAGGGACCCAGATGTCTTATTTAATTATTTATATGGCAGGGATCCGGCCTACGTGATACTGTACGATGCGAATCGCGGCCTCCGGTAGAAATGCTGAATTTTTTCCCTGATCCCTGGCCCCTTCTGCAAAAATCGTAACCATAAATGTCATCTATAAGAGGATTGCCTTCAGGATCATAGTTCCCATCATCGTTAATTCCGTCAAAATCTTCCGGTCCTACTACGCCTAAAGGTGGATGGTCTTCACCTTGATTTATCCACATGTTAGCTGCCAAGTCCTCATGCTCGTAATCAACTCCTGAGTCAATGACAGCGACAATAATATCGCTGGCGTCTGTCTCGATATCCCATGCCTCCGGCGCATTAATATCTGCGTTCTCCGTCCCACCAAATTGGCCCGTATTATGCATACCCCAGAGGTTACCAAATTGCGGATCATCGGGAAACGTTGAAACTGTGGTAACTAAGTAGTTGGGATTAGCATATAAAATCCCACCAGTTTTCTTGAATAGTACAAGGGCGTTTTCAACATTAACATTCTCAGGAAGTTTTACCAGCGTCAAACCAGGCACAAGCTTATAAGACTGCTCGATAACTCCTCCTTCAATCGCAGTTAAAATCGCGTTACATTCACTCGGCGTACGCTGTGTTCCATCTGGCTTTGGAGCAAAGCGCACAAGTAATTCTCCCGGCTCGTAACCCAAATCCAATGGGCCAGACGCCCCCAAGCTTCCGGTCTGTGCCCCGGCATAAGCCATGTATATCACGGCCAGGCTAAAGATAGTTACGTTTACCACTATAAAGAAAAGGATTGTTTTCTTCGACATGACAGAATCCTTTCAATTAGTTAAAATCCACTCCTTTTAGCGCTTGCGTCTGCCCGCACAAAGTCCAATTACACCTAACGCCAGTAGAATAACCGTTGCCGGTTCAGGTACTGGAGTACCCTCCACTATCAAAATTGCGCTGCTTAGATCAATAAAACCAGATTCAACATATATCACATAGGGACCGCCCAGTACAGCATAATCAATCGCAATCTTACCCTGGCCGTCGAGTAGGTCAGACCAGGTGGTTGACCCCGGTAAACCAAACTCACTCTGTAAGTCAAAACTTTCCGGCTCTGGATAAGTTGCTTCCCCCCATAAACATCTGTTAGACGTGGCCATGGATTACTACCTAAGGACGCATGCAATCCTACATCAAGCGGAAACGGCTGCGGACCGGGTGTTGTATGGTCAATAGCCAATCCAGCCATCATCTCCCCCGACCAGTCTATATATACATGGGATATCTCTGTAAATGTGATCCCAAGGTCGAAGTCCATTTCCCAGTGTACCGAATTTACATCGTAACGCCCTTCGGCAGCCAACGGCAATTCAACAATAGCCGCATCCGCTGACGTAATTACGAATGTTATGAATAAAAAGCTTATCTCAAAAATTTTCCCCATTTTCCTAACCTTATTTCTGACAAATGCGGACTTTACGCCTTCGTAATATAAGCGTCCATTCTTCGCCTGTTCAAAAGGTGCAAATTCCCGTGCTTATCTTCCTATGATAAATAATTTTAGACTATTTATATAGTTCTGTCAACAGCTAAATGTTAAAATTCTGTAATTTTTTCCATAAAAAAGTTTATTTTTCATTGAACATCCCGAGATAGTTTGGTATAATACATACTGCCATAGAAATGGCAGATAGCGGAGCACCGCACGAGTAGGGCAAGTCGCCCAAGTAAAATTTAATCGTTAGTCTTTTGCCTTTTTTTCCGCCGTCTTTAAGACGGCGCTACTTACGTGCCTTTAAGGCACCGGAAAAGGCAAATTATTGAACATTTTGGTCTATAAATGACAAATAAAGCGCCTTTTTGTACATCTTTACGACTAAAAATAACCGTTTTTCACCAGCTAAAAACCCATTTTCTGGCAGAATTGCCAGTGTTTTGAACATTGTAATTTCGGTAATTAGGATTTGTTTAGGGCTTAGGATTTAGAGATTAGGATTTCATTTGCAGGGCTACGAACTATGAACCACCAACTACTAACTACTGTCAACTGGCCCCTGATCACTAACTTCATTGTCCGCAAATACTTACGTCTCTACATCTGTAGAGATACCATTACAGATGTCGTGAGCGCACTACAAATAAACCTTTTTTTGCAAAACGAACCCAATTTCAGAAAAGTCAAGTTGAACGTAAACAAAGTATTAACAAGGGAATACGTTCAATTGGACACTTGGTCAATTAGGACAAAANNAAAACGAACCCAATTTTAGCCAATAAAACGACAATACGAATCCAATTCAAACCCAATTTATCCTGTCGTAGCCCCTTGACGAAGCAGGAACAAACCCAATTTTACTATCCTTTTTGCCTCCGAAGCCGGATTTTACCGCTACGCTTACTCAATACCACCATAAATCGGACTTGTTGTATTTGCCGCTCATCTGTATCGTTTGATTCTGCCAAAATGGCACTATATAAGGCCAATTGGAATTACAATAAATACGGCAGGAAAAAACTTAAACTCTTAAACTACAAGAAGTTAAATAAACTGAGCCGCAGGCGCGTCCTAACTGGCACGCTTTTTGCACATTTATACATGAGAATTTTTGTACTTAATAAATGGTAATGAAGAGTACAGCGAAAGGAAATTGATTATGGCTAAAATCATTGGAATAGATTTGGGAACGACAAATTCTGTCGTTGCCGTAATGGAAGGCTCTTCACCGAAGGTTTTGATTAATTCAGCTGGCTCTCGCCTGACCGCTTCGGTGGTCGGCTTTACTGACAAGGGTGAGAGACTCGTCGGCCAGATTGCGCGACATCAGCAGGTAACCAATCCTGAAAACACTATATTCTCAATCAAACGCTTTATGGGAAGAAGGCACAACGAAGTCTCCGCAGAAGAAAAGATTGTCCCTTATAAAATTACCGGCGGGCCGGAAGAACTCGTCAAAGTACACGCTCGCGGAAAAGAATATACACCGCCGGAAATCTCGGCCATGATTTTGCAGGACTTGAAAAAGACCGCCGAGGATTATCTGGATGAAAAGGTAACTGACGCTGTCATTACTGTTCCTGCCTACTTTAACGATTCTCAGCGCCAGGCCACAAAAGACGCCGGTCAAATAGCGGGATTAAACGTGCGGAGAATTATCAATGAACCCACGGCGGCCGCTCTGGCTTACGGCGTCGAAAAGAAAAAGGACCAAAAGGTGGCCGTCTTTGACTTCGGCGGGGGTACTTTCGACATCTCTATCCTCGACATCGGTGGCTTTGGAGAGGAAGGAGGAGTCGTTGAAGTCCTTAGCACAAATGGCGATACGCATCTCGGAGGTGATGATCTCGATGCCGTTTTGATAAATTATCTCGCTGATGAGTTCAAAAAGACCGAAGGAATCGACCTCAGGGACGACCCGATGGCGCATCAAAGGCTAAAAGAGGCCTCCGAAAAGGCAAAATGCGAGTTGAGCACTCAACTGGAGACAACCATAAATCTGCCCTTTATTACCGCAGATGCTTCCGGCCCCAAACACCTACAGATTACAATTACACGCAGTAAGTTCGAGTCGCTGGTGGAAAACATCCTGGAAAGACTGAAGCAGCCGTGTTATAGTGCCGTGGAAGATGCGAAACTTAGTAACAACGACATTACAGAGGTGCTCCTTGTAGGAGGCTCCACCAGAATTCCGAAGGTGCAGGAGATTGTTAAGGAAATCTTCGGAAAAGAGCCTAATAAAAGCATCAATCCCGATGAGGTCGTTGCACTGGGTGCCGCAATCCAGGGGGCGGTGCTGGCCGGTGATGCCGGTGTGAAAGATATTTTGCTTTTGGACGTAACCCCGCTTTCGCTCGGAGTCGAGACCCTTGGTGGTGTTATGACCAGATTGATCGACCGAAATACCACCATCCCAACCAGTAAAAAAGAGATCTTCTCGACTGCTGCCGATGGTCAGACCACCGTCGACATCCATGTCCTCCAGGGCGAGAGGGAATTTGCCAACGACAACCGAACGCTCGGCAGGTTCCAGCTTGCCGAAATCCCGCCGGCCCCGAGAGGTATGCCTCAGATTGAGGTTGCCTTTGATATCGACGCCAATGGTATTTTGAACGTTTCGGCCAAAGACCTCGGCACCGGCAAGCAGCAGTCTATCGAAATTAAATCCAGTTCGGGCCTAAGCGAAGACGAAATCAATAAGATGACTAAGGACGCCGAGGCCCATGCCGAGGAGGACAAGAAAAAAAGAGAAGTTATTGATTTGAAGAACCAGGCCGACCAGTTGATTTATTCGACTGAGAAAACTCTAAAAGAGCATGGAGACAAGGTCCCCGCAGAAACTCGCGGTAATATCGAAAGCGCTGTAAACAACTTGAAAGAGGCAGTCAAGGGCGATAATGCCGATGCAATAAGGAAAGCCGTGGAAAACCTCTCAACCGTCGGCCAGGAGCTGGGCAAGGTACTTTACGAAGAAGCGGCTAAAAAACAGGCAGCCTCCGGACAGGCCGAGCAGCCACCTCCGCCACCCCCACCAGAGGGAGAAGTCAAAAGAAAAGGCGGTGATGACGTAATCGACGCCGAATTCGAAGCAAAAGATAAATAAAAAACCGAAAAATAAACGGTTTTTGACTCCTTAAAAAAGCACAGGCATACCAATGCCTGTGCTTTTTTATGTCTGTACTTATTTACCTATACAGAACCGCCCGAATATTCTTTCTAATATCTGCTCATCGGTCCGTTCCACTCCGCCGGTGGCCGACTCTATATCGAAAAGCCCCTGGCGGGCGGCCCGAAGCATCATTGCGGCAACCTCATCGTTGCCACCCTTCAATTCACTAATGGCTTCGCTTACATTTTCAATCGCCTCGGTGATTGCCTGTTTGTGTCTGGTTGTAAGAGCAACAGTCGATATTTGTTCCAGAACCTGCCCACTACTACCAGCTCCGACCGTCAGATCAATTATCGTTTTATCAATCGTCTCTCGCAGAAGCTCTATACCCCTGCCGGTTTCTACTGAGATCGGCAAAAACTCGACGCCGAACACTTCATGGAGAACGCAGAGCCTCTTGGCAACCAGTTTTTCCGAGAGCAAATCCGATTTTGTTGCCGCCGGTATCAGCGATTCCGGTTCTATAAGTGTGCGGATTGAAATGTCTTTATTCCAGTCTGTTTTTGTGATATCCACACAAAAAACGACCACAGAGCTATTCCGCAGCGCCTCGATTGCGGCCTGCTGTGCCAGTTCATCGAGGATTTCGTGCGACTCGGTTATCAATCCTGCGCAATCGAACAGCACACATTTGCAGTGGGTCAACGTCAACGTGCCCGTCAACACATCCCTCGTTGTCTTATGCAGTTCAGAGACAATGCTTCTTTCCTGACCGAGTAACCTGTTGAGCAGACTGCTCTTTCCGGCGTTGGGTGCACCGGCGATTCCCACCGCCGGCAAATCAACCACCTCTTCATATCTGACACTGCCCGATAGCAGCCCCTCAAGCTCATTGTTTATTTGCGTTAATCTTTCTACCGCCTCCGGACGGGTTATAAACTCGATATCTTCGCCGCTGAAATCAAGACCCGCCTCTATCAAGCTAAGGCAGTCCATCAATTCCGAGCGTATTTTTGACGAGGTTTGTCCCAATCGGCCGGCAAGAAGTTTCTCGGATGCGGCCAATTGGAGTTTATTACTGCTGACAACAACTTCGTTCACGGCCTCGGCCTGGGTCAAATCCATTTTGCCGTTGAGATATGCCCGCGCAGTAAATTCACCCGGCCCGGCCATGCGTATCTGCCCGCCGGACGAGAGAAGATTACCCATTAAGGCCTCAGTTACGGACGCGTTTGTATGGATGTGAATCTCGGCAATGTCATCACCGGTGTAGGAATGCGGAGCCAAAAATAGATACAGCGTTGCATCAATTTGCAGCTCCGAGTCGACGGCTATACGTCCCGGAAAAACTCCGCCTTGTTCTTTTGGGATTGGCGTGCTGAAAATCCGTTCGCATATATTGATTGTCTCGGATCCGCTGATGCGGATAATAACTCTTTGTCCCGCCTCCGGAGAACTGATGGCCACGATAGTATCATCAAGTTCATACATGTACAATTAAATCTTGTAGAATGGCTTGGGTTTTTTCTTTTTGGCTTTTCCCCCGGTTTTGCTCGTTGTCGCTACCAGCCCCTTCGATTCGGCTTCTTCCTTCTCCCGGATGTGCTTGCGGATGAAGTACTGCTCAATAACGCCCGCAAAGGTACTCGACATAATATACAGATTCACCCCCGAAGGTGCTTTGTATAACATCAATGGAAACATCAGCGGGAACATAATCATCATCATTTTTTGCTGCTGAGCGAGTTGGGGATTGGCCGGAGTCCCTGACTGGTGCGGCATCAGTTTTTGCTGAAGATAAAATGCAAGCCCCATCAAAAGAGGAAGCAGGTTTAGAGATTCTATCTTCCAGCCAATCAAAGGCACGGTTATCGTTGAAAATCTGACCAGAGCGTCCGGCATCGAAAGGTCCGTGATCCAAAACGGCAAAAAGGCGGCACCTCTAAGTTCGACGCTGGCATATACCGCGCTCCAAAGAGAAATCCAGATCGGCATCTGCACCATCATCGGAAGAAATCCCATTATCGGCAGGCCCTGTTCTTTGTAAAGAGCCATCAGCTGCTTGTTCATCTCGGCCTTGTTGTTGGCGTATTTCTTCTTTATCTCCTCGGCCTTCGGTCCAAGCTTGGTCATTTTCCTCATTGAGATCTGGCTCTTCTTCGTCACGGGATGCATCACAAACCTAAAAAGGAACACAAGTATCATAATCACAATCCCGTAGTTACCGATGATGTAAGTATGCATCCATTTCATCAGCCACAATATCGCAAAGGCTATAGGATGGATAATACAAGTGGGACAGCAAAAACAGGGCATGAAAGTTATCGTATGGGCAAAGCCCATGTTTTCATACAGAGGGGTTTTATCGAAGAGGCTTTTGTCCTTCGGACCGAGATATAACTGAAATTTATATGTCTTCTTACTGTTGACTTCGCCGGCTTTAGCAAGGATCCTTGATGCGATTTTCAAATCCAAACCGATTGTCTCATCGCCGCTGTTGGAACTCTCATCTCCGTCGGGATTGTAAAATCGCCCCGTTTTATCTGCCAACCAGTCACAAAACTTCCTGCCCTCATCCGGAACAGGAACCACTATGGCCGCAAAATATTTGTTTACGGCGGCGATCCAGAGAAAATCGGCGCCGGGTTTTGCCGGACGTCTGTCGGCGACTTCTTTTGCTTTACGGAGCTTATCCGTCTTGAGTCCAACACTGACTACATTACCTCCGGCATCTTCTTTCTGTCTAAAGCCTGCTATCACCTGCCTCATATCGCCACGGAAACCCTCTCTGCCAAGTCCGGTTGGACCGCCTAAATTAAAGCGCACTTTTTGCTCGCTGTCTGTCAGGTTCTCAACCGTGATATCGCAATTCAGCAGGTAACTGCCGGGTGTAATTATATAGGTTTTGGTCAATTCTATTAATGGTACGCCGGTATCCTTATCTTCAATGACCGCTTTGAAGCTCGTTGTCTGCGAGCCATCCGCTCCTTTTTCAATTCCCATATTTTCCCAGTACAATTCATCAAGGCGAAGCAGGTATAAGCCCTCCCTGACAAATATAAAGCTTGTGTTGGCCATCGACAGGACTTCACGGCCGTCAGGTAGCTGCACTGGCGATAGAATTTCCAGCGGCTGGGGGTCCTTGGGATCACGGTCCTTGAATTGACTAAAGACCGCGCTGCTGATCGCCGCACCTTTGGGGCTCAGTTCCAACTGGAGCATAAAGTTGCTCCTGGGATCAATCGAACCTAACGAAACAGAATTAGTATCATTAGCGTCGCCGGCCCAAAAGCGAATAGAATTAGCTGCTTCCAGTGTCTGTTTCTTTGCCGGGGATGAATTTCCACTCTCTTTCCCTTCGGTAATTGTCGTCTGCTGCAGGAGCACACAGGGTCCTGTTCCGGGCCGACAGGTTTGACATAATCCGGAATCGAGGACAAGCCAGCCGCAGAGCACCACGAAGCCGGCCACAATTAATACTAAAACAATCCTGAAGTTCATCCTGTATTCTTAATTACTTATCTTCCATCCCGCAGTCTTTCAGCGTGGAAGTTATCCAGTTGTTCGACTGCCTGTATTTTTTTGATAGTGGTTTCAAGATCGTATTCCAATCGGACGAAGTGAACCTCGTTTTCCTTGACATAGGCGTAGCTTGCACGATTGTCCTTGTCCCTTGGCTGTCCGACAGAGCCGATATTGATTATCGCTTTCTCTTCGGCGATAATCGGATAAACATTACTAAGCTCGTCGGGCAGGTAGAAGTCCGGCTCATCAAGAAATACACCCGGCATATGAGTGTGGCCGACAAAGCAGATATGCTTTACGCGCTCAAAAAGAAGCCGAACCTTCGCAGGATTTGTGTAAACATCATCAGGAAAGATGTATTCGTTAATCGGCCTTCTCGGTGAGGCGTGAACAAAGTCTATTATCGCTGAATTGGTTCCTAATTTTGCCTTCAGAGTGTGACGCATCGGAAGCTCGCCGAGAAAGCTCCAACGCCTGTTGTGAGAATCTTGTGAGTCATTTTGATGGTTTGATTCCAGAATAAAGCGGGTCCAGAAGCTTGCCTGTTCGGCGCCGTAATTAAAATTTGTCGGCTCATAGAGTGTAGCGTAATCGTGATTACCAAGAACGCACCACTTGGTCCTCTCTATTATCAAATCCAGGCATTCCCTTGGATTTGCTCCGTAGCCGATAACATCACCGAGACAATAAATCGTCTTTATACCGCGCTTTTCGATATCAGCCAGGACCGTCGTTAAAGCTTCGAGATTGGAATGTATATCGCTCAGAACCGCAAACATACGTATCCTTTAAGTAAATATTTGACCTTGTCTTTCGCAAAACCCTACCTTATATCAAAAAATCTGTCCGAATGCCAGCATATTTATTGGCTTTCAGGGAAAAAACAGGTTATAGGTCGTTCAAACACTTCTTTTGGATAGTTAGTGGCGTAATAAACGAAGATTGACTCTTTGACTTTGCTCAAAATGGTCCGGATTTTTGTTGCCCCGGCCGCCGTGAAAAGGCGATGTGAATATTAACGACTAAATACGCCTTGATTTGCCTGTGGTTATCACTATAATATCGCCTGCGAAATACAAGGTATGAAGTACAAAACACGAAATAGAAGATACGGAATAAGAGATTCGACATATGACACTTCTTGAGACTCGCGGGCTGGTAAAAAAATATTCGGGCAGGGCCGTTGTAAACGGAGTATCGGTGGAGATTGGCCGGCGAACGATTGTCGGGCTGCTCGGAAGAAACGGCGCCGGAAAAACCACCTCTTTTAGGATGATTGTCGGGATGATTACTCCCAACAGCGGACAGGTCTTCTTCCAGGACCAGGATGTTACAAAGCTGCCGATGTACAAACGTGCCCGCCT
>JABAHP010001312.1_pt7 | contig 11544 bp, 9 predicted proteins | sample 7062081 | NCBI WGS metagenome assembly JABAHP01 (sample SAMN14534357, study PRJNA622989) | marine sediment metagenome | biome: marine biome [ENVO:00000428]; feature: marine pelagic biome [ENVO:01000023]; material: deep marine sediment [ENVO:00002113] | place: India: Gulf of Kutch | collected... | reverse complement strand
TCGTTCAGCAACCTTTCAAGGTTCACATACCTTAACGGGTCCGGAGGGGACACAGAGTGGAAGGTCGGTGGCGAATGGGCCAAGATCTTCGACACCGTCCCGGAGGACTCTAACGTCCAGCTCCGGGTCATCGACAGGGACAGGGAACAGGTAATCCTCGACACCATGCTGCAGCGTGGTATGGAAGTGGGCGCCGACGCACCTCCGATCCTTGGCGTCCCGGTCTTCCTCCCCGACAGCGACCTCTACAAGGACGGCACCGACACGTTCTACCTGGAGGCGGTGGCAGTGGACTACAACGGCGACCTGCCACCCACTGGCGTGGTCGCGGACCTCACCCCCATCTGGCCGGGCCTGGGCACCGTGGTCCTGGAGTACCAGGGCTACGACATCTACAGGTCCGCCGTCATCAACGTGCCCGAGGCGTCCGACCCGGGCTCCAAGTCGATCAAGGTCACGGCCACCGACAGCAAGGGCTACGTGGACGTGAACTACGCGACCTGCATCGTCAGGGTGGACCCCGACGACGTGACCAACCAGCCACCCATGGTCACCATCATCAGCCCCACCACCTCCGAGATCGCGGCGGGGAGGATAAAGAGCATCGCAGCCACCTACAACGACCCCGACGGCATCGTCCTCTCTACCCTGAAGTTCAGCGTCTGGGAGGATGGAGTGCCCCTGGACACCACCTCCAAGTCCGCCAACGACCAGGGTGTCTCGTGGAAGCCCTTCACCGGCTTCCAGACGGGCTCGATATACTACGTCAACGTCTCCATCGAGGACACCACCGGCCTGGTGGGCTGGGATGAGATGATGTTCCGCGTGGGCTCCTACGGTCAGCCCGGGAACCCCCGTGGCGAGACCTCCTTCGACGTGATGAACAAGCAGTGGATCGCCACCACCGTGTTCGAGCACGACGACTACATCCGAGTCCAGGTCTGGTCGTCCATCATTCCCCGCATCGACGACAGCGAGATCCGGCTGACCAGGTCGGACAGCAGCAACGTCTACCTCTTCGAGGACAAGTTCGTCACCAACGTCTCCATCCCCTTGAACCCCGACGACCCGGTGTACGTCTACGACGCCACCATCGACATCGCCACCGACGGGACGTACGGCACCAAGATCGAGCCCGGCTACTACGCCCTCAAGATCCAGGTGTTCTACTACGACAACTACGTGCTGTACGAGAACCAGCTGTTCATCACCATCAAGTACGACGACGGCTCCCTCCCCGACACCGGTGGCTTCATGACCTACAACACCACCGGCAAGTGGACGACTCCGACCCTCGATTTCAACCACGACGAGCACATCTACATCCAGGTGGTCACAAAGGACAACCTGGAGTGGGACCGCTGGACCGGAAGCCCCCTGGTCCACTATGTGTGCACCATAAACCGGGCCATCGTGTCCATCAAGGAGATCTACGGTGACAACATCCTCTACGCCGACATCCCCAGGTACCATATCCAGTACGTCGGTCCAGGCCTGGGCGGGCACGTCTACAGGATGGCCGTCGACCTGAACGACACGATAGGTGGCGGCACTTTCTTCAGCAGCTCCAACTGGTACCCGCTGGAGGTGTCCATCGAGACCCAGATCCAGCACATCAAGTTCAAGCGACTGTGGACAACGTACGACATCGCCTTCCAGGCGGGTGACCAGATCCGGATCCACAGGCCGTGCGACCTCTCCATCGTCAAGAACGACATCCTGATCTTCCACGAGGATGACACCACCACCGACCAGAACACCACCCTGACCTTCGGTGAGACCCTCTACATCTACATCCAGTTCTGGAACCTGGGCGAGGTGCACATCGACAACGCCGAGGTGGAGGTGTGGGCCATATCCAACGGGGTCACGCTGGACTACTGGGACCTGACGTCCGACGACAACTTCAACGACCCCAACATGAACGGCATGATAGACGCCGAGGAACCTGGCGCAAACCACGCGTGGACAATCCTCACTTGGAACACGTCAAGGACGGGTTACGACCAGGCGACGCTGGAGAACGCGAGCATCAAGGTTTCCATATCCATCCTCGCACCCCTGAAGGGGGGCGCCGGCTCGGACCCGATCCTGGAATCCGACTACAGCAACAACCAGATATCGAGGCGCCTCATCGAGCCCGCGGACGGCAAGCTGACCATCACCGACACCGGTTACGTGATGCCCGCAGTCGTGGACGTGGGCATCCTGGACATCGTGGTGGACCGCCTGCAGTTCTCGGCCACCGACGGCAACGTCCACATCATGGGCATCAACATCACCCTCCTGGGCACCGCCCGGGACAGCGACATCAACCGGGTCTACCTGGTGGAGGACACGAACTTCAACAGCATCTGGGACTACGACGACCGCCTGGCATGCTGGGGTAATTTCATCATGGGAGTATGGCAGGCCCCTGAGAACTGGGCGGTGTACGAGGGCCAGACGATCCAGTACCTCATCATCATCGACATCTCGAACGGCGCCGTGGACTCGAGAACGCTGGGATGCGGTATCATCGACTACGACGACGTCTACGTTGAGTCACCAGGCACGATCGTGTCGCCCGCCTTCCCGTACCTCAGCACCATGTCGATCATCAGGATCAACCAGAACGAGCTGGACGTGGTGGGCTACGGTCCCGCGGCGGCCTTCCGCGATTCGTACCTGGTATACGCCCTTGACTTCTCCGCCCTCAACACCAACGCGGCGAAGCCCCTGGAGGGCGCCCTTACCATCACCCGGATCGACATAGACATCATCGGCTTCGCCAACGTTACGCAGGTATGGCTGCTGGACGACGCCACCCAGGTTATAAGCACCCGGCTGCCGGCACCCACGGTCAGCTTCACCGGGCTGCGGTACACCATCTTCGCCGACTCCGGGAGGTTGATGTACGTGGCCCTACACATCAAGGCGGACACGGCCCAGGGTGAGAAGATAGGCATCGACATCGACCGGAACGATGTGTGGTTGTACTCCCCCTCCGACAAGGTGGCACCCACCTTCTCGGTCACGCTGACCACCCTGGTCGAGCTCATGTCCGACTATTTCGAGTTCAAGATAGGAAACCCGGTGCTGGAGCCCACTTTCCACGACGCGATCTACGGCATGAACATCGGCTCGTCCGACGGCACCGTGGAGATCATCCTCTACGGCATCACCGTGTCCTGGGACGACCCGGACAAGCCCCAGTGGGTGGAGCGGATCTACATCGACGGGCACCTGGTGTTCGACGCCACCGGCGTGACGCACCAGGGCAACGGTCAGCTGCTCTACTTCGACGAGCCGCTGGTCCTCACGAACACGGACATGAGCTTCCGCATCGAGTTCAACGACCAGGTCATCCACAAGCAGTGGGGCAAGGGTGACAAGTATAACGACAACAGCATCTACTTCGACTTCCACTTCTGGGACGACAGCACCACCAACGGAGGTCAGTACATCTTCATCAAGGGAGGTCCGAGCTACTCGGAGAGTTGGACCACGTACTAGGTGATAAAAATGGAAGGGATGGGGCATTCGCGTCGGGGGCATAGCCTCGCCCTGGCCGCCACAGGTATCGCAATGGTGGCCCTCGCGGCGATGGTAATCGCGATGGCCACGGAGCCATCGGCGGCGGAGCCGGAGGACCAACCGGACCTGATGGTCGAGGAGGTCTACAACCTCACGCAGGTCTTCCAGGGGGAGGACACGTTCTTCAACGTGACGATCCGGAACACGGGAGAGGCGGGCTACACGCCCAAGGACTCCCCGGTGCTGGAGATATTCGGCTACATAGACGACAGTACATGGGTGTCGGGACACACCACGGTGTTCCGTCCGATATACCGTCGGACCAACGAGACGTTCAACCTCAAGGTGAACTTCGGTACGGTGGGCAACCACACCCTCCGGGTCGTGGTGGACCCGTCGGAAAGGATCAACGAGACCGACGAGGAGAACAACGAGCTCACGGTCAACGTGACCGTGCTCGAGGCCAACGAAAACCGGCCCCCCGAGGCCGACGGCGGCAACGACCGCATCGGCTACCTGGACGAGGCCGTGTTCTTCTCGGCACGCTACTCGGAGGACCCCGACGACGACCCCCTCACGTACAGCTGGGTCTTCGGTGACGGAGGGGAGGGCTCCGGGAGGTTCACCAACCACACCTACATATACGAGGGCCAGTACGGCGTCTCCCTCATCGTCTCCGACGGCGAGAAGATTGACATCGACACCTTCACCGTCACCATCATCAAGGCCCCGGTCAACCATCCTCCCGTGGCCGCCATCTCGATAGCCACCCACGAGGTGGACAGGGGCGAGGACCTGACCCTGGACGGGCGGTCCTCCCTCGACCCCGACCTGGACACCCTGACCTACGAATGGGACTTCGACGCCTCCGACGGCGTGGACGACTGGGTGAGGGGAGCCCTGGTGATCCACAGGTGGTCTGCCAACGGTGTCTACCAGGTGACCTTGCAGGTCTCGGACGGGAAGCTGACCAACCGCACCACCACCCTCATCACGGTGGTCGAGCCCCTGCCCCCGAACCAGCCCCCCAGGGCGTTCGCGGGCAACGATACCACGGTGAAGAAGGGCAAGGAGCTCCAGCTGACGGGCATCGGCACCGACGATGACGGTCACATCGTGTCCTGGGAGTGGGACATAGACAACGACGGGACCTTCGACACCTACAGCGAGGTGGACGGTCTGCTGGCGACCACCTTCGACGAGACTGGTCTCAAGACCCTTTGGCTCCGCGTCACCGACAACCGCGGAGGCGTCCACAAGGACTCGGTCATCATCACGGTGGAGAAGCCCAAGGACGATGGGAACGACTCCCCGGGACCCGGGGCGGTCGCAGCCATATTGGCCATCACGATCATCATCATAACCGTCCGTCACGGCCCCGGGAGGGGGGCACTGGCGGCGGCCCCAAAATTGAGAAAAACGAACTAACCATTAAATAGAGCCAGTAGGCATTGGAGGTCGATTAGCGATGAAAAGGGTAGCCTTGAGGAGGGGAGAGGATGCAGTGGCGGCTAGCATAGGCACTATGCTGGCGGTTCTCGTCATGCTAGCCCTCCTCACGATGGTGACCACCTCTTGGGCCCCCGAGTGGACCAAGTCAAAGGAGGCCGAGCACATGAGGACGGTGGAGTCGCAGATGTCCAACCTCAAGGCGATGATCGACTCCCTCACCCTCTCGGGCAACACCAACGCTGTGGTCTCCTCGCCCATCACCCTTGGCTCGTCGGGAGTGCCCCTGTTCTCGTCCACGGCCAGCGGGACGATATCCCTGAGGTCCAGCTACGACGAGGGCTTCAACACCTTCAACGTGACCAACTCCACCGGTCGGTACGAGCGGGTGTCCTACGGTTCCATCGTCTACGAGAGCCACAACACCGAGTTCGTGGACCAGGAGTACTACCTGGAGTCCGGCGCCATCATCGTCAATCAGGGCAAGGAGTACGTGGTGAGCATCGGACCCGGTGTGATAGTCCAGAACATGAGCGGCCAGCTGGAGCTGAGCTTCACCCTGATATCCATCACCAGCGACGGCAGCGACTACACCAGCCACGGGACCGTCGGCATCCAGTGCCGACTGGTGAACGAGAAGATATCCACCACCACCACCTGGCCCAGCCTGGAGACGATATACGTCAACATCACCAGCCCGGCCTACGAGGCCTGGTACGACTACTGGACCAGGACCATACCCAAGAACGACGTGGGAAGCGGGGACTTCGACATCTCCGTGGACGCGGTGACCGGGACGGTGTCGGTGGAGTTCAGGCGCGTGCTGACCATCAACGCCGAGTACGCGATAATCGGAGCGAGCCTGGACATCAGCTAAGGGATCACGATCAGCATATAACCAAGGAGCGGATGAATATGGCAGAACCTACCACCCTCGATGGGGGAGCGGCAGGAGAAGAGGAGCAGCCTGAGATAGACGAGGTGGCCGAGACCATCCGGAAGAAGGCCGAGGAGGAGGCCGCCCGGGTGGAGTTCCACGAGGGGAAGGCCAAGGAGGCCGGCTTCAGGATGGAGGTATGGAAGGCCGTCGAGAACCTCAGGAACGACTTCATAACGGCCCTGTACAAGTGGCAGAAGAAGCCCCGGCGCATCATGCTACCCAAGGCGATGTCCGCCGAGGAGATGGAGTCCAAGTACCAGGAGAAGCGGGTGCCCACGGTGATACCCAAGATCACCGAGGAGAACTGGGAGGAGATAGAGATCCAGCCCATCATGGAGCCCTACTCCTTCGTCCGCATCCGGTACAACAAGGAGACCCACGAGTACCTGTACGAGGTCATCGAGCCCCAGCTGACCGACGAGGAGGAGAAGCTCCTGGAGTTCCTCAAGGACACCCTCCTCAAGACGCTGGAGTACACCCTGGACGAGGCGACCACCAAGGACAAGGAGGAGTACCTCCGCAAGTCGGTGGACGCACTGCTCATCAGCCGGAACATCCGCCTGGAGGACGTGTCGAAGGACCGCATCATCTACTACATCATCCGCGACTTCATAGGATACAGTGTCATCAACGTCCTGATGGTGGACCCGCAGATCGAGGATATCTCCTGCGACGGCCCCACCATACCCCTGTACATCTACCACCGGAAGTACCACTCGGTCAGGACCAACGTGGTGTTCAAGAACGACCACGAGCTGGACAGCTTCGTCATCGGGCTGGCCCAGCGCTGCGGCAAGCACATCTCGGTGGCAGACCCGCTCCTGGACGCCACCATCCCCGACGGCTCCCGTCTGCAGGCGACGCTGGCCAGGGAGGTGACCACCCGTGGCTCGTCCTTCACCGTCCGGCGGTTCAGGGACAACCCCTTCACGCCCCCGGACATCATCCGGTTCAAGACCATGTCCGTCGAGATGGTCGCCTACCTGTGGCTGGCCATCGAGCACGGCGAGTCCATGCTCATCTGCGGGGGCACTGCATCCGGCAAGACGACCACGCTGAACGCGCTGCTGCTGTTCATCCCGCCGCAGCACAAGATCATCACCATCGAGGACACCCGTGAGATCAACCTCCCCCACGAGAACTGGATCGCCTCGCTGACGCGCGGCGGCTTCGGCGCCAAGGGTCAGGACGGAAAGGCCGCGGGCGAGATCGACATGTTCGAGCTGCTGCGTGCGGCGCTGCGTCAGCGTCCCCAGTACCTGATGGTCGGTGAGGTCCGCGGCAAGGAGGCGCAGACCCTCTTCCAGGCGATGGCCACCGGTCACACCGTGTACTCCACGATGCACGCCGACTCCGTCAAGTCGATGGTGCACAGGCTGGAGAACCCGCCCATCGCGTTGCCCCGTATCCTGCTATCGTCCCTCAACATCGTGCTGTTGCAGGGTCAGGTCCGTGTCGGCAACGGCATGGCCCGTCGCGTAAAGCAGATCGTTGAGATCGTCGGCATCGAGCCAGAGACCAACGAGCTTATCACCAACACGGTGTACAACTGGTCCCCCGCCGACGACGTGTTCATCTACAACGGTCACTCCTTCATGTTCGAGAAGATCATGAACCAGCAGTCCATGACCTCCGAGCAGATGAAGGAGGAGTTCAAGCGCCGGTGCGACATCATCGAGTGGATGCGCAAGACGAACGTCCGCAACTACCTGGACGTGGCAAAGCTGGTCTCGGGCTACTACAAGGACCCCGACACCACCATCGACCGCGTGCGCCAGGACCTGTACGGCTAGGTGTGAAAGTATGCCCTCTAGGATCGATAACATCTTCAAGCGCTTCGATACGTCCTACAGTGACTACACCAGCGTGAAGAAGGCCGACGAGGAGGGCGGAGAGCAGGACCTCTCGGCGGTCCCGCACGTCATCCGGCTACCCAAGGGGGCTTTCCCCACGCCGGAGAAGCTCACCTGGTGGCAGAAGGTCTGCAGGAACCTGATGGGCGACAACGTGGAGAAGTTCGCCAAGTACAACCCCACGCTGGAGGAGAACCTGATCAAGGCCCAGATGGGCATCAGGTACGAGGACTACATCGCCGTCATCTGGATGAACACCCTGGTGGCTGCGGTGATTTGGATAAGTCTCTCCGTCATCCTGGCGGCGCTGTTCGCATACGTGGGGATATCGTCCAGCTACTCCCTCATGATCGCGCTCCTGCTCTCGATGCTCCCCGTGGCGGTCTACGCGTACACCTACGCGGCACCGGGGATGCAGGCCAACTCGCGCAAGAACAACATCGACAAGCGCATCTCGTACGCGATGAGCTTCATCGCGGCCATGGCCTCCGCCGACGTGAACATCGACATCATCTTCAAGGAGCTGGCCCGCCAGCCCATCTACGGGGAGATCCAGAAGGAGGCCCAGTGGATAACCCGCGACATCGACCTGATGGGCGTGGACGTGCTCACCGCCCTCTCCGACGCGGCGGCCCGCACCCCCTCGGAGAAGTTCCAGGACTTCCTCCAGGGCGTGGTGACCACCTCCCGGTCGGGAGGCAAGATGAAGCCCTTCTTCGTGATGAAGGCGGACCAGTTCGCCAAGGAGCGTCGCATCGAGGAGAAGAAGCTCATCGAGACCCTCGGCGTGCTGGCGGAGTCGTTCGTTACGGTCGTGGTGGCCGCACCCCTGTTCCTCATCGTCATGATATCCCTCATGGCCACCGTGGGCAGCGGGGGCACCAACTACATCACGTTCCTCTATGCCATCGTCTTCGGCATGATCCCCGGTAGCCAAATAGCGTTCATCATCCTCATACAGTCGATGACGGAGGAGGTGTGACCGTGGCGGCCGAGATCCCCTCAGTCGACGAGATGGGGCACCCCGTGACCCCCGTCAAGAAGCTACCAGAGGTGGACGACGACACCCTGGACATGGTCAAGGACTTCCAGGACCAGCTCCGCGAGGGCACCGTCAACGTCAAGAACCTGGTGTACATCTTCACCGTTCTGGGCATAGCCCTGTGCGCCGCCATCGCCGCCATGCTGGCGGCGGGCGTAATAACCATCGGGCCCGCCTCCTACGTGGACTTCGTGGTGTTCGCCATCCTCATCGCCGTCGGCCCCGTCGGCGTGATGATAACGATGGAGCAGACCCGCATCGCCGACATCGAGAAGCGCCTTCCCGACTTCCTTCGCGACGTGGCGGAGGCCGGAAGGTTCGGCATGACCCTCTCGGGGGCCATCGTCGCCTCGTCCAAGGGCGAGTACGGGCGGCTGACCCCAGAGATCCGCCGCATGGCGTCCCAGATATCCTGGGGCGTCAGCGCCACCGAGGCCCTGGTGCTGTTCGCCAAGCGCGTTGACACGCCCCTGGTGCACCGCGTGACCGGTCTGGTCATCAAGGCGTCCGCCGCGGGCGGCAACATCGCCGACGTGCTTACCATGTCATCGGTGGACACCAAGGAGTCCCAGACCCTGTTCGAGGAGCGGAGGACCACCATGTCGACCTACGTGATGGTCATATACATCGCGTTCTTCGTGTTCCTGGTGACCGTCCTCATCCTGAACACCACCTTCCTGCCCCGCATGGAGGAGGTGACCCAGGAGTCGGGCCTGTCCGACATCGACATCTCGGAGAGCCCGGCGGCCACCGTCTCCATCTCCGCCGAGTCCATCCCGAAGATCCGCGAGCTTTACTTCTACGCGGCATTGGTCCACGCGGTGGGCGACGGCATCCTGGCGGGCGTCATCACCAACGGGAAGATCGCCAACGGCCTCAAGCACTCGTTCGTCATGGTGCTTGCCGCATGGGTCGTGCTGCGCCTGGTCGCTGGTGGCTGAGACCACAAGGCGTGACCTGAGAAGGAAGACAACGTAACGTCCAGCCCCGCCGCCGCTGCCAAGGACGAATCAACCCCTGGCCACATCCGGCTCCGTCGACGCCTCCATCTTCTCCCGCTCGGACTTCCTCCGGAGGATGAACTTCAGGGTCTCCACCGCCGACTGGTGCACACGGAACGCGGGGAAGAAGACCCACAGGCCCAGGATGGGGATGCCAAGGAACATGAGCAGCCATGCGGAAAGGTAGAACACCAGCATGATCGAGCCCCCAACCGTCCCGGACATGCCTGGACCGAAGGCCAGCCAACCAAGGCCCATGAGGATGGCACCCACCATGGTCAGGACCCCGTACATCTGGAACAGGTTGAGGTTCATTGTCTGGAAGTTCTCGTAGACCCGATAGTTGCGGATGAGGCGGACCAGCATGGTCATGAGTATGAACAAGAGGATGCTGGAGAGCAAGAAGCCCACGTAGTTGGTCCTGAGGAACTCGAAGTGGGGCATGAAGATGTCATAATCCCCTTCGGTGAACCTGTTGCTTATCGGGTTTATCTCCTCAATGGGGGTCCAGAGGAGCCTGAGCTTCCAGGTGGCGGTTATGGCCGTCCACACCGCGAACCCCATGGCCATGTTCTGGGCCTGGTTCCTGATGGTGTCGTGGTGCATACCGAAGAACCAGAAACCGATGGCCAGGAGGCCCATCGCCACCACGTCCAGGGTTAGTACTATGTACTGGACGGGCTCGAAGAAGCCCTTTATGGTCCCGGTGTTCCCACCGAAGAGGATCATCAACACCGTGTACAAGATGACCAGGAGGCAGAACACGAACATCAGACCGAACCCGGACAGCAGCCCTATCCGGGCCACCACCAGCGCCCTCTGCTCCGATTCGGTGAGGGCCATCAATCCACCTCCATTGCCTCGAGGATTACCAGCGCGACGCCCGCCCGGTCCACCGTCACTGCGAAGTCGTCAGCGACCACCGTCCTCTTCGAGCCAGGCGTGGGCAGGGGCGCCTTCACACTCTCTCCCGCGAGGTTCGTGGACAGCAGGCTCTTGAACTCCAGCTGGCGCAATGAAAGCTCGGGGGCGGCCAGCCCTGCCATGTCCAGGGAGATCTCGCACCTGACGGGGCGCTCCATGTCCCTGTTGACGATGAGGATCCAAGCCACACCTTCGGCGGGGTCGCCCGTGGCGAACATGCTGACCAAGGGCACGTTGCCTATACCCTGGAGCTTCCCCTCCTTGCTGACGGAGATCCTGGGTCCCTCCAGCTCGGTCATCATCAAAGGGATGCCCCCCTGGAGCTCGGTGGCCAGCTCGAAGGCCAGGTAGCTGGGGGACAGACCCCATGTCTCGATATCCGCCGCCTCGAAGTCGGGGTTTATCATCAGGGAGGAGTAGGAGGGCCTGTTGAGCTCTCCGTAGCAGGCGTACTTGATGGCCTGCTTGCCATCGTCCAGCGACACCCTCATCGCCTGGCTTGCCAGGTCGGCCGTCATGAGGCCCGAGGCGGCCAAGGCGGGTGCCTGGGTGTTCCATCCATCCTGACCGAATTTGGGCGCGAAGTCGGCAATGCCGATGGGTATCACTCCCTCCTTCCTCGGGTTGTTGGCGAGAAGGCCACGGATCTGGGCCAGGTCGTCAAGCATCGAGCGGTAGGTCGTCGCGTAGGAGTATCGGTACAGGTCGGGGAAGTTCAGCAGCTGGTTGATGTCCGGAAGGTGGACCCGGACCACGATGTAGTCGAAGTAGTAGAGGTCGCCCTTCCCCAGGTTGAACTGCCCGCTGGCGGCGTTGAGG
>JABAHP010000959.1_pt1 | contig 11546 bp, 5 predicted proteins | sample 7062081 | NCBI WGS metagenome assembly JABAHP01 (sample SAMN14534357, study PRJNA622989) | marine sediment metagenome | biome: marine biome [ENVO:00000428]; feature: marine pelagic biome [ENVO:01000023]; material: deep marine sediment [ENVO:00002113] | place: India: Gulf of Kutch | collected... | reverse complement strand
AAAAATATCGGGCCCGTGGAGGATTCAATGGACGTTGCTAAAAGTAACGTGGTGGGAATTGGGAATATCTATTTGAAGGATTATCAATTCCTATGTAAAATGTCCCCTTATGAGATATTTAGAATTGGTACCAATATAGCTGGAGAAACTTGGCTCAACTTGGTGAATCTACTCCTGATGCTTGAGTAATAGAAAGAGTATACCTGATTCCAAGGCAAACATATGAGCGATGTCACTCGTATCTTGAATGAAATCGAACAAGGTGATGGGCGGGCCACAGACAAACTACTACTATTGGTCTATGAGGAACTTCGACTTCTTGCTGCCCAGAAGCTATCCCAGGAGATTCCTGGTCAGACACTTCAGGCAACAGCATTAGTTCACGAGGCGTATATTCGGTTGGTCGGGTGTGAAGCGAAAAACTGGGATAGCGGAAGACATTTCTTTGCAGCAGCGTCTGAGGCCATGCGGAGGATTCTTGTCGATAACGCACGTCGAAAGAAAAGTCAAAAACGGGGGGGTGGGCGACAAAGAATCGATTTGGACAATCTGACTGCGGTTAGTAGGAACCCACCAGATAGCATTATTGAACTGGACGAAGCTTTAACCAAACTTGCAACCCAAGAGCCTGAAGTTGCCGAGCTTGTAAAACTGCGTTATTTCGGAGGGCTGACACTCGAGCAAGCGGCCAAGGTTAAAGGTATTTCAAGGCGGACAGCCGGGAGACATTGGAATTATGCCCGTTTGTGGTTGTATCGGGAGATGGCTAAGGGAGATGACCGGACTGTTTGATGATAGTTTCGAAACAGTGAATTTTGCAATTCATGAAGCGCACTTTGTGGTCTTAAATCTATTGATTAAGGCTATTGTTCATGTCTTGTTCCGATGTGCCAATAATTTTTTCAGTTCACATGATTTTTTTTGTCCCATTTTTCGTGCGTATTACGCATAGTAAATAGAAGGTTAGTAATATGGAGTGATGCCATGGGCAAAAAGCCGAAAGACATCAAAACTATTCTTGCTGAGGCAATGGCTAAGGCGACCTCTGAGGAGCGATCGGCGTATTTGGATGATGTATGTGGAAGCGATTCTAATTTGAGGCGGGAGGTCGAATCGCTGCTTCAAATGGAAGATAAGGTAGGCGATTTTCTGGAAGTACCGCCCTTTGACCCGAGTGTTATATTAGATGATTCTCCCCTTTTAGAAGGCCCGGGTACGGTCATAGGTAAGTATAAGCTGTTGGAAAGGATAGGAGAAGGCGGTATGGCCGTTGTTTATATGGCTGAGGAGAAAAAGCCGCTTCAGCGTAAAGTTGCATTAAAGATTATAAAATTAGGTATGGATACCAAACAGGTAATTGCCCGCTTCGAGGTCGAGCGTCAGGCATTGGCAATGATGAATCATCCGAATATCTCCAAAGTGCTGGACGCCGGTGCAACTGAAACCGGGCGGCCATATTTCGTCATGGAACTGGTCAGAGGTGTTTCCATAACCGAGTACTGCGACGAGAACAAAATTAACACACAGGGAAGATTGGATTTGTTTATTCATGTCTGCAATGCGGTTCAGCACGCTCATCAGAAGGGTATTATTCACCGTGATATCAAGCCATCGAATGTCATGGTTACATTGCACGACGACAAACCAATGCCTAAAGTAATTGATTTCGGCATAGCAAAGGCAACAAGCCAAAGACTTACGGAAAAGACACTGTTTACACGTTATGCACAACTCATCGGTACGCCGGAATACATGAGCCCTGAGCAGGCAGAGATGAGCGGACTGGATGTTGATACACGTACTGATATTTATTCTCTGGGGGTATTGCTTTATGAGCTATTAACTGGTGCACTGCCGTTTGACCGGGAATCACTTCGGTCGGCGGCTTTTGGGGAGATTCAGAGGGTCATTCGAGAGGAAGAACCACCCACTCCAAGCAAACGGCTCTCAATCTTGGGAGAAGAGGCCGAACAGGTTGCCCAAAGCCGCAACACTGATTTGACAACTTTAATGAGGCGTTTGCAACAGGAACTGGAATGGATTCCGCTGAAGGCAATGTCCAAGGATCGCACACGTCGGTATCGGTCAGTATCCGAACTTGCAGATGATATCCAAAACTATCTGGATGGCAATCCCCTAATCGCTGGTCCACCGAGTGTTACATATCGAGTCAGGAAGTTCATCCAGCGTAACCGAAAGTTTGTAACAGGTGTTAGTGCTGTGGCAATGACGATTTTGGTTGGTTTCATCGCAAGTACCTTGATGTACGTACATGCTGAAGACTCGCGGCGAGAAGCTGAGCGACAGGCTAACATAACAAAAGCGGTGAACGATTTTCTTAATAAAGACCTTCTGGCATCAGTAGCACCGGCGAGAGCCAAGGGTCGGGAAGTGACTGTCCGGGAAGTACTGGATGCCGCATCAAAAAAAATCGAAGAAAAGTTTAAGGATGAGCCTCTTATTGAGGCATCAATTCGAGAAACACTGGGAAGAACTTACCGCAGGCTGGGCGAATTTAAGCTAGCTGAGCCGCACCTTGAGCGAGCATTTTCGATACGTAAGGAAGAATTGGGCGAGCGGCACCTGGAGACACTGTACGCAATGAGTAACCTTGCAGTTTTTTACAACGATCAGGGCAGATACGAAGAGGCCGAGCGACTTTTCTCCGATGCACTCAAGAACTTGCGAATCCTAAAGGGCGATGAAGACAGGGCAACAATTAGCTGCACTAATAATCTTGCCTCTGTATACAAAAAACTAGGACGGCATACAGAAGCTGAGGCACTTTACAGTAGAGTACTTGAGGTAAGCCGGCGTGTGCTTGGCGCCGAACACATTGAAACCTTAGCGGCGATGAACAATCTGGCTACGTTATATTATAAGCTCGGCAAACACCAAAAGGCGGAGAAGCTCTTCGTCAATACATTCGAGATTACCCGTAAGGCTCTGGGTGAGGAGCATCCGCAGACGCTTAGCTCGATGTACAACCTTGCCAAGTTGTATCAAGATCAAAATAATTACAAGCAGGCAGAACAACTATACGAACAAACACTTGATGTCAGCCGCCGGGTTCTCGGCGAAGAACACCCTGATACACTACAATCCATGAATAATCTGGCCGTTGTATACCATTGTCTGGGTCGACACACCGATGCCGAGCAGTTGCTGGTCAGGACGGTTGAGCTAAGGCGCCGCGTCCAGGGGGAAAACAATCCAGGTACGCTGACCACAATGAACAATCTGGCTATGGTGTATTATACGCAACAGCAATACGATGCAGCCGAGCCATTGTATATTGAAATACTTAAAATCAGCAGTGTCCTACTGGGTGAAGAGAACCCGTTCAAGCTTGCAGCGATGCACAATCTGGGTGTGGTTTATGGAAAACAGGCACGATACGATGAGGCGGAGAAGTTGTTGACCAAAACGGTTGAGGCCAACAGCAGGGTGTTTGGCTTGGAACATTCCAGCACAGTGGGCACTATAAAAAAACTCATTGAGATTTATGAATTCCGAGGTAAAACGGAAGAGGCCGAAAAATGGCGAAATAAACTTCCTCGGAAGCAAGAGGAGAATAACCAATGATGTTTACGATTGGACTTATGATTATGGAGGGTGACAGTAAATGATAACGAACAGATTTGTCTGTTTTTAATAATGGCAATAACCGGCCGGGCCTGGTTCGATGAGCTCATCTGTTTTACCAGCCCAAACCTAAAGGCTGCTTCGAGCTGATTGGTAAGTTGCGATTTCTGCATCAACCGTTTCAGTGCGATAAGCGTCCTATATGGAAAGGCTTTGGGACGGTCTAAAACGGGACAATCGAGTGACTTTCTTGAAATTCGTAGATAGTACAGCGGTACCGGTACGTAGTGAAAGGCGAATGATGTATCAGGAATAATCTCCAGGGTGAATTACTCTGTTCGCTAGTTGGATCGTATTGATAGAAGGATAATATAAAGATGAAAGAGAGGTAAAATAAAATGATTACGAAAAAAATTCTCAGGAGCATCACAATAGTTACTTTAATTCATATCGCAATGTCAGGAGCAGCTTTAGCTGGGAAAATTATCTATGTTGATGTTCATGCCTCCGGTGCGAATAACGGTTCGTCCTGGAACGATGCGTACAAACACCTTCAGGATGCGATGACTGATGCCTTAAAAGGTGACGAAATCCGGGTTGCACAGGGCATTTATCGACCTGATAGGAACAGAACCTGGCCCTATGGTACTGGCGCTCGGGAAGCCACCTTCCAACTCAAAAACGGTGTCGCTATTTATGGGGGTTTTAGGGGTGTTACACCTCCACCACTTGACCAAAGTGCCCCTCAGGCAAATCCGGATGATCGTGACATTACCGTCTTCAAAACTATCCTCAGTGGAGACCTAAGTGGGAACGATGGCGCGAACTTCACAAATAATGGTGAAAACAGTTACCACGTCGTAACCGGCAGTGATTGCAACCGAACGGCCATCATCGACGGCTTCACTGTCACCTGTGGTAATGCAAATGTAAGGAAATACCGCGTCGGCGCCGGCATGTATAATCGCTACGGTAATCCTACTATTCAAAACTGCACCTTCAGCGGCAACTCGACAACTGGTAACGGTGCGGGGATGTCCAACAGCTATAGCAGCCCGGCAATTACCGACTGCAGCTTCAATGTTAACTATGCAGATAGCGATGGCGGTGGGATGAATAACGAACACCACAGCAGGCCAACAATCACTAACTGCACATTCAGCGATAACTCGGCTCACATGTCTGGTGGCGGAATCGAAAACAGCTTTAGCAGCGAGCCAGTTTTGTCCAACTGTACGTTTAGCCGGAACTCGGCCAAATATGGTGGGGCGATAAACGGCCACTGGACCAGCTCAATCCTAACCAACTGCATCTTCAGTAAAAACACAGCCGATGGTTGGGGCGGTGCTATGTTTAACTGGGATAATACTCCCATACTAATCAACTGTATATTCAAGGGTAACTCATCAGGCAAATGGGGTGGTGCGATATGCAACTGGGGTGATGGCAATCCGATATTGACTAACTGTCTCTTCAAAGGCAACTTATCTTCGTCGGGTGGGGGCATATACAATTATGGCACCGCCCGCCCAAAAATGACCAATTGTACGTTTGTTGCAAATTTGGCAAATAAAGGAAACGGCATAGCTTGCGATTCTCCCTCACAAGAGCATCCGAGCGTCCTTCAGATATCAAACTGTATCCTATGGGATCCCAAGCCGTTAGTACCGCCACCACCACCGCCACCAGGAGCGACACAGGTAACGTTGGATAACTCCATTGCTTTAGGCCCCAGCAATGAAATATGGAACAACGATAACTCTGTCATCACGATTACCTACAGCGATGTTCACGGCGGCTGGCCCGGTGAGGGCAACATCGATGTTGATCCGTGTTTTGTTGATCCGGGATATTTTTACCCGGGCAGCATGTCGGCAGAGGGAGATCATCATTTGTCACCAGTATCACCATGCATTGATACCGGGGATAGTAATGTCGTCTCACTATCGATACCAACCGACCTTGATGGAGGACCTCGTATCCGGGGTTCCGTTGTAGACATGGGTGTTTATGAGAATCCAACCATTGTTTTCGTTGATGTCGATTCCGTCGGTGCCAATAACGGCTCCTCCTGGATCGATGCATACAACTACCTGCAGGACGCTTTAGCAGTTGCTTTTAGCGGTGACGAAATAAGAATCGCCGAGGGAATTTACAAACCGGATCAGGGAACTGAAATTACGCCAGGCGATCGCACGGCAACATTCCAGCTTAAAAACGGCGTGGTTATGAAGGGTGGATACGCCGGCTTGGGTACTCCAGATGCAAATGTACGAGACGTAGAGATATACAAAACCATCCTGAGCGGCGACCTCCGACGTAATGACGACCGGATATACATAAAATATGACATGGAAGACGATGAAACCAGAGAAGACAACAGCCACCACGTTGTCACGGCCACTAACATTGATTCAACAGCCATGCTGGAGGGTTGCACTATAATTGGGGGCTACGCCGATTCCACTGCTCACCGTTTCATGGGTGGTGGTATATACATTTACAAGGCCAGCCCAACCGTTATGAATTGCACTTTCACCGGAAACTGGGCACTGAACTATGGAGGTGGGATGTGCATCGACACCGATTCACAACCTGTGATAACCAACTGTAACTTCATCGCCAATTCTGCTACCGACGGTGCCGGAGCGGACAACGAATACAGCAATCCAACATTTGTCAATTGCCTGTTTGCAGATAACTGGGCATGGGAATACAATGCCGATAGCTACGGCGGTGCAGGCATGTACAATTTCTACAGTAATCCAACAGTCATCAACTGTGTCTTCGCCGTGAATGGTTCACCCGGCTGGGGCGATGGCGGTGGGATGCAAAATAATAACGGCAGTCCTACCCTGATTAACTGCACCTTCTGCGGAAACTACTCAGCTAATGGGAGAACTCGGGCCGGTGGAATCTACAACCTGTATGAAAGTAATCCTCGATTAACCAACTGTATTCTCTGGGGCAATACCAATCCCGAAGGGCAGGGTCAGTCGGCCCAGATTTACGGCGGCCATCCGGTCATCAACTACTCTTGTATCGAAGGCTGGACAGGTGAATTAGGGGGAATTGGAAACATTGGGGCCGATCCGTGTTTTGTTAAGGTAGGCTGTTGGTTTCCCGGTTACCTCAAGGATGAGTCTTCGGAAGATCTGCCGGTTTGGGGTGACTATCACCTGCTTCAGACTTCGCCATGTATTGATATCGCTGATAACAACGGCCTGCCGGATGACATCAGCGACCTTGACGGAGATGGTGAGACGGTCGAGCGGTTACCATTTGATATCGACAGTAACCCACGGATATTTGATGGAGATAATGATAATATCCCCGTGGTTGATATGGGAGCTTATGAGTTCCTTAATGAAACGCCGATTGCCGATGCAGGTCCTGATCAGGTTGCCGAATGTGCATGCAATACCGCGCATGGCACGAAGGTTATATTAGATGGTACTAACTCGAGCGATCCTGACCATGGTCCGCTGACATATACCTGGACGGGGCCATTTCTCGAAAGTCCCATACAGGGTGCTGCGCCGACCGTCACATTGGAAGGTGGATGCCCGGGTGAGTATGTAATAACGCTTGTTGTCAATGACGGTATAGAGAACTCGGAACCTAACGAAGTTGTGATAACCGTTGTGGACACGACACGACCTGAATTCGAGCTTTCCGTTATGCCCACCATGCTGTGGCCTCCGAACCATAAGATGATGGAGATTACGCCGAGCTGGACGGTTAGAGATGATTGTGATGCGTCGGCAGATGTTTCCTTAGTCAGTATTGTTGCCCACGAAGGTGATGACACCATCGGTGAAGGCCATACGAGCAATGATATTGAAATAGGTAATGACGGCTCTATCTTTGTCCGTTCGGAACGCAGTGGGAACAATATGGGCAGGATTTACATAATAACCTACCAAGCCGTTGATGAGGTCGGCAATCGTTCTGTTCGCAGCGCGAACGTCAGCGTTCCTCATGAATTTAAGCTATTAGCTCGAATAGGTGAGCGGTGGCTATGTAGGAGTAATAATATCAATGTTCCGGAAGACCTTAACAGTGATGGGATTGTGAACTTAATGGATATTGCCATATTTTCAAACAACTGGATAAGATAGTCTGTTTCTCCTTTTCAAAAGACAATATCTTTCTATAGCACCTCCGGCATGTCGTCGATAAAGGTTTGCTTACTCTTCGAGGATCAGTTCCTTTGACTCGTAGGGCACAGGATAGGTGGTGATCCACACCTCCGGCTTCAATTGCCCTAACTCGACCTTGCGGCGCTTGTCCTCCGATTCAAACTGAAGCACGACGGCCTGAATCTTCCTGCCGATCATGTCTTCGGTAACCGGGAAGAAGTAACTCAGGCCCGCGTGTGCGCGGTTGTTGCCGTATTCCCACGGATTGGCCGGATACGAGACCGCACGCCGCGGCGCTCCGACGTATCGACCGTCAACACGAAGTGCCGCATAGGCCCCGTCGCGCCCGTGAGGACCAATGCACGCCACAACCAGATAGGAGCCCTTCGCCGCCTCCTCCAAAACGAATTGCCCGCACCAGGCCATTTTCGCAGGCGCCTTCGGATAGGCCGCAAACACGTTAGAGGCCCGCCAGTCGGACCGATCCACCGGCTTGTCCTTCTTCAAACCGATGATCTCGGCTACGCTGGCCGCCCGTCCCGGAATGCGGATGTAGCGAATCGCACCTGTCCCGCCAACATCAATCGACAGCTTATTCACGGTGATGTCCGTCCACTCCTTGCCGACCGTGTAGCTGCGCCGCAGAACGGTTGCCGTTGGCGTCTTCTCAGGCTCGACCTTTACGCCTACCGTGCGCCATGTTCGCAGATCTGCCGAAACGTGGGCTTCATCGGGCTTAAATCCGTCATCGACCCGTCGGAGAATGATTGTGTCGATATCGGTTGGCTTGCCCAGATCAATCCGGAATGCGCCGCCCCATATCACGCCCGTACGCAACCGGAAGAATGTATCCGGGTCGTCGTCGAAGAGGTAGCGATCCCATACGCCGCGTTCAACCAACAGCTTCTGGTTGAAGAAAGCTTCGCGGGCCTTCTTGACCTGCCGGATTGCCGTCGGCCCGGATCGAAGCTTCGACCGTATCTCAAGGGCGTTGTTGTTGGCGGCAAAACAGGTTGCCTCATATAGTGCTTCGGCGTCGGCAGGAACTTCGACCGGCACCAGTGCACTCAGCTTGCGATGCCATGGTTGAGCCATCTTTTTGCCCCCAAAGGCCACTTTCACACTCTTGCCCTTGAGCAGGCCGGCGACAAGCTTTCCCTCAAGTGTCGCTACGTTAAATTCACGCGGCTGCTTCGGCAGCGAAATGACGGCAGTTGTACCGGGCATTCCCAACAGCTTTAGCACTGCCGGTTTACCCTCAACATCGCGAACAACTTCGTACACACAATCCTTAACGCCCAACTCCTGGGAAGGTTCGCTGGAAGCGATCACCAGGCACGCCCGGAACGGCAGAACCTCGACATCCACGCTCTGGCCCTTCTTGAACGTTCCTAAGATTTCCTCCGAGACGTGCAAACGGCGCACATGAACGGGCCCATCGTCGTTAAGACCGATTGCCTCATCAAGCGGTACTGAATACGTCACCGGTTCCCACGTCATGTTGCGCAACACCACGATTCTTGTCTTGTCGTCGCCTCGCGACACCGCTTTTGGACCAAAGGTCTCCGACGGCAACATCATGCCGTTGACGGCGATATCGCGGTAGCGCCGGCAGAGGTTGTAAATGCGGGCGAGCTTTGGGAACTCGTCGTCGCGCAGGAACCAGGGACTCCCATACAACTCCGGGGCAAGAATCAGGTTCCTGGAAAAGGCCTGCAGGTAAAGATCGTCTTCCCAATAGTCCAGTGCCGAAGAAATGCATACGCCGTGATCCTCGACCAGCCGCCGCAGCGTGCCCGACTCCCTGTCGACCGGTACTCCAAGCGCTACCGCACAGGCGCGGTTGTGGGTCGCCGCCATTCGGTTGGACCGCCAAACATCGATATACGCCTCTCCACCCCAAAGCCGCGTAGTAACGTAGGGTACGCCATGCCCCAGGTTCAGCCGATGGTTCAGCACGATCAGATCAGGACAGTAGGTCCGACATTGCTTGAGCATCCGGATAAAGGCATCCTGCTTTTCGGTACGCAACTGCCCGCACACGGCATCGACCTTGAAAAGGTGAAAATCATAGTCCCGGCATAGCTTGACCAACATGTCGGTCCGGGCCTTTTCTTCGGCGGGTGTGTCGCCGAAGCCGTCCGGGCCCAGCCATACGCCAAGCCGACAGCCGAACGATTTGGCCTTTTCGTAGATGGGATCAAGGCCGTTGGGGTAGTGTTCCTTGAATCGATCCGAGTAGATGCTGCCGTAATAGCGCGGCGCATCGATGGTGCCAGCGTCGAAGGCGTAGATGTCCAACTCCATTCCGTACTCATCGTGAAGCCACTTGAAGAAATCAAGGTTGGCAAGGGTCTGGGCCTCGGTGGAGCCTTCGTTGGTGTTGTTGATCCACGAAAAGTAGTGGCTGCGCGACGGCGTCGATTCGTCGGCGCCTGCCAACGGATGCTGTTGGGCTCCGCTGACCGGGGTCGCCCACCCCAGCCAGCTCACAGCAAACACTATCAAAGCACCAACACTAAATGTCCGCCCAAAAAATCCTTCTGGTTCTTGTCCTGAATACGTCATGTCAAGTCTCCTTCCAAGTCGTGGGTATTATTGGAAGCCTATGTTTGCGCCTCCACTACCACTCGTAGATCCATACATAGGTAGTGTACGTTGTCGGCGGGGCCTTCCATCGTTGGGTCCGTTTGTTGTGGCGCTGGTTACCGATCTCCTCACCACAACGCAGTGTCAGGCGCAAACCTTTGTTAAAAAAGATCGGATCTTCTTCGTGGAACCGGTAGGCCGAAAAGCTGTGATCTTGCTTGTTCATGTGCGTCAATCCTGCTACCTCGTTGTGATACATGCCGCGATTGAAAAAGTACGTCCCCAGAAAGTAATCCTCCAGGCCGGACGACAAAAGCATCGGCTCAGCGGCGCCGTCGATGTAGGCCCGGACGCAGCTTTCCAGATACGTGTGACTCCTGCCGGCTTTTGCGGCGACGGTGACCATGTAGAGCATGCCCGGCCTTTTCGTGTTGCACATATCGAACTCTTCCAGCGTCTGGGCCGCGTAGTTTTCGAGCTTGTAGAGCTTGAGGCGGGCGTTGTCGGGCAGACGCACTCCGCTAAACTGAACCGTCAGATTCTCCACGCCGCGGATGATGTACCAGAAACGTTTATTCTTTGTGTCACCGGGATGAAGTTGCGCGGTAACACGTACACTCTTGCCGAAAGGAATACGGTAGGTGTTATAAATGCCGGACGGCTGGCCGGTCTTGCCGATTCGCTTCGTTCCCCACGGCCCGAAGTCGTCCTTGAAGCCGATCCCATGGCCGAGAAACAATTCCATGTCTATTGAGGCCGTCTCCTCTCCGTCAACATAAACGCGGATGCGTTGCCGCTCATAGTTCGGCCAGTTCCCCCCAAACCACATGTGTGTAAGGCAGCCCTTGCCTTCGTGTTCAAAAAGTGTTGCCTCAGTCTTGTCTCCTTCCGTAAAGGGGTAAACCGCCTTACCCGACGTGCCGAAGCTCCTGAGCCCATCGACTGACACCGCAACCGACGGTAATGAGTGATCAGCTGCCTCGGCAAACGCACAAGGTGTAATCAACATGGCGGATGTCCACAGAAGCAACGTTAAAGCAGGCGGCATTGGACGCAACATGGCTCATTCTCCTTTCTGTTCAGATTTCCCATTAACTCTCAACAACGGCATTTCTGCACGTTTTCACACTTATCCTGAGACACTCCAGTATGTTTCAGGCCATATAATACCAAAAGCAAGTCGTCGTTTCAACGAACTACTTAATCGGTACTGAAAAAGCTGGTCAAAAT
>JABAHP010019150.1_pt1 | contig 11551 bp, 10 predicted proteins | sample 7062081 | NCBI WGS metagenome assembly JABAHP01 (sample SAMN14534357, study PRJNA622989) | marine sediment metagenome | biome: marine biome [ENVO:00000428]; feature: marine pelagic biome [ENVO:01000023]; material: deep marine sediment [ENVO:00002113] | place: India: Gulf of Kutch | collected... | reverse complement strand
AAATTTATGTTACTGCGCGTGTGTGTCATTCTCCCAGATTACAAGTATAATTCCCACAAATGTTATTACTCCCCCAAAAATGGTAGTAATTGTAGGTGTTTCACCAAAGAATATTAATGCCAAAATAGAAGCACCAATAGGCTCACCAAGAAAACTCATTGAGATCGTTGGAGCAGATACATATTTCAATGCCCAATTATAAACCGTATGACCAAAAATCATTGGAACTAAAGCTATTAAAAAAAGTATAAGAAAATCATATGGTTGAAACCCACTTAATTTTGATTCAGTTAGAATACTGCCAAGAAGTAAAGTCAGTGCCGAAGTGAAGTAAACTGGAGTAACATAATCAATAAGATCCAGGCTCTGTCGAATCCGTCTTCCACATAATATGTAAATTCCAAGCATAATTCCCCCAAATAAAGCTAACAAATCACCATAAAGATTCATACCGGTGCCTCCGGCATCTTTTAATGCAATTAAACTCACTCCCGTAAATCCCAAAAAAATGCCTATGGCTGTTTTTCGTGAAATTTTTTCTCCGAATAAGAAGTGACTAATTAAGGAAACAAAAATGGGATCAACGTGAACAAAAATAACACTATTAGAAATGGTTGTGTAGCTAAGACTAGTTATCCAGCTAGCAAAGTGTAGAGATAAAACCACACCTACTCCTAATAATGATATGATTCTAAACAGATCCATTTTCATCAATTTTTTTATGCCGTCATTTTTGATAAAAAAAGGTAGAAGCAGAATTGATGAAAACGTCATTCTGTACGTAGCAATTGTTAGAGGGGGTGCACTACTTATTCTTATTAGAATTGATGCTGTCGAAACGGCAATGGTACTAATAATAATCGCAAGGCTAGGTGAAATATTCGATTCCTTACTCAATATTAGAGAAGAAGCATCAATCACTATTTATGTTGAATGCCGTAATCTATTCAAAGATTTTCTTGAATAAGATTATTAAGAAAACTAATATTCATTTCAAGAGCGGCTATAGGAAGCTCGAGATCCCAATTGACAATTACTTCCGGTTTGATCTCTCCTGCCCAACACAACGTTTTACCATTTACACTCCCTATACATCGTCTTCCTTCTACAAAACAGTTCCAACCCTTTTCCTCAATCTTAGGCCTTACTTCCAGAACATCAAAAATGTTGTCCATTATAGCCTTTACTTCGCTAAAATTTGCTTTTGAGTGACAAATAACTACCGATAAATGACGCATAGTTCTCGCACCAACCTCGGTGGTAGGATCCAAGAAGATAACATCGTCTATTTCAAAAAGATTCTGGGGGTAAGAATGGTGCTTATTATTATAAAGAACTTCCAATAAACTTGGTAAAAGTCGGTTCCTCAAAGAAGTATAAGCTTCCATTTTCGGATTTGCGGTTTCAGCTATAGGTTCATCGGGTAAAATCATTTTATCAAACAATTTTTCTCTATTGCTCATCATGAAAGTTACCACTTCCAATAAACCAAACCCTACCATGAAGTTTCGAAGCTTTCGGCTGAAAACCTNNGCTACGCTGCTGATAGAGGGAATAACAGGATCAAAATTATCATAACCGTAGGCAATGGCAACGTCTTCAACCAAGTCAATAGCATGCATTATATCAGTCCGATAAGGTGGAATCATTACCATTATTTTTTTACGTTCGCTTGAGCCTTCCTTAAAACCGTACCCCATCAAGCTTAAATATTTTTTAATATCATCAACCGATAACTGGACCCCCAACATACTATTAACATAAGATGGATCCAGTTCCATAGCAGTAGGAAAAAGGTTAGGAGTCTCAATTGACACCCCCGTATAGTAATTGTTCACCGATTTGAAAATCTCTGCACCCCTATCAGCAAAGGTGGACGTAATTATGTTTAAAACCTCATTTATTGCTTTAAGCTCCGTTCCGGTTATATCAATAAAGATGTTAGAAGTAGCCTCATCGATTCTGGTGTACTCTCCATTAATTATCGGAGGCATGGATAAAACCATTCCTTCCTCATCGATAAGGATGGGGTACTCATTGAACCCTTCAAGTATCCAAGAATATTCTTCACCAACTGGCATAGTGTTAATTATCTCTTCTAGGCTTTTCTCAAATCTCTCGCCAAGAGGTCTGAACTTAAATTCTTTTGGCTTAGTTGTGTAAGTCACTGGGAACTCAATAGGATCAAGATTATGAAGCCCAATTGCTACTTTTCTACGTCTCCTTCCATGGGTCACATGAAGTTTTTCTTGCATCTGTATTATGCTTTTAATAAGAATATCGTCAAATTCAACATTCTTTATAACAGCTGACACAAAATACGGTCTCACATTTTCAACTTTACTTTCCACGTCCACAACATAGTTAGAATCCATAACGCTATATTCCCTTAAACCTGGGGACTCACCAGTAAAACTAGAGTATGCTCTCACAAGCCCCTCTAAACTCAACAAATCTGGCCTATTTGGAAAAATCTCTAGGTTAAAACCTTCCAAGTTATCCCCTTCCCAACTTGTACCCATCATAGGTAGGCGTTCCCTTAATTCAGAAACAGAAACCTGTCTACCTAAAAGATCTCTAAAATCTTGGATATTAACTTCTATTACTGGCATTTCAGTCACTTGATCCACAATTTTGCTTCTCTCAAGAAACCAATGTCATTACTATAAATATCCTTGATATTATCAACGTCATAACTTTGCATTACTAGTCTGTCAAACCCAGGGCCCCATGCGAGTACTGGAACATCAATTCCTATCAAAGGCTTCACCACTTCTGGCCTAAAAATACCTGCCCCGAACAGCTCCATCCACTCCTTTCTATCAGCTATCCACACCTCCGCTTCTATACTCATCTCTGTGTAAGGAAAATAACCTGGCCTAAAACGGAATCTTTCAAGCCCAAGCCCCTCAAGGTAGGCTTTGAGATACCCTTGCAGATTTCTGAAAGTAACACCCTCACCAATCACAATACCATCAGTTTGATAAAATTCAATTAGGTGATTCCAATCAATCGTTTCATTACGGAAAACTCGACCTACACTGAAAAACTTCATAGGAAGATCCTCAGGTTTTAACTTTGCAATCTGAGCAACACTTAGACTCGTTGTATGGGTGCGAAGACAATTAACCTCTGAAAGCTCTGCACTCCAATCATAACCCCACCCTTTTGAGCCAGTCGTCCACCCATTTTTATGCGTCAAACCTACTCTTTTAACAAGTTCTGCGTTTGGTAGCCTACCTTTTCTGGGCATCTTCATGTAGAAGGTATCCGCCAAGTCTCTAGCTGGATGATCCTGAGGCTGAAATAATGCATCAAAATTCCAAAAACTAAGTTCAAGATAATTCCCTTTCATTTCTTTGAAACCTAATTCAACCCAGAATCGCCTAATATAGTCAATCACCTCGCTTATGAAATGACGTTTACCAATCTTGATTTTCGGAGAAGGTAAATTTACATCATACTTTTGGAAAGAATAATCTCCCCATCGTTGTGACCTAATTACTTCAGGTGTAATCTGTGTAATCATTTTTTTATCGCCTGTTTTTTCAAGAATGGGAAGTAATTTTTTACCATAATCCGAAAGTATTACGCTTCTTATCACACTTATATCCTGAGCTATCAAACCTCTTTTTAATAAAATTTCAACAACTTCGATTTCACGTTCACTTAACCTTGAATCCTCTAATCCCTCAGCCTCAAGTCTATCAAGAATCTTTTCCTCGGGTGTTCTTCTCTCTCTCGCCTCAACCCCATTATTAGTTAATTTCACCTCTCCTTGAACTATAATACCCCAATCATTTCTCCTCAACCAAACTAATGCAATACTCAATGATGAGAGCTCTTTCTTTAATTCATTAATCTTTGTAATGCCTTGTGAAACTAGATCTAATAACCTTTTTTCAGGAAGTCCCTCCTGAACATACTTCTTTCCCTCATTAGTTATTGAAAATTTACGTGAGACCTTCTCTGAAAAGTTTAAAACCCCCTTTGTTTCAGCCCAAGCAGAAGCTTTCTCTACAGCATCCAAGCTAAGTCCAGTAATATTGCTTAAAACCTCGGTTGTTGCAAATTCTAGTTCTCTTAAGCCTAATAGAATTTTCCGCTCATTCTCATGAAGTACACCAGCTAATTCCTCAAGTTTCATCGGTCTCACTAATCTAAGGGATAGGCAATAGACTCATCTAAAAAAGTTAAGATATTGATCTTAAAAGAAATCAGTAATCTTTTTCTGAATAATAGTCTGTCTAAGCAGCGGACCACTTTCAATCCATTTCGTAAAGGGTATACTCAGCCTACTCATCGTATGCCTTAGTGCATGTTCTAAACTCTCAAATTTATTAGGTAAATTTTTCATTGCATTCCTACAATTTTCTCTTACCTGCCAAACACCCACAGGTAAAATATAATCTGGGTAAGCTTCCCTAAAGATAAAAACTTTAGCCTGTCTCTTTACCTTTTCAAGATGTTCTAAAACTGCAAGCCTTCCACTATAATAACAACCACCCATAGAAGCGTATCTCCATCTTCCATTATATCCCTCCCAATCAGTGACTATTGCCACTTCCTCCATATTTGGATTCCAGAGAGTTTTTGGATACCAGGCTTCATAAGCCTCATATGCCCAGGCATCAGGAATCAATAGTATCTCAAAACGATTTCCTAGGTAATTAGACTCATAAACTTCATAATGATTGATTTTTCTATAATCTTTTATCCTCTTAATTAAATTCTTACCGATCAAATCGTCAACAGCTGTAATACTCCATCTTGTGGGGACAATTTTTCTGTTTTTTTCGATACCAAAACTCCCCATACTAAAGGCTTTCATTATGTTACTTAGGGGAATCCCTTCTTCATAGAGTTGAATTGCGGCGTTATTTGCTTTTAAATCAGAGTCATAATGTGCCTTCTCTATATACTTATTCCATTTAATAAATCCAAGATCAATCTTTTCAATGGGAGCAGTTGGGCCAATTGGCTGCACATCATCATCTAGAAATAATTTTTTTTGAGGTTTTTTACGTAATTTCATCTCAGTTTCAACATAATGTTCTGCCATACTTAGTTCCCTAGTTTGGTCAAGAAGTTTACCCGCTTTCCAAGGTTTTCTTACGTCAACTCTCTCCATTCCCCTTATCAACTGTGATCTATAACTAATTATCTCATCAATACTCTTACCAAACCACATCTCAGGCATATCTAGAATACTCGTGTCCCCGTAGTAAGTTGGTGACAATGGACCAATATGTACATAAGGATAACCCATTCTTCCTACAAAAACACTTGGTGGAGAGGATCCCCGAACTGTTAAACCCTTAACGCTTTTAAACATCTTTTGGAATGCCTCCACTCTACTTAAAACTGGACAAGACGTTTTTCCACAAAGCATTTTTGAACCTTTACATATAGCGCATAAACCATTTTTCGGTGCTTGAAGCTTCAAAAAGTCCTTTGTTACATCCAGACTTGTAGCAATATTAGGGTCCGAGGAAACAATGTCCCTAACCCATGCGTTTTTTGGTTTAAACTTTTTAACGATTCTTTTAGGCACTTTCAGAAGTTTTTTTTTAAAACTGTTAAATAAGATTTTTCAAGTTTATGCAGTGGAGAGGCGGGTGAAACTGGTACTCATCCCTCCTACACAATCAAACTCCATTAATAAGCAATCCACTCTAATAGAAGAACTAAAAAATGATATCGAATATATGATGCTGAACTAATGTCCAAAATTTCGATCAACTTTATTGGAGAAGTAGTAAAATTAGAAACCAATTATACCCTCTTGAGAATTTATGAAGAATATTGTAAGGGTTTATCAGGAATAGAGGCTTATAGTCACATACATATTATTTACTGGCTTCATAAAAGAGATAATCCTGAAAACAGAAAAGTATTAATGGTAATACCCAAACGCCATCAAACCAACGAAGTCATAGGCGTCTTTGCTTGCAGAAGCCCATCCAGACCTAATCCAATAGGGCTAAGTATTGTTGAATTAATTTCAAAAAACCAATGTGAGTTAAAGGTTAAGGGTCTCGATGCATTAATAGGAACCCCCGTTCTCGATATTAAGCCCTATTCTCCTAGAAGCGAGTCGATCCCAAATGCTATAACCCCTGAATGGATTGAAAAAGGGCCTAAACATTAAATCAAGAATTGCGGAGATTGGATGAAAGCAATATAATGCACTTAATAGTTATTCATTAGTGAGGTTTGAATTAAGTGAAAACAACCGTTTCAATTATAAAAGCAGATGTAGGAAGCATCGCAGGCCACACAGTGGTTCCCGAACCCCTACTCAAAATTGCACGTGAAAAAATGAAACAGGCCAAAGAAACTGGTTTGATTAACAGTAGTTTTGTCTTCAACGCTGGGGACGACTTGGAGTTACTGATGACACACAATAAAGGCGAAAACAATGAGGAAATCCATAAACTTGCATGGGATACTTTCATTTCAGCCGCACAGAAAGCCAAACAATTAAAACTTTACGGGGCAGGCCAAGACCTCTTGACCGATGCATTCAGTGGAAACGTAAAAGGTATGGGTCCAGGAGTGGCGGAGATGGAATTCAAAGAGAGAGGAAGCGATCCTGTCGTTGTGTTCGCAGCAGATAAAACTGAACCAGCGGCGTACAACTTCCTTTTATGGAAAATATTCGCTGACCCTATGAACACGGCTGGCCTGGTTATCGACCCAAGAATGGTGTGTGGATTCAAATTTGAAGTTTTAGACGCAAAAAAAGGAAGAACGGTCACATTAAGCACACCAAGTGAGGCATATCAACTTCTTGCATTAATCGGAACAACCGAACATTACATGATTAAAAAGATTTGGAGAAATGACGATGATGAAATTGCAGCATCCAGCAGTACCACTAAATTAAGCTTAATAGCAGGAAAATATGTGGGAAAGGATGATCCTGTATGCTTAGTAAGAGGTCAAAGCGGGTTCCCAAGTGTTGGAGAAATCACCGCCCCCTTCTTACATACATACCTAGTAGCTGGTTGGATGAGAGGAAGTCACTGGGGTCCCTTTATGCCTGTAGGGCTGAAAGATAGTAAATGCACTGTATTTGATGGACCACCAAGAATAGTGGCTTTGGGAATACAAATAGCAAATGGAGAGTTAGCCTCAGATGATGCTGGAAACCCTCTTGTAGTTGATATATTCGAAGACCCTGCTTTCGACCTTGCTAGAAATGAAGCATTAGAACTTGCATCTCACTTACGTCGCATGGGACAATTCGAACCAGCGCGTTTGAGCCCAGAAGCAATGGAATACACTACTTTACCTCAATGCTTGAAAGAACTTGAACCAAGATTCAAGGAAGACGAATAAACACCTTCACACTTTTTTTAACAATCAGATTTCAAAAAACCAACCATTATTTTTCCAAAATCCAAGAGCGCGCACAATTAATTCTTGGAAAAAATGATTATTTATAAAATTTTAAACACCGCTGCGTGAGACATCGAGTGAACCGAGTTTTTAAGAAGGTTTTTATTACCTTTTATAACATATTATCTAACTTTTGGTGTTGACATGACTAAGCCTAAGGATCCAATATGGATAGCAAGGGATTGGCAGGCGTGTTCAGGTTGTAGAAGATGTGAATTAGCCTGCAGTATTCATCATGAAGATTGGATGTGGCCTGAAGCAAGCCGAGTAAGGATATTTATGCCTTTTCCAGGTATTGAAGTTCCGCATTTATGTGCTCAATGTGAAGACTATCCGTGTGTAACTTCTTGTCCTGTTAAGGCTCTGAGCGTTGATGAAGCGACTGATGCAGTCTTAACAGACCGGGATTTATGTATTAGTTGTGGTAGTTGCATAAGAGCATGTCCAGGGCAGATTCCATTTCTTCATCCAGGAGATAATAAGACCACTATATGTGACCTATGTGAAGGGGACCCTGAATGTGTAAAAGTGTGCACAGAAGCTGGTTATAATAGTTTAACCTTGGTAAACGAGGAGCCCAACATCCATAGAAAATTACATAGTCGAGATCCAGTTGAAATTGGAAAAGATCTCGCTGTAAAATTCTTCGGTGAAAAAGGTGAGGAGGTAATTTAAGATGGTAGGTGGATATGCTGGAAAATTTCTAGATATTGATCTTTCAAAAGAAAAAATTCAGGAAATTCAATTTGATAATACGATTTTAGAGCAATATTTCGGAGGTCGAGGACTAGCAGCCAAAATTCTATGGGATAGAATTGGCGAAAATTGGGCTAAACTAGATCCACTAAGTCCAGAAAGCCCACTGCTAGTATTGACTGGACCAATGACCGCAATATATCCAGGAGCAAGAATTTGTGTATCTGGAAAATCCCCCTTAAGCAACGGCACAGTTGGCGCAACAGCAAGCACCGAGTTCGCAGCAGAGTTAAAAACAGCGGGGTATGATGGTGTAATAGTTTCAGGAAAATCTGAGAAGCCTGTATACTTGTTAGTAACAGATGAAGGAGCCGAGATCAAAAATGCTGAACATCTTTGGGGGGCTGTCGGAGAAAAAACAATCAAGATACTCAATAAAGAAGTTACCAAGGAATTAACAAACAGAAAACCAAACATAGGACTATGGAAAGAGCCCGGAAAAATATATATTGGTCCAGCAGGAGAAAATCAGGTTCGAAATGCATGTGTAATGACAAAAATATGCCATGCAGCAGGCTATGGTGGTTATGGAGCCTTAATGGGATCCAAGAATTTGAAAGCAATCGTGGCCAAAGGTCGAGGTATGTTACCCAAGGTAGATGCCCCTGAATCAGTGAAACTCCTTTGGAAGAGAACACATGAATATTTAATGGAAAGAACCCAGTTCAGACGATATGGGACCGGGTACGCCGGATACGCCGTAGGCGCTGACACAAGCAGTGAACCAGTTAGGAATTGGCAAGAGGAATGGCATGATGAAACTAGTTTTGCGGGAACAAGATTTGAAACAAGATTCTGGGTAAAAAAGAAATGGGCCGACTTTAACTGCACGACTAACTGTATGAAAGTAAGCTGTATTAAATCTGGGAAATGGAAGGGAGACATTACAGATATGCCTGACTATGAACTAGAAGCATATTGTGGAACCAACTTTGGAATATTCGACCCAGAAGCTACCATACATCTTTCAGCTTTAATCGACAATTTAGGACACAGCGGAATAAATGGCCCCAACACAATGGCTTTCGCCGCAGAACTCTATCAGAGAGGTATTCTTAGTGAAGAGGATTTCGGATTCGAAATAGAATGGGGTGATGCCGAGGCCTTTGACAAATTAGCTTGGTTAATCGCGAAGCGAGAGAAAATCGGAGATACTCTGGCAGAAGGAACCTACAGAGCAGCCTTAAAAATTGCTCAAGATAAGGGAATGGCACCAGAAGAATTACTCAAATACGCAGTCCATGTGAAAGGCATAGAAATTGGAGCACACGGGACAAGAAGCGACGCTGACTACACCCATGACATAAGTTACGCTGCTAACGTTCAAGGTGGAGACCATACGTCCGTTGCCGTGGATGGCTACTCAGAGTTATCAGCAGCCGTATTTACAGATTCAGCCGTTATATGCAACTTCTGCTTCTATGGCGTTCCCCAGGAATTGGTTTTTGACTACGCGAAAGCAATAACAGGATTCCCCATTACTAGAGAGAAATGGAGAACAGTTAATGGACCAAGAATAGTTACATTACAAAGAGCCCTGCTACTATTAGGTGGACCAGACGTCATATGGGAACCAATCAAAGACGACGATAATCCACCACGTTTCTATGAGCCCCTACCAAGTGGACCCTATAAAGGGGATACAACCGACAAAAAAGTCGTTGAGGAGAAAAGATTATCCTACTTTGAAACTCTAGGATGGGACGAGTTTGGTATACCCAAGAAGGAAACCCTCGTGAAACTAGATCTAAAAGATCTTGAGTCCTCAATGCGGAGATTAAGGCATTAATTCGCACGAACCCATCATCCTTTTTTATTTCCCTATCTTGGAATCTGATTCAGTAATGAAGATAAATGTACGAGTTTTTGGATCATTAGCCCCACTTCTAGGAAGAAAACATACAATATCACTCAAAGAAGAAGCAACACTGAAAACATTAACAAACGAGTTAGCAAAAAAAAGTGGACAAACACGACATAACTATTTTGGAGATTTCAAGATTACCGGCGGAGATCTAGCAATATTGATCAACGGTCGAAACATAGTAATGTTAAATGGCTTAAACACTAAACTGAGTGATGGGGACGAAGTTGTTATATTGCCCCCGACAGCCGGCGGTTAAAATCAGAAAAATAGATTACAGTAAAACGCTTATTTTCTTAATGCGTACAGTATATTCATGAAAGATATAAATGGATGGAACGGCCGCTTACTCAGAGTAAATTTATCAAGCGGAGAAATTAGGTTCCAAGATTATGGGGTTGATTTTGCTCGTAAATTTATGGGAGGAAGAGGCCTCGCCATAAAGATCCTGTGGGATGAACTAATTCCAGGAACTGATGCCCTAAGTCGAGAAAATATTCTAATTTTCGCTACAGGACCATTAACTGGTCTCACCATCCCAAGTAGTGGGAAAATGGTGGTTGCCTCCAAAAGCCCATTAACTAACGGATATGGAGATGGAAACCTGGGTACATTAGCTAGCCCAAACCTAAGGAAGTCTGGTATCGACGCTATTGTCATCACTGGTAGAGCGGAGGCTCCAAGCTATTTACTCATAAACAATGAGCAAGTAGAGATCAGAACAGCCAATGATATCTGGGGAAAAAACAGCTATGTGGCTGAAGAGATCTTAAGGGAAAAACATGGGAAAAATGTAGGAATCTTATCAATAGGTCAAGCGGGGGAGAATTTAGCGCGCCTAGCTACTGTTGTATCCCAAGAAGGACGTGCAGGAGGTAGACCTGGAATGGGAGCCGTCATGGGATCAAAAAACTTGAAGGCAATAGTTATCAATGGAAACAAAGAACTCCCTGTTTATAACCCTGAAATGATAAATGAACTGGGGAGACAGGGCTTCCAGAATATTCTAAAACTTGATAATTACTCTTTTTGGAAAAAACAAGGTACAATGGCAACAGTTGAGTGGTGCCAAAAAGCAGAAACCTTACCTACGAGGAACTTCCAAGAAGGCGTCTTCGAAGATGCTTTCAATATTGACGGAACTACAATGGAAGCCCTTGTAGAAACACAGAAAGGATGTCCCGGCTGTAACATGATGTGCGGAAATGTAATACTTGACTCTGAAAAAAGAGAGTCCGAACTTGATTACGAAAATGTGGTTATGCTCGGAAGCAACATTGGTATAGGAGATTTAAGACAAGTAGCGACTTTAAACAGAATCTGTGATGAACTAGGTTTAGATACGATCGGAGCCGGATGCACAATTGGCTTCGCAATGGAGGCCTCTGAAAAGGGACTGATTGAATCTGACTTAAGGTTTGGTGATTTTGAGGGGGCCAAAAACCTTCTGTATGAAATAGCTAATATGGAGAAAAATGGCTCACTCTTCGGATTAGGAACCAAGAAAGCAGCGTCGTTAATAGGTAA
>JABAHP010005066.1_pt2 | contig 11562 bp, 10 predicted proteins | sample 7062081 | NCBI WGS metagenome assembly JABAHP01 (sample SAMN14534357, study PRJNA622989) | marine sediment metagenome | biome: marine biome [ENVO:00000428]; feature: marine pelagic biome [ENVO:01000023]; material: deep marine sediment [ENVO:00002113] | place: India: Gulf of Kutch | collected... | reverse complement strand
AGATTAATTTGCCGATGGCCACCGGCCAGGTGCACACCGTCGTTTCAAGCATAGCCCGCTCTGTTAAGCTCGCCAGCGCGATAAAAACAGTCGGTGCCCTGACAAGGGACGAGTCAACGGCAATCTTCGGACGAATCGGAGCAAAGCCTCATATGCTTCCGCTGACTATAACGATGGACGATTACAGAGACAGCGGCAAACAAGTATACAACTGTCAAGTTGCCCATGATAAGTCGCTTACTCCAATGCTGCTGCGTGCGGCGGTTGCCGGAGCAGGTATGCGGTTCGGTGATCTGCCCCCGGACCATACGATTGAGTATAAGGTGGCTATCGGTATAGAGGGCGCCGAACCGATTACCTTTGAAAATGTCTCCACCGACATGAGCCTGCTTGAGATGTTAATGGAAAGTATTAGTCCGGTTGCGATGCTCATGAATAATCCATATAAAAAAGTCGATATAAAATCGGTCGGTTTTGATGTTCGCATTGTGCCGAAGAGCATTGTTTCACATATATGGTCGGTCGATTTGTCCGGTTCAACGGTCAAGGCGGGCCGGAATCTCGATATCGAAGTAGTGCTCGAATCCGTCCTGGCGGGAAAGAAAAAATACGAATTCAGCTTCCAAATACCCGGCACCCTGAAACCGGGAAAATATGAGCTGACTATCTGCGGCGGGTATGGTTATGAGCTGTTTATAAGAAAAGCCGCACCATACAAATTATTGGCTCTGGATTTGGACTCCACGATAGAGGGCCTGAGGTATCTTCTTAGTATCGACAGAGGTAAATTGTATTGCATTTTGGCATTACCGCCCGGCGGTATGACGATAGAAAAGGCGGAGCTGCCGGACCTGCCGGCCACGAAGATGCTCATTTTACAAAATCCGAAAAGAACGCTGAGAACCATACCATATCCACACTGGCTCGAAAAAAGTCGCGATACCGGCACAGTCGTTATCGACAGGAAAACCATACGGATAACCGTAGAAAAATAAAACGCGATGCCGAAAACACAACACGAGATACGAAGTATAAAAATTTTTGCTTGAGGAATTGTTATGAAACACGAATTTAACGTTAATCGCAGATTCGCCCTTTTAGTATTGATTTTGGTTTGTTTGATTTCCGGTTCCATTTCTCTGGCGGTTAACAGCAAAATCACACGTCACTCCAGCAGCTCAGACTTAATGAAGGGCAAAACGGAAAATATAGTAATTGGCTCACGGGGAACTCTTCAACTTGGCAGTGACTGGGAAGCGCCGGTCAAAAAGTTTGAAGACGTTTGGTCGATTAACAGCATCGTTGTAAGCGGCGGGACGGTTTATATCGGAACAAGTCCCAACGGCGGCATCTATAAATATAGTCTCGGTAACCTAAAAAAGATATACCCGAAGGATTCAGAGAAAAAGTCGGCCCCCAAAAAGATCAAAAAGGACAAAGATGCAAACACCCCTGACGATGCCAATACGGCCGATGAAAAGGTGTACCTTTCGAACGAGCATATCTTCGCAATGGCAACCGATGTGGTCGGCAGGCTTTTAGTCGGTATAAGCGGTGACAAATGCAGGCTCTGCCGATTCAACAACGACAAATATGAAGCGATTTTCGAACCGGCCGAGGACAAATACATCTTCGCCATAGAGGTCGATTCCGGCGGTAATATTTATCTGGGAACCGGGCCCGAAGGAAAGGTTTACAAGCTCGACTCGTCGGGAAAAAAATCCCAGCTTATTTACGACAGCCAGGACAAAAACATACTGTCACTTGCCGCCGGCCAGGACGGCTTTATTTACGCCGGAAGTGACAGCCGGGGACTTGTATACAAGATAAACCCCCGCACTAAAACAGCAACGGTATTATACGACAGTGCTGAACCGGAAATAACAGCATTACTATTTACGGAAGACGGTGTTTTACACGCAGCGGCGACATCCGCCAAGATTATCCAGGCCCAGACCAAATTTGCCACACAGTCACCTTTTGCCGGTCGGCCCGAGACAAAAACTACAAAGTCAAAGGATGATGCCAAAGGCGGACTGAAGCTTAAGATTGCAAATATAAAAGGATCAGTCAGTAAACTGCCTTCCAAGGGACCGACACCGCCGCGAAAGCCGACCAGACCGGGCCAGGCAAGCTACATATACAAAATATCCAGGGAGGGCTTCGTGACAAATGTGTTCAGCGAGGCGGCGGTTTTCTTCTGCCTGGCCGAACAGGACAAATCTCTGCTTGTCGGCACCGGAAACAGCGGCCAGCTTTTCACTGTAGACCCGGCTTCGGAACAGGAGGCACTTATCTATGAGGACAAACAGGCTTCACAGATAACGGCGATAAATGTCCGGCAAGATGCCGTATATCTCGGTACGGCAAATCCCGCCAAGCTGATAAAGTTAGGCTCCGGCTTCGCCTCCAAAGGTACTTACATCTCCGACCTCATCGATGCCGGCCAGCCGGCCATGTGGGGAAAACTGCAAATCGAAGCCGACATTCCCCAGGGCTGCAGTGTCCGGGTGGCTTCTCGAAGCGGCAACGTCAAAGACGTTAACGATCCCACTTTTTCAAGCTGGACACAGCTTAATGAAGTGACACAGCCAGTCCAGCTGCGATGCCCGCTCGGCAGGTTCTGTCAATATAAACTTGTATTGCAAAGCAACGGACCACATACTCCGATTGTAAGGGAAATTGCCGTTGCCAGCAGCGTGCCGAATTTGGCGCCGAAAGTGCAATCGGTCAAAGTTGGCAGAATAGCAACGCCCGACAAAAAAGGAAATTTCAAAATCAGCTTTAAGGCCGTAGATGAAAACGGCGACAAGATGATTTACAAAATAGATTTTAGAAAAATCGGAAGAAAAAACTGGATTGAGCTTAAAGATGAGCTTGAAACAGCCACCTTTGATTGGAATGGAAAGACCGTTGAAGACGGCCGGTACGAAGTAAGGGTGACCGCAAGCGATGAAAGAAGCAATAACTCCGCAACTAAATTAACGGGCAGCAGAATAAGCGAGCAGGTAATAGTGGATAACACCGCGCCGGTCATTAAAAAACACTCTATCGACAAAGATAAAAATACCATAACGCTGAAGCTGCATGTATCGGATGAATTCAGCGCAATCGGCAGGCTCAATTACACAGTAGACAGTAATGAAAAGTGGAAAGGTACTATGCCGGACGATATGGTTTACGATACTACGGATGAAGATTTTACGATTGTAATCGACAAACTGGAAACCGGCGAGCACATAATCGCGGTCAGAATCGCCGACAGCGTCGGGAATATAATCTATAAAACTTTCGAGGTAAATATCCCGTGAGCCGTGATTACAAATACCGCTTTTGAAGGATTCGGAAACGGGACACGAATTGTGCGATACATCAAATTTGAAAAAATCGCTGATACCGTAGAATCCCTTTGCACTGCAGCCGTTCACGAGCTGCCGGACGATGTTTTAGCCGCCCTCCGCCGGGCCGCACAAAAAGAAACCAATCCCGCCGCGGCAGACATATTAAACAAGCTCATCGAAAACGCCCGCATAGCAAAGGCCGAATCAATACCGCTCTGCCAGGACACCGGTCTTGCTGTAGTCTTTGTTGAGCAGGGTTCGGACGTCATCGTTAAGGCCCCGCCGTCCCGGACGCAGGCAACACTGCTCGACGCAATCAACGCCGGTGTCGCCGCCGGTTACGAAAAAGGATACCTGCGAAAAGGCGTTGTCACCGGCCCTATGAACAAACGCACCAACACCATGTCAAACACACCCGCCATAATTCATCATACGGCCGTACCGGGAAATACGTTCAAGCTGACCGTTATGACCAAAGGTGGAGGCTGTGAGAACAAGAGCCAATTCAAAATGTTCATACCCACAGCGGAAAGAAAAGAAATTATTGACTGGATTGTTGACGTTGCCCGCCAGGCCGGGGCTGACGCCTGCCCGCCGCTTGTCGTGGGTGTAGGGATTGGCGGCAATTTCGAAATAAGCTGTCTGCTCAGTAAAAAGGCCCTGTGCCGGGACCTCACATCTAAAAACAGCGACGATTTCTATGCAAAGCTCGAAACGGATTTGCTCTCGGAAATCAATATGCTCGGGATCGGTCCGCAGGGGCTCGGCGGCGACACTACAGCCCTTGCCTGTCTAATCGAGACCGCTCCATGTCATATAGCATCGCTGCCGGTGGCGGTGAACATCGAGTGCCACAGCCACCGGCATAAATCAGCCGTTATTTAGACTGCTCGATTATGTCAGCCAGTCCGACGTCGATATATTGACCACCGCCCGTCTGACGGCAGCGCACGGCCAGGCAATTACGCCCGACCTTTAAGGCCTCACGGGCTCTTTCGCTGACAGGAGCCGTGATATAACCCGTAGTGTATCCTTTCAGCTTCGCCGCCGACACACCGTTGATATATACCTCGGCGTCCTCGTCGTGGTGAATGTTCAATTGCGGCTGGCCAAACTTTCTGTCCTTTAACTCAAACGTCCGACGCAACCAGATGTCCGATGTCTTCCACTCGGTCCGCACGATAGCACCTGGCGTGCCTTTGGTGCCGAATCCCCCAGCGCCTTTCTTCCAGGAAGAATCGTCGAATCCGGCTGTTTCCCATCCGCCGCGGGGCCTGTCCGTTGTATAAGTCCATTCGATACCCTGCTCCTGTGACGTCGGCACAATCGTTTTGATTACCGGTGGCGGCAGGTAGAGCTTGCGGGCGGCTTCGGCCATCTGTTTAATATCCCCTTTTACCATCGCCCGGTCGTAGGTCATATATCCGTTGACCTCAATCTCCACGTCCGTTGTCTGCGTATACACAGCGGCAGAAAGCCCTCTTCCAATCAGCGGTCGAAGGTTGTTCAACAAAGCCACGTATGCTTTCGTCAAGGCGGACCTGGTTTCATAGCTGCGATAGCCCCAGTTCTTCTCAGCCTGCCATGTATGCCCTTTAAGCGGCAGGCCAAGGCCGCCGAATTCGCCCAGCACCGCCACACGATTTTCCTCGTTGGGAGGTGCAGCAGGACCGGGATAGCTGTGAATATCACGCACGTCGCCGGATTCCTTGTTCGACCAGCCGCTGGCCTCATTCACCAGGCGAGTCGGGTCCCATTTTTTAACCAATGCCGAATAGTGCGGGGTGTCATGCTGTCCCCACCCCTCATTAAACGGAACCCACATAATGATACTCGGATGATTGCGGAAGTTGTCAACGAGCCGTTTCAATTCCAGCTGGAACTGTTTACGCGCTTCATCCCCCTTGTTATTGCCGTTCGGCATGTCCTGCCAGACCATCAATCCCAGCTTATCGCACCAGTAGTACAGCCGTGCCGGTTCTATCTTGACGTGTTTTCGGAGCATATTACAGCCGAGTTCCTTCAACACTTCGATATCGTATCGAAGGGCCTTGTCGGTCGGTGCCGTATACAATCCATCCGGCCACCAGCCCTGGTCAAGAGGGCCATACTGAAACAGCGTCTTATTATTCAAACACAATCTATTTATCCCGTGCTGGTCCTTCCTGACCGAAATCTTGCGCATGCCGAAGTAACTGTCAACTTCGTCGCAGGTCTTGTCCTCTTTCATCAGCTTCACTTCGAGGTCATAAAGGAAAGGCGTATCCGGTGACCAGAGCTTTGGATTCTCTATCTTGACTGTACACTTATTTAATCCGGGTGTACCGCCGGATATCTGTAAATGACCCCTGCCTTTAACTTTGGCATTTAATTCATATTGGCTGATGTCGCCTACGGTATCAACTTCGACATCTACGGTGCTGTTATCAATATTGGGGACAATCTTGACAGCCTTGATATATGTTTCAGGTACCGGTTCCAGCCAAACTGTCTGCCATATCCCGGTAACGGCCGTGTACCAGATGCCGCCCGGCTTTTTCACCTGCTTGCCGCGCGGCTGGTTGCCGGCGTTTGTGGGGTCCCAGACCGATAGAACGATTTCCTGGTTCCCCGATTTTTTCAGCGCATCGGTAATATCAAATGTAAACGGGTCGTATCCGCCCTTATGTTTGCCGACCTCCTGGCCGTTGATCCAAACCGTTGTGTCCCAGTCCACGGCGCCAAAGTGCAGCAGCACCCGCTTGCCCTTCCTCCACTTGTCGGAGCCGGATACCTTAAATGTCCGCCGATACCACAGCCGGTTATCCTCACCCACAGCCTGCATCACACCTGACAGAGCCGACTCAATCGGAAACGGTACGAGAATCCGGCCGTCGAATTCTTCCGGCTGCTGCGTATCCTTAGCTACAATTGCATAATCCCACAATCCGTTGAGGTTCTGCCATTCCTTGCGGACCATCTGCGGCCGGGGATACTCACGGTGGGCCTTTTTCGGTGAAACTTCCTTTGCCCATCGCGTCATAAGAGGCCCTTTAGCCGGTTTCCACTTCGCCAATACCGGCGAACTGACCAACAAAACCGTACATATCAAGACCAAATACCAAACCTTGCTCACAACACAATCTCTTTTGCCGTACTTTGTTGTCATCTTTCTATCCCCTAAAATTTAAAGGTCAGAGCTTTTGCTTGTTCCAGGAGAGGAAGCACTTTTTTGTCTATATCAGATTCGCCCTCCCCGACCTTTACCTTAAATAAGTGCCAGTCTTCGACATGCTCAATCTTGCCATTGTCTGCCGGGATCTTTACCAGCGGCCCCAACGTCTCGAATTCCAGCATCTCGTCATTTGTGAACGTCTCAGTGTTGCAGCCCATATCGGGATACGTTGCGCCGGCAATATAAGGGTACTGTTTAATGAAAAGCTCGCCTTTCAGATAATATGCCCCCCAGCCTTGCTTGTTGAGTATGCCGGCCTTTTGCTTCTTGGCATTTTTGGGATCTTGCTTGAGCTGTATATATTTTGTCCCCCATGTCCATCGCGGATCAGCCATGTCCGTGTACTGCCACATCACCAGAGGACGCGCCGGAAGCAGATATTCAGGATGAGCACCGAAAGGTTCTCGCGGCAGTATGAGCCTGCCGCCCTGCGCCATAACACTCATCGCCCAGCAAGAAGCTTCTATCTCCCAAAGGTTCATGTTTATAAGCCTGTGAAGCACTCTGACGTGGTTGTACTTCTCATCAAGGGTGATCTCCATTTCCTTTATTATACCTGTCTCGGGCTCGACAGCCTGCGTAAGTTTTAACATATTTCCAGACCACTTATATTTAATAGGCGAGTTATCCAGCGAGTATGTCCTCACGGCGTGTTCCGGGGCGTGCCACAATCGATGCCCGCCGTAGATTCGCCATTCGTCACCGCCGGTCTTGCCCACCTGGTCTTTGTACTCATTGAGCAGGTTCTGTCCGCCGACAAATCCGAACCGCATAATCCTCGGGCCAACATCAGTCGTCGCAATAAGTTCCACCTGGCCGTTGCTTAGTTTTATGCAATTGGGCCATCCCGCATAAGAGACTTTCTCCATCGTTAATTTCCTTTCCGGCCGAGCCCTTCGCATGCCAAAAACTTCCGATCCAGACATAAGGACCAGCACCATACCAACAGCTACAACTGCATTGCTCACACGGCACACTTTTGTTAGACTTCTCATTTTGTGTCCTCCATAAAAACTTGTTTCTTGTTTACGTTTACTATCACTTTACTTCCGGCTTCTCCAAAATACACCGATTCCCTCCATCCACGGGCTCTACTTCCTAAATAAACGAGTTCTTAGATTATGCCCCAAATCCACGAACGCGCCAAGTCCAATTTTCAGGATTGCCGAATTCAAGGGTATAAATCGTCCTTGTGCGTCATTCCAAGGCCGCATTTATAGTAAAGAGACGTTAGTAAATAGCCGAAAGCGCTGTATATTATTATGTTGAAAGTAAGCGAGGCTGTCAAACATGGCTAAATCAGCCCTTAACTCTTGCGTTGAGATAAACAAATGCCGCTACGACTGATATTAGCTTGGATTGCCGGTTGGATTACATATATGATAGCGATGGCAATGACCGTCTACGACGGTTTTCCATCGCTTTTATTTCAAACCTTCATGGGTGCAATATGTGCAACGGTAGGTGTGATTGTTGTCTTAATCCTGGGATCACCACTTTTCATCCCTAAGCTATGGACAGCATGGACCAAAGTATGGTGGATTCCGATAGTGTTAGCGGTAATATCAGTTTTTGCGATGATCCTCTCCTGGTTCCCGGGATTTCGCATAACCGTATATGATCAGGAACTTCAGCAACAGGTTGAAACATTCCATCCGGTGTTGTCTATATGTGGATGGTTTGGAATGTTGTTCGGCCTCGTGTGGTTCCCATTATTATCAATCAGGAATGCCGTTGGGCTAATCAAACGAACACTTAAATCCTGACCATTCAAATCAGTCAACGCTATTGCCCACTGGCTTTTTATCTTCCGACTGATGGATAGCTCAGTATTTTACTAAACAAATGAGCATTTATTATTTTTGTTCACGGCAAAGGTTTGCGATGGCAATGTAATCTTCGGGCGATAGTTTTTCCGGCCGTTGTGTCGGGTCGATGGAAGATCGCTTAAAAATTTCCGGCCAGTTGTCTATCTTTGAAAGCTTGCCGCCGGCAAACTTTGTACAGGCCTTTAACATCTTCCGCCGATGGCCCATAAAAAGATTTATCACCTCGCCGAAAAGCTCCATACTCTTGACCCTGCTTACCTTCTCGTCTTTGCGAACGAAGCTGACCATCGCCGACTCAACCTGCGGCTGGGGCCAAAAAACCGTCGGCTTCAAAATCCTCTCAGTCTTTACCTCGCCGCTAGCGCTTAGAAATATACTCAAAGTGCCATAATCACCGCTGCCCGGCTTGGCCGTCATTCGCTCGGCCACCTGCTTTTGAACGGTGACATACATCTGGTCAACAACGGTCGGCCCCGTAACCAGATTCAGCATCACCGGGCAGGCCACGTTGTAAGGGAGATTTGCTACCAACATCAGCCGTCCAACCTGCTTATTGCGGGCCGCCTCAATTGCATTTATAACGGTGCCGCTGATTGTATGTTTGCTCTCAAGTATGTCGGTATTGATGACAATGACATTGTCTTTTTCTGCAAGCTGCTCCTGTGCGATTTTAGCAAGGATTTCGTCAACCTCTAAGGCGATACAAAAACCGGCCCGCTCCGCTAATCCTTCAGTTAAGGAACCCGTCCCGCAGCCCACCTCCAGCACAATATCATCGCCACCGATACCCGCAGAATCTATCAGCACCCGCATCAGGTTCAGGTCAATAAGAAAGTGCTGGCCGAAATGCTTGTTCGGAAAAACCCCCGCAGATGCGAGTAACTGCTGGATTTGATGCTTAGTCTGCATTTTAGAATTAAGAATTCAGAATTAAACTCTTAATTCTAAATTCTTCTTCGCCTTGGCCATTTGTATCGCGGTCATTATCGCCGATTTCATACCCTCCGGGTTGGCAACGCTTCGGCCTGCAATATCGAAGGCCGTTCCGTGAGCGGGCGACGTCCTGATTATTGGTATACCGATAGTCACATTAACGGCCCTTTCGAAATCAAGCAGCTTCACAGGTATCATCCCCTGGTCGTGATACATCGCAACCACGCCGTCGAATTCTCCGTTGACCGCCCGCAAAAAAAGCGTATCCGCCGGGTACGGTCCGGAGCACTTCATACCATGTTCCTGCGCCAATAAAATCGCCGGTGATATTATCCTCCTCTCTTCATCGCCGAACTGCCCGCCCTCCCCGGCATGAGGATTCAAAGCCGCAACACCTATTTTGGGATTCTCTATCCCCCAGGTTTCCTTCAATGCAATATGTAATAAATCTATGGGTTCGAAGACGCAGCCGATTGTAAACTTATGCCGCACTTCAAAAAGCGGCTCATGAATCGTCGCAAGCGCCACCTTTAACGGACCGGCAACAAACATCATCACCTTTCGCTTGGACTTGCACCGCTCGGCTAACATCTCCGTATGTCCCGGCCAGGGCGCCTCGGCAAGCTGCCAGCTTACCTTGCTAACCGGCGCTGTAACTATCGCATCTACTATACCGGCCAAGGCCGCGTCAACTGCATCGAAACAAAACCTTATAGACGCCTCGCCGGCAACCTTACTCGGACCTCTCATCCACGGCGGAACAGAATATTCGTCGTAATCGGCCACGATAACTTTATGAGGATAATCCCGGCTGATTTTTTCGTGCTGGTATCGGCCCCAGAATGGCTCGACCTCAATCTTATCAACGGCGTAACAAAGTTGCTCGTGCATACCGAAGACAATATATTTCGCGGCCCTCCGTATGTGCGGGTCGGAAAGGGCTTTGACAACGACCTCAGGACCTATGCCCGCCGCATCGCCCATCGTTACCCCGATGACCATCTGCTCTGTTATCGAATTGGTTTCGCTACTTTTTTTCATTACTTCGTATCGCATATATTACATTTCGCAGTTCGAGCTGCGAGCTTAAAAGCCCAATTGCTTCAGCTTGTCTTCTGTCAGCGTTTGCTTCTGGGGCAAAAGCTTCTCAAGCTGCTTTTTGATTGTCCTGGTGATTATATCGGTTTCGATATTGACCATGTCGCCGGTCTTTGCCTCGCCCAGCGTGGTCCTTTTTAAGGTCTCAGGTATCACGGCCACGCTGAAGCTGTTCCCATCCATACTCGCTATCGTCAGAGAAATCCCGTCGACGGCCACCGAGCCTTTAACCACCATTCGGTCGAGCAACTCCCCCTCTGCTTCAAATCTTATATCGACAAATTCACCGCCTCTTTCAATCGTTTTTATTTTTGCCACTCCATCAACATGCCCCTGAACAATGTGACCTCCGAACCGGTCCCCGATCTTCATCGCCAGCTCGATATTGACCTTCGAGCCGGCCGTTAACCTAGTCAGATTGGATTTTGCCAGGGTTTCCCCGCTGACGTCAAACCGCACAAGATTACCTTCCAGCCAGGAAACGGTCAGGCACACCCCGCTTACGGCTACACTATCACCGATTTTACACTCATCGGCCAGCTTGCCCAAATCTATCGTCAGCTTCACCGCCCCCGCACTCGGCCGGACCGCCTGTATCCTGCAAACCTGCTCTATAAGCCCTGTAAACATCAAAAACCTCTTATAAACAAATCTTTCAAAAACCTGCCATTTATGCTACGACCACAACCGTCAAATGTCAACTAATTGTTACACCGGCATTTACAGCAGGTTTTGATAAATTTGCTTTTCGCGATATAATGAAAGTGGTATCATTTACTCAATAATGTTTTGATTGGTCAAATTCAAGACTGAAAGGATGGTAAGTAAAGATGAATACGTTCTGGCTCAAAATTGCAGGAGCCGTGATTGCAGTTGTGGCCCTGATTATCCTGATAAACGTCTTTTCCTCCTCTGAACCCGAACCACCGCCGATAGAGGAAGAAAAGGGCTTTTCAGAACAGGTAGAAACAGACAGAAAAAAGTTCCTCTCCAGGCCCGAACTCGTCGAACCGAACAACCAAAACACACAAACAACTCAACAGACAGATCCTAACCGGCCGGTCACAACAATTTTAGATATTCCCAAGCCCCCTGAACCGATTACACTGTATTTTGTTCCCCTGTCCGAGATAGACCAGGTAGAAGC
>JABAHP010010158.1_pt1 | contig 11566 bp, 16 predicted proteins | sample 7062081 | NCBI WGS metagenome assembly JABAHP01 (sample SAMN14534357, study PRJNA622989) | marine sediment metagenome | biome: marine biome [ENVO:00000428]; feature: marine pelagic biome [ENVO:01000023]; material: deep marine sediment [ENVO:00002113] | place: India: Gulf of Kutch | collected... | reverse complement strand
TTTCCCCGAACCCGTACCATGTGTCTATCGGCAAGGTGGCTATTTACACCTGGGAGGAAATACTCGAAGACGTTAAAAAGGTTATTGAGGATGCGATAGCAGAAGCCGCGAAGGTTCCGGCATCCGAGGGCGATAAACTCGGGATGTAATATGTCCGACAAGGATTTAGCAGAAGCATATGCGGGGTTAATCTACGACCCGCTGGGATTTTCTTATTTTCAGTACCCGTGGGGCGAAGAAGGTACGCTTTTAAGGGAAGAGGAAGGCCCCGATGTGTGGCAGGCCGAGGTTTTGGAGTACATCGGCAACGCCATGCGCGAGTCCGACGAAAGCCACGGCAAACCCGTCCGTATTGCCGTACGGTCGGGCCATGGTATCGGAAAAGGGTGGCTGTCGGCTATTATTATTGATTGGTTTAAAAGCACCCGCCCGCACCCGCAGATAGTGGTGACTGCGAACACAAAGCCGCAGCTTGAAACAAAGACTTGGCGCGAATTGGCCAAATGGCAGAATTTGGCGCGAAACAAGCATTGGTTTAAGCACACGGCGACCGCAAACTACCACATCGAGCACGAGCGCACATGGCGGGCGAATATGCTGCCGTGGAGCAAGGACAAGTCCGAAGCCTTCGCCGGTACGCATGAAAAGCATGTTTTATTCATATACGATGAGGCCAGCGCCATTGATGACGTGATTTGGGAGGTCACAGAGGGCGCTATGACAGAAGCCGGAGCCTTGTGGGTTTGTCTTGGCAACCCGACTAAAAATACCGGCAGATTTTCCGACTGCTTTCGGAAAGACAATATCAAGCACGGTGGCCGCTGGAAGTGCTGGGAGATCGACTCCCGGACCGTAAAGCGAACCAACAAAGCTGAAATCGACGAGATGATTCGCACTTACGGCGAGGACTCCGATTTTGTGCGCGTTCGCGTGCTTGGCAAGGAACCGAGGGCCGGTGCGGCGCAGTTAATCGGCCACATGATCGTTGAGGAAGCGGCCGGGCGGCACATCCCTGAAATGCAGTACATGAGCGAGGCCAAGATAATTGGCGTTGATGTCGCCCGTAGCGGTGAGGACGCAAGCGTTATTATCAAGCGTCAAGGATTTGCGAGTTTTGACCTGGAAAAATTCTCAATACCGGACTCAATGCAGTTTGCAACCATTGTTGCCAACAGAATCGACGCCTGGAAACCGGACGGCGTTTTTATTGACGAGGTTGGCATTGGAGCCGGTGTTGTTGACCGATTGCGTCAACTTGGACATGAGGTTATTGGCGTCAACGGCGCGAAAACAGCCGGAGAGCGGCAGAAATACTTTAACAAGCGCACAGAGATGTGGTGCTTGATGCGAGATTGGTTGGAGCGCGGTGGTGCCATACCTGATGACACGGACCTGATAGAAGACCTACCGGCACCAGAGTATGGGTTTGACAATCAGGACCGATGGCAGTTGGAAAGAAAGGTTGATGTAAAGGCACGGCTGGGGCGCTCTCCCGACTGCGGCGACGCCCTGGCAATGACCTTCGCGGAACCCATTGTTTCAAAGAACGACAGGTTCAGGTGGCGGCCGCAATTTGCGGAAATGGACTACGATATAGAAAGCATTATGAACCGATGACAATTTTAGACAAATTGGCAATGCGGGTTGACCGTATTTTTAATAAAACGGGCAGGAACCCCGAATTTCTCGAAGTTTCCAAAGAGGAACTACACAACTATATAACTTTGCGTGATGATTTAGACCCGACCTATACGACAGACGATGCCGGAAATGTAATGGCCATGGTGGGAGAAATGCCCTTGAAATGCACGTTTCGCGGTATTCCATTGAGGTGCAAAGATGCCGGTTAGAAAATGCAGCAACGGAAAATATCGGATCGGTTCGGGTCCGTGAATTTATAAGAGCAAGGCCAGCGCGGAGCGCGGGTATGCAGCTTATCGTGCGAAGAAGCACTCGAAGAAATAGCCGATTACGGGGGTGATCGGATGGGCGTAGTCAAGCCTGCGTTCATATTTTCCCGTTGTCGGGTGTGAGGTAAATTCCCTCCCTTGCACCCGGCCTATTACCTCCTTTTGGAGTCGGCAGGGGCTTCGCGGCCCCTGCCGCATATAGAAAAATGATTCGACCAGTTGCACAAAAGCCGGGATGTTTTGGAGAGCTACCGGGCGGTGATGGGTTTAAATTTTACGAACTTCTCTATAACGGGGAAGTGTACGGGTACGGCGCTCTTGACTTCAGGTTCAAACCCTACTGCCTGCTGCACCTTGAAATATCTAAATGGACACCTTCGATTTACAAGGAAATCAAAGGCAGGGATTGGAACTTTGCAAAAAATATCATCCGGGCGCTTGATTGCTACATGGTTGTCTTGACTAAAAAGGGCAACTTGCAGAATCAAGCAAGTTATACCAAGTTAATAAAAACCTGCGGGTTTCCCGAACCCGTGGAATTTACTCAATCCACACAGGAGATTTAAAATGGGCGCTATTTTTAAACCGGACAAACCAAAGGTGCAGCCGCCGCCACCGATGCCGGACTTTGAGGAAAAGGAACGTGAGGCCGCCGCCGCTATGCGCGAGCGATTAAGAAAAAGGCGCGGCCGGGCAGGCACGATATTGACGGGCGGTATGGGTGTGACAGAGGAACCGACGCTATTAAGCAAAAAACTGTTAGGATCTTAAAATGACAGACCCGATAAATAACAACGTGCTCAATAAGAACAATAAATATTTAGCGCGTTTAAAATTTCTTGAAAACGATCGGCTGCCGACCCTTGCCATGATGAAAGACGTTTCAACTTACATTCTGCCGCGCAGGGGCCTTTACACTTCCGACGGTGTGAAACCGGGAGAGAAAGTTGCCGAAAAGTATAAAAACATCCTTAACTCGACTGCAACCAGGGCGGCAAGGTTGTTACCGGCCGGTATGCAGGGCGGGCTGACATCACCGTCGCGCCCGTGGTTCAGGATCAGGACTCAGGAGCGCGAACTGTATAATATTGAGGATGTTGCCCTGTGGTGCCAGATAGTCGAAGACCAGATGTACTCGGTTTATAACGGCAGTAATTTTTATTCTGCGGTCCACACGCTTTATCAGGACGAGGCCGGATTCGGGCAGGGGGTTTTATTTGAAGAAGAAGACCCGGAAAAGGTCATTCGCTTTACTGTTTGCCCGCCGGGCGAATACTGCTTGGCCGCAAACGAAAAGGGAGAAGTTGACACGCTTTACCGGCGCTTTTACTGGCCTGCGCGTGATATTCACCAGCGCTTTGGTGATAAGGCGAGCGACGACGTGAAACGGGCTGTTAAGACACCCGGCTCTTATTATAAGTGGTTTGAGATTGTTCATGTTATCGAACCCAACAAAGACCGCAACGCCAACCAGATTGATTTCACCAACATGCCCTATAAATCCGTTTATTTTGAATACCAAAAGACCGACAAACTGTTAAGCGAGCACGGTTACAACGAAAAACCATTTATGGCTCCGCGCTGGTCGATTGAACACCCGGAGGTTTACGGCGAAGGCCCCGCGTTTGATGCGTTGGGCGTCACCAAAATGTTGCAGGCCATGGAAAAGACAAGCTGTAAGGCGGCAGACAAGCAAGTGGACCCGCCGTTGAGGGTGCCTTCCAAATGGCATAAAAGAGCGAACCTGCTTCCCGGCGGCCACAACTATGTTGATGCCAACGACCCAAAGGATGCGATTGGCTCGCTTTACGACGTTAATTTTGACATCGGCCAAGTGGAAGCCAAGATACAACGATACGAGGAACTCGTTGAGCGGTTGTTTTTCATGGACCTCTTCACACTGATTACCGACCGGCCGGAAATGACGGCCACCGAAGTTTTAGAAAGGCGCGAGGAAAAATTAAACTTACTCGGGCCGGTTATCGAAAACCAGATTCACGAACTGCTCGACCCTGTTATGGAAAGAACCTTTAACATCATGCAGCGGCGCGGGATGATACCACCGCCGCCCGAAGCGCTTATGATGGGTACGGGTTTAAAAATTGACTACATAAGCCTGCTGGCGCAAGCGCAAAAGATGATAGGTATCGGCGGCATGGAGGCCTACCTTGAAAAAGCCGAGAGAATCGCGGCCATAGACCCGAACAGCGTTATCAAGACCGACACCGACGCCTATTTAGAAGAGATGGCCGAAAGGGTGGCGATATCACCAAGAATCACGCGTGACCAGGAGGTAGTCGAGCAGATACGCGCAGAGAACGCGGCCCGGCAGAAAGAACTTGAAGAAGCGGAGATGATGAAAGAGGCGAGCAAGGATATCAAGAATCTTTCACAGGCCGACACAGAAGGCAAAAACGCCCTGACCGACATTGTGGAGGCGGTTAGCGAATGAAGTCAGAACAAGCGATAGACGACCTGAGTTTTATCTTCGATGAAGAGATTGAAGCCCAAACGCAGAAAGAAGCGCTTTCGGCGGCGAAGTACAAAGAACTCCGCAAGGATTACAGGGACCTGTTTTTAGGAAGCGCGGCCGGAAAGCGGGTGCTTTCTGATTTACTGAACGCCTGTGGCGTGTTTGAAACAAGTTTTACCGGCAACTCGAGGACGTTTTACAACGAAGGAAGAAGAGAGATAGGGATAATCCTTTTGCATAACTGCTTTAATTTTATGGACAGAGAAGATGGCTAACACACCGGGATACCCAGGCGTAATCGCAATAAGGGAAGACTCAAACGAAACCCCTACCGACGCGAAGGGTGAGAGCGGGATTCAGTTTGTCGGCCTTATGGTATGGGACCCCGACGCCCTTGATTGGACGAGGATGAGGCAGCCGCTTATATCCCCGTTGGCAGATGATTTACCGCTCGACACGCGGTTTGAAAGCGACTCAAACAAAAACATGAAGTACAAGGGTATCCACGCCACACATAAAGCCCTGACATCGGATTCTAATTGGCTTATCTGGAAATTCACCTGGGAGTAAATTATTTGGAGATATTGCCTAAAAAGAATCGAAGGGCCACTGGAAGGCGCTTGGGATAACCGGGATAGCTTGAGTTGGGGTGCTTGATGGAATGTGGTGAATGTACGGCCTGCTGTTATGCTTTTGCAATCAAAGAGGCTGGCAGTGTGGAAAGGGAGCAATGCCAGTACGCCCGAAACGGCTGCCAGATTTATGCTGTTAGACCGTCGGTTTGCTTTAAGTATGACTGCGCGTGGGTCACGCAACCAAAGGCTCATATCGACTTGAGGCCGGACAGGTGTGGAGCGATATTCACCAAAATGAAAAACAATACGATTCTAGTCACACCACTACATACTCAATTAGAATCTATCGTTTGGCGGCAGATAGAAGAATTTAAGAAACAGGGATACGCTATAAAATATGACAGCGCCTAGTTATACCGAAGATATGACCGATCTCGATTTGGCAGAGTCCCTTACAAATTGGGACGAGCTGCAAGCCGGTGGATACAATGGGCAGGGCGGTGATGCGGCAGACGCCGATTATATGTTTATCCAGGGATCTTATGCTACCACTCAGATCTGCACCAAAGACGCAACCCACGGGTCCTCGGCGCATGATAACGGATCTGGAACCGGGGGCCACGGTACCGACGGTGCGTATTTGGTTTGGCAATGTTACGGCGTTAATTCCAACCTTGGGACTTATGCACAGGAGGGTTTAGGCATAGCCGTCGGAAGCGATACGTCCAACTTTAAGGTATGGGCCGTGGGCGGGATCGACAAAGCACCCTATCCCTATGGGGGTTGGGTCTGCAATGCTGTTAATACGACAGTAACCGCAGACACAACCGTTGGCTCGCCCACCTCTACGGAACAGGTAATTGGTGGCACCTGTTATGTAGTAACTGGTTCCGGCAAGGGCTATCCGTCTGGTGTTGACGCCATCAGGTATGGGAGATGTTCTTCTATATTTGAATACGGCGATTTAAGTAATGGGTATTGCACCATAGATGGTTTCGCAACAGAAGACGAATATAATGATGCCACGAACGGGTACCATCGCTGGGGATTAATCACCAATACATACGGTGGTTATTTGTGGCAGGGTAAAATGACCCTTGGCACCGCAAGCAATGCGGTAGATTTTCGAGATAGTGATGTTATCGTTCTCGTTAAATGGAGTCCTAAGGTCACAGCCAATTTCAACACGATAGAAGTCAACAATGCGAGTTCCCGCGTTGATATGACGAACTTCCAGTTTATTGCCCTGGAACCATCCACAAACGCTTCGGTGGGTCGTTGGGTAACGAACGCGGATGCCGATATTAATCTTGATAATTGTTCCTTTCAAGATATGGGAACATTTACATTCGATTCAAACACCGTGGCAACCGAGTGTACCTGGACGCGGTGCAAGCAGATTGACCCAGGCGGCGGCGACCTTTCCTTCCTTACCGTAGCGGCATCAGCCGTTACGGGCGGCGGCAGCGCCGGTGGTGGGGCACTGTTATGGAACGACGCGGCTGACCCGAACACATACATTAATGACGGCACTTTTAGCAAGGGGGCGGGTTCGCACCATGCGATAGAATTTGGAACGTCTGCGCCGACGACGATCAACCTAACAAATATGACGTTTTCGGGATTCAGTGCATCGAACCAGCAAACGACCTCGGTGCTTTATTTTCCAGACAAGGGCACGGACACTACATGGACGGTGAATCACACAGGCACGACCGGAACTATTAGCTATTACAAGGCAAGGTCCGGTGACACGGTGAATATTTCCAGTTCCGTACCCGTGACCATCACCGTGTACGATGCCTATGACGGCAACACGGAAGACAATGTGCAAACCGCCGTTTATAAAGTATCGGATAGAACCGAAATTATGAACGAGGATACCGTGTCCGGCGTGGCATCGGAAAATTACACAGGGGCAACCCCCGTATCGGTGGAGGTCCGATGCCGGAAAGCCTCAAGCGGGGCTGACAAGTTTAAAAATTACAGCTCAACCCAAACGATAGGTACAGGGGGATTAACCCTATCCGTTACAATGGAGAGAGATCCTAATAACGCATCATAAGGAGTAAAAAATGGCCCATGATACCACTATTTTAGGCGGTGACGTAAAAGTTTGGTATCTGTCAAACAATCGCACGAAAATGATGGATTGGGGCGGGGCTGCGACCGGCACCCGCACCATGAATGAGTTGTATTCAGCAATGGCAGACTTATTAGATGAGTCCTCGACCATCGACGATGGTACGGCTTTTAACGCCGATACCCCGACTGAATACACGGTTGGCACGATAGACCGAAACGACAACGACCCGTGGTATGTGACGTTTAACCTGATGGAGCATATTACCGGCGGGTCTTTAAAAACCGATGGGTGGACAAGAACGGAAGGAACCGATACCGGCATAGTGATTGTTCCCGGCACCAATGTAAATATTGTTGCAGGTGATGTTGGATTGGACATCAGTGGTGGCACAGACGGTAATGGAACCCTGTTGGAAGTAATTGAGGGCAGTAAGGGCGATTTCCTTGTAATTCGTCCCGACAGTAACGCAGCGGGTGACAGCTTTAAGGGCAATGGGCAAACGCTGACCTGTAACACTCACACCTTCACCCAGCACGCAACCGAGGACAACAATACCGGCGAAATGATTTGGGCAAATATTTACTCCATCGGCACCATAGATTCCAATGTCCATTGCTATGTCTATCAGGGTGAATTTGACGCCGACACCCCCGCAAGCCCGGCAACCGACAATAGTGAAAGGGTGTTATCTGTCAATAGCTCAACGCTTGATTATTGGGGGCAGGGCCATATTGACAGGTGTGTGCCTATCAAGGATTGGGCGCGGCTTGCGTCTGCGGGTGCGTGGGACGTTATCGACGATGGCTATCTGCGCGTTTTTGCGCGTAAGGGCGGCGACCTTTACTCTTCCTTTGAGGTGGCAAACTCCACGACTTCCGGCGGTAGAAACCCCGTCCCATTGCAAACAGCGGTTGACCTCAACCAGGGCACCGGCACAAAGACGATTTCTTTTACCGGCTCAATTACAGGCACCTTCGAGGACGGAGAGGTAATTGAGGGCGGCACGAGCAACGGCAGGGGTATACTGGATTTGACAAATTCCAACACTTCAGCCGGTGGGTACTTGTCTTATTTCCCGATTGCAGAAGACACAAACGGCGGGGCTTTAACCGCTATGCAGTCGGGTGAAACCATTACAGGTGATGACTCAGGTGCGACCTGTACGACCGACGGTGCCCCCGCCAACGCAGGACCGGCCCTGGCATCGTGGTTTACCAATAACGCCTTTCCGGCGCTCACTATTGGAGAGTCGAATTTCACGGGCCATAATGCCGATATCGACAATGACGGGACAGATGAGAACTACGGCATATTGGTTGATTGTAATTCAAACACGCTTGCCGAAGTTTACGAGTGGTTAAAATATATCTGTCAGTACACGCAGGGCGACGAGGATGCGGTCGAGGACGCCTTTGAAACCGACATATTACAGTCAAATATTTTCGGTGAGGAATTTGTCGGAGGCACGGCGTACTTCGGCTATTCGGCTATATCAGGAACCATTGCTGACGGCGAGGGTGTGACCCAGGCGACAACGGGGGCAACCGGATACATCATCTCGCACGATACCGGCGCTGACGTTGTGCTTTTAAGAAATACACGAGGCACCTTTAGCGGCACCTATCAGATAGATTCCGACGTTGACGCTGATTATTTTACGCCAGATGAAACCGGCAACTTCGCGGCATCAACGTCAAGCCCTTTTGGGACCTTTGCGGGCGGCACGTTTTTCGGGGCGAGGGGTATTCTGATTAAAAACTGGCTTGCGGCAGACGAGAACTCTTTTATCCTAACCGATATTGAAGGTAACACAAACGAGCGCCCGACCTCAGTAGTTATTAAGGTCAGTAATGTGTGGGGTAATGCGGCGACAAACGGCGACGCCGACCTTGTTGCTGTTTACCCATTGACGGGATCGGGCGGTGATATTGACAAAGACCCGACAGATGCGGTTTACGCCATGAACTGCGACGGCGGCGAGGCGGCGGGGTCTGCGACTTTAGCGGTTGACTCAATTCCAACGTGGGCACCATCTTCGGGCAGGCTTGTGCTGGTCGATAACTCAGACGCAAATCAGGAGTTTGTGATTCGATACAGTTCTTTTGATTCAGGAACCGACACATACACCTATGCGAACACCGCAAGCACATGCACGGCCGGGACAAATGCCACGACCCTGATCGACTCGGGCGCATCGTTCACAACGACAGCGCAACGGGGCGACTTGGTGTGGTCGTCCAACCATTCGACTGATTGGGCGTATGTGGTATCGGTTGACAGCGACACGCAATTAACCATCGGCGGCGGTGGGGATTCTGACGGTATTACCGGCTTGGTAAGTACGGATGCCTACGAGCTTAACTGCAACCCGGTAGCCGTTACCGCTTCTGACGACGCCTACAACTGTGTCTTGCACACATACCCGACTTCAAATGAGGCATCGGCCTCTATTATTTATCCCGGCTCACAGTTTTACTTTAGGGTGAAGGTTCGCAATACCAGAGAAACCGACCTTACAAATGGGCCGATTAAACCATACAGTTCTGATGGTTCGACAACCGGGACCGACCAAGAGATTCAAACGGTCCGAACGATTGATACGGTTTATAGTTAATGGATAAAAAAATAAAATACAGCAAAGAGGGTCTTGAGCGCGGGATAGAGGCGGCAGAGAACAATATCAAGACCTTCAAAGAGGCGATAAAAAAAGAAAAGGCTTTTATCGAACAATTTGAATATATGCTCGACGCTATCGACCGCAAGGAAAAGGAGCGTCGAAAAATGAGGGAAGTCGCAGATGCCAATAGAAGTTGATTACTACAATAATATTGTCAGAATAACTTCTCCCACAACGACCGTAACGGTGCAGCAAATATATGACGCCATGAGGGATGCCGAGGACACACCGGATGGCATTTCGTTTGGTGAGCCGGTAAAAACCGTTACCGACGGCTTTGTTGACGGTGAGGGCGAAGCGGATCTCGGAGGGGGTTTTTCAACACCGCTGACAATTACTTTTGATTCAAATTGGTACATTGAATTTTGGAACGGCGTTAGCCTCGGAACCGTCAATGACGGCAATATTGCGGGCGGTAAGGACAGCAGGCCGGTGAGGTGTGCAGTCGGTTCATCCGATACCGCCCTGGTCCTGGGTGCGGAAAGAGGGATTCAAACCGCTGGCGGCGGGTATGATGACAGTAGCTTAAAAGGATTGATAATTGGCCTGGACGAATAATGTTGCAGCTAGCGATAATAAGGACGGTGAAAAATGGAAGGTTTAACCTCCTTCTCGAAAGCGAGATTGGCGATTTCGAGCGAGAGATTGCATCCAGAGTTGGAAGAATATTGGGTCCGAAAAGGAGTTATACCAGAGAAGAGGTTTTCAGCGCTATCGAAAAAGCATTTGAAACTTATAAGAAGGATTTTAAAGAGCAGACAATCAGATTGAAATAGGAGGAAAAATGAAACGGCTATTGTGCATTTTGATTGCATTATTTCTAGCAATTCCGTCGATTTGCTTTGGTGCGTGGACGTTTACCGGGACCATAGACCAAGAAGTAAATTGGCCGAATAACCAAAAGTTAATCGTTATAAAAGTTGCCTGTGCCTCGGACGGCACCGATCCCGCAGAATTTAACCTTTCGGACGAAATGGCGAATAGTTTGGATATTACCAAGTATCAGGGCGGTTTATTTTATGCGGTTGAAACCGATCCCGGTGCTGACGCGCCCGATGCTGTGTGGGCCGTAGATTTCGACACTTCTTACGGTGCCGATATCCTCAATCTTACCGGCTTAAGTATAACCGCCACAGAGGCGCACGATGGTGCAAGCCTTCTAGGCTTCAACGTCCCTATTTTTGATATTCAAATCGACCTTGGGGATATAGGAAGCAGCGGGGATGATGTTGACCTTTATATACACATCGTAAAATAGAGAGGTAAAAATGAAACGGCTTTTCTTTTTAATTTTTTTAGGGGCTTTTTTGCTTGCGTTTGTTCCGAGCCACCAAAAGTGGAAGTTGGTCAATGGGGTTTTACAACCGATTGATTCTGTAACCTCAGTAGAAATTACCGATCCCGTTACAATTTCAGCGGCAACAACTACGAAATTTTCACAGATTGAAAAATCGGCCGATGCCGTCACCCTAACCGTTGCCGAGTGTTCCGATACCATCATAACAAACCGGGGTTGGGCCGGAACTTCGGACCAGACCTTCACCTTGCCCGAAGCAGACGATTCGACCTCGCAAGGTTTAAGGTTTAAATTTTTGGCGGTTAAGGCATCGGGTGGAACGGCAGACACATATATAGACACGGAGGGCACAACTACCAATATCTATCTTGACGGGGTGGCCGTCGGAGATGGTGAAAGAGTCTATACGGCAGAAATTGCAATCGGAGAATCAATTGAGTGCCACGCGGCGACTACTGACGGGTCGGCATACGATTGGTTTTGTGACAGCATTAATGGGACCTGGTTGGATGCCGGGTCGTAATTAAACCAAAACAGGAGGTAGTAAA
>JABAHP010000943.1_pt1 | contig 11573 bp, 9 predicted proteins | sample 7062081 | NCBI WGS metagenome assembly JABAHP01 (sample SAMN14534357, study PRJNA622989) | marine sediment metagenome | biome: marine biome [ENVO:00000428]; feature: marine pelagic biome [ENVO:01000023]; material: deep marine sediment [ENVO:00002113] | place: India: Gulf of Kutch | collected... | reverse complement strand
CCGGGCGTTCATCCAGTAGTACCTGGAATGGTCCCAGCAAGGAAAGAGAGAGCCGCGCCATCATTCCTCCCTGACAGCTTCGGAGCAACCCGGTGCCTGCAGACAGTATACCTCAAAGACAGAGATTACTCAACCTCCACGTTGTCGCCACGTGCGCGCCACGTATGCACCACACAGCTCTGCTATATTGGTGCCAGAGTAGTCGGGCTGGATGCAAGGATGTAGGAAAGGAGCTTGACCGATGGGAATCGTGACGATGGATATGCTTCTCTCGCAGGACTATCGCCTAACCGGGGTGAGCCTGCCCTGCACCCCAAACAGCCTGTATGCCCGGGCCCGCCAGCGTGCACGCCGGGGCCAATCCCTGGCAATCCTTACTGGACGGACCCAGGGTCTGTTGAGCCTGAAGCAGATCCGGGCTGCCTGCACCGTTGAAGCCGAGAGTGACGGTGGGATTCGCACTGTACCCATCAGCCAGATCCGTGGCAGCGAGGGTCGCAGCCGCTACTTTGACCGTGACTTTAATCCACTCTACGATCAGGCCCGCGGTCGCTGGCTGAGCATCGTCAAGGCCAGGCAACAGGGCAAAGCCCTCCCTCCGGTAGCGCTTGTCCAGGTCGGCGATGCCTACTTTGTCCAGGACGGCCACCACCGCATCTCGGTGGCCCGGGCGCTGGGCCAGACCGACCTGGAGGCTAGGATCACCGTCTGGCAAATGACCGTGCCGGTGCCCTGGGAGGCGTTCGAGCAGCTTGGCTATCTCCAGCGCGCTGTTGACATGCTTCGGAGTGCCATTGGCCGGCTGTGGGCGCATGTTGCAGGAAACGTCCAGGTGTCCCGAGTTAAAGAGAAGGCTGCCCAGGGGTGCTAAGGACTCTCAGGCCTCTGTCTGATCGTCCTATGATAGCGCCTCGAGCAATGCTTTGGCCTCGCTCAGATCTTTCGTATCAAAGCCCTCGGTGAACCAGCCATAGATTTCGGCCAGTGCAAGCCGGGCCTCCTCCGTCTTTCCCTGTGTCCGCCACAACCGGGCCAGGCTCGTGGTCGCCCGCAACTCCCACGACTTGGCCTGCTGGCGGCGGGCCACCCCAATCGCACTACCAAAGCTGGTTTCCGCCTCAATCTCGTTTCCCTGCGAGAGTAGCAGCTCCCCTTGCAGGCGATAGATCTCAGCTTCAGTGTAACGCTCGTCCGACTGCTCAATCTGTGCGAGTGCCTTGGCCACCGTGCCCAGGCCCGCCTGAATCTGCTTCGCCTTTAGCTGTGCCCTTGCCAGGGAGCAATGGCAGCCGGTCTGATAGCACCATTCATGTCCATATTGCCGGCGCTCCACAGCCTTTCGAAGTTCTGCGATACCGTCCTCCAGGTAGCCCTGCATCGCCAGCGCTCCTCCGTGGAACGATGTTGCTGTAGCCAGCCAGCCTGGCACCTTTTCAACCGCCAAACGCTTGAGCTCCTCGGCGCTCTCCGTGAATGGGAGTGCATCCCGGAGCATTTCGTTGAGCATACAGCCAGCATAGGCGAGTACATCGGTCAGCGAGAAAGCATGGCCCAGCTCTCGGGCGAGGGCCAGCACGTGCTTGCCCAGTTTTGCAGCCTGATCTGGGTAGCCAAGACACCATTGGCAGCAAGCGACATATGCCAGTGCGCTGAGTCCAAAGTCCGACCCGCGAAGTGATACGAAGGAGCGATGATGCTCTTCAGGGCAATAGATCTCGATCACCTGCTGGAAATGGGCGCTAGCACTCCAAAAGTCCCCGAGTGCAAACAGAATGAATCCCAGATAGCTGTAGGCCATGGCCACCAGCAACGGTTCTCCGGCCTGCTGGGCTAGGCTCAGAACCTCTTCCGCAAGCTCACGCGCTCTGTGGTGCTCGGCCCACACATAGTAGAGGATGGCCAACTCACCGGTTACCCGGCACAACTCGTATGTCTCCCCGAGTTCTTGGGCCAGGTCGCGGGCCTTGGTGTAGGCTCTCTGTGCTTCCCGCCCATAACCCCTGAGTCCCACCTGAGCCATGCCCAGCAGAATCCGCAGGCCAAGTTCCTGACGGTCGCGCTCGGGAAAATCGGGCAGGGACTCAAGCAGGGCCAGTCCTTCGGTCACGTGTCCTGCGGCCTCTCCATAGGCACCGAGCTGCACAGCCCGTTCCCCTGCCTGCTGCAGATAGCGTATCGCCTTCTTTGCGTTCTTGGCTTCCCGGAAGTGCAGAGCCAGTTGGGGCGCCACCTCCATGATGTTCGCGGTCAGTACGCTCTCTTGCGCGCCATGCAGTTCCTCGAGCGCGGCGCCCACCTGGTCGTGCAGATGTGCCCTCTCCACTTGATCCAGGCTGCCGTACAGGTATCTCTGGAAGAGGCCATGCCGGAACCGGTAGCGGGATACCAGTTGGCTGCCCGTGCGCTGGATGCTCTGGGCGCGGACCAGGCGATGCTTCTTGTCCAACTCCCTACTGAAGCGCCTGAGTATCTGGTGCCGATCGGTGGCCTGGACCTGCGCGACTACCTCGGCGGTGAATATCTCGCCCTCGACGCTTGCCACCCGCAGCGCGGCCCGCAGTGGCTGGGCAAGACGACCTATACGCTCCGCAATCACCGCCTCTACCCGAGCCGGTAGCCTGTCCCAGTCGAGTGCTGTCCCTTCGATCCAGTACCCTTCCTGGTCCCGTACCAGGTCTCCTTGCTCCTGCAGACCCCGTAGCAACTCGATGGTGAACAGGGGATGTCCCCGCGTCTGGTGGAAAAGCATCTCCATAAATGCGTCATCCAGCCGGTTGGGTTCACTTTGCAGTAGTGCCTCGACGAATTCCCGTCCACCTTCCTGGCCCAAGTGCACGATGATGTCGCCAAGATCGCGCTGCAACTCATGCACCACCGGTTCCAGGGGGTGCCGTTCCCTCTGGTCCGAACCTGTCTGCGGGTCTATTCTTCCCAGCGCGACCTCTTCCGGGCGGTAGGCGCCCACGATCAGGATCCTGTTGCCCGCGAGCTGGCGGCCCAGGTGGAAAAGCAGGCTGATCGAGCCTAGATCAGCCCACTGCAAGTCGTCCAGGACGAGGATCACCGGTTTCTCTTGGGTCAGCTCCTGCAACACCCTCGCATACTGCTCGAACAGGTCGCTACGCTGCGGTCCGGTCACACCAACTCTGGCCAGAGGCTTGCGCTCCACTTGCTGCTCGAGGCGGGGCAGCCAAGGGACTTGGCCAGGCGCCGTCGCCCTGGCGCGATCAAGCAGGGCTGTGCCGCTGATGAAGGTGCCAATCAGATCAGGGCCGGTTTCAACTAGCGCCTGCGCTGCAAATGGGAGCGTGCTCCACAGGCGCAGGGCCTGTTCCCTGGTCATGGCGCCCGCGGCCCACTGGGATTCGACGTCACCCGTTAGTAAGCCCAGAATCTCGCGGAAGGGAAGGTAGGGATCGCCGAGACCGGTCTGGGCATTGCTGTGCCCGCCGGCGACGGCCAGGTCCATGTGGTTGTCCTGGGCGCGCCGCGTGAATTCCTGGATGATGGCCGTCTTACCGGCGCCGGCTTCGCCGGTGACAAAGACCACCTTGCCCGCACCGGCCAGCGAAGCCTGGAGGTGCCGATCCAGTTGGGCCAGTTCGCGCTCGCGAGCGACGAAAAGGGACCTTTCAGAGGCGATCTCTTTCTCGAGGAAGGCGGGTGGTTCGTGCCAGTGTCTGGCTGGTGCTAAGGAGTCTTGTGCCGTCTCCTCGGCTGGCAGCGGCGGGGCCTGCCCCTTTTGAATGGCCTGGAACAGCTCCGTAGTGTTCTCCTGAGGCGGGATGCCCAACTGGTCATCAATCACCGCTGCGCACTCCTGGTACTGGCGGAGAGCGGCGGAGCGGCGGCCCGACCAGGCGTACAGGCGCATCAGTTGGCGATGGCTTTGCTCATCCAGCGGATCGAGGCTCAGCTTGCGTCTTGCGTGGCCTATAGCAGACTCGAATTCGCGCTGGGTGCTGTGCCAGTGCACCAGCCTTTGCAAAGCGCCATCCAGCTCGCGACGGAGGAGCTCGGACTGGAGTAGCTGCCAATCGTCAAAGTTGGCGCTGTCCCTGAGGCCAAAGCCGCTCATGAATTCCCCGCGTACCATTTGCACAGCATCGGTGAGAGGGGCAAGGCAGGCTGAGCATACCTCTGAACTGGGGTGTCCGTGGGTCTCGCAGGCGGCAAGGTGTTGGTGGAACAGACCCACATCCACCCATGGGGCGGTGCTGGGTTCCAGACCGATCTGGTCCCGGTCCACCGCCAGCCAGTCAGTGCCGAGTGCGCCTCTCAGGGCATAGACTGTACGGCGCAGAGCGGCGCGCCCGCGTGAGCTGTCCGCTTCGGGCCACAGCAGGTTGACCAGGGAGTCGCGGGGATGGCTCTGGCCGGTGACAGCCAGATAGGCGACAAGGGCGATTGCCTTGCGCCTGTTTAGCCGGACTGGGACGCCGTCGCGTTCGATGCGAGGCGGGCCGAACAGATACACAGCAAGGGAGGATTCCACGCCACCTCCTCATGCTCCAGTGTACTCCAAATGGGGCGAAAAGTCAACAGAATCTCACAGGACCTACCTCGGATTCTTGACAACCTGGCGATCTTCGTGCATACTGCACGCGTGAGTAATCATGCACCCGAGTCCTGGTGGCTCATGGGACCGTGGCAGAGACCCCCCTCACACCGCAGGACCAGGAGAGAAGACAATGATGACTTCAAAGACCAGATTCTGGCTCGCTGTCCTTGGGATTGTCCTGTTGGTGGCGCTCAGCTGGCTGGCGCACGTTCCCAGCGCTCGCTCTCAGGAACCGGAGCCCATGTTCGATGCCAGCGAGTGCGCCCCCGCGGTGGACGGCTATGCTGAGGATGGGTACAGTGCAGCCTCCGGAGCCATCGTCTGCAAGTACGCCAGAGAGGATGGTGCCGATCCATCGCGCAAAAACTCGATCAGCCTTTGGCTGTACCATTATCCTTCTGTGGAGGAAGCGACTGCCTGGATCCAGGAAAACTATCTCACCGACGATCACCTCAAGATGTACTCGTGTGCAACCTACGACGACTGTGACAGGATTCAGCGCGCCCTGCCGGAGCAGACCGAGTCCTCGTTCTACGGCTATACCATGCAGACCGATGATGATGGCAATCCAACCAGCATTTCCATCCAGCGGCGCTTTGTGTACCAGACCTATGGCGCCAGCATCTTTGTAAATGGACGTACCTTCAACAGCCTTGACCAGGCCAAGGGTGACGTCGCAGCGCTGGAGCAATTGGCCAGGAACCTGGTCGACACTCCACGCCAGATGGTTGTCCCGACCAGCCCCGCCGGTACTGGTACCCCGGGCGCTACGGCCGAGTCGCATCCCGAGCCAACGTCGGACCCCAATGAAGGCAAGGCCTGCCGCGAATACTGTGAGGAGCTGGATTCCCCTCTTAGCCAGTATCTGAGCGGTGAGAGCTATCCGGATTGCGATTGTGCCTGTTCCGAAGGCAAGGTCTACTTTGGCGGCCAGTGTTCCTCCTGCGACATGGTCTGCGCGGGCGACGACAAGTATGCGATCAAGCCCGTCAACGGGGAGTGTTCCTGCCTGTGCAAGGATCCCACCAAGGCATGGGACCGCGCCACCGGCGAGTGCGTGAAGGGTGAGGACCGAACCGGCATGGCCTGTAGTGAGTACTGTGACCTGATCGACCCCGGGGTGGGATGGGCAGCCCCTGGCAGCGGCGAAGCCTATCCAGACTGCGACTGCTGGTGCGATCCTGCTGGTGAGGGTGCTGCATACATAAACGGCCTCTGTGTTCCGTGCCGGTCGGCCTGTGCGGGTGATGACGTGTTCCTGATCATGCCCAGTGATGGCCCTTGCCGCTGTCAGTGCCAGGATCATACCAAGGTCTGGGATCAGGCTACCGGTCAGTGCGTGCCCGCCCCGGACAAGACCGGCATGTCCTGCAAGGACTACTGTGCCCAGCTTGGCCCTGGTAAGGCAGTGCCGCTGCCTTCCAGCGGGGAGATGTATCCTGATTGCCAGTGCCAATGCCAGGATGATGCGGGGCGCCAATACAGCTTTTTCCAGGACCAGTGTGTCCCCTGCAGTGAGATGTGCCGGGGCGAGGGGATGAGCGTTTTCGCGCAAAGGGGCGCTGATTGCTCCTGCTTGTGCAGTGACCCCCAGAAAAAGTGGGACCGGGCCACTGGAAAGTGCGTCCCTCTGGACGGAACCGAGTGCAATAGTGGCAACGGCTGCCAGCCCGAACTCGGCGAGAACTGCGCCAACTGCTCCGATTGCGGCTGCACTTGGACCAGCTACGTGGATCCCAAGCAGTCGATCACCCGGGAATGCGATCCCGAGAACCCCAAGGCCGATGTCCGCGGCTGCATTATAGAAGAGACCGCCCCCGGCGACCAACTCGACATCCAGAGAGGCCGCTGGAAAGAGTGCCGCGACGCGTGGGCCACGATGAACCTCGGCAAATTCCCGCTCTTGGACGGTGGCACGGTGAGTGCCATGGGAAACATGTCCAATCTCCCCCAGATTTCCCACTGGCAGCGGCAGTGCAACTGCACCCCCGTGGATGGCGTCGTCCTCTGGAACGAGGCCGCCGACCCGATGGTGTGCCTGATCCGTTGCTGCGACCGGCTCCTGGATGGCATTGATGCCCAGGAACTCCGGGCCGAGGGCATCGTTCCCGTGGTCCGCGGCCCCGGCATCAAGGTCCGTCCCGAAGACGCCGATGTCAAGACTCTGGAGGGCCAGACCGTCCAGATCGACGGCAGCCTCGACATTTGGGGGGACCGGTCGAATCCATTGATCACGACTTTTGGTGTCGGGGCGCCGCAGAGCGAGTACGAGGTCCTCCACTGGCCCGGTACCGGCATGGAAGTCTATCTCTACGAGGGGACCTACACCCACACCTACTATGATAGCTCAGAGGAGGTGGTCAAGCAGGCCGAGATCACCTCGGGCCAGATGCTCTCCGTCGGTCCTGACGGGGTTCCGCTATCTACTTCTGCTTTCGACCCGGAAAGCAGGGAGACCTGGTGGGTCGACCAGCCTTACTATGTCGAATGCCCGTTCGGCGCCCACCAGGACGGGCCCGATTGCTATTGCGGAGAGGGCTACGAGGTAGACGCGGTGCGCGACATCTGCATACCTGTTGTGGCTTGGTCGCGGGAAGGCCAGGCAGAAGTTTCAGCAGGCGTCTCTACCAGCCCGCCACCCCTGGTCGAGGTTACCGCGACACCAGAGAAGCCCGATTCCAGTGATGGTGAGGGCCTGGATATAGACATACTTGTCATAATCCTTGCCATCATCCTCTTTCTCATCCTGTTGGCGCTACTGGCGCTGATAGCAGCCCTCCTGATACGGCGCTAGCCATCAGTCCTATCCGGGAGCCGGGGTGAAAAGACACCAGCCTTCCCGCCGCCTTTCGTCGAATGAGTCGGCCTGCGGCCCGTCGACGAAAGGTCGGTAGGAAGGCTGTAAACAGCGCGTCTTCAGGCTTCCCTGGGCAGACAACCACAAGGCAGCGTGGCTGTCTGTGCGCAACCCGGGAAGATTGGCGATTCCTTGGCCTATGCGGCCCTCTGGCGGAATGACTGGATGATCTGGACGATGCCGCCTGCCACGGCAACGATACCAACCGCCCAGATGAAGGCTGCCACTGTGCCCACGTTGCCGAAGGCCAGGATCAGGATGATGCCAAAGATGATGCTGACGGCACCCAGGATGCCCATGCCCCAGCCGCCGCCCTTGAAGGCCATCACGATCATGATCGCGCCCGCGATCAGGCCCTGGATGCCCATCAGCAGGACGGCGATGTGCGTGATCACAAAGGCAGTCATAAAGGGTGCTTGAGAGAATGAGCGCAGCACCAGGATGCCGGCGATGATGCCTAGGATGCCGGAGAATAACTTCCAGCCCCAGGCAGAGTGGTCCAGGAACATCCCAATGATGATAAAGATGCCCTGGATGAGCCAGTAGAAGCCGAGAACCCACACCAAGACGACGGCGCTGGCCGGATTGGCGAGCAACAGGATGCCCACCATGATGTTGAGGATGCCGCCTAGGAGCAGCAACCACCACGGGTTCTGACGCGTCTCGAACTGCACAGCTTCTTCCACGATACTCCTCCTCACCGAGATGGCGTCATTATACACAAAGTTCTTTGGCTTGGCAAGTCGAGTGCGAATTGCTCGACTCAGGACAGCGTTGCCAGGAGCTGCTTTGCCCACTCCCCGGCTCGCTCCAGTTCACCGTCCAGCAGCGGGCCTTCGGTGCCGCCCACGTAGAATGGTTCCGGCGGCGCTGCCAGTTCGCCACCCTTCTTCTGGAGCCTGCCGGCGATCGGTTCGGCCGCATAGCCGAAAAGCCTGACAAAGAAAGCCAGGATCTTGACCTTCTCGATTTCGGCTGTGGTGAACCGGGTATCAAAGGCTGCCACCTTGACGCCCCGCAGGCCGTCCTTTGGAATGCCCTTCAGCAACCGTGTTGTTGCGCCGGTCGGGCTGAACTTCTGGGTCGGGCAGCCGACGACCAACAGCGACACGCCTGCCAGTCGCTCTGGCGTCACCTCCCCGACCCGGAGCATCTCGACTTTTTCCTGAGGACCCAGTGCATCGCCAATCGCGCGAGCTACCTGCTCCGTGTTGCCGTAGGTCGAATCGTAGACTACCAAGGCTTTCATTGAGGTGTCCTCCTTACATTCGCGGGTCCTACGCTGCCGAACCAGCCTTCAGTTCCTCAGCAATGGTCCTGGCCCAGGCCTCAATAGCCTCCCAGTCGCGAAAGTCGCCGACCGGTGCTTTGACCCTCTTCAGGATCCACCTGTCAAAGCGTCCCATCTTGCTCTCATCTGCGGCACCGTGAAAGATAGCCATATCTCGGGGCTGGATCCGGTCGGCTATAGGCTTCAGCCCTCCCGGGAAGCTCCATCCGCTCATCAGTTCCTCGATGTCGCCCTCACCCGTGGGCCCGCTGGAAAAGATCCATACTGGCTTCCCTGCCAGCGCAGCTTCGCTTTCCTTGAGGAACCTGGCTGCCTCCTTGCGCCACTGCCCCATATAGACCGCGCTGCCCAACACCACGGCTCCATACTGCCCCAGGCCGCCAGCGCGTTCGGCGCTTTTCACTTCGGCTTCCAGTCCTGCTTCGCGCAAGACCTGTCCTATCCTCTCGGCAATCTCTGCCGTTGCTCCGTACTTGGTGCCATAGGCTACCAGAATCTTTTTCATTTCATCCTCCTAACTGTTTGGTTTCTCTGCGCTGCGGTCAAGCAGCGTCGATTACCGCTCTATACGGAAACTGCCTCCAGGCTAGAAAGCCCGCTGCTGTCCGATCTATCCATTCCCGACCAGTGCCTTCGCCCAGGAAGATGCCCGTTCCACCTCGCCCTTCTTGAGTGGCCCCTTCTTGAGACCCCGGACGAAAAAGCCTCCCGGCTCGCCGGCGACCGTCCAGCCCTTTCCTTCTAGCGCCTCGGCCATCTTGGGCGCCGCGAAGCCGCCCCATCGTTCTAGGAATGGCCAAGTTAGGCGGGTGTCAAAGGTCGCCACCCTGGCCCCCTCGCGAGGTGGTGGCCCGATCCTGTCGACCAGGGCCTGGGCTGCCTCAGTGGGCATGGCTCCGTGTGTGGGCGAACCGATCACGAGCAGGCCCAGCGTCTCCAGGGCGCTAGTCTGCACCTGTCCCACCCGTTGCACCTCCACCTCGCCGGGGAGCGCGGCGGCGATAGCCCGGGCCACGATCTCCGTGTTCCCATAGACCGAGTCGTACGTTACCAGTGTCTTCATTTCTCACCTCCCGGGCCAGTGTATCACCTGTTCACGGCTTCTGCCTGACGTCAAACTGTCTTCTTGTGGATACCCCGTGTCAGTGCCCCCGATCTCACACCTGTTTGCTTCCCTCTGCGCTTGTGGCGAATTGTGCCATGGGAAATGGAGCGCCATGTCCCGGATACACAGTTCCTATGGACAGGGCCGCCAGTTTCTTGATGCTGTCCTCGCAAGCCGCCCCGTCGTCCATAATCGAGTTTTGGGCCGGCTGTTTCGTATTCTCCAACAGGTCGCCGCAGAAAAGGTCGCCGCTGGCTGTTAGAACCCCGATCGACCCTTTCGAGTGACCCGGGATCCAGATCACATCGGCGTCAAGGCCGTACTTGCTAAGATCGTTGCCTTCGTCGATCGTAAGATCGGGGGTGAAGCGGCTAGCCTTGCGAAACCCAAAGAGGGTGGGGGCGAGGATCCGGATGATGGGGTTGCCCGACTGCCTGTTCCAGAACATGTCTGCCTGCTCGGCCATGCCAATATCGTCCCGGTGCATGGCGATCTTGGCGCCGAACCGTTCCCGGAGATATGCGGCGTTGCCCGTGTGGTCGAAATCTCCGTGGGTAAGGACGATCAGAGCCAGGTTGCCGGGCCTGCAGCCCGCGCTTGCGAGCTCCTGTTCCAGCTTGCTGCGTGCGTTTGCTGTCCCAGTGTCGATCAGGACAAATCCGTGGCTGGTTTCTACGAGGTAAGCGTTGACCGTGCCTGTCCTCAGAGGCATGGGCAACGTCACAACCCTGACTTTCTCCATTCTCCTCTCCTTGCAGGCGCCTTCGCTTCCACCGGAGCGCGTCGAGCCCATTCACTCGCACCTGGGAGCTCTGCCTGCATTGGATCGCCTGATCCAATGTACTGGTACTCTATCACGATTCTGCTCCAGGGGCAAGTCCAGAGGGGTGGTGTCATGCCTGGAGAATCCCCCATTCGGCCAATAGTGGATCATCCACTTGGCCAATGCCTGGGAGGCGGTAGTGTGGTATACTGGGGGAGTTGGACATGGTGATTTCCCTCTGTGGGGACAGGCGGGAATCCAGGAGAAGGGAGGCTCCCATGTGTTTTTCAGCCGAAGCCAGTTTCGCGGCGAGTGGCGCGCTTGCTGCCAGCAGCGTGGCCATTGCGCGGGTCCCGAAGGAGAGGAGCAGCATTCCCCTCTCCCTATTCCCCGCGATCTTTGCCGCCCACCAGTTCGTCGAGGGGATCCTCTGGCTGGAACATGACGGCATCCTACCTGGCACTTGCAAGACAGCGGCCGTCTATGCCTACGTTCTGATCGCCTACGTGCTCTGGCCCATCTTTGTGCCCTTTGCCGCTTATCTTAGCGAGACGGGGCGCAGGCGCCGGGTTGTCATCCTGTTCTGTCAGGCCGTCGGCCTGGGGGTTGGCCTCATGCTCCTGATCACCAACGTTGGAGCCCCCATCGACGTGTCGGCCGACTGCTGCAGCCTGTCATATCAGGTCAGCGCGCCGCCCTGGCTCATCGCGCCCTACCTGATCGCCGTATCGATCCCCTTCCTGGTCTCCAGCCAGAGAACCCTGGCGCTCTTTGGTGTGGCACTCACCAGTTCGTGTGCCGCAGCGGCAGTCCTGGCCTCCGCCGAGACGTTTCCTTCGGTATGGTGCTTCTTTGCTGCCGTACTCAGCGCCGGTCTCTATCTGCACTTCTGGCTGGCGGCCCGCAGCACTACCCACCAGCCGCACAAGAGTGCCAGTTCAGGTGCGCTCGCGGCCTAGACGTAGCGCGTTCTCGTGGAGGCGCGCCCTGGTCCGC
>JABAHP010010363.1_pt1 | contig 11586 bp, 9 predicted proteins | sample 7062081 | NCBI WGS metagenome assembly JABAHP01 (sample SAMN14534357, study PRJNA622989) | marine sediment metagenome | biome: marine biome [ENVO:00000428]; feature: marine pelagic biome [ENVO:01000023]; material: deep marine sediment [ENVO:00002113] | place: India: Gulf of Kutch | collected... | reverse complement strand
TTGGGGATGATTACCTGCATTACATGCAGCAGAAGTTCAGAATGAGTTATGAGCAGGGCTCCGCCCGCCTCCCCAGCTAACCTGTATAAAGCGCTTGCCTTGTGAAGAAACACCTCAGCATGTGCCTCCTTGCGTCTGACGCGATGGCATTAGAGGTCTTAATGATGGAACGTTTAATCAACCCACTAGAGTTGTTCAGCTGTTGGAAGATTTTGTCAAGACGAGGCCCTGGGTGACCAGAGGGCGTTACAACTCTCTTTTACATTCCACAAAGACGCCGCCGCGTTGCTCACTTCAGGTCTTCGATGCCGCAGAGCTGGTAGGCATAGGATTTGGCCGCTTCAATGTCACAGAAGCGAGGGATCATGATTTTTTGGGCCTGCGGGGATCCTGCCCCGTGGATAGATTCTGTCAGGTAGGAGACCGCGCCCGTACCCAACGTGATGTTCTCCACGAGTCGCAACAGGCGCATACGGTTTTCTCCGCTCACCCCTGATTTCCCCACCAGATACTTCTTCACATAGGGCCCCACGTCCGGGTTTTCCTGGTCCTCCAGGGAAGGCATGGTCACCAGAATGCCCCCGGCAATGTCCTGGGCCAATCGGGATATTTCAAAGGGAAAGCGGGTCACGTTCAATTTGCAGACATTGGCCAGAAGGGGATCCACCGCATAGGCACCGCTGGGTGTCTGAACGCCTTTGACAGCGCTGGCCAATGCCGCCGCATGGAGGGTCTCGTTCAGATGGATCATCTCTGCCAGTTTGTCTTTGCAATGGGAGGCCTTTTCAGTGCCCTGGACTTCAGCGATGGCCGCGGTGGCGCCGATCAGCACATCCCCAACACCCACTTTGCACCCCCCGTAGCTGGCCCGATGGTGGGCGGCAAAAAGCTCCACGAGTCGACCTGTCACAGGGTATTCTCCTTTCATGAATATCCGCTCCTCTGGCACAAAGACGTCATCAAAGACCACCATGGACTCGCAACCCCCATAATACAGATTCCCCACATCCGGCCGACGCTCTTCGAGCCTCCTGGTATCAGAGGGCTGACGCCCGTAGACAAAAGTGACACCCTCCGTCTCTGCTGGCACGGCAAAGGAAACCGCATAATCTTTATCTTCTTCTTTGAGGGCCCTTGTGGGAACGACGAGCAACTCATGGGAATTCACGGCCCCCGTTATGTGGAGTTTTGCGCCTCGGACCACGATGCCGCCCGCNNCTTGATGGGGAGAGGCTTCGGTCTCCTTTGGGGTCTGTCATGCAAGCCGCTGTCACGAGGTCATGGCTCTGAACATACTTGAGGAAATCATTAAAACGCTCCTGGTAATGTGTGCCAAACTCTTTATCCATATCATACGTGATGGCATAGACAGAATTAATGCAGTCCAAACCCGCACAACGCTGAAAACAGCTGGCCGTTCGTCTGCCCATTTCCCTGAGCATGAGGATCTTCTTGATCAGATCATCCACGCTGTGTTGTACATGGGTAAAGCGGTTTACCCTCTCCCCGGTGAGGTTGGACTCAGCCGTGAACAGCGACTGCATTTCTGACTGTTCGGCCTGGTAATAGGTCTCGGCCATGGCCATGGCTGGCGGCCTGGATATGGGATGATCCGCCACACTCGCGATCTGTTCTCCCTGAACAAAAACCCGATGATCAAGTTCACTTAGACTTGACATATATTGGTCTTTTGTCATGAGCGTCATGATTTCCTCCTCCTTTTCCAACTGCGTGCTGAAGTACGCTTGATTTGTGTATAGCAATTATACCCTCAGGTTTCAAGCTTCATACCTGTCGGTAAAACTATGTAGTCTGCCAGGTGGTGTTAAACTTAAACCCCTTATATTGCAAAAGATTTTTGTGTTGACTCCATAGATTCTTTGTCCCTATACTCCCTCTAGGTGAGATTGTGAATCAAAGACCTTTTGCGGGTGTCTGAGGATGAGACAATCTGGTGCAGTGCCTAGAGTCCTGATTTTTGTAATTTTGGCCGTGATCGTCGTCGGTGCGATAGGGCTCTATCTATTCTCAGACAGGGACAACGACAAGGCCACTTTCCGTTTAGCCCCTGTTGAACGGGGTCCCATTATCAGCACGGTCTCATCCACGGGGACCCTCAACGCAGTGATTACGGTGCAGGTGGGTTCCCAGGTATCAGGCCAGATCATGGAGCTTTTGGCGGACTTCAATTCAGAGGTTCGCGAAGACCAGGTTATCGCCCGGATTGACCCTGAGAATTTCCAGGCGCGTGTGCGGCAGGCAGAGGCCGAGCTTGCCGTGTCCAAATCCCATGTGTCTACGCAGCGTGCGGCCGTTGAACGGGCCAAGGCAGAGCTCCAAAACTCACGTGCAGCACTTGACGCGGTCAAGGCCCAAACGGAAAAGGCCCGTGTGGCCGTGGAAGATGCGAAGCGGGACCTCACCCGAAAGCAAACCCTTCATAAAAGTAAAATCATCTCAGAGAGCGATATAGACAAGGCAGTCGCCATTTATGACCAGGCAGTGGCCCAATTGAACGCGGCACACGCTGAGGTGCAGGCCCAGGAATCCGTGGTTAGATCACGGGGGGCCGCGCTCAAGATGGCCAAGGCGCAGGTGGAACATGCCCTCGCTCAAGTGAAACAACGGGAGGCGGCTCTGCATCAGAGCAAGGTGGATCTGGAACACACGGTCATCCGCTCACCGGTGGACGGTGTGGTGATCGAGCGGAGTGTGGATGTGGGTCAGACCGTAGCGGCGAGTCTTCAGGCTCCCACGCTCTTTACTATTGCGCAGGACCTGAGAAAGATGCAGGTGGACACCAATGTGGATGAGGCGGATATCGGACGCATCCGCATGGGCCAGCGGGTCACATTCACCGTGGACTCCTTCCCTGGACAGGAATTCAAAGGCTTTGTAAAGCAGATCCGAAAGGCACCGGAGACCGTGCAGAACGTGGTGACATACACGGTCGTGGTCTCTGCAGACAACCCTGATCTACGTTTGCTCCCAGGGATGACCGCCAACGTACAGATCGTGGTGAGCGAGAGACAAGCGACCCTTAAAGTGGCCAATGCGGCACTCCGCTTTAGTCCCTCTGGGGTTACAGCAGAGCAATCCAAAGGGGCGGTTGCTGCGGGCAGTACAGCGGGCAGTGGAGCGCAGCGGGCAGAGCAAAGAATCAGACAAATCACCGAGGCACTCCAACTGGATGAAGCACAGCAGGAAAAGCTCAAGGCCATGTTCGACCAGGCCCGCAAACAGATCATAGCCATGCGTCAGCAAGGCGCCACACCTGAAGAGATCCGTGCCGAAATCCAGCGGATCCGTGCGCGGAGCCGAGGCCCCCTCTTGCAAATGCTCACCCCGGAACAGCGGGTGAAGTACCGCCAATTTGTGGAGGGCAGGGCGGCCAACCAGGTGACGCGGGGACGCGTCTGGGTCATGGGCGAGAATGGGACACCCGCTCCTGTTGACATCATGATAGGCATAAGTGATGGCAACTTCACGGAGGTGGTACAGGGTGCGCTTGAGGCGGGTCAACAAGTGATCATAGGAACCGCCCGTCCCGAGAATAAGAGCAAGGGAAGGGGTCGTCGGCGCTTTGGATTCTAATGTGTCCCAGTTTCTCATCAAGACAGAAGACCTGGTCAAGGACTATATCATGGGTTCCCAGGCGGTACACGCGCTGCGCGGCGTGTCTGTGGAGGTGAAACATGGGGAATTCGTGGCTGTCATGGGACCCTCAGGATCAGGCAAGTCCACTCTGCTGCACCTTCTCGGCTGTCTGGACACACCCACGTCCGGTCGGTACTTCCTAGATGGGGAGGATGTCTCCTCCCTCACACGTGATCATCTTGCGGGCACGCGAAACCGGAAGATTGGTTTTGTCTTTCAGACCTTCAACCTGCTGGCGCGGGCCACAGCCGCTGAAAACGTTGGGCTTGCGCTTATATACGGCCATACCCCTCGCAGCAAACGCCGGAAGAGGACAGAAGGCGTGCTTTCTGCTGTGGGCCTCTCAGACCGAACACACCATCAACCCTCACAGCTTTCGGGCGGACAGCAACAGCGTGTCGCCATTGCCCGGGCCATCGTGAATAATCCAGCCCTCATTCTCGCCGACGAGCCCACAGGGGCCCTTGACACCCGCACAGGCCTGGAAATCATGGCCCTCTTCCAGAGACTCAATCGCGACGGCATGACCATCGTGCTTGTGACTCACGAACCGGAAATCATCCGGTTTGCTGACCGCATCCTCCGGTTCCGCGACGGATGCGTTATCAGTGACGAGATGGTCGAAAGCCCGAGCGATGCAGAGAAGATACTCGCCGAGATGCCTGAAGAGCAGGAGGATTCCTGTTGGACTATTTAGATTCCCTCCACTCTGCGCTCAGGGCCCTCCGCGTTAATGTGCTTCGCAGCGTGTTGACCACCCTTGGCATCATTATTGGCGTGGCTGCGGTGATTATCATGGTGTCGGTGGGGGCAGGCGCTGAAGCCCGGGTGGATCAACTCATAAGCAGCCTGGGGTCTAACCTGTTCATCATACTCCCTGGTACCGGCACAGCAGGTGGAGCCCGTCTCGGGGCAGGCACGACGCCCACCATCACATTGGATGATGCTGAGGCCATTCAGCGTGAAATAGACCACGTGGTCGTTGTGGCCCCGTCTGTTCGTGGCCCGGGACAGGTGGTCTTTGGCAATCTCAACTGGTCTACCCTTGTCTATGGGGTGACGCCGGAATACCTGAGGGCACGGGAATGGGAAATCCTCTCAGGACGGAAATTCACCGCACAAGAGGTGAAAGGCGCAGCCAAGGTGGCGCTTCTTGGCGAAACCGTGATCCAGAATCTCTTTCCGGGGCAGAATCCTGTAGGGCAGGTCATCCGCATTAACCGGGTGCTCTTTGAGGTCATTGGGGTACTCAAAGGCAAGGGGCAGACACTCATGGGCAGGGACCAGGATGACACGGTTTTCATTCCCATCTCCACAGCAAAGATGAGGGTCCTGGGAGGGCGATATCTGGGGGGTAAAACGGTGGGCGCCATCTTTGTGAAGGTTAGCGAAGCAGATCTTGTCTCTCAGGTAGAGACGGAGGTGAAAAAGCTTTTGCGTCAGCGGCACCGTTTGCGGCCTGGACAGGAAGATGACTTCTTTACCCGAAACTTGTCTGAGTTCCTGGAGGCCAGGGCAGAGTCTTCCCGCGCCTTGAAATGGCTGCTTTTCGCAGTGGCGTGCGTGTCACTTGTTGTGGGTGGGATTGGCATTATGAATATCATGCTGGTTTCAGTCACTGAGCGGACCCGGGAGATCGGACTCCGAATGGCCATTGGTGCCAAAAGCAGAGATATCCTTGTTCAATTCCTCATTGAGGCTGTGACCCTCTCGCTCATCGGCGGCGTTATTGGGATCGCTTTGGGTCTGGGAGGGGCGGTGACTTTCAGCAGATTCGGGGAATGGCCCATGATTGTGGGAATCGATTCAGTGCTCCTCGCATTCGTGTTTGCGGCGGTGGTGGGTGCCTCCTCAGGCTTTTATCCGGCTCTCAAGGCGGCACGCCTGGATCCTATCGAAGCCCTGCGCTATGAATAATCGCATGATCTGAGATGTTGTGGATAAACCAAGACCTACCAAGACCCAAATGATCTTGCTGGCCATTGCGCCCTTTCCCGCCCTGGTCTTTTTCAAGTTTTGGGCGGCCTCGGGGCGTGATCCGGGCACGCTTCTGGTGGTTGCCTGTGCCATGCTCGCCTATTGCCTGCTGGTCATTGGGCTCGCCTACCGCTGGGACAAACCCAGTTATTTCGATTGGGCTGTGGGTGTTTACTTTCTTCTCGCATCTTTGTCTCTGGCAGTCTGGCCCGAAGTCGCAGGCAGGATTTTCGCAAGATACAGTGTAACAGGGATTTTCCTGTGTCTGTTTGTAGCGGCCCTGTTTCCACCACTGGTGGGGATGGACCCTTTCACCTATCATTATGCCAAAAAGTACACCCCCAAAGAGGTTTGGGGAAACCCCATCTTCTTCACCATCAACCGGATCATGACTTATGTGTGGGCCGGGATCTTTGCCGTCTGCGTTGTGCTCAGCCTCTATCCATCTGTGTTCACCCGAGCCGTTATCCCAGTTGCTTTTATCATCGGGTTCGGACTCCCTTTCAATTTGCGCTTTCCCAATTACTATCTGAGACGGCTTGGGCTCCCCTCACTGGCAGAGCAAAGGCGCATGGCCTTGAAGAAAGAGGGTCCCGAAAAAGTGGTTCCCCCCGCTAAACTCCCTAACAGCGCGTGGGAGGCCATCTCCGCCATGCCCGGCGTTTTCAATGGGGAAGCGGCAGGGGATCTGTCGGCAGTGATCGAGTTTCAGGTGTCTGGATCTGAGGTGTTTACCGCCTACCTCCACATCGGGGAAGGGAATTGCTCTCTGGACAAAGAGCCACCGCGTATCCCTGATCTTGTTATTGAGACCCCCGCTGATGTATGGCTGTCCATTTCCCGGAGAGAGTTGGATGGGCAGCAGGCATTTGCGCAGCAGGCTTTCAAGGCCGAAGGGAATCTGGGCTTGCTCATATCCATGTCTCGCCTTTTCAGTGGAGTACCCAGCAAGAATGCAAAGCCCATCCGGTCAGGTCAGATACAATCGGCTGCCCATACTGCGGCTAAACCTCAAAGATTAGGAGGGGAGGAAGTAATGAAAGTGCTTGCCTTGAATTCAAGTCCCAGGGGCGAGGGCGAAAGCAAAACCGAGCTGATGCTCGAACACCTTGTAAACGGCATGCAGGAGGCTGGTGCCCAGGTAGAGGTTGTTCATCTACGCAAGAAAACGGTCAAGAACTGTATTGGCTGTTATACCTGTTGGACAAAGACCCCGGGCGTATGCATCCACAACGACGATATGAGCAAGGAATTGTACCCCAGGTGGCTGGAGTCGGATCTCGTCATCTATGCCACACCCCTATACAACTATACCGTAAATGCCACGATGAAGGCTTTTATGGAGCGGACCCTTCCGTTCCTGCAGCCGTTTATCGCGCAGAAAGAGGGCAGGGCGACTCATCCCCTGCGGCACCAACCTCCTAAGGCGGTTCTTCTTTCCGTTGCTGGCTTCCCAGAAGACAACATCTTCGACCTGCTTTCCTCTTGGGTAAATTTTGTATATGGACGCCATGGCTTACTTGTGGCCGAGATCTATCGACCCGCTGCTGAAATGTTGGCTGCGATTGGGTTTGAAGAGAAGCGGGATGATATACTTGAAGCAACCGCGCATGCTGGACGTGAGCTGGTAGAATCCATGAAAATTTCTCCGGAGACCTTGGCCCGGATTAAGCAACCGGTCACTGATTTTCATGCCTTTGCCCAGATTGCCAACTTGATGTGGAAGACCTGCATCGAAAAAGGGATAACACCCAAAGAGATGAGGAAAAGGGGCATGATACCGCGCCCTGACTCCATGGAAGCCTTCATGCAAATTCTAGAGCTGGGATTTAACCCGGAGGGGGCAGGGGACACAAAGGCGGTCATTTGTTTTAAGTTTTCGGGTGAGGTGGAAGGTGCTTGCCATTTCAGGATCGAGGACGGGACCATAGCGTCCAAAAGCGGAAGAGCGGAGAAACCCGATTTGACAATAGATGCGCCATTCCAGGTCTGGATGGACATCATGACGGGCGAAGCGGACGGCCAACAAATGTTTATGGAGCAGAAGTACCGGGCCGAAGGTGACCTATCTTTGCTGATGAGAATGAAGGAACTCTTCGGAAAAGAGGGCTAAACGGGCTCAACCAGTGCCATGGAGTTCTTCTTCCAGCCAGGCTTTCACTTCTTCATTGATGGCGTAAACACCCTTATTGTGCGCTACTGATTCCAGAAAGTGCTTTCTCAGTTTTTCCGGCATATCAATGATTGCCAGTTCAACCGCCTCTTCTGAGTTACGCCGTATAAGATAGATCTTGGCAGGTTCATCCCAAGTGTTCACCACAAAATAGTGGGACACGTCATTCTTTGATTTCACCATCTTTCCGTGGGTCCAGTTGTTTCCCCACTCCAGATAGAGAGTAACGGCCTCCTCAGGCGTCATGTCCCAGTCAATCTCATTGATGAGTTCGTGATCCTTTCGTATCCCTTCAAGTCCCATCATCTCCACCTTTCCCTCCTTTCAGCGGACACTGGAAACAGAATTCTTTTTCAAGCCCTACCTAAAGTTTCTCAGAATAAGCGTCGAGGGGTGTTTTGACTAAAAAAATAAGCATAAATGAGGTCAGGTCAAGGAAAGAGAAGCTTGCCGAGATTGCTTCGGTCCTCCCTCTCCCGCGGGAGTCCCTCGCAATGACGTTACGACACTGCCTCGGGGGATACAGGGGCGTGGGGCAAAAACGGTATGGAAGCACAGATCAGGATTGAATCTGGAATTCATATTCCACGGAAGTGGGGTGTTTCGGGTCAGAATTGAAGGTCTTTTCAGTGAAGGTAACGCGGTCTTGCCGGTCAATAAGTATTATGGTTGAAGAACGGGTCCCATAGGTTGGGCTTGTAATGAAGATGGGGGAGAGGATTCGTTCCCAATCAATGCCCACCCCGGTATCCGGAAGTTGTTCGTCACCCGCTACGGTGCGATCCAGGAGCATCTGAAATAAGGCATCTGCCGAGGGGTTTTTCTCGTTTGAAATAAGATGGTCCATGGCCTCCTTGCTCCGGGTGAGCTTTGGCCAGGGGGTATCCAGCAGACGGTTGCTCAGGCCGTAGATGCCGGGCGAGAGTTTGTGGACTCCCTCACCCCGGTTTGAAAACCAGTAAAGCTGATCCCCCTCTCCAATGATGAGATTGAATCCGTTATAGCGTTCTTTTTCTGGGGCCAGCCCTTCAAGAAAATGCTCTGGACTTTGTTGCCCCAGTAAAAAGCCGCTCACCAGCTTTCCCCGGGAAGGGGCCTTGGTCTTGATTGAAGCTGGATCCCTATAGTTGGTGATGGCGGCAATTCTCCCGTTCTTAGTAATCCCGAGCCACGTTCCCCCTGCACGTAAATCCTTACCAGCAAGCAGATGCGGCGCCTCCTCCCAGAATGTAGCTGGCGCTGTAGGCCGATCGTAGTATTCATCCCGGTTGGCCGCCAGGACAAGTTTGTAATCAGGGTGTTTTTGAACCGCTAAAAGGAGTAGGCACATGATAAATCTCGACTGAGTTGGCTTGTTAGTAATAAATTGAGGGAGTAAGAAGGATTTGTCAATGTTTAATGGCGAGGCTGTCGGAAAACGCCCACCTGCCATTCGACAAGCCGTTCGACAAGCTCACGGTCTAATCATGCCTCTCCTTGAAGAAACCAGGACTTCAGTCGAACGGGCCAATATCTGGGACTGCGCAGTCTTCTCCAGGAAAGCTTGGCCACGCTCATTTGCTCATCATCGAGTGCCACCTCGCCGTAAACCTGCAGGTTGAAGGCCTGGACGATCTTCCCTATCTCCCCGGTGAGAGACGGGAACTGCATTTTGAGGCGCGAACCATATTCCACAGGGGTCTCGCTCAAGAGATGAGGCAGGCCGCTGCGTCGCCCCCATTTCAGAAGGGCACCGTAAAATTGAGCTGCATTTTGGTTGCCCTTCAACTTTTGCACCGCCCTTTGCAAGCCCATGCAAAGGACTGCCCATAGCCTTTGAGCCCACAATAACACCAGTGGCCATTGAAAGGGTTTTCTCTCTTGCTTGGGTGTGCTCGAGAACAGCCACCGCAGGAGGTACCATATACCCAGGGCACAGAGAATAAGTCCTATCATCAGGCCCAGTCCCAAAAGTCCCCACCCCAAGACCCTCAGAACCAGATCACTCCACCAGCCGCTTTCACCGGAAGGGGTGAACTCCGCCTCACCCCCGCCACTCGAGTGAGATGGGGTTATTTCCTCCTGTCGAGAGCCAAGGAAAAGACGCAGCAGCACTCGCGCCAGGATAGGGCCCAACGGCCCGGCTGCGGACTTCAAAACCCCATAACCCACCTGGGCAGCAGCACTCAGGTAAGGCATGAAAAGCAACACCAGACCTGCCCCAAAGGCCAGGACCAGCACAGTGAAACTCACCAGCACCCCAATTCCCCTATAGCCCGCAAGGAAATCCCTCCGCACACTGCTGCTGTTTCTGGCCAGACCGATGGCCAAAAGGCCGAAGATGAAGAAAGGAAACAGCAGGAGCTCCGGTGCAGGATCCTTCACCTCGATCCCTCCTTTTACCAGCAACAGTAATTTTACGAGTAAAAGACAAAAGAAGGCTGCCACACCGAGATCGAAACGGCCACATATGGTGAAGTAGGCATTCGACCTTCTGGCCAAGGTCACTCCTCCCAGCCAAAAAAGTATCGCAAAGATCAGGATAATCAGGAGTATCAACCATTCCATTGGATCTCTGCTTCTTCCTAAGAACTCCGCGAGCCACCCTTTGCCAAAATAGGGATATTCCCGGTAATTAAAAATATATACTACCCTCGAGGCAGCGAGTAAAAACCCCAGCATCTGCAGCGTCAATATCCAGATCACCCGCAAACCCATTCCCCGGACGACCAGGCTAAGCGCTGCAGCCAAAAGAAATGTGCCGATTGCTTCGGGCAAGGGGAAAGGTCGATGCAGGATGGAGGTCATTACAAAGGTGGCCCACCCATAGAGCCAGCTCAGCTCCATCCCGCCGTGTGCCAAAAACAAGAGAGCGCCTCGATCCTTACTCATGGTTGATGAGCCCCTTCCGTGTAAACCTCATCCAGGTGATACACTCTACCCCCATGCCTATGCCCATCTCCCTTCCATGAGGCACTTGATGAGCACACCACGAATATCATGGGTATCCTTCTGTGGGAAAAGTATTGCGCAGTGGCCCGTGTTCCTTCGTCCTTAGCGTACGAGAAGTGAACACAGCTTGCGCCCCAGGGTAATTCAAAGGTCCGGTAAAGCGTATCCGAAAGGCTACCAATAGCCCTCATCTTGAGCCTGGCGAGTATTTCCAGGATAGAGGGAAGCTGCTGAGGGCTTCTCCCCATAGGCAGGATGGGCGCGCCTCCCTCCACCACGCCGTTGGTCACGAGCCCCAATGCATAGCCCCTCTGATGGGATTGAACGGCCAGGGATCCCACCACCTCAAGGGTGCGCTCAAAGTTCTCTGATGCGTTGTCTCTCTCGAATTGGCTCACCTCAACGGCCAGTAATACCTTTTCCTGTTCCGAGGGCTCAAAGATCTTTTCCTGGAGCCGGTTGTGGCGCGCGCTCGCCTTCCAGTGAATGTGTCGGGCAGGCCGCCACTGCTGGTAATCCCTGGTGCCGAGTATGTAGATGGGATCCTGTACCGGGCTCTTGGCCCCCGGTACACCAAAAAAATCTCGCCTTGGCAGCAAAAAGGGCTTCAACGGCACAAGCCTGGGGTACACGATGACGTGGATATCACCCTCTGTCCTTTTCTCCCTGGGGAAGAAACCGAGAAGATCACCCACCTTCATATGGGGTGGGCCCACACGATAAACCCCTCTGCGCTGGGCAACAAGCCCCCAGTTGAAGCGCGCCCGCTGATACCAGAGTAGGCCACACGCGCTGGTCAAGCTCTCCTCCCCACAGGAGGAGGCAAGGGCGCCCTCTACGGGCACGCT
>JABAHP010008331.1_pt1 | contig 11594 bp, 17 predicted proteins | sample 7062081 | NCBI WGS metagenome assembly JABAHP01 (sample SAMN14534357, study PRJNA622989) | marine sediment metagenome | biome: marine biome [ENVO:00000428]; feature: marine pelagic biome [ENVO:01000023]; material: deep marine sediment [ENVO:00002113] | place: India: Gulf of Kutch | collected... | reverse complement strand
TCGCCGCGGTTCGTTTGCGCGTCGGTATACTCTCTCTCAAGACACAGAGCTTGCTCTGTGCCCCAAGAGGAAAAACGATCTCCTCAGTCTCTCCTCTTGGGCTGTTTTTCGTTTTTCCGTTTCCCCCCTATAAAGGGGGGGAAAACGAAAAACGAAACACAACACTGCCTTTTCAGTTTTTCACCCCCCTTGGAAAAACGGGAAAAACTGAAAAGCTAGTCAAGGGTCAGGCTCTCCCATGCATCGGTCGGGATGCTATACAGCTTTGCGTTATAGTCCCCTATCTTCACTTTGAGGCTTCCCTTTTCCTCTAGTGCCAGGATTTGAGCGCGCACACGTTTCTTGCTAACCTTGCTCAAGTTGGCATGTGCCGCATCAACTAGATCGCCCTGGTTGACCTCGGGTTGCTCCTTGACGGCCTCAAGGATAGCGCGCCGGATCGCCTTGTCGCTGCTCAAGTCCTCGACCTCAAAGCCGAAAAAGCGCATGGTCTTAAGCTCTGTGGTGGGCAGCTTGTGTGTAAAGGTGAACATAGCCCCGAATGGCGAGACGTCCACGCCGCGTGTTTTGGTCGACTTGATCTTGAGCTGGTCGGCCTGGTTCTCACGTTCGATCAAGAGGGCCAGGTCTATAGCTGCCTCTATGCTGCTGTGCCCGCGCAGGGTCTCACCCGCTCGCCCGCTTGTGCCGTTCGACTTACGCTGGTGGTGGACCACGATCACCGCGGCCCCGGTCTCCTCGGCCAGGCGTCGAAAGTGAGACATGACCTTGCCCATGTCTGCACTGTTTTCGTCGGCCTTGCCGCTTACATTGCCCAAGTTGTCGACAATGATCGCCTTGGCCCCAAGGGAGCGCGCATGATGCTCTAGAATCTTGGCCGAAACCGGGTTGCCCATGTCCAGCCACGGATCGGGCATACTGGCATAGTACAATGGCGCATCCTCGGGCATGTTCCGCACCCGGCCCGCTGCCTCTAAGCGTTCGTGCATCACTCGGGAGCCGTTGTCAAAGTCCATCCACAAGACGGGGCATTTTAGCGTTTTCTTGGCCGTCCGCTTGGCCAGGTTGGGCAAAGGTTCAAGCCAAGGGCTGCCCGATGCAATGCACGCGGCCATGTCTGTGAGTAACATCGTTTTCATACAGCCGGGCGGCCCGTAGACAATAGACAGGCTCGGGAGCGCAAAGAGCCCGCTTACCACGTATTGAATCGGATCACGCGGTTTGTACGCATCGGCCAGGGTGTAGATCGTCCAGATCGGATCAATGGCCTTGTGTGTTGCCTTGGTTGCCGTCCCGTTGGCCTTGTGCCCATTGCCGGCCGCGTTGGGCTCTGTCTGCTTGTCCATCGCTTGCACCCATGCTTCTGTTTCAGGGTCTACGGTGTTTTTCTGTGAGGGCGTCCAGAACTCGCCTTTACACTTGTCTATGCCCTTTTGGATCGTTGGCCCGCTGTAATCGTCTCGCTCCCATTTCTTGTCAAAGAGCGCAGATCGCCGAAAGAGCTGGTCAATACGTGCCGGATCTGGCCCGGCCCAAAAGGCCAGGATCTGACACAAGGCTTGATCCGCTTCACTCTCTGAGGGGTAGCCGTCGATCTTGCCGCCATAGAATAGCTGTGCGAACTTTGGCCCATTCCCGGCCCTGGTCGCCCGTTCGATCAAGTCCTGGTCGTCAACGTCGAGTGCTGGGGGTCTCTGTGTGCTGGGTGAGGTGGTCGCCTGCTCTTTGGGAGCGCCAAACACGCGCTGGTGCAGTGCCTCAAGCTCTGGCTGCCGATCGCCGATCGCGGCATAGCCGTTTAGGGTGTTGCCTGTGAAGGTGAAATAGCGCCCGCTGTCGTACATCTCATAGGGGTCTTTGCGCCGGCGTCCCTCGGGCAGCTTGCCGCGCACAATGACATGCAGGCCTTGACCGCTGACAGAGTACTCGGTATAGGAGTCCAGTGTCTCGACCTCGGCCAGTGCCCAGGGCTCGATCTGACTGCCAGGCGCGCAATGGTCCAGGTCCACGCCGGCATAGGGATCATTCTCCGAGAACACAAAGCCGATGCCCGCACAGCCGCCATGCTGCTGGTGCTGCCAGTGCAAGAGCGCATCCTTGAACGGGCGCCAGGTCGCCGGATCGTTTGACTTTGCCAGGCGATTTCTGACCCCTGCTATGTAGGGCTCTTTGGTCTCCTTGCCGTTGCGGGTTTCATACTTCCAGATCACCCACTGGTCAAGCTCGCGCAGCTCTTGAGGGATCGCGTCCACACTCTTGACCGTTAGATGCTTTGCGGGGATCTCCACGCCAGACGCGGCGAGGGCTTGAGCGTCGGTCATATCGCCGATCTGTGCATCGCTATAGCCTTTGGCCTGCAGGGCGTCCCTGACTTTTGCGCTGTGTGTTGTCATCGCCCCGCCCTTTCTCTCTCTGCCTCAAGCCAGCGTTGGACCTCCCATCGCGAAGCTTCCCGGAGGAAACAGAGACAGTGATCGCGCCAGGTTGCCACATCGCCCAGGAGCATAGCGGCTTCGGCAAGGGCCTGGTGTTCGTGCATCCCAGCGAGGTGCCTTTCCTGGAGCGCCGTCAAGTCGTCTCTTGGCGTATAGAAACTGGCAGGCAAGGGCAAGATGGGGACCTGCCCAAATTCCCGCGCCACCGCAAAGCCCAGGCCGTCGAGGTCTGGACGCGCGCTTGTCGGCGGGTCGAGGGAGTTGACAAACTCAGCCATCTGGTGTAAAATGGGAGTGTCGTATAATCCAGTCCCGCTCTCGTGTTGCCCTCGGTCCCCGCCGGGGGCTTCGCTTTTCTCTTTCACTTCTCGCTCCCGAATAGTGCATGCTTGCGCGTGACCTCCTTACGTTCCCCGCTCGCTTGTCCAATGTGAGCGGTTCCCCAAACCGCTACAGCCTGTAGGCCAGGCTGCCCACCACCAAACCGATCGCGCAGCTCTAGGCCGCCGGCCGCGTCGCTCGCTGTGCGTCCACCTGGGGCGGCCATAGGCCCCGAGACTTGGCCTCTTTGCGGATCAATTCCCTCAGAAGCTCTGACAGCTTGATCCCCTCAGTTTCCGCGATCGCTTCAGCTGCTCGCCTTTCCAGTGGCGTGCATGCGGCTCTCACCCGTTCGGTCTTGTTCATTTTGCTACCCTCCTGAAAAAGCCGAGACACAAAAAAGCGCGACAGGTTCAAAAGAGTGTAACCCAAGGGTTACAAACCTCCTTTGATCCCATCGCGCTTGGTGCCCCACGTTAGCGGATGTTCGTCCGAACTTGGCTATAGCTCCGGCATCGGGTTCACCTTGAACCGCGTTCAAAGCCCGACCCGTATCCCCATAAACAATACCACAGACAAGATCACTATTCAACTGTAAGGCCATTTTACCACTTTTTGGCCCAAAGTGCAAGCCAAAACTACTAGATAGCCGGATTTTTAAGGTTATAAACACTACATCTGGTAGTATCTGGTAGATATAGAGACGAAAGGCCATAGCCCCGACTTGATAGATGTCATGACAAACGGTAGACAAATGTCGAGTTTCAGTTAGTTTGGCCTGTTTTCCGCTCTCCAGGAAGCGCGCAGAGTTTTTAGCCGTCCTCAGGGTCACTATACTGGCCACTATTCGCCCCCGTTGCCCCACTTGATCACCTGGACCGCTTCCCGCTGTTTCTTGGCGTCGAGCTCGAGATAGCGGCGCGTGGTTTCGATGCTCGAATGTCCCAGGAGCGCACTGGTCAAGAGCAGATCACCGCTTGCCTCCCAAACGGCTTGGGCAAAAGAGCGCCGCAGGTCGTGAGGCGCAAGGCTTGGAACATTGGCCAGCGCGCCGCGTTTCTTGACAAGGTTGTGAACAGCGGCCAAGCTCATTGCCTTGTCATAGCGCCCGGCCCGGATGTCACGCACAGCGCGCACGATATAGCCGCGCCGCCCGCTGCGCTCTGCCCAGGTGTCAAGTAGGGCTTCCATCTGTGTGGTAAGGGGGATCGCGCGATCGCGGCCGCCTTTGCCCTGGACCACAGAGAGGACCGCGCACAGCTCGCCCTCATAGGGCTGCTTGACGATGTGTGACCACTGCAGCGCGCACAACTCCGCACGTCGAATGCCGGTGCTGACCATCAAGCCAACAGCCACAGAATCACGCATGCCCTGCAGGCCGTCGTGCTGGCATGCCTGGTAAAGAGCGTCTATCTGTGTCTGAGAGAGCCAAGTGTGCGCCTTTTGACCTCGAGGCGTGGACGTCTTGATCGCGTCGGCAAGGCGCTTTAGGCGCATGACAGTCGCCTGTGTGATAGCCAAGGTTGCTGGCGTGACGTTGCTCTCCAGCTCGCGTGTGCATTCACGCGCCCACAAGCTGACCGCACTTTTGAGTGTGCGCCGCCTGCTCTCGCTCAGGGTCGCAGCATAGCCAGAGAGCGCCGCTGTGTCTGTGATCTTGTCGGCCACAGGGGCCAAGACGCCACAGTACAGCCGGATCGTACTTTCTGCCCGGCCACTCTTGGCGATCAGCTCAAGGGGATCGGGCAATAGGTCGCGCCCGGTGTAGGTGGTCAGTTGTGTGTCATCGGTGGTCATAATAGCCGCTCCTGAAAGATGCCCCCCTTGGCTGTCTCAAGTGCTGTGTCTAGGATGTGCCAAGCATCAAGGTATGCTGCCCACTGGCCAGCATAGTCCCGCGCATCATAGCTCCAGATAGCCAGGTTGCGCCGGTTGCCCAGCTCGGATGCTGGGATTACAAGCCACTGTCCCACGTTGGCCAAGAGCCACAAGAGCATGTCTGCTCGGTTGTGCCAGTGGGCCTGGTAGCGCCCGCGCCGGCCGCGCGCAGCTCTCCAAGTGGACGCTTTGACCTCGATCCTCAAGCGCCCGTTGACAAGTAGATCAAAGCGCGCGCCGTGCCTGTGTGTTGGCTCGACCTCCAGCCCGGCCAAGGTCAGCACACAGAGTGCCTCACGCTCTGCGCTGTTGGCCAGCAGTCGCCTAGGATCATACACGTGTGCTGGTTCTTTGGGCTCTGGTTCGTTGGCCGATGGTCGCGACCCGTATCGGTAGGCCATAGCCGCGGCCCGTTGGCTTTGGTGCAGATGAAACAGGTCTAACTCTGTTGTCATAGCGTGCGCCTTGTGGTATACTTGAGGATGTGCCCGCCTGGTCAGGTTTGGCACATCTTTAGACGCTCTCGGGTTGCCGCCCTTGGGCGTCTACTTTGTTGCCCCCGGCCCAGCCCTAATTTTCAGCGCCGCGTCAAGTAGACCTTGCTGGTCAGCTCCCAGCATCACGCGCGCCTGGTCAAGTAGGCCCTGCCAGTCACCCTTGGCCGCAATGCACGTATGCTCCGCTTGTGACAGCGCGCCCGCTATGAATTGCGGATCGTAGCCTTGATGCTGAGCACCCCGCACAGCCAGGACCACGCCGGCCAGGATCATGGCCTCAACATCTCTGATAAAAAGGACGTCCAAGCCCATCTAACAGGCTCCTATCCGCACGTACACCCGCCCAGGACGATAGGCCCTAGCGAACGCGCGCACGTGCCCAAGCTCAAAGAAAGTACAGATCGCCAGTATCCCCGGCACTTTGATTGTCCCTTCCCAAGATGCGCCCAACCAGAGAGCGCCCAAGAGTGCAAAAAGCAAAGTCAACATATCAGCCCCCCTCTTGGCAATCCGGGCAAAGCCCGCCGGTCGCGCACTCTGAACACACAGCCACGCCACAGCGCATGCATGCCGCGAACGTGCGCCCGTCGTCGATGTCGCCGGCAACTTTGCCGGAGAAGTCGCAAAAGTCGACCACAGCGCCGGCGTGCTGGTCGTCGACGTGTGCGCTTTCGTCGTCCTGGTCGCCGTCCTGGTTGTGTTCTGCGACAATCGCCCGCACCCGCTCTATGTAGTACGTGGTAGGATGCCACAGCGAGCCCGCGATCGCCGTCACACTCTCGCCGGCCGCGTGCCGCTGGAGGACCTCGGCCGCTTGCTCTGCTGTCCAGGGGTGCCCTTGTCCGCTGCTCTTGCTGGCCTCTGGCTGTGTAATCTCTTGCAGCTCGAGGACGTCCCCGCGCCGGCGTGCAAGCCGTCTATAGCTGGCCTGTGTGACCTCGGGAGTGTGGCCCCGGATCGTGCCCGCTGTGCCCGGGCGCTTGGCTACAATGTCGCCCACGCTCAAGGTGTCATCACTGGCCGCCGTGCTGTTAAGCAGAGAGCGCGACAAGCCAGGCTCCAACCAGAACGCAAGCCGGGCGAGACAGTTTGACCGCGCCTCACTCGGTAGCGTGGTCGCCTTAAAGTCGGTGCCCCCGAGAATGAGCCCAAGCCCATACTTGCGCCCCACGCGCGCCAGCTCGATCAATGGTGCCTTGGTGCCGTCGTGCTCGAGTAGTGCGCTCGTTTCGTCCACAAAGCAGGCCACAAATGGCAAGCTGGCGCCGGTTGCTGCGTTGTACTGGTCCAGGGAGCGCACGCGGCCCGCCCCTTTGTATAGCTCGCGGCGCTCCTGGTAGAGCTTGATCAGCTCTTGGAAGAGGGCAATGGCCAGGCCCGGCGAGTCTGCAAGCTGCCAGTGTAGCGCGCTCTCCAGGCCGTCAAAGGTGCCCGACCCATAGTCGACCGCCGCAAGTTGGACACCTTCCAGCCCGGCCAATTGGAGCGCCATAGCCTCAAGCAAGGTACTCTTGCCCAGGCCGCTGCCCCCGGTCGCCAGCACGTGTACGCTCTTGGGGATGTCGAGAGTGAGGGCGTGCGCTTGCCCGTCGTCGTCTATGTACTCGCCGATCAAGACCCGGTGCAAGCGTGGGGTAAAGTGGTACTTGTCGAGCAGCCCGGCCAGTGTGGACGGTCCCAACGTTACAGCAGGCACAGCCTGTGCCTCTAGGAGCTGGGCTTGTGCCGGTGCTGCTGGCCAACCGCCCCCGGCCAGGACCACGCGCGCGATCGCGTCCAGGCGCTCGATTGCTGGCCACGTCTCGCGCACAGCGTCAAGGGTGAAAGCGCGCAGGCTGTTGGGATCGCGGATCAAGCCGTTGACCCCGTACAAGAGAGGATACCGGCCTTTTGCGTCGGCCTGGATCGTCCGCACGTTGGCAAGCTGCCGCTGCTGCTCCAGATCGTCGAGCGTGATCTGGTCCTGTCGCCACTTGACGCGCCGCTCGTGTACGTCATCGTAGATATTCTTGCCCAGATTATAGGCCAGGACAAGCCCGCCCCCGGTGCCCGCGAGGATCGCGCCTGTCTTAACCGCGTCCCAAAAAGTGCCGCTCATAATGCCCGCTCCTTGCTGATCAGTCGCATTTCGTAACAGTGCCGTCTTGATGGACCGTATACCGCGCCATTTTGATAGGACAGCCAAAGTCAGCTTTGGGCTCAGGCTGCCCGGCGAGGACTGCCGTTATGCTGGCCCGCGCCCAGCGTTGGCTTGCCCGTCGCCAGTACACCCGGCATTTTGCCGAACAAAAGCGCTTGTCGCGCCCGTGCGCTTTGTGCTCAAGCTCGGCCCCGCACCATCTGCAGATTGTTTGACGGTAGATCGTGGTCATCGTCCCAACTCCGCTTGTTATGTCACATCCTACATTTCACGTTATAGAACATAGACAAAACGGCTTATACGCTCCAGGCGTCGAGGTTGGCCGCTGCCTGCTCTGTGCCTGGTGCATCGCCGCTCTTGCGCTCTTGCTGCTCTCCCTGGTCAGCCGGTCCAGAAACGACAATACCAGTATCAAGCCGCTCCTCGATCCTGACAATAGCCTCGTAGACGTGCCGCAGTGTGACTACACCGCTTGAGCCTGCCAGATGAGCGCGCAAAGCAGCCCGGATCGCCGCCGATGCGCCCCCACGCGGCAAGCTGTCTAGGTAGTCGATCAGATCGCGATCACGATCAGGATCAAAGGACACAGAGCGCACAACTTTAGCCACGGGCCAGCCTTGCAGCAAACCTATAGTAACCTTCAGCATTGGCGTAGACCGGATCGTTGCCAATGACTTGGGCGTGTCGGAAGTGTCGCTGGACTGCAGGCCCCACAAGATGGGCGCCCCCACCGGCCACGAGGATCACGTCTAGCCCTGCAGCGCCGTTCCAAAGCTGCGTAGCCTCGGCGATCACCTGGTCAGCAAGGGGAGCAACCGCGGCCGCGATTACGGCGGACAGGTCGACCGGCTTGCCAAAGTATTTGACGCGCCGTGCCTGGATCGCTTGGATCAACTCATGGTCTCTGACCTCAAGATCGGGGCATTCGTCGGCTAGGTAGCGCCGCACAGCTCGCGCTACGTCCCAGGCCCCCACGTTGACGCTTGCCGTCTCGCGCCCGACCTCGGCCAGGCGATTGACGCTCAAAAGGTTTGTGGTTTTGCCGCCCACGTCGATCAGGCCCACGCGCCCATTGGCCAGGTCCGCCCGGACAAGCGCGCCCTTTTCGTCAAGACACAGGGAGCAAAGCGCACCAAAGCCTTGAGGAATCACCACTGCCTTTGAGACTGTGAACAACTGTGCGCGCCGGCCTGCTCTGCTTACCTTGTGCTCTCCCAAGAGCCGGTCTTTCAGCTTGGCCTTGTCACGCTCAAAGAACTGTATAGGCAAGCCCGAGACGATCGCCAGCTCGACCCGCGTCCCCTTGGTGAGCTCGGTCATAGCTGCCAGTACCAGAGCGTGATAAATCTCGCTCTCGATCCAGTCTCGATCTTCCCTTCTGACCAAATGCCGGCTTTGGACGGTGGCCACGTCACCCACGAGGACGGTATAAGGAGCCTCCAAGATCAAGCCTTCGCTCGCGCCATTCAAGGAGAAACGCGCCCGGTCAGGCGTGCCCACGATGGATGCAAAGTCAGCGCGCCTATTATCTCCAACAACTTTGGTTCTACTGTACCCAACATCAAGACCCACATTCATTGTAAAGACCTCCATTCTGTGTGTTTCGTGCTCCGGTTTGTTGTTGTTGTTGTGCAGCATCTAACCTTGCACGGTGTTAGGTGCTGCCCGCTGCCCATCTATTAGGCCCCCGCGTATGTGGGGTTAACCCTAACAAAGCTCTGATAGATGGACAACAGGAAGCATCTAACTGTATACCAAGTTTCTGAGCCACTCGACCGCAAAGCCCAGGTGCAGCCGGCGTAGCAGCTTGATCAAACGTGCAAACCAGACACCTGCCCATAGAATGAACTGGTCACTGCTTACGGTCTCGAGGATCAGAGCGCGTGCTTGCCGTTCTGTGAGTCGTTTGAGGTTCATCGTGTGTTTTCCTTTCTGGTAGTAACTGATTAGTAATTCCTCGGCCTGAGGCTGACACTTGACAAATCCGGAAAAAACACTATACGCGTGCCGCTGCCCAAAGCATACGGTTTTTAAGGGTAAAGAGGCAAAAAAAGAGACGGTTAGCCCGTTTCTTTCTTTAGTTCACGGCCCCGAGTAGGGTCAGACAAGCCCTTGCCTTCTACAGCCGCAGCATACCGCTTGACGTTCTCAATTGGCCAGCGATAACCGCGCCCTACCAAAACCGCGCCCAAGATATCTTTCTTGGAAAGCACAGTCACGGTAGACAGATCAAGAAATCGTGCCGCCTCTCTGGTTGTCCACATGCCATTGTTGCTCATTCTCTGCCTCTACTCATATTAAGAGTATTATACACCCGTTTGAACCCAAAAGTCAAGCACTCACCTTGCCCCCGAGACAGTTTTAAGGTTAATCGCGCCCTTTTGCTAGACGTAACCGACTAGACAAATGATGCCTTATAGTTAGTGGCCCCCAAAGGGACCGGTCCCGCGTTGCCCAGGTGGGGGTTGAACCTAGCCGCCCAGGACCGGCCCCGGCGCAAAGGAGGTCTATGACAGCCCACGCGCACGTGGGGAAAACCCTCAAAAGGATGGGACAGCCGCAGACCGCAGATCCCACCTCACAGGCCGCGCCTTGCAGGTCGCACCTTGCCGGCCGTTGGCTGCCCCAAGCCAGATGGAACAACACACAGATGGAGTACACCATGCCCCAACTATGGCAGAAGCCGCTTGATGCGCGCTTGAGCGTGCCCCAGGTTGAGCAGTTGGGAGAGTGCGCCCGGTTGTTGAGGTGGTTTGCCCGCTCCCACCGCAGCCGCCGCGCGAGCTTGGTGCCAGGCAAACACACGAGGGAGCAGCTCGCGCGGCGACGTGCCGAAAATCACGCGGAACTCGCCAGCCGTGCCGATGCGCTCCCTGTAGAGCGTGTTTGTGTCGTCGACCGCCGTTTGCAGCCGCGCCCAGGCCGCGACGTTTGACACATCGGCGTCAACCTGTCCGGCGGCGTCCGCTACCTGGTCGAGCAGCGCCGACAATTCCGCGCAGGCCGCAGCGCGATCGGCCTTGGCAACCGCCGCGCGTGCGTTGACCAGGTCGACGTCAACTTGAGCAAGCGCCGCCCGCTTGCGCTCGAGCTGGCCCGCCAGGCCGGTAACCTCATGTTCCAGCCCACTGGCCACCGTTTCATTCTCTGCGCTTGGCGTGCGCTCGGCCCGGGCCTGGGCTGCTGTCAGCGCCTGCCGCTTTTCTGCTTGGCCGCGCCCAAGATCAGCGATCGCCGCTTCCAGCTCGACCTTTTCGCGCTCGAGCGCGGTGAGCTGCTTTTGTAGCCTGTCCAGTCTTTTGGCCATCTACAGCACCATTTCCCGCCGCGCCTGTGCTCGAGCGCCGGGCGAGTCGCCCAGTTTCGCCGCGCGTGCATCATCGAACGTCGTACCGCATAGCCGGCAAACGGGCTCTAGGACGTCCTGCCCCAGGCGCTTGTACGTCAACACCCGCTCGCGCTCCTCGTCTGACAGCGCAGCCCAGGTCAGCATAAACGCGCCGTCGTCGAGGGGTGCAAGCTCCGCGATCAGGCCGGCGTGCTCCGCCGCAACCGTCGCCACGACGACGCGATCTCGCGCCGATCTCCAATCCTGTAACGCACGTTCCACATCAAAGCCAAACTTGTCCTTGTCCATCTTCACACCTCCAAAGCTATACAATCTGCCCACAAAGGCAGTCATTACACTGTATCACTCTTGACTAGACTGTTAGAAGTCGCCATTTCGTTGAGTTTCGTTGAGTCGGGTTGAGCCGACATTGAAAAGCGTCGACCGGCTGCCACGTCCTTGCCGGCCGCGAGCGCCTCAAGCCGATCGAGCAGGATCAAGCGCACAACCTGGTCAAGCTGCTCTCGATTGGGCCACTTGTACGGCGTCTTGGTGTTTATCCCCAGCGCCCTGCAGGCGTCTCCCGGCGTGGTGTGCAGCGTCCTGCTGATCACCCAACGGATCTGTAGCTCTGTCGCGCCCTCGAGCAGCTCTAGAATCTCCTGATTCATAGCATCCCTCACTCATCACCATGCAAAGCCCAATACTCTTGGGGCGTGTGCGGCCCATCGTGCCGGGCGTTCAAGTCATCGCGCAAAGCGTCAAAGATGGGAGCCGGGTCTATTCCTGCTCTTTTGCACTCGTTGCGGATCCGATTCAAGAACTGGCGCGCCAGCTCGCTCGGATCGCCTGTACTGGCAAAGATGCCGGCCAGCGTTTCAATGGCATGCCGTTCTCTTGACGTGACACCCATCGCCAAAACACAACCTAGATCGCTCTGCAGATCGTTTGTCGGTTCAATCACCTGGTATGCTCCTTGCTGGCCTGCTGGCCAC
>JABAHP010004319.1_pt4 | contig 11603 bp, 8 predicted proteins | sample 7062081 | NCBI WGS metagenome assembly JABAHP01 (sample SAMN14534357, study PRJNA622989) | marine sediment metagenome | biome: marine biome [ENVO:00000428]; feature: marine pelagic biome [ENVO:01000023]; material: deep marine sediment [ENVO:00002113] | place: India: Gulf of Kutch | collected... | reverse complement strand
AGCCTTCACAGAGCCATTAATGCGTACACCAGCGTCAAAGCAACCCATCTGGCCGCTTCCACTCAGATATGGTCGCTCGACCGGCGAAGGCTTGACAACAACTATTAAAAAAAGTAACTTAGATTAAGTGCAGAAAACTGGGAAGGGCTTAGGACAATTTGACTAAAATTCCAAGCGACGACAAACTAAGCGACGGCCAGGCCAATGACCAACCGGATGAGACCGGATCAGCCGAGTGGACTGACCGCGATTGGACTAGCAAATTGAAAGAGTTGCCTGAACTGCTGGATGAATGCTGCGACGCGAACTATAGGCTGGTGAATCTTTACCGCAAATTTGCCTACGAAGAGACTAATGAGACAGTACGCCAGTTCTTGCTAAGACTGGCAAACAAGGTATTGCGGGACGAGAAAGAGCTGGAAGCCACGTTGAGTGGTAATGTAAGATGCCCGTTATGCAACTCTCCTGATCAAAATCGCATAGTTTATGATTCCGAAGACTCTCGGCGGGGCAAATATGTCACATATGGGGGATGTAAACCATCTGATGATCCTCCAAGGTGGCACTGCCTCCGATGTAACCATAAGTGGAAGTATGAGATCGAAGATATCTACAAATAGAGACCGTCACTTGAAGAAATTCCAGGGCGCAATGATGGGTTTGGCTGTCGGCGATGCGGTAGGCACAACTCTGGAATTCAGTAGCACTGGTAGCTCTGAGCCAATCGATGATTTTGTTGATACTATTTTTCTCGTAAACTCGGGAAGGCAGCGAAAAAATGTCAGCAAAACACAAGCAAGACAGTAATACTGATGAGCCGGCCCTCTTAGCTGTAAATGTTTCAAAGGGAAAAGTGGTTCTCGCTCATCATGTCGCGTGGGCGGGGACAAGTGCGGAACGGCGTCATGGCCTTCTGGGCAGGAACGAGCTTCATCCAGATGAAGGCATGTACATTGCTCCATGTCAATGGATACATACATTCGGGATGAAGTTTCCCATTGACGTCTTATTCCTGGCTAAGAATGGACGCGTGATGGCAATTCATCACAGTCTTCGTCCTTTTCGTCTCTCTCGGCCTGTACTTCGTGCTCAGGGGGCATTGGAGCTGGCCGCAGGCAGAGCTAAGGCCACAAACACCGAGAAAGGTGACTTTGTGGAATTCCGGGAAGAAGGCATGAGAGCATAAATAAAGAAGGCCGTCGGGACTTATTCAATTTTGTTATGTAAATGTTGAAATGTCTCGCCTACTTTAAGGTCTTAATTTCGACGTTCCGGAGCGATTTCGACTTATCCTCATCCCTCAGCTCGACATAATCTGACCCGGCGTACTTGAGTTTTATGATTGGCACAATAAGAATATATTCGACTCCCGGAGAGCAATTTCCCTGACACGGCAAAATCATTGATTTCTGTCTATATTTCGTCCAGAACTCCTCGCTTCCAACTCTATTTGTTTGATAAAGGAAGGTCTCACGCATGACCGCAGTTGCGTCTTCACCCATCATTATCCTTATATCCGGAGATCTTTGATTGGTGATCACAAAATCAGTAGGACCTCCCGTCATTCTCATGATATGATCAATGACCAATATGCCAGCCGTGGAGAGTACCAGCACGGTAATGATAGCGCTCATGACTTTTTTGTCATACCAGGAGAACATCATAGCAATACCGACACTTTTTAAGTTCGAGATTCTCAAGCTGTAATTCCAACTGATGTTTATAGATCTATATCAAAAACGATTCTTTGCCTGGTATAAAAGCGGAAGTGGCTGAATAATTATTTGTGATGAGTACCGATCAAATTGAACAATCCCTATCGAATCAACAAATCTTTCAAAGGATAAAATATTACTTCACTGTCAATCCGGTCAAGCAATATTTTGAATATTTTCGGCGTGCAACACTGCAACATAACTGCAACAGACTGCAATAAAAACTATTTGCTTTCAGTGTAATAAATTACCAAGAGTGGCATGCGGACATGATGCATTCCTATAATGGATAGTGGTTTCAACTGTCACTCTTAAATTTATGCGAACTTCATTATCAGACTGTTTCAAGATATTTATGAACCATGCTGATGGCCACCGCTCCCTGCCCCACGGCGGAGGCCACACGCCGGACAACATTATGGCGAACGTCGCCGGCGGCAAAAATTCCGGGTACACTGGTTTCCATAAGCAAAGGGTCCCGTCTCAGCTTCCAGTTCTTTGGCTTATGCCCGGCGCGAATCAGGTCCGGCCCCGTAAGTATGAATCCCTCTTCGCTCCGCTCAACTATGTCTGAGACTATTGCGGAATGCGGGACGGCGCCAATAAAAAGAAATACTGCATCCGCAGGTGCCTTCTCTTTTTCCTTGGTTTCGTTATTCCGTATAGTGATAGCCTCAAGCCGGCCAGTGCCATGCACCGCGGACATTTCAGTCTGCAATTTCACTTCAATATTTTCAGTTCCTCTAATTTGATCAATTAGATACTTAGACATACTTTCTTCCAATGACATGCCCCGTTTCAGCAGAGTGACCTCGCTGGCGTAACGTGAGAGAAAGATTGCCCCCTGACCTGCGGAATTAGCCCCCCCAATTACGAAAACCCGTCCGCCCTGGTAGTATTTAGCCTCTGTCAACGCAGCACCATAGTAAATCGAACCTCCAACAAAATCTTCGATACCGGGTACGTCAGGCTTACGAACTGTCATGCCCGTAGCTATTAAGAGAGCATGACAGCTTAACTCAGTGCCGTCTTGCAGAGTGACAAAGCGGTATGGATCTTCCACACGAACCTTTACAGCCTCCTGCGCGGTCAGAATTTCTGCTCCCAGCCGTTTGGCCTGTGCGGTTGCTCTTCGAGCCAAATCCAGTCCGCTGACTCCCTGTGGAAATCCCAGATAGTTTTCAATCCGGGCACTGGAGCCCGCCTGTCCTCCTGCAGCCTCTTTTTCAATCACGACAGTTCGCAGTCCTTCTGAGGCCCCATATACAGCGGCAGCCAATCCCGCCGGACCGGCCCCAATAATTATCAAATCATAGAAAGGCCGCTGAGCACGTGCATAAAGCCCTACCTTTTCCGCCAGGACTTGAGAAGTAGGAGCGGCTAAATAGCTGCCATCCGGAAAAAACACCATTGGCAGCCTACAGCTGTCTTTGTCGACCGTATCGATAAGAGCTTTGACCTCTGAATCCTTTTCGATATCCAGCCACTGGTATGGTATCTGATTGCGAGTCAAGAAATCCTTAACGTTATGACAACTTGCAGACCACTGCGTACCGGCCACCCGGATGCCTTCATAGGGCAACGGTACCGAGGCCAGCCAGTCGCTCAGGAGGTCGTCCAGCACCGGATAAAGATTCTGGTCTGGAGGATCCCATGGTTTCATGAGGTAATGATCAAGGCCAATTTTATTAATGCTGGAAATTGCTGCATCGGTATCTGCATAAGCCGTGAGCAGCACCTTGCGCGCCTGGGGGTATAGTTTCATCGCCTTTTCCAGAAATTGAGTCCCGCTCATCCCGGGCATCCGCTGGTCTACCAGTAACAACGAGACAGGCGCATTGCGCATGCTGAGCTGCCTCAATGCTTCCAGAGCTTCCGCACCGGATCTTACTTTGATTATCTGATAATCATTATGATAATTCGCACGCAGATCTCTCTCAATCGCATTGAGTACATGCGGTTCATCATCAATTGTCATGATAACAGGTTTCACTAAATTCCTCTCTCATTGCTAACCATGTTCAGGCATTTTCAACCTCTATCGGAAGTCGTACGGTAAAACAGGTCTTTCCAGGTTCTGAAAACACCTCCACTTGCCCCTTGTGTTTCTGCACAATAATATTGTGACTGATATTAAGCCCCAATCCGGTCCCTTCCCCGGGAGATTTGGTGGTGAAAAAAGGATCGAATATCTTGCTTTGAATTTTTTCGTGAATTCCTGGTCCATCATCCTCGATCTCGATTACTACCCATGAGTCTTCCACTCGGGTTCGTAAAATAAGCTCGCCCCGACCGTCCATAGCATCAATGGCGTTATCGATTATATTAGTCCAGACCTGGTTAAGCTCACTTCCATAGGCTTGAATATAAGGTAAATCTTCAGAATATTCCCGGCGGACTGTTATCCCATCTTTCAATTTGTTATGCAGTATTATAAGTGTATTGTTCAAACCCTCGTGAACATTTACGGCCTGAACAGGAGCCTGATCCATATATGTATATGTCTTTAGCGCCTTGACAATTTCGGCAATGCGGCCGGTTCCCAAGCTGATTTCGACCAAAAGGCTCTGAATTGTGTGGAGATTACTTAGCCAACTGATAACAACCGGGAATTGTCCTGAAGTAAAATCTTGAGCCAGCGAGTTAAGTCTTTTTTTATCACAGCCCAGACTCAAGAGCGAGGGAGCCAGCTCCCAGGCATTTTCTATTCCCCGCTCTTTCAGCCACTCTTCTATTTCAAGTTCCCTTTCACTTCTTGTTATGACGTCCAGATCTCCGGGTTTCCCGGCGCCCATGCCGACAAGCCGGTCAAGCGCCATGACTTTTTTCAGTTTATCTCCCGTCAGTTTTAATTCGCTGATCTTCCAGTAAGCGTCCTGCAGCTGCCGAAACATATGCTGCAGTTGCACCGCTCCTCGTTGAGCAGCAGAGACGGGATTATTCAATTCATGTGCCATGCCAGCGCTTAGTTTGCCAAGCGAGGCCATTTTTTCCTGCAAGATCAGCTGATTCTGCATTTCATGCAGCTGGTTCAATGTATCTTCGAGTTCCTTGTTTTTTTTCTTTAACTTTTGTGTGCTTTGCCGCAATGCCTGCTCACTCAGACGCAGTGTTTCTTCCGCCTGCTTTCGCTCTCTTATGTCTCGTATGATTCCTGTATAGTAGCGATCGTTCCGCACAGTCCAGGTGGAAAGTGACAGCTCAATAGGAACCTCTTCTCCGCTTTTTGTACGCGCAAACAGTTCCACTGTCCTGCCGATTACCCGGCTCTCGCCACCTTCTGTCACCCGCTGCATGCCCTGTCGGTGCGGTTCGTGAAAACGCTCTGGGATAATCAGCTCAAGCTGCTTATCGATTGCTTCTTCAGCACTATATCCGAGAATGCGAGCGGCTGCTTTGTTCCAACTGACGATCTTGCCTGTGTGATCGGCCGAAATGATGGCATCGATTGCCGATTCAGTCACCGAACGGAACTTCTGTTCTGCCTGCTTACGCTCACTGATGTCACGTATAATACCGGTGAAGTAACGCTCGTCATCAAGAAACCATGTGGCCAGCGATAATTCGACTGGAAACTCAGTTCCATTCTTACGTAAAGCGGCAAGTTCGACAGTCTTACCGATTACATGGCTCGGACCTCCTGAACTCACGCGCTGCAACCCCTCGCGATGTTGTTTGCGAAAGCGCTCGGGGATGATAATTTCGATGGGCTGGCCTATAACTTCCTCTTCATTATACTGGAAAAGCGCAGTAGCGGCGCTGTTCCAGGCACGGATATTGCCTGAGACATCGCCAGAGATAATAGCATCAATGGCCGATTCCATCACAGACCGGAATTTCGCTTCCGATTCGCGAAGGGCCATACGAACTTTCGAGACGGTTACCTGACGTTCAACACGGGCAAGAACCTCGCGTGTTTCGAATGGCTTGGTAATAAGATCATCGCCCAGCTCAACACCCTTTACCCTGGCCTCTGCATCATCATAAGCCATTATGAACATAACCGGAATATCAGCAGTTTTCCTATTCCCCTTGAGCTCTTCGCAGAGAGTGAATGAATCAACATCCGGCAGGCTGACATCCAGCATAACAAGGTTAGGTTCAGCGGAATGGATGGCATCCTGCGCTTCCTTCCCTCGCGCTTTCCAATCCACGGTGTAACCATTATGAACCAAGAGATCCTTGAGTGCCGCAACACTCTCGTAATCAGCATCAATTATTAAGACACTTCCACGATCTGGCATTTGTTGCCCTTTTTACTGAAGGAAATTAATATTCAATAAAATAAGGAAATGCGGGAAAATCTCCAAATAGAATTTATATTATCCTGTTTTACTCTGAGGTATTTAAATGCCAAAAGTCTGCACACCAAAATCCGGGACCCCATATGGTAGTGTATCTTATCCAATATGCATTAGTTACAGCAGTCTATTTTTTTATACATTTAAAATATGCTTCTGGAGATATTCATGAAATAAATCATGGGGACTATCTGTTAATCTCTGGATGGCCGTAAATACGCATATTTACTGTATTTTTTGGGAACCTTGAAATTCAAATGCGGTTTTGAAAAATACCTAGTTACATATCTAGAGGGGGAATGGAATTTATTTACTGTTTTATAACCTTCAAACCTGAAAGGAGACCTGCGTGAACAAAAAGTTAGGGCTTTTGTTAGTAGCAGCTCTTTTAATCGGTTTTTCCCAGGCAGCCACAGCAGAGGATTGTCTGGAAATCAACTTCGAAATGTCCGACACAGTGTACACTTTCCCGGGCAATTTTTTCGTTGAGGGCTCTTTCGAAATGACCAATTGCGGCGAAAATGGCGTCCGCGTTTGGCTTGAAAGCTCAAGCCCGATTGAGTCATTCGGTCAGGTGCGTGGCAATGTCATGCTTGGCGCGGGCGAGACGTATGTTAGAAACATTCATTTCCCGGTGCCGCCGCCGGTTCCCGCAGGGGAATATGAAATCTGCATCACTGCCACAGTCGGCGATATGGTGTACGAAGAATGCCGTACCCTGGTAGTTTTAAAAGAGATGGTCGAGGAAAAATTTGCTCGTTTGCAGATTATTCACAATGCTGCCGATCCGGGAGCTGCAATGGTTGATGTGTGGGTGAATGATGATCTCTTTCTTGATGATTTTGAGTTCCGCGCGGCGACCCCGTTTGTGGATGTCCCTGCCGGTGTCGATCTGACTATCGGTGTAGCCGGACCATCCAGCACGATGCCCGGCGATGCGCTGGCGACATTTACAGTTAATCTGGAGCAAGATGAGACTTATGTAGCCATAGCCAATGGAGTTCTGGATCCATCCGGTTTCCAGGCCAATCCCGACGGCATGGATATCGCTTTTGATCTGTTTACAATGGATGATATCCGTGAAATGGCTGATGAGATGACAAATGTCGATTTTGTCGCTTTCCATGGTGCCACCGACGCTCCCACAGTGGATGTGATCGCTCGTGATGTTGCCACTCTGGCGGATGATCTCACTTACGGTGAATTTACAGATTACATTTCTGTTCCAGCTGATTCATACATCCTGGATGTCACCCCTGGCGATGATAACGCTACAATCGTGGCCTCATTCGAAGCCGACCTTTCAGGTCTTGGCGGCGGTGCGGCAGTTGTGTTTGCCTCGGGATTCTTGACTCCTGAGGATGATCAGGATGGTGCAGCTTTTGGTCTGTTTGCTGCTCTGCCCAATGGTGATGTGGTCCAATTTCCGCTGTATGAGGAAGGATCACTCAATCGGTTTGGCCCGCGTGCCCAGAAAATCAAGATGAACAATCATCCCAATCCATTCAATCCTACTACCGAAATCTCATTCAGCCTCACCAGCAGCTCCCATATAAAGCTCGAGGTCTTTAATATGCTCGGGCAGAGAGTTGCGGTTCTGGCTGATGAACAATTTGATGCCGGTCAACATAGAGTGATCTGGGATGCATCAAGTGTCTCATCCGGAGTATATTTCTACCGTTTGACTTCCGAGTCAGGTGTGAATACCAGGAAGATGATGTTGTTGAAATAATTCTTTTGCAAATCTGATTACTAAGGACAGGTCTGAGACCTGTCCTTTTTTTTGCATGCTGTCGCAGCTCAAATCAGACAATTTTTATATGGCATATTGAGAATATATTGCAGATATATTACCAGGACAGAATAATTTCAAAGTATAAAGGAAAGGACGGCTGAGGGAAATAAGAAGGATGATAAGAGTACCTGGGCCGTAGGCGGCGGTCTATTCATGGGGCTGGGACTCGTGATCACAACCATAGTCTCAAGAGCAAAACGAAAAGAATAGAATGTCCTTATTGACAAGGATATTTAAAATCCGCCGGTAACGGAATCCAGAGGCTACGGCTGGGTTTCGCTCAAGAATCTTCCGCTGGCCGCTTCGAAATGGCGGATGACTACCACGATTGAAGGCCGTTTCTCGTCGTATACAAAGACCTCGACACGATCGGGATTGCCTGCATCCCGATAAACCAGCCAGGCTCCCTTTGGTACCTGCAGTTGTAATTCCGAACAGTTGCCTGGAGGAGGCTGATGCCCCGGGGGCTTTCCGGGTATCCAGATTCTGCAAGCGCCAGGAGGCGGCAAATGGCCGGGCGGGATACCGAGGTGTTTGTATTTAGGCGCAGGTGCAGGTTCCTGGCGCGGTTCGGCATCAGGTACTCCGCTCCTGTAAACAACGCTGCAGGAAGCAAATACAAACAGCATTGCCAAACAGATGATGACCTTCCCTGCTATGGAATAGGATATTTTGCTGATAAATGTGATCATAGTTGTTCTATCGGATGTCAGCAGCCCGAGGTTTAGATATAAAGTTAAATAAAATCAGACCGATAATTTGCCTAAGGTCACTTAATGAAAATGATGTCAGGCATTATCTTCGAACCAAAAAATGAGTCTGAAAAAAGGTCTCCCGGGTTATGAGCCTTAAGAGTCACATACAATCGATTGTTATTTATTTTAAAGATCTTATCAATCGGATCGTCATGATATGGTCTGATGCACGCAGGGCATTAGGTAAACCCGAGGTGCTGGGTCATATATTTTTGACTGCCCGGCGGCCACAGATTGTGCTTGCCATCCTGTTGATATTTATGGTTTTTTTAGCTCCAATTATTGTTAACGCCGTCACTTCAGCTATCTTTCCGCCGGAATCATCCAAAAAATTATTCGGCCTGGTAACCAGAGAGCATACGAATCCATCTAAACACTCGGCGGACATTCTACTCATGACAATTCTCTGGGTTGCCTCGATCGTATCTTTCTTACTGCTTCTCTGGCTACATATTCCCAAAGGACTTTCTCTTGCAAATGCGCGTGCACGAGAAATTATTGCACGTCTGGATAAGGACGCTCACGATCCCGGCACTCGAAAGCAATATGAACGTGCGCTGTCGTTGACCACCGAACCAGGGCTGGAATCTGAAATAATGTCTCGCTTACAGTCATGCATTGCGCCCGACATGAAAAAGGATGTGGGTGAATGTACGCGAGCTGAAGCGCCGCTGGATATCGAAAATACCGGAGATACGCGGATGCTGACACCAACACCGGTTCAGAAGAACGATGAACCCGAATCCATTGGGCAAAATGGACGTTATCGACTGGAATCGGAGCTCGGCAAAGGTGCGATGGGGCTGGTATATGGAGCATGGGACAGCATGCTCGATCGAAAAGTGGCAATAAAGCAGCTTTCACTTGTACTGTCAGATGATGAGCAATATGCCTCGCGATTTCGCCGGGAGGCAAAAGCCCTGGCGCAGCTGACTCATCCCAACATTGTGCAGGTGCACGATCTGATCGAGGATGGCGGCCGGCTCTGGATGGTGCTGGAGTTTGTGGATGGAGGTGATCTTGCATCGCATTTGAAGCAAACAGGTCGACTTACTGTCAGTGAAGCAGTAGAGATAATTATCCCAATTGCAGAGGGACTTGCGCATGCCCACAGCCAGGAGATAATCCACCGTGACCTTAAGCCCTCTAATATATTACTTACCGGCAAAGGGATTCCAAAGATTTCTGATTTCGGTATCGCCAAGCTGTCGCAATCCAGCATGCTGACCCAGGTCGGATCGGTACTCGGGTCACCGCGCTACATGAGTCCCGAACAGTGCAGCGGTAATCCAGTGGATGTTAGGACGGATATTTACTCACTGGGCATCACACTTTATGAACTTCTGACCGGCAAAGTACCATTTGAAGGAGACACATCTAGCATCATGGCTCGTCAAATTGTCGAGCAGCCTCCCCCTCTGTCCGAGTATCTTGACCATATCCCGGTTGATGTTGAAAATCTAATTCTATGTATGCTTGCCAAAAAGCCGGATGAGCGTCCCTCGAATATGACAGCAGTAATAACATTGCTGTCACCATTCAAAGGGGAAATTTCCGATCCTAAGCGGCGGAAATATGATCGCATTACAAAGTAATCTAAATCACAGCCACAATAGACATTATTCTTCTTCATGCATCACAATACCAGAACAACCAGCCTGTCCGGAAACATATAACCAATCTTGGATCTATTACGTTTGTGCATAATCTCGAACAGTGTTGAACAGAAATGAATTGACAATCTAACACATTGTCGTATTTTTAATAGTGGATTGCGATCATTCTGCTTGTTATTTGGGATTTAGAATCCATGCCCGCCTGCAAGCTAGTTAACATCTCATTGGGTTGAGGGGGAAATGGTAGTGGAAGCGATTAAAGTTCTATATCTCGGGTGATAATTTCTATTTCAGGAGGGAATCAGAATGCGCGTTTTAAATCTTAAAAACCCGCCTGGCCTTCTGCTTGTTTTGCTCATCATTGTATTTACTTCAACCGCAGAAACGCAGGTTTTTACTCCCGGTGGCCGGTTTGCCACTGCCGGAAGTACGTCCTCTGTAGTAACGGGAGACTTTGACGGCGATACCGATATCGATATCGCCATAACCCAGCGTTATGAAGATACTATCTATATCCACCTGAATGATGGTTCGGGTGTGTTTGCAGAAGTGCGAAAGTTTCGGGCGACTCGCTACGGCGGTTTAGGCGCCGCCGATGTCAACAACGACAGTTATTGTGATCTCGTCACATATGACGGGGGTAGTTTCGATTACGAGGAATGGGGCACCACGGTCTATTTAAACAACGGAGATGTAACGTTTACTCGGCTGTGCCAGGATACAATCGGCTCACCGGATTTCGCGTTAGCTGATTTCAATGGCGATAATTTCACAGACATAGCGGTGTTCAACGACGATTATTATGTTCCGGAGAATCGTAGCATTTGGATATACTCAGGGCTTGGCGATGGCAACTTTGCAGCACCGATCATATTGGAACCCAGCGCTACGGGTGGTCCCAAGGCGGGTGATGTAAATGATGACGGTGTTGTCGACCTGCTGTTTTCAATCGATTACTATCCATATTGTCGTCTCAATAATGGTGATGGCACTTTTGCCGACCCGATTTCAATCCATGAGGGTACAAATTTGGGCGATCTGATTGAAATGAACGGGGATCGCTATCCTGACTTGTTTTATGCGCAAACATACGGTTGTGTCCCGCGACCCGCCTTTCGGATCGGTAATGGAGACGGGACTTTCGGTCCACACCAAGTCGCATGGACGACTGCGGGCCTTCTCTCAGGGATCAACTTGGCGGTAGCCGATTTCAACTACGATGGCCATGTTGACATAGCCCTTACTGCTCCGGAAAATAATTTTGTAGACGTCGGTCTGAATGACGGCCGGATGGATTTCGAAAGATTCCACGACGAAACGATCCCGTTGCCAACTGCAGGTCCCATGGTGACGGCAGATTTTGATGGCGACGGCGACTATGATTTAGCGGTGATCGAAAAGTCGGGTAGAGAGAATGACAC
>JABAHP010005167.1_pt1 | contig 11618 bp, 9 predicted proteins | sample 7062081 | NCBI WGS metagenome assembly JABAHP01 (sample SAMN14534357, study PRJNA622989) | marine sediment metagenome | biome: marine biome [ENVO:00000428]; feature: marine pelagic biome [ENVO:01000023]; material: deep marine sediment [ENVO:00002113] | place: India: Gulf of Kutch | collected... | reverse complement strand
CAGAGCTCCACGGTCTCAGCCGATCCCCAACTATCGCTGCCCACGATGGGGTTTTTCCATCCCAGCTCATGGGCCTGCTGCACAATCAATGCCACTTCATTATAGTATTGAGGGGTAAAAAGGACCTCAGCCCCCGAATTGATGATCTTGGTTAGCTGGGAACTGAAATCAGCGTCCTTTGTGGTGAAACTTTCAAAGGCCACGACAGAACCGGGCCCCTGCAATTTTTCCCAGGCCTTTTTAAAGAACTCAGCAAGCCCCTTTGGGTAGTCGCTAGCCACGTCATAAAGCACCGCGGCTTTGGTGTACCCAAACTCCTCTTTTATGAAATTGGCCAATACCGGCCCCTGAAAGGGATCGAGGAAGCAGCCACGGAAGACATAGGGGCGATCTTTGGTGGTATTTGGATTGGTGGACCAGGGGCTGATCATGGGTGTCTTATAGTTGTTGGCCACTTCCCCCGCGGGCACCGCCTGCTTGGAGGCCTGCGGCCCCACGATCACGAGCACTTCGTCTTCTGTGATCATTTTCGTGTTCACCTTCACGGCTGATTCTGCTTTGGATTCGTTGTCTTCGATCACCAGTTCCACAGGGTATGGTTTCCCTGACACTTTCAGGCCGCCGGCGGCCTTTATGTCTTCAAGCCACATCTGAGCAGCGAACTTTGTTCCCTCGCCCACCTTGGGGATATCCCCCGTAATAGGGGCGTTAATGCCAATCTTAATGGTCTTTGCCCTGCTTGAGGCAGAGGACGAAAAAACAAGACCCACAACGAGACATATGACCACTGTGAACAGCGCTTTTTTCATCACAACCCCCCTTTCTTCTATCTCATGCACCTGACCCTCATCTGATAGAAAGCCTCCTTACAAATTGGAAAATATAGAATCGCTCTTTGAAGGCCAACAACTTTCTAGGGGCAGAATGCTAGGTACGACTTAGGTGCAAATCAATCAGATTTCACCCGGAAAAGAAAGCAAAAAAAGAATTGATCCGATTTTTTATAAACATTCGATTATCTGCTGACGTTGATTTTGCTTCAAGGGGTGCTCGCACCAAGAAACTCTGAGACTCTGCGACTTAGGATGCGCTGGCATGAAGGGGGAGAAATCCTTTTGGTTGACAGGGCTATTCTGATTTTATATAGGATTGTGCTGGCCTAGATGGAACGTGATCCCGTTTTTTGGACACGAATTCCAGAGGCGCTTTTTACACAAAGGCTCATCGCAACCTTTCATGTGGTGCCGCCTGGATCTCCAATCGCGGGTGACCGGGACGGGAAAAGATAGCCCAACCATCTCACACCGGAGTATTTGCTTAGATTGAAGGAAGATCCTTTGGCCCCACTGAAGGATCTTTTTTTGTGGAGGTTAAAATGGAAAGAAAAAAAGTGACTATTGCTGAACTGCAACAAAAGAAGGAGCAGGGGCAAAAAATTACCATGATGACAGCCTATGACTATCCCACGGCCCACCTGGTGGACCAGGCAGGAATTGACACCATTCTTGTGGGAGATTCCCTGGGCATGGTCATGCTCGGGTATGATTCGACTGTTCCGGTCACCATGGATGAGATGATTCACCACTGCAAGGCTGTCCACAGGGGGGTGAAAAGCGGCTTCATTATCGGTGACATGCCTTTCATGTCTTACCAGATAAACGTGGAACAGGCTGTGGAGAACGCCGGTCGGTTTATGAAAGAGGCGGGGTGCGACAGTGTAAAACTGGAAGGGGGAAGCGAGATGGCTTCTGTGGTTAAGGCCATTGTCACGGCGGGTGTGCCGGTCTGCGGCCACATAGGGCTAACACCCCAGACAGCCACCATGCTAAGCGGCTTCAAAGTGCAGGCCAAAGATGCGGAAAGTGCCCGCCAACTTGTGAAATCGGCCAAGGATCTGCAAGAGGCGGGAGCCTTCATGATGGTCATGGAATGCATTCCAGATCTTGTCGCTGAAAAAATTACCAATGAATTGATGATCCCCACCATCGGCATAGGTGCGGGCAAGAACTGCGACGGCCAGGTCTTGGTTTACCATGATCTAGTGGGCCTTTTTGAGAGGTTCACGCCCAAATTTGTCAAACAGTACGTCAATCTGGCGCCTCAGGTCAAAGAGGCCCTCGTTCAATACAGAACCGAAGTGGAGGAGGGGACCTTCCCAGGCCCTGAACACACCTTTTCCATGAAAGAAGATGAAGCAGAAAAAATTTAGAGTTGAGACTGCGAGAGTCCTCGCAATCAGACCTTTTTTGTTGTCGTTCACTATTGTCGTGAAGCTGGAGGGACGCCATGAAGTTTTTGATTGTGGGTCCAGGGGCGATGGGCTGCCTTTTCGCCGCGCGATTATCTAAAGCGGGATTCGATGTCACTCTACTTGACTATATCGAGGAAAGGGCAAAGCAGATCAACGAGCAAGGCCTCTTGGTGGAGGGGGTGACAGGTGAATATGCGGTGAAGGTGCCCACCGTGACTGGGGACGTTCCTTCCTCCCCTGACATGGTGCTCCTATGCGTAAAGTCATATAAGACACGGCAGGCCAGCGAAACCATGAAAGCATGGTTTCCTGCGAAGGCTGTGGTGGTGACCCTCCAAAATGGTGTGGGCAATGTGGAGATATTAGAGCGCATTTTCGGAAAAGAGAGGATATTGGGCGGGGTGACATCCGAGGGGGCGACGCTCCTTGGGCCGGGGAAAATAAGGCATGCAGGCCAAGGGGAAACGATTGTCGGCCCGGCCGGAGATCCCAATGGTCCCGCTGAAAATCTCGTTTCCGCCTTTGAACAGGCCGGCTTCAAAGCCGAGTCTGTCGACAATGTGAGCGATCTCATTTGGGGCAAACTGATCGTCAATGTGGGCATCAATGCACTGACCGCCATCACCAGATTGAAAAACGGTCGCCTTCCTGAAGTGCCAGGCACTCGACTCGTGCTGGAAGAAGCCGTCAAAGAGGCGGTCGCTGTGGCGGGGGCAAAAAATATTCAGCTTCCTTATGGGGATCCTCTGGGCCGCGTCATGCAGGTTTGCGAGGCCACAGCCGGCAATGTGGCTTCCATGCTTCAGGATGTACTCAAAGAAAAAGAGACCGAAGTGGACGCCATAAATGGGGCTATAGTGCGGGAAGGAGAAGCCTTAGGTATTCCCACACCGGTGAACCGCACTCTCACCTCCTTGGTACACGCCATCCAGGAGACCTACCATGAGAGAATTTAAGAATCCAAATTCCAAATGAGCAAAACCATGTGGCGCTGATGGCCTGAGGAGATCATATTGGAAAAGAAACGAAGTATCCACTGGGCCTGGATTATTCTGGCCACCTGTTTTGTCAACCTCTTTATCAATTACGCCATACGCCTCGGCTATAACCTAATCTTCCCTGAAATGATCCGGACTCTGGGTTTTAGCCGAACCGCCGGTGGAACCATATTTAACGCTTATCTCTTCACCTACGTGACGCTCACGCCGCTTACCGGTTACCTGACCGATCGGGTTGGCGGTCGGCCCGTAATCACTATCTGCTGCTTTCTCCTTGGCCTTGGCGTTCTCCTGATGGGGACCACTAATACCCTATGGATGGCCTGCTTATTCTATGCCATAGCTGGTCTCGGCGCCACAGGCATGTGGACGCCGGTCATCACCGTGGTTCAGCGCTGGTTTTCACCCCACCGAAGAGGTCTGGCTCTCGGCATACTCTCCACGGGATACGGACTGGGCTTTGCCACCATCGGGGCTGCCTTCCCTTGGATCGTTGCTCAATATAGCTGGCGATACGCATGGTATTTCTTGGGTACCGGGGCGCTGGTCATGGTTATTTTTAATGGCCTTCTCCTTAGGAGTGATCCAGAAAGCTCAGGATACTTACCATGGGGAGCGAAGCGTGAACCTCCCCCAGGCAATGACATGGGTGTAGAGGTCCAAAAAAAGCGTGGGGCCTTTTCCACCGCGTTCAGAGACCTCAGGTTTTGGCTGATAGGGCTCTCCTACGGCTGCATAGCCTACAGTCTCTACGGAATCACCACGTTTATGGTGGACTATGCCATATATCAAAGAGGACTGCCCTTGGAAAGGGCAAGCCTTCTGGACACCGTCCATGGTCTTGCTCAGATAGTCGGCGTCCTGACCATCTTACCCCTCTCCGATTACCTGGGTCGAAAAAGGACCATCATCATGTCAAACGCCTTTATCGCGGCCTGTCTGACTGGAATCCTGCTTGGCGGGAGTTCATGGCCTCTGCTTTTCGGCCTTGTCGGTGTTTTGGCCTTCTTCTTTGGTGCCATATTTCCCGTCTACAGTGCCTGCGCAGGAGACTATTTCCCGCGAGAAGTGATGGGAACGGTCATAGGCGCCTGGACTCCCTTTTATGGCCTTGGCGCCATCATGGTCCACTGGATAACCGGAATTTTGCGCGATAAGACAGGCGTCTATGATCACGCCTTCATCATCTGCATAGGTATGGCTTTCTTTGCGATTCTCCTCATATCCCCCCTCAAGAAAACCCAAACAGAAATAACTCATGTAAAATCAAGGCATTAAGACCAGAATGAAGCCTGCCCCAGGTATCATTAATTTGTGAAATTTTTCTTTTGACACCCTGTGGCTGCTCTGGTAGTTTAATTTTTCCCAAGAACGCATCGCGGAGGTTCACCATGTTTGAAATCCTGAAACGACAGGAAATGGCCGACGGGACAGTGGTCCTCAATGAAATCAGCGCAGCCAAAATCGCAAGAAATGCGAAACCAGGCCAGTTTGTCATGCTAAAGGCCAATGAGACGGGGGAGCGCATCCCTCTTACCATGGCCGATACAAATGCCAAGAAAGGAACACTCACTGTTATTTATCAAGTGGTGGGCAAATCCACGGCCCTTTTCAAATCCCTCCAGGTGGGAGACCGTTTTCAGGACGTTATAGGCCCCCTGGGAAAGCCCACGCACCTGGAAAAAGTGGGAACGGTCGTCTGCGTAGGCGGTGGTACGGGCGTGGCCGTCATACATCCCATTACCCGTGGGCTGAAGGAGATTGGTAATCATGTGATTGCCATCATTGGGGCCAGAACCAAGGACCTGCTCATCCTGGAGGACAAAATGAAGGCCGCTTCTCATGAACTCCACGTCTGCACCGACGATGGCTCCTACGGCCACCATGGATTTGTCACAGATGTTCTCAAAGAGGTGCTGGAAAAGGAAGATGTGAAGCTGGTGGTGGGCATCGGCCCGGTCCCCATGATGAAATTCGTCACCAAAATGACCGCAGAATACAATGTGAAGACCTTGGTTAGCCTCAACTCCATTATGGTGGATGGTACGGGGATGTGCGGGTGCTGCCGTGTGAGTGTGGGGGGAAAGACCCAGTTTGCGTGTGTGGATGGCCCCGAATTTGACGGGCACCTGGTGGACTTTGACGAGCTGGGGCAACGACTAGAGGCGTATAAACAGGAAGAGCAGCGCGCCTACGAAAAGTATTTGCACGAGTGCAAGCTCGCTCAATAGGGCCTTTACCAAACGGCCCACATCATGCTGAGCATCTTGACCAGATACCGATTTGCGGAGGATTTCTCATGGCGGAAGAAAAGGCGAAAAAGAAGGAGAAAATACCCAGGCAGCCCATGCCTGAGCAGAAACCTGAGGTTCGAAAGAGAAATTTTGATGAAGTCCCGCTCGGATTACCCTCGGAACTGGCCGTAAAAGAGGCAGAACGGTGTCTGCAATGCAAGAAACCCTCCTGTATGGAGGGTTGCCCCGTGGCTATTGACATCCCCGCCTTTATCAAACTGATCAAGGAGCAGGAATTCACCAAGGCCATCAGGAAGATATGGGAAAGAAATGCCCTTCCCGCCGTTTGTGGCAGGGTCTGCCCTCAGGAGATCCAGTGCGAGGGGTCTTGCATCCTGGCCAAGAAGGGAGATCCGGTAGCCATTGGTAACTTGGAGCGCTTTGCGGCAGATCTTGAACGGGAATTTGGGAAAGGAGACCTGCCTCCCAAGGCTGCGCCTACCGGGAAAAGGGTGGCCGTGGTGGGTTCTGGCCCCTCTGGTTTGACGGTTGCAGGAGATCTTATCCTCAAGGGCCATGACGTGACGGTGTTCGAGGCGTTCCACAAGCCAGGCGGTGTCCTCGTATACGGCATTCCTGAGTTCAGGCTTCCCAAGGAGATCGTCTACTCTGAGGTAAACTATCTGGAACGCCTGGGCGTGAAATTGGAGTCCAATGTGGTGGTGGGCAGGACCATTTCCGTGGAGGAACTCTTCGAAGAGGGATATGATGCTATTTACATTGGCGTGGGCGCAGGTCTGCCCCGTTTTTTGAACATTCCGGGAGAAAACCTTATCGGTATTTACTCCGCCAATGAATATCTTACCAGGGCCAACCTCATGAAGGCCTATCTCTTTCCAGAGTACGATACCCCCATTGCACTTGGAAAGGACGTGGTCGTTTTTGGCGCTGGCAATGTGGCCATGGACTCTGCACGGACCGCCATGCGTCTCGGTGCGGATCGGGTCCGGATCGTCTATCGCCGTTCCAGGCAAGAGATGCCCGCCCGAGTGGATGAAATTCATCACGCCGAAGAAGAAGGGATAGAATTCTTCCTCCTTACTGCACCCACAAGATTCCTGGGAGATGGCGAGGGTCGTGTCACCGGGGTAGAGTGTCTCCAAATGGAATTGGGGGAGCCCGATGAATCAGGCCGGCGCCGACCGGTCCCTGTTGAAGGCTCTGAGTTCCAATTGGAATGCGATCTGGCTGTGATCGCTGTGGGCGCAGGGGCAAACCCCTTGCTGACCCAGACCACGGAAGGTCTAGAGTTGAACAAATGGGGCTACATTATAGCCGATCCAGAAACGGGCAAGACCACCAAGAAGGGCGTCTGGGCCGGTGGAGATATTGTAACGGGGCAGGCCACGGTGATCCTGGCCATGGGCGCAGGACGGCTGGCCTCTGATTCTATACACCAGTACCTCACTTGGGGATGGTAAATTGCCAACTCGGAATGCAGAGTGAGGAATCCGGAGCAAGGAATCTAGAATGTGGAGTTTGGAATGCTGAATCTCGAATTCTCATGTTGAAGCGACATCCTGTTCTTGTTCAAAGCTCTCGTTGAAGCATTCCATTCCTGAAGGACGGCCTTATGGCCGTCCTTTATTTTTTAGGTAGGAATATCTCTTTCCGGTAATGCAGTAACTCATTAATGGATTCCCTTATGTCGTTCAGGGCCAGGTGGGTTTTTTGCTTCGGATAGGGAGGAAGTGTGGGGTACCACCTTCTGGCCAACTCTTTGATGGAGCTCACATCAATGTTCCTATAATGGAGAAACGCTTCGAGGCGGGGCATATGCTTGATTAAGAATCGGCGATCCTGCCAAACGGAATTTCCGCAAAGGGGAGATTTCCCCTGCTTGCAATGCAAAAAGAGGAATTCCAGCGTCTCCTGTTCAGCGCTTTGGCAGTCGTGGGGCGAGGCTTTTGCACGATCTAACAGGCCAGACTGTTTGTGGTGGGTCCGGCTCCATTCCTCCATGGTCTTGAAGACCTTCTCCGGGTAGTTTATGGCGATGTTTGGACCCTCCGCTACAATCTCTAGCCTATCGTCCGTGACCACACTGGCGATCTCGAGGATGAAGTGCTTTTCAGCATCCAGTCCGGTCATTTCCAGATCTATCCAAATGAGTTTACTCGCCAAGTTAAAACCTCAAGTCGCACAATTTGGAATATTGGAATACTGGAATGTTGGAANNAAAACCTCAAGTCGCCCAATTGGAATATTGGAATGTTGGAAGATTGGGTTATGAGAACATTGAACTACTTTTAGATGATTTTTTCCGTTCTTGTCCTCATCATTCCATCATTCCACTATTCCATGTTAGTCAGAAATTTGAGAGCAACGGGTGAATTCCGTAATCACGCTTGATAGAAAGAACCCCGAGACAGCAATCGTGTGGCAATATAGGGGAAAGGGATTTGAGAGTCAAAAGAAAAGCTTATTTCCGGGAAACTAGTGTTGTGTCACAAAAGTACTTTGCATAGCTAAGTCGTACACGAAGGGTCATTGCGAGCCCTTCGAGTTCCTCAAAGTAAACTCCGCGAAGCAATCTCATCTTGCGTATGTTTGCGGGTGGGCTCCTCGCAATGACTTTGTTGTTTTTCGGTATTATCCAAGTTATTCATGAGTCGTCACACTAGACGCTACCGAGAAAACGTTTGATATCCGGTTTATTTCCCACTATAGTAGTATTAATTTAAACGGAAGCGGAAAAAAATCAAGGTAGAGAAAAGAGGTTATTTTGTGATGAATATGAATCAACCTATGACCAGAAGAGGCAGTCTGAAAAGGTTGCTCCAGGTATCCGGGACTATGGCCGTTTCGGCTTTAAGTGGATGGCCTCTCAGCGCTCATAGATCCGTCTGGGCCAAGAGTGAAAAGAAAAAATTTATTATTGAGGGTCTGGGGCAAACCGAAGGATATGCCGTCAAAGAATTGACTCAAAAGGTTTTTGAGGCGGCGGGGGGTATTACCCGTTTTGTTTCAAAAGGGGATGTGGTGGTGATCAAGCCCAATTTCTCCTGGGCCAGGGGTCCTAACCTGGCCGCAACCACCAATCCGGAGGTCTTGGAGAGCGTCATTGAACTCTGCTTTACTGCAGGGGCAAAAAAGGTCAGGATTGCTGACAATACCATCCATGAGGCAAGGCGTTGTTTTGCCATCACGGGTGCAGGGATGGTGGCCAAGAAGACAAACGCGGACCTCATCTACCCCAGGTCCTCCCTCATGAAGGAGATGAAAATCCAAGGTGACCGTCTGGATGTCTGGCCCGTCTTTATTCCTATTTTGGAGGCCGACAAAGTGATCAATCTGCCGGTGGCAAAGAGTCATGCCTTGAGCATCCTGACCCTGGGCATGAAAAACTGGATAGGGGCTGTGGGAGGCAGAAGAAACGTACTTCACCAGGACATTCACCAGACGATTGTGGATCTGGCCCAGTTCTTTAAACCCACGGTGACCTTGATCGATGCCACCAGGATCATGACAAAGAATGGGCCATCCGGTGGAAGCCTTTCCGATGTTGCAAGGAAGAATACCTTAATCTTGAGTGACGACCCAGTTGCTGCAGATGCCCTGGCTGCAACCCTCTTCGACCGTCGCCCAGAACAGGTCGGTTTTATCCGGCTGGCGCAAAAGCGCAATCTTGGCACCTATGACCTTCAGCAACTGGATCAGAAAAAGGTGGTCCTTTGAAGGCAAAACATCTGGTCTGGATGAGGAGAATTAGTCAAACCTTTTTTCTGCTCCTCTTTCTTCTTCTCCTCATAGAAAGCCGTCTTCCCCAGGATATCTATCTGAAATATTCCACGCTCCTCACTACCGAGGTGGACCTTAGAATTGGCTGGCCTGTAAAATTTTTCTTTCAACTGGATCCCCTGGTCTGGTTATCCTCCCTGCTTTCCGGACATCATCTCATCTCAGGGTTCTTGTGGGCGCTCGGCCTGCTTCTCCTAACCCTTTTCCTGGGCAGGATCTTCTGTGGTTTCATCTGCCCTTTGGGAACCATCCATCACGTGGTGAGCCGGATTAAACCCTCTCTCAAAGGGGAGCGCATGGTGAGGGCAAACCAGAAGACCCCCAGCCAGAAAGTGAAGTACTTCCTCCTCATCACCCTAATACTGGCTGCCATCATCGGCCTCAATCTCGTGGGTCTCATGGACCCCATCTCCCTACTCTTTCGGTCCCTCGCTCTGGCCATCTTTCCCGGCCTGGGGGTGGGCCTGAAGGAGCTCTTTGATGCCATGGCCAGTAGCGACATCAAGATCTTGAACCAGTTGAGTTATACCGCTGAGGTCTTGGTCTCCCCGGTCTTCGGGTACGGTTACCCGGCCTATAGAACGGCCTGGTTCATAGGGCTGATCTTTCTCATCATTCTGTTCCTCAACCGGATCAGGCCCCGTTTTTGGTGTCGCACCCTATGTCCTCTTGGGGCCTTGCTGGGTCTATGTTCCAGGGTGAGTATTCTAAAGCTTGAAAAGGATGACGAAAAGTGCACTAACTGCAAACTCTGCACCAAGAGCTGCCAGGGAGCCGCCTCGCCCATACCGGGACAGGATTGGGAGAACGCCGAGTGCGTTGTCTGCTTCAATTGCTTCAATGCCTGCCCTGAAGATGCCCTTGCCTTTAAATTGAGGTGGTCACGCCAATTGAACCAAAGACCGGATATGGGCCGGCGCGCGGTGCTCGGAGGACTGGCGGCCGGTTTTTCCCTGCCCCTGTTGGGAAGACTGGATGGCCAGGTGCACAAGGTCTCAGACCCCCGGTTGATCAGGCCGCCCGGCTCTTTGCCCGAAGGGGATTTCCTAAGGCTCTGCCAACGATGCGGACTCTGCATGAAGGTCTGTCCTACAAATGTGATCAATCCCACGCTTGCGGAGGCGGGAATGGCCGGGTTTTGGACACCCCATCTCATCATGACCCAGGGATACTGTGAGTATACCTGTACTCTGTGTGGAAGTGTCTGCCCTACGGGTGCCATCAAGGAGATCTCTGTCAAAGAGAAGATTGAACGGCCCATCATTATTGGTTCCGCTTATTTGGATAGGGGGAGGTGCCTCCCCTGGTCAGGGAATGCGCCCTGCATTGTCTGTCATGAACATTGCCCCACCTCTCCCAAGGCCATCTATCTCCGCAAGGCCATTGTCCCTGGGCCCGATGGCAAACCCTTATCCGTTCAATTGCCCTATGTGGATCTGAAGAAATGTGTGGGATGTGGTATATGTGAATTCAAATGCCCGGTCAAAGGTCGGCCCGCCATAAGGGTCATCGCGGCAGGGGAGTCCCGATCCCCAAAAAACCAGATCTTGCTCGGGCCTTGATAGCTTTGGGACAAATTTTTCTTGAAATTTATTATTTTATGTAGATAATTTATGATCATTTACATATAATTTAATATATTTGGAAGTTTCAGGTCATTTTCTCTTTACCTGTCCTCTTCTTAGCAAAGAGAGGTGAGTGCGAGTTATAATCGCTTTCAACCTGTTACGCTGTTCGTTGGAATAAGGATCCCGTATGATCGCCCGATATACACGCCCTGAAATGGGGCGCATCTGGGAAGACAAGAATCGATTTTCCAAGTGGCTCACGGTGGAAATCTTGGCCTGCGAGGCCATGGCCGAGGAGGGTCTTATCCCCAAGGAGGCCCTCCGCACCATCAAGAGAAGGGCGAGCTTCTCGGTGGACCGGATTCTGGAGATCGAGGAGGTGACCAAGCATGATGTGATCGCCTTTCTCACCAACGTGGCAGAGTATGTGGGCCCGGACTCACGCTATATCCACCTTGGACTCACCTCTTCAGACATCCTGGATACCAGCTTCGCCCTCCTGCTCAAGGAGGCCATGACCTTAATTATCCGCGATGCAGAGGAATTCATGGGGGTTATCAAAGAGAGGGCCCAGGAACACAAATACACGATCATGATCGGGCGCTCCCACGGCATTCACGCCGAACCCATAACATTTGGACTCAAGCTGGCCGTCTGGTACGCGGAGATGAAACGGAATCTCGAGAGACTGAAAGAGGCCCTTGAGGTCATCAGTTGTGGAAAGCTTTCAGGCGCCGTGGGGACCTTTGCCAATGTTTCTCCAAAG
>JABAHP010002668.1_pt3 | contig 11618 bp, 11 predicted proteins | sample 7062081 | NCBI WGS metagenome assembly JABAHP01 (sample SAMN14534357, study PRJNA622989) | marine sediment metagenome | biome: marine biome [ENVO:00000428]; feature: marine pelagic biome [ENVO:01000023]; material: deep marine sediment [ENVO:00002113] | place: India: Gulf of Kutch | collected... | reverse complement strand
CCCCAAGGACGAAGTTGAAGAATACTGTGAGATTTATGGAGATACTAAGAGGGGATTGACATTGTCAGAGCTGGAAAATGTAATGGAGAATGACCCTCTAAGAAAATTCGTTCCTAAGAGGCGAACCTGATGGAAACAAAGCTTTTCGGCTCCTCGGGAATAAGGGGATTAGCCAACAAGAACATAACATCAGATTTAGCACAAAGGTTGGGTAAGGCAATTGGAACACTTCACAGAAAGGGCTTATTCGTTGTTGGTAGGGATGTAAGAAACACTGGAGAATTACTTGAGAAGGCCCTTGTTTCCGGAATACTAAGTTGTGGAGGAGAGGTATATTCAATTGGTCTATCCCCGACACCTGTGGTCGCATGGAGTACAAAACATTTTGAAGCGGACTTAGGAGTGGCGATTAGTGCTTCACATAATCCCCCTGAATACAACGGATTCAAAATATTCAATGAGAATGGTATGAGTTTAGGGGTATCAGACCAAGTAGTCTTAGAAAAAATCTTAGAGAACAATGTTTTTGAAACTGTGGAATGGCGAGACATAAAAAAAATATCAAGAAAAGATGCTAACAAACATTACATAAGAAACCTGGTCAGTAAATTTGTTTTTAAAAAGAAGTGGAGTCTAGTATGCAACTGTTTCACCGGGGCTGCTGGATTAATCGTATCACAGATTTTCAGGTCACTTGGGTTAAAAGCGTCCTTCATGAACTTACAGCCTGATGGTTACTTTCCCTCAGGTAACCCGGAACCGAGCCAGTATAACTTGAGGAGTTTAGGAAAATTTATCGTAGAAACTGGTGCCGACATTGGCTTTGCTTTTGATGGTGATTCTGACAGAGTACATGTAGTAGACGAGAATGGCAGCTTCATGAAACCTGATAGGTTGCTTTCAGCTTTCTCGAGGCACGTTATCACCAAGGCGAATGGAGGACCCATAGTTACACACATTGGGACATCGATGAGTATTGAAGACACCGTCGAGAGTGCAGGTGGTAAGGTGGTGAGAACTAGGGTAGGGGACGCCCATATAACGGAGGCTATTGAGAAGGAAAAAGCAATTTTCGGGGGTGAGCCCGTTGGTGCCTGGGTTTTTCCAAGCATAAATATGTGCCCTGATGGCGTGTTATCTGCCCTAAAAATTACAGAAGCCCTAGAAAAAACGGGTAAGACAGCCAGTGAATTCGTTCAAGGAATAAAGGAATACCCTATTTCCCGTGAGAGGTACCTATGCAAAGATGAAGATAAGTCTGAGACCATGAGAAGGATTAAAGAAAACATCAGTGGTTTTTTCGAGATTAAGGCTATTAACAACGTAGATGGAATTCGAGTGGAAACCGCTGCGGGGTGGATTTTATTCAGGCCATCTGGAACCGAGCCCTACATAAGGGTTACAGGTGAGGGGAGGGATGACAGGGTTCTTGGGGAGTTAATGGAGGGCTCAAAATCCTTAATGAACTATGCATTGGAGGGAAATATTTGAAAGCTGTTGTCCTCGCGGCTGGTAAAGGTACAAGACTGAGGCCCTTGACGTCGAATCGGCCTAAGAGCCTATTACCAATCGGTGGAGCCCCCCTTTTATCTCATTTATTGAATAGGCTAAAGGAAGTGGGGATAAAAGAGGTTCTTATCGTTACTAATTTTAAGGAAGAGATGATAAGGGAATTTTATCATCAAAACCCAATTAGTAACCTATCTGTAAATTTCATAAAGCAAGAAAGAGAGGTAGGGACAGCGGACGCATTTAATACAGCTCGAAGATATGTGAGTGAAGAGTTTTTAGGAATTTACGGTGACCTCTTTATTTCACATAATGTCCTAGACAGGGTTTTAAAGAACCATAACAAAGGAGAAAACTTGATCTGCTCTGTCCATGTGGATAATCCCTCAAGATATGGTGTTTTAAAGGTAGAAAATGACAAGGTCGTAGAAATTGTTGAAAAGCCTGCCCCTGGTGAAGAACCAAGTAACTTGGCGAATGCAGGCATATATTTTTTGAATGATAAAATTTTCGAATACGTTGATGAAACGGTTCCTAGTGAAAGAGAAGAATATGAGATAACCGATACCCTTAGAGCCATGGTTAGAAAAGGGGAGGTTATTAGAAATATTGAAATTAGCAGAGATGAATGGTTGGATGTCGGTTTACCTTGGAGTCTTCTAGAAGCTAACGAACGTGCTTTAAGCAGTGAATCAAGGCGAATAGAGGGTTTAGTTGAAGAGAATGTAAGCCTTTTCGGGAATATTATTATCTCAAAGGGTACAAGGATTCGGAGTGGAACCTATGTTGAAGGCCCTGTTTTTATTGATGAAGAAAGCGACATTGGTCCTAACTGCTATATACGCCCAAGCTCCTACATAGGGAAAAAGACAAGAATAGGAAACTCTTGTGAGATTAAAAACAGTATTATTATGGATGAAAGTCATGTGGCACACCTGAGCTATATCGGTGATAGCATTATTGGCGAAAGATGCAACCTGGGTGCTGGAACAATAACGGCTAATCTAAGATTCGACAAAAAGGAGATAAAAATGACTGTCAAGGAGGCCTTGATTAACACAGGAAGAAGGAAGCTTGGAATGGTCATGGGGGATGATGCTCAAACAGGTATAACTGTTGGAATTTGGCCCGGTGTTAAAATCGGTAACGGTTCCTGGATTGAGCCCGGGGTAATGGTTACCAGAGACGTACCTGACTCCACAGTACTGAGGAAAGAAAAGCCCTGAAGTAATCTGAATCGATAAAACCCTTAACCTTATCAGTTAGTGTAAAGAGGCTTAAAACATGGAGAAAAAAAGGTTCAAAGAAATGTTCCCGAATTTGGCAAAAGAAATTGATTCAGGAAAGTCTCTAGCAGATATCGTCTTTGAGGCCTCAAGTAACACAAAAAGAGAATGGGCGGGGTATGAACCTAATTTCATAGACTTTCTCAGGCGGAGTGACACCGATGAGGAAGCCCTGGTGATTATTAACTACCTTGAAGAAAGAGGTGAAATAACGCCAAAGGAAGCTGCGAAGATTAGAAATAGATTAGAGAAAGAGGGGTTGAGAAGCTTCGGACCTAAAAAGTCTCCTGGTTTCTACGATAAAAGTAAACCAAGAAAATGAAGGGGGTTTTTAAAGCTCCTCAGATAGATTGTATTTAGAATACCATGGCACCTATCGTGGGTCTCGTTGGAAAAGCAAATGTAGGTAAAAGCACTTTTTTCGCGGCAGCTACTTTAAAGCCAGCGGAGATCGCCGGGTTTCCTTTTACAACCATTAAAGCAGATAAAGGCATTGCGTACCTTACAAGTAATTGTGTCTGTAAGGTTTTGGGTGTAAAAGATGATCCTATAAACTCAGCATGTGTTGAGGGAGTGAGGCTGATCCCAATAGATCTGGTTGATACTCCTGGACTAATTCCTGGAGCTCATTTAGGTAAAGGATTGGGTAACCAGTTTTTAGACGAGGTTAGGAGGGCAGACGCTCTAATAGTTGTCAGTGATGCTTCGGGTTGCACCGACATGAATGGTCAAGTATGTGATCCTGGAACAAATGATCCCTTGGATGACGTGAAAATGCTTGAGCAAGAGTTTGACCAATGGTTGTTGAATATTATTAAAAAGGATTGGGAAAAGACTTCTCGTACTTCACAGCTAAAAAGAGAGTCAATAGATCTTCACCTTGAGGACAGAGTTACAGGTCTTGGAATCAATAGACACCATATAACTGTGGCTGTGAAAGAAACTGGCCTTGATCCATTCAGGGCGAGTGAATGGAATGAAGATGACCTCCTTAATTTTGTCACGGAACTGAGGAAAGCCTCGAAACCGCTGATTGTAGCTGCGAATAAAGCTGATAAAGAATTTGCCAAGGAAAACATCCAAAGGATTAGTGAAGCTGGTTACCATGTTGTCGCAACGTCCGCTGAAGCCGAATTAGCATTGAGGCGCGCCTCTGAAGCTGGTCTTGTCAGGTATACTCCCGGTGATGAGGATTTTGAAATAATGGATCCAGGAAAATTGTCGAAGGGGCAGAGAAGAGCGTTGCAGAGCATTAAGGAGAAAGTCTTTGATATATGGGGAACGACGGGTGTACAGAAGGTTATCAATGAAGCTTTTTTTGAGTTACTGGATGTCATACCGGTATATCCCGTTGAGGATGCCGAAAGATATACAGATCATAATGATAGAGTATTGCCAGACTGTTATCTAGTTCCTGAAGGAACTACAGCTAAAACGTTTGCAGGTCTAATCCACACTGAACTTGCTGAATCTTTCATTTATGCTGTAGATGCACGTTCCAAAAAGAGGCTGGGGGAGAACTATATTCTCAATAAAAATGACGTGATTAAAATAGTGGCTGCAAAATCCCATAGATAGTGAATAGTATGGCTAAGATTCTTATCTGTGATCCAATAGCAGTTGAAGGCATAAGAATTTTGAGAGAAGCAGGTTTTCAGATCTGTGAAAAAACCTCAATATCCCACGAAGAGCTAATTCACGATGTTGTCGAATATGACGCTGTTATAGTTCGCAGCAGAACCAAGATTGATAAAGATGTTTTGGATGCAGCTCAGAATCTTAAGGTCGTTGCACGTGCCGGAGTTGGACTGGATAATATTAACCTAGAAGAGGCTGAAAAAAAAAGCATTGAAATAATTAACAGCCCAGAGGCCCCAAGCAATGCTGTAGCTGAGTTGGTTGCTGGTTTTATCATTTCCTTGGCTCGAGGGATATCTAGAGCAGATCGTTCCATGAAAAATGGGATCTGGAGTAAGAGAAAGTTAACAGGAATCGAAATTGAGGGGAAAACCCTTGGTATAATCGGTTTTGGGAGAATAGGGTATGCCCTTGCAAAAAAAATGAAGGGGATGGGAATGAACATCATTTCCTTCGATGTGGAACTTGAGAGAGTTAAAAAATACATGGATGAACTAGGCGTAACGTCAGTAAGCCTTGAACAATTGTTAAAGGATTCCGATTTCGTAACGTTACATGTTCCATTATTGCCATCCACTAGGCATATGATCAGCAGAGAAGAGTTCAGTACAATGAAGAAGGGTAGCTATATTATTAACGTAAGCCGTGGGGGAGTAATTGACGAGGAGGCTTTGAAAGAAGCTCTAGATTCGAACCATTTGGCAGGAGCTGCCCTTGACGTGTATGAAGTAGAGCCCCCGGATGATCTTGAACTAATTGAGAGCCCAAATTTAATAGCAACTCCGCACATAGGTGCTTCGACATCTGAGGCACAGATTGCAAATAGCACGATAATTGCTGAAAAATTAGTTAAAATTCTATGTTAATTCATGTCGTCATAATATTCATAGACTAGGCCTCTGAAATAATAATCGAATAAATATTTCAGATACTTCATTACATAGCCTCTATAGCTCCAGTCCCTTAAACGACGGGGGCTTGTCCATAAAGTAGTATCATGGGTGACTTTGTATTTTCCAAAGGGGCTTATTCTCAGGCTTAGGTCAAGGTCTTCACATGCTAGGAGGTCGTTCCTGAATCCGCCTACTTTCTGGAAGGCTTGCTTGTCGTAACAATGGCAACTAAAATAGCTTAATTGGTAAAAATGTATGGCATTCCCTATCTGAGCTAACTTGTTGTTTACGTCGTACATCAGGTTTTCTAGATTATTTCCTTGTCGTGGGAGGACTTTGAGCGCTAACCCGATTATGTCATCTTTAAAAGACTGGTTCATAACCTCCACACAGTTTGGGTCAACTTCCATATCTGCGTCCAAGAAGAAAATGTATGAACCATTCGAATGTTTAACACCCTGATTTTTTGCACTTGACACATCATGGGGGCGTTTCTTTTCAACCTCCAAAACGTTGAACCCATAATCCTTAGCAATGCTTACGGTGCTGTCTTTACTTCCACCGTCAACAATAATAGCTTCAAAGTCGTCCATAGTTTGTTTCATAAGGGAGTTTAGACACAAGTCTAGGTTTTTTTCCTCATTCAACGTGGGGATTATAAAAGAGTACTTAACACCACCCAAATTGTTTATCCCTCCGAGTTATTCTCTTGGTCGTGATGTTAAACCCCTCTTTCATATAGTCAATACAGCGCGTGATTAGGAATACCCATGGTTCAATTCTTTAAATAACTTACGTAATGTGCACTCGATTTATTGTTTAACTGTGTTTCGCTACCCATCCAACGTCTTTGTCACTCTTGATATGGGGGCTGTTAGGGTCTACAAGGATTACTTCAAACCACTTACTCTGACCGTCCTGCCATACCCAGTAAGAGTTTAATACCTGTAGATTGGGGAATTTCCTCGCCACCCTTTCTTCTGCTATTAACTGTAAACTCTTGGCAGGAGTGAACTTGGCAACGCCCAAACGTTTTTGTCTTCGACCTAGTACTGGTCTTTGTTTCCTTCTTCCACCACGTCGTATTCTAACCCGGGCTACGATGAAGCCTTTTTTTGCTTTGTAGCCAAGTCTACGGGCCCTATCGATCCTTGTAGGTTTATCGATTCTGGTTATTACCGGGTGTCGTCTCCATCTGATAACTCTATCCCTCATAATTTCCTGAATATAGCTATTCTCCCGGTTCTTCCATGCTTCTCTGAGATATCGGTACATTGTTAACCTCCTTTAATGTTCGGAATCAATTAAGGTTTTGATTTGATAATCATATAAACGTCTTTTATAAAAATCATATTGTTATCAAAGCATATACAATTATCAAGGGAGCGAATAGAGAAGCTATCTGGGATATTACGGTTACTAATGTGTTTAATGAAGGCCCTGCGGTGTCCTTGAAGGGGTCGCCTACTGTGTCCCCAATTACTGCAGCTTTGTGTCCTTCGGACCCTTTTCCTCCGTAGAATCCTGACTCTATGTATTTTTTCGCATTATCCCACAAGCCACCGGCGTTAGCCATTAGTATTGCTAAGAAGAAGCCACTGAAAATTGCTCCTGCCAGGAAACCTGCAAGGGCTTGTATTCCAGCTATGAAACCGAGAAGGAGAGTTGTAGATATTGAGAAGATTATTAGGGGTAATAACTCTCTTAATGCTCCTCTGGTAGCTATCATAACACAGGCTGCGTAGTCTGGTTCTGCAGCTCCCTCAAGAAGACCGGGTATTTCTCTGAACTGTCGGCGTACCTCTTCAATCATTCTTGATGCATTGCTCGACACAGCGAGAATAATCATTGCTGAGAATACAATGGGAACCGCCATACCCACCAGCACTCCAACCATTACAAGCGGGTTCATCAAGTCGAAGGTCACAATGGTACCTGTTAATGTGTTAACTATCTCTTGATATGATGCTAATAAGGCCAGGGCAGTCAATCCTGCAGCCCCAATTGCAAAACCTTTCGTAATTGCTTTTGTTGTGTTGCCAGCTGCATCTATTTCATCCGTTATGTTAACAATATCTTCCCCTAACTCCGCCATTTCAGCTATTCCTTTTGCATTATCACCTATGGGGCCGTATGCATCCCCGGCAATGATGATCCCTGCTATTGCTAACATACCTACAGCCGCGATTCCTACACCATATACACCGTAAAGGAAATACGCGACTGCCGAGCCTACCGCTATTCCAAGGAGCGCCGGGAAACAGCTTATCAAACCATAAGAGAATCCGGTGAGTATATTTACAGCTGCACCAGTTTGGGATGATTCAGCGGTTCTTAGGGCTGGTGGTCTGTTGATGGATGTAAAATAGTCTGAGGTCATGCCGATGACCAGTCCAGCTAGAAGGCCAGCTATGTTTGAATACCATATTTTCATGTCAAAACCTAGGAATCTGGTGATTAGGAAGGTTAGTATGGAGAATGATATTGTCGTGATATATGTTCCCATGTTTAATGCTCTTCCGGGGTCACCCTTTTTTCCCACTCTGACTGTCGCTACACCTATTATTGAGGAGACTATTCCAAGGCCTGCGTAGATAAGAGGTAGGGTCTCTAGATAGGTTATTCCCGAAGCTCCTCCTAAGATCATTGCAGCCATTAATGCAGCAACATAGGAGTCGAATAGATCGGCTCCCGACCCTGCGCAGTCTCCGACATTATCTCCAACATTGTCAGCGATAACTGCTGGATTTCGGGGGTCATCTTCAGGTATATTAAGTTCTACTTTTCCAACCAAGTCGGCTGCGATGTCAGCGGTTTTTGTGAAGATCCCGCCTCCTGCTTTCATGAAAAGTGTTAAGGTACTTGCGCCAATGCTCATCCCAAGTACGAGTTCTGGGTCACCTGTGATTAAGTATATTATGCTGACTCCGAGAAGGGCTAATCCCACAACCATGAGTCCCATTACTGCTCCTCCTCTGAAGGCTATTGGAAAAGCATTTGTTAATCCTCCTTCTTTGGCGGCGTTTGCGGTTCTAACATTAGCTTTAACTGCTATCTCCATTCCGATTAATCCAGCTAGCCCCGATGTTAGGGTTCCGAAAATGTATGTTATCCCTATTTTTACGCTGAGAAAAATCGATAGTAGAATTGCCATTATTGAAACGAAGACTGCTAGATAAGTATACTCTGTTTTAAGGAAGGATCTTGACCCTTCTTGTATTGCCCTTGCAATGTTTTTCATTTTTTCTGTTCCAGAATCCTTACTATTAACGTAGTTGTATAGAAAAATCCCCGCTATGATTGAGATTATTGATGTGATTGGAGCTAAATACCATATTTCTAATATCAAGGGCATCATTTGACGGTATAGGTACGAATATATATTATTTACCTATGATTATATGGCGTTTCTATCTAACATATTGTCTCCTTGGAATTAGCTTACCTGGGATTATTAGAAAAGCAGTTAAGCTTCCTAGGAAACACATTACAAGTTCCTTTGTTGTTAATGGTACAACATGGAAGACACTGTTTAGAGCTGGAATATATAATATCATGAACTGTAAGACTACCCCTATGACAATTGAAACGAAAAGCATTTTGTTTTCGGTCCATCCCTTTAATCCCATTGCGAAAATGTGTTTGGTCTCGCTTCTGCTCTGATATGCAAGGAAGAACTCGAAGAAGACGATGCTTGTGAATGCAACTGCTCTGGCTCTTGTTTCACTACCTGTACTTGCGTAAGTCCATAGAAATGGGATGAAATCGGAGATAAAATCTACGAGAGCGGCGAATACTATGAACCTCCAGAATCTTGATAGGATTCCTTCTTGCGGTGATCTGGGAGGATATTTCATTAAATCAGGGTTCTTGGGGTCGATACTTAAGGCTACAGCTGGTAGACCGTCTGTTACAAGATTAATCCATAGTATGTGGATTGGTAAGAAGGGAACGGGTAAGCCTAGAAGGGTTACGATGGTTATTTCGATAAATTCATCGAAATTCGCTGCTAACATTAACCGAAGATACTTGGTTACATTGTCATAGATATGTCTCCCGCCTTCAACAGCTCCTACGATGGTTGCGAAGTTGTCATCCTCTAGAACCATATCGCTAGCTTCTTTTGTTACATCAGTGCCTTTTATTCCCATAGCAATGCCTATATCTGCTGTTTTCAAGGCGGGTGCATCGTTTACTCCGTCTCCGGTCATCGCTACTACATGGCCCTTTCTTTTTAAGCTCTGGGCAATTCTCATTTTGTGTTCCGGAGAGACTCTAGCAAAAACCCTTGCCTCTTCGATGATTTCGTCAAGCTGTTCGTCGGTTATGCCTTCAACGTAGGAGCCAGTATAAACTACCTCTGGCTTTTCCTCATTTATCATACCGATTTCCTTTGCAATAGCAACTGCGGTCAGTCTGTGGTCTCCGGTAACCATTACTGTTCTGATTCCAGCGGTTTTACATACTTGGATAGCTTCAGGTACTTCTTCTCTGGGTGGGTCGATCATGCCAACGAGACCAACATATATCAGCTCGTTTTCTGCGTTGGTCAAATTGTAATTCTCTACAGGAAAATCTTTGGAAAATTCTTTGAATGCAAACGCTAAAACTCGTAAGGCGTCTCCTGCCATTTCCTGCATTATTTTGAGGATTTTTTCCCTGTCTTCATAGGTTATCGGCCTTATGTTCCCATCTTCAAATATTTTTGTACTTTTCTCGATAATGCTTTCTGGAGCTCCTTTTACATAACCGATCAGATTTTCATCCTCTATTCTGTGTAGAGTACTCATCATTTTACGGGCTGAGTTGAAAGGGTTCTCTGCAATCCTTGGGTTTTTGTCTCGAGTAGTTTCTTCGTTGAATCCTGCTTTAGCAGCTGCTACGACTAACGCTCCTTCTGTGGGATCACCGTAGACGATCCAGCTGCCTGAATCGTTTTGTAGGTGGGAATCATTTGAGAGTAGACCAATGCGTAATAAGAGGTTGATGTCTTTATCATTAATTGGGTTAAAAACTTCATTTTCTATTAAAAATTCGCCAGTTGGGTCATATCCTACTCCAGTAACATTGATTACTCTGCCTCTATTAGAAATGCGGGACACCGTCATTTCATTTTTAGTTAGAGTCCCGGTTTTGTCACTGCAGATTACTGTTGTGCTTCCCAATGTTTCAACTGAGGCTAATTTTCTGACAATCGCTTTTTGACGTGCCATTCTTGCGGTTCCTAAAGCGAGGGTTATCGTTAGGACAGCTGGCAATCCTTCAGGTATCGCTGAGACTGCTAAGCTGACTGCTGTCATGAACATGTCTTCGAGATTTATGTTATGTATAAAGACACCAATTATGAAAACCCAGACAGTTAAGACGATTGAGATTAGAGCAAGTTGCCTACCCATTTTCTCCATTCTTTGACGTAGTGGTGGATCTTCCACTTCTACTGCTTGGACCATGCCGGCAATTTTCCCGAACTCAGTGTTCATCCCCGTTTCTGTGACAACCCCAACAGCTCTTCCATCCGTTACAACCGTACCCATGTAAACCATGTTGATTCTATCACCGATGCCGATGTCAACGGGTAAGAGTCCAAGGCTCTTTGAGACTGGGCGTGATTCGCCGGTTAGTGCAGCTTCGTCAATCTGTAAATTGGCGGCTTGGATTAGGCGTGCATCTGATGGAATTCGGCTCCCAGCTTCTAGGAGTATTATGTCTCCGGGGACAAGGTACTTCGAATCAATTGACATTTCTCTATTGTCTCTCAGAATCAAAACCTGTGGGGATACCATCTTTTTCAGGGCTTCAACTGCTTGTTCAGCTCTGTATTCCTGAATGAAGCCTAGAATGGCGTTCATTATTACAATGAAAAGTATAACCCATGTGTCGGTCATTGACTCTCCGCTACGTATGGCAATGTACGCAGAAACAATTGCTGAAAAAATTAATATTATAACGAGAATGCTTGTGAACTGAACTGGCTTATCAAGAGTTGTATCCAAGTCGTTTTTTTCTCTTCTATTAACTCATTTAGACCAAAAGCATCCAACCGTTTTTGTGCTTCTTCATCACTGATTCCTCCATCTTTGGTTTCTAAAGCCTCAAAGACTTGTTCTATTTCTTCTGCATGCCATTCTAGGTTTTTCATAGATCTTTACCTGCCAGTTGGGTTTGAGCTTACTATTTCTTTGAAGTGAATACTTTGAGCTTTAAAAAACTTCTTTGTCAAAGACTTTGCAGAATTAGAGTTTAGTAAATTTCTCTTGGGGTTCCTTCTAATGCTAGTAGTCTTTTTTGCCTT
>JABAHP010000116.1_pt3 | contig 11624 bp, 9 predicted proteins | sample 7062081 | NCBI WGS metagenome assembly JABAHP01 (sample SAMN14534357, study PRJNA622989) | marine sediment metagenome | biome: marine biome [ENVO:00000428]; feature: marine pelagic biome [ENVO:01000023]; material: deep marine sediment [ENVO:00002113] | place: India: Gulf of Kutch | collected... | reverse complement strand
GCCGACCTGGACGGCGATGGAAAAGTTACATTTACCGACTTTGCCGTAACTGGTTCGGCATGGTTGTCCAGGCTTGGAGATCCTGATTGGAATTCTGAATGCAACATCAGTATTCCTGCCGATGCTTTTATCGATACGCGGGACCTTGCTGTCTTTGTCGAACACTGGCTTGAAACGGGGTGTCTGTAATCTCAAAAACAGGCAGTTAATTTTACGTTTTTTCAGATTGTTTTTTATTTGAATGGGGGGCTTGACTGTGTCGCCAATAGCCACTACTATAATGGCTATGAAAACCGGTGTTGATACCTGATTAACAGTGTTCGGGGAGTTGAAAAATGGCTTCTATATTTGTAATGACGGGAGACCAGACAGGCGACTATTACCCACTCGGACGGCGGACAAATGTCATTGGCCGTGATGAGGCCCTTCTAATACAAATACTGGATGACCGGGTCTCACGCAAACATATGAGGATTGGTTTTGATGCAAGCACCGGCCGGCATTATGTTGCTGATATGCACAGCAGGCATGGTGTGTTTGTCAACAGCAACAAAATTGCTGATGAGACTGTCTTGAATGACGGCGACTATATCACCATTGGAGGGACAAGCCTGCTCTTCACCGAAAAAGACTTCGACGATCATGAAAGTGCATTATCACACTTCAAAAAAGTCGGTGAGCGGGAACGTCCTACACAGGTCAGTCAGGAAGAACAAAAACAGTAATTTATTATCCGGTGATGTTAGCGTTTCGGCAATTAGTGTCGGTACTGTCTCTGAGACTCACTTTATACGAAAAGTTACATAGAAATTTTAAGCATGTATGACTGACCCCCGCCACATACTAAAATGACTGAAGAGCGGTCTCGATGAAAATAGCAGCAAACAAAAACAAAAATAAGTGTTTTAAGCACTTTTTATGCGTATGTATTGTTTTTATCGCGGTTACGTTATTTTTAAAACCGACATTTGCCGGCAGAGATGATAGGTCAAAACAATCGATAGAAATTGATACGGCAGCAGCATACGTTGGGAATTTCGATTTTGAATCGCTCGAGTTGGCCATTGGAGATTTGACCGACACATTCGGCGGAGAGTATCCAAAAGGCAGGCAGTACATAGAACATCTGGATAAGTTGAAACAACTGAGCAGGGCGGTTCTTGTTTCTTCTAATAAGGGCGATGATTTGACAAAAGCTAATTTATTGAAGCTCGCAGGTGACCTCGAAAAGTTGAAGTGTGAGGCATTGCTTTCTAATCCGTTGCTTGATTTTGACAAATTGCTGTTGTTGAAACGCAAACGCGGCCAGCTCGGTCTGCCTGTTAACCACAAGTGCAATTCGGGCATCAAGCAAACAGGCTACAATAACGAGATAGCCGTGCTGTCACCAGTTTGTTCCGATGGAAGTTTGCGGACGCTTTTTCGACCACCGGCCGGTAAGTTTGTCGGTGAAATCGATTTGCATTTCGATGCCGACCGATTGCTTTTCACTATGCCCGAGGGAAAAACCTGGCAGATCTTCGAGATTAAGGTTGATGGCCGCGGAGTGCGACAAGTATCGCGCAGACGGCACACCGACGTGGACAACTTTGACGCCTGTTATCTGCCCGACGGCCGTATCGTCTTCGCCTCGACCGCTTCGTACCATGCTGTTCCATGCTGGCACGGCAAGGAGCGGGCGTGCAGTATCTATTTGATGAACGCCGACGGCACGGGCGTTCGGCAGTTGTGTTTCGACCAGGACCTCGACCTTCACCCGGCTGTGCTGCCTTCGGGTCAGGTAATCTACAGCCGTTGGGATTATGCCGGCCCTATGCACATTTACCTGCGTCCTTTGATGGTGATGAATCCTGACGGCACCGGCCAGCGGTCTCTGTATGGCAGCAATTCCTATTGGCCGAACGCGCTCTACTATCCAAGAGGCATCCCCGGGGCGCCGGATAAGATTATTGCCATCGTGGCCGGTTATCATGGTGTGCCGAGGATGGGTGAGCTGGCGCTGCTGGATACGAGTAAAGGCTGGTACGAGACCGACGGGATCGTCCAGCGGATTCCCGGCCGAGGCAAGGCCGTCAAACCGGTCATCCGTGACTATCTGGTCGATAAATCATGGCCGAAATTTTTGCATCCTTATCCATTGAGTGATAAGTATTTCCTTGTTTCCAGTCGGCTATCAGCCAAATCGCCGTGGGGGATTTACCTTGTAGACGTGTTCGACAACATAATGCCGATAAACGTTCTGGCGCAGTTTGATTTGTTCGAGCCTATACCTGTTCGTAAGACACCGCGTCCACCGGCCATCCCAGACAGGGTGGATTTAAATCGCAAGGATGCTGTTGTTTACATGCACGATGTCTATGCCGGTCCGGGGCTTGCCGGTGTTCCCCGGGGCACGGTGAAAAAACTGCGGGTAGTTGCCTATCATTTTGGTTATCCCGGCTTGGCCGGGCCGGACAAGATCGGCAGCGGCGGGCCGTGGGAAGTGATGCGAATCTTAGGCACAGTGCCCGTACACGAAGACGGCTCAGCTATGTTTCGTATTCCCGCTAATACGCCGCTGTGCGTACAACCGCTGGATGAAGACGGCAGGGCGGTGCAGTTGATGAGGAGCTGGTTTACGGCGATGCCGGGTGAGAATGTTTCCTGTGTAGGTTGTCACGAGCAGCAAAACGAAATTCTTTCGACTCATCCCAGGTTGGCTGCACGGCGCCCGGTGGTTGATATTGAGCCGTGGTATGGTCCGCCGAGAGGTCTTGATTTTGAAAGGGACGTACAACCGGTGCTTGATAGATATTGTGTTGGCTGCCACAACGGCCGGAAGCGTCGGGACGGCAGCAGGATTGCAGACCTGCGGTCGCAGCGCCATATTAAGGGCTATCGTGGCAGGGAACTTACTCAGTTGGCGGCATCCCGATTACACCCGGTGACACGCAAAGACCTCGGGGGGACGGCAGTCAAGTACACGCCTGCCTATGAAGCGCTGCTGCCTTATATCCGCAGGGTAAACGTCGAGGATGATGTCGACTTGCTTGTGCCCGGCGAATACCACGCCGATACCAGCGAATTAGTTCAGATGCTGACAAAAGGACATTACAATGTCCGGCTGGATCACGAGGCGTGGGACCGGCTGATAACCTGGATTGACCTTAACGGGCCTTGTCACGGCACTTGGGGCGAGGTTAGCCCGATTCCCGAAGGCGGCGGCCGACGACGACAGCAGCTTTGCATGTTGTACGGCGGTCCCGGGGAGAATCCCGAGGCGGTTCCTCAAATTCGGCGTCCTCAAAACGAGCCGGTTATGCCCGAGCCTTTGCATGATATGAAAATGGAAATGCCGGAAGTTGAGGATTGGCCCTTCAATGCCGAAGAGGCCCGGCATCGGCAGGCAGCCGAAGGGGCGTGGAAGAAAACCGTAGATTTAAGTGGCGGTGTAGCGATGGATCTTGTGAGGATTCCCGCCGGCCGGTTCGTTATGGGAAATGCGAGCGGTGAAGTCGACGAACTCCCACCTGGTCGTGTGGTTATCGAGAAACCATTCTGGATGGGTGTTTTCGAAGTTACCAATGAGCAATACCACCTGTTTGATCCAAGCCATAATTCCGGCCGTTTTACAAAACGTTACCGAGGTCCGGATGGTCCGGGCCTTTCGCTAACCGGCCCGAAACAGCCGGTCGTTCGTGTATCGTGGGAAAAGGCTATGGCTTTTTGCCGGTGGCTTTCACAAATAACAGGTGTAAAATTCACACTGCCCACAGAAGCCCAGTGGGAGTATGCCTGTCGTGCGGGTTCGCAGACGTCGTTTTCTTATGGAAGTATAGACGCAGATTTTTCGGCGTGGGCGAACGTTGCCGATAAGCTCCTTAGCGTTCGGCCGGGCCCCACAGGTGGTCTGGAGTCAAACATCATCGCCCACCATGGAAAAGGTATATTCATGTCAGCCGTCTACGGGGGGAACATTCTGTGTGATGAGCGTTATAATGATGGAACCGTCGCGACGGCACAAGGAGGTAGCTACAAACCAAATGCCTGGGGTCTTTATGATATGCACGGTAACGTTGCTGAATGGACGTGGACTACATATAAGCCGTATCCTTATATATATGACGATGGACGTGAGCGTGAAGGTAAGCCGGGAAGAAAGGTCGTTCGGGGCGGTTCCTGGTGTGACAGGCCGAAGCGATGCCGGTCGGCCTTTCGCCTTAGTTATCCTCAATGGCAGCGGGTTCACAACGTCGGTTTTCGTATTATTTGCGAGATTGAAACACCAAAATTGAAGATTGTGCAGTTTAACATGGCGAAAAAGTGAAATTTGGGTGAATCGGGGGAAATTACAGATTTTTTGATTTTTTGGGGAGAGGGCCTTTATCTATACTCTGTATATTGCCCATATTGATGGATTTTGGGAAGAAATTGTCCAATTTTTGTGAATCTGGGTAAGAAAACGATCAAAATCAAAAAATGAGTGGAAAAAAACACTGAAAAAAGTGTGCAAAAGAGTGCAGAAATTTGCAGAAATTCGACAAAAGCGTGCAAAAGTTTTCATTTGTTGTCAGAAATGTTACAAAAAATTACACGTTTCTATTTTAACATTTTGTTAGTCTGGGGGAAATGGGGAAACTTCTCGATGAGTTCAAAGTTCATATATCGCTGTTAGCGGATCGTCGCTTGTGACTTGTGATTTAAGCAGTGTGGTCGATACTCGCAGCTTATGGGCTTAACATTTTTTATCGGGAGGTACCGGCCGGTACATCTGATGATTTTTTTGTTGACGAAATACACCGAGTGTGCAACAATTAGAGGAGTCCTGAGTTTATTCAGATGAGGAGCTTAATATGAATATCAAAAGGATTCTTTCAATCTGTTGGTTTGTTCATGTCCCAATAGTTACATTAATCGCTGTTATTTTGCTGCCATTGTTTAACACAGGGGCGGTGGTTGCCGCGGATATACCGAAAACGGACCACGGCGCAGCGACCATGGAGTATCAGGAAAGGGAACTCGACCGTCTTTTACCAACAGTGGATGTGAGCAAGGTCCCGCCCGGTTTCGATGAGGTTGTATGGGAGGCGTTCATACCGGAGGACAATGCGATGACGCCGGAGCGGGTGGCGTTAGGCCGCAAGCTTTACTTTGATAAACGCCTGTCGGCAGACGGTACGGTTTCGTGCGCTACATGTCACGACGTGACTCGCGGCTTCACGGACCAGCTCGCGGTGTCGGAGGGGATTAAGGACCAGTTCGGGCGCCGTAATGCGCCTACAACACTGAATGTGGCACTTTTGCAGATAGTCTTTCTTGACGGCCGTTCGCCGACACTGGAGCATCAGGCTAAGCTGCCTATCATAAATCCCATAGAGATGGGTATGGCTGACGGGCAAGCGGCGGTAAATGCCATTAAAGGAGATGGCGAGTACAAGGCGGCCTTTCAAAAAGCATACGGACGTGCAGTGAATTACGATGACATCGGAAGGGCGATTGCGGCCTTCGAGAGGACCTTGGTTTTTGCGGACTCTCCTTTCCGGCGTTTTTTAAATGGTGACGAAGATGCGATTTCTGCTGAGGCGAAACATGGCTGGGAATTGTACAATGAGAAGGGGCGCTGTGTGACGTGCCACCCGATAAATCCATCGAATCCTCTGGGGACCGACAACCGCTTTCACAATGTGGGGGTATCGGCCCGTCACCAGGATTTCGAGGGTCTTGCAAAGCAGGCCCTGAAGGCGATGGAGGAGGACCCATCGGAGGAGAAGCTCGATGAGCTGGCGCTTTCAACGGACATGAGTGAGTTAGGCAGGTTTATGGTGACGAAGAACCGCTCGGACATCGGAACCTTCCGCACGCCGCTTTTGCTGAATATCGGGATTACGCCGCCTTATATGCATGACGGGACCGTGGAGACACTCTGGGACGTGATGGACCATTATAACAAGGGCGGCGAAGCGAATCTGTTTCTCGATGGAGGTATGGAGCCGCTGGCGCTGACGGAAGAAGAGATAAACAGTATTGTAGCGCTTATGTTTAGTTTTACCGACGTTCGCTTTGCGGAGGAAAATCAGCGGCAGTTCGAACGCCAGAAGGCACAGGCGGCTAAGGAACGTCCCCTTCGGGATGACGATATGGCTTTCCGTTTGAAACTGGCATTCGAAAAATAGGTTACTTACAGGCGGATGATTGCAAAGTAATAAGGAGTGACCAAATGGAATCTAATTCGAAGAATATCGAAACGAAAAATATAGACCGTCGAGCTTTTTTGAAGGTCTCGACGGCGGCAATGGGAGCGGCAGTGGCTTCGGGGCTGGCTCCCTTTCAAACATTTCAGACGGTTAACGTTGCGCAGGGTGCGGTTTCATCGGATGAGGTTACACCATTTCGCTTTGCCTATATCTCCGATTCACACCTTTATGAAAAGAAGATCAACGACCGCTTCGTTCGGGCGTTACTGCGAGCCGTGGCGGATGTCAACAGTCTGGAACCTCAGCCTGATTTTGTTTTCTACGGCGGCGATCTGGCCCAGCTTGGCCAGGCAAAGGAACTCGAACTCGGCGCGGAGATTCTCAAGGAAATCAAGGCTCCTGTGAAGATGATGGTCGGGGAGCACGACTGGTATCTTGATATGGGCAAAAAGTGGCGCGAGCTGTTCGGCGAGCCTACTTATTCGTGGGACCACAAGGGGGTTCACATGGTTACCCTTAACAGCGTTGTCGAGCGGGATTTCTGGACGGAGCGCGGAATGACGGCGATGGAGCGGATGATGACGGTGGCGGGATTGGATAACGGTGTGCAGAGTCCCTTTTCGGTCGGCAAACAGCAGCGGGACTGGCTCAAAAAGGATTTGGCCGACTATTCGGACGATACACCGCTGATTGTTTTCTCCCATTCGCCGCTGTATAAACTATATAAGAAATGGAACTTCTGGACCGACGATGCCGAAGAGGTCCAGGCGATACTGAAACGGTTTAAAAATGTTGTGGTCATTCACGGTCATACGCACCAGCTTTTGACCAACCGGATCGGCAATATTCACTTTCACGGGATGCTTTCGACTGCGTGGCCGTGGCCTTATGCTCCGGAGGGTATGCCGGAGCTTACTATCGAGATGAGCCGGCCGGACCCATTTAACACAAACGACGGCTGCGGCGACGGCGAGGTGCACGTTCAGGCGGACGGGCTGGTGGATAAAGTCTATAACTTATGGAACCGCACGCCACTGACGGTCGGCAGGGCTTATACTGCAAGCTGGGGCAAGGAAAGCGTGCCGCCGAAACCGAACCGCGCAAGCTATTAGAATAGTCAAGGAGATTGCTATGTATATTAAATCTACCGTTGCTGAACTTATGAACGTTTTGTTATGTGCAACCTGTATTTCGGTGGTTTTGATGATTACAGGATGCAGCGAGGAGGTCGAATACACAACGTGCGACGGACGTAACAAGGTCAAAGTGTCGGAAGAGACCGAAGGGCAGGACTTAGCGGATACGCTTATGGCACAATGGAAGCGTGAGAATCCCAATCGAAACTGGGTGGAAGAGGAGAAGGAACGGCATGAACTCAAACCACCGGCCGACAATTCCTCGCTACTAAAAGGCGAACAGGGCGAGGGGCACATCTACGGAAATTATACCGAGAAGGACCTGCTTATGTGGCAGCGCGAGACCGAGAAGCTCGTCGTTGAAGGCTCGCGAATCTTCCACAGCGCGCAGCTATTGGGCAGCCAGGTAAGTGTCTCGTGCGATATGTGTCATCCACATGCCGCCAATACACACCCGGAGACATATCCCAAATTTCAAACTCAATTAGGCAGGGTCGCGCTATTGCGTGACATGATACACTGGTGTATCGATAATCCCGTGCGTGGTGAGCATCTTGCGCCCGATGACCCCAGGATGCGGGCATTGGAGGCGTATATCATGGCGCAGCGCAGCGGAACAATGATGAACTACGGCAAGCACTGAGCAAAATTGCTTAGCAAACCTTTGAAGGCCGACCGTTATTTATTCTGCCGTTACAGGGTGGATTTGGTAATAGGACAATATAATCTCCGTCTGTGGTTGCGAAGAGCAAGGTAATTGTTATATTTTTTACTGCGTACCATTAGTGTATTGTGCGCCCCAAGTTAAGGAAATTCCTTAGCACCATTTGTCCGCAACAGCTTAGCTATTTCTTTGTGTTCCATATCAATTGCTAATTTGAGCGGACTTCTTTTTCTGATCACTTCATCTAATGGCTCATTGACATCGGCCCCCTTTTCGATGAGCATTTCGACAGCTCTGACCTGGTTTCTCTGAATAGCCTTGAGCAGAGGAGTCCATCCATTGTCATCTTTCTCATTGACATCAGCCCCACTGTCTATCAGAGTCAATAACATCTTTAAGATTACTGCCTCTTTTTCGTGAGCGGGCAGCTCTTGTGCATTAGAGCGCCTATAATATACCCCTCGATGGTTACCGCCAAACCGAAAGGCTGCTGTCAGTGTTGTACCTAATCCACAACGGTCGCCAGCACTATAACCTTCGTGAAGCAATTCTCTGACATGTTCTACTTCGCCGTGCACTATAGCAATCCAAAAGATCCGTGCACGTTTTTGAGCGTAGGCATCACTCCATATATAAAGAAGAACTCCTATTGGCATTAGAACAAAGACGATTGATAATACAGAGCATCTGAAGACAATAATCAATGCAAGCGAGATAATACCCGCAATCAAGCCAGTGAAGAGAAGAACAGATAACTCGTGAGGCATGACATAACTTGGTGTTATGAGGATGAACGAGAGCAGCATCAGGCGAAAAGACCATGTTCGAGCAACCATTCTTTTTCGACTCACGGGAGCGGCTTCTTTCTTTTCTGTCTTTGCCAATAGTAGGATTGAAGCAAATCCCAATATAACATGCAGGAAAAGCAAGCCTAAAAGCTTACCACCAGAGAAGACAGTCACCGAAAAAAGAACCATAGCCGAGGCCATCAGCACAAATGCAAGAAACTTTTGTTTACTATAACTGTGCAGCAGTTGGCCAACTATATTCCGCTGCGACAATGGCTTAATCATTCTATTTTCTCCTTTGACATATGGATTACCGTAAGCGTTATATTCGTATCTCTCTAAGTAATGATAATGGTTTTGTTGGAATTTACAAGGGCAGAAGGCGAAAAAGTTTTGCTGGATTGTGGCCGGGTATTCGTGTAAGATTCTGGTTTTAATGAAGTTATCGCAGGGCAATTTTAGAAAGGAAGGTGGAGTTATGAATAGTATAGCAAAAAAGCTGATTAATTTTGTGTACGTGGCATTGCTTTGTTCCATCGTTATTTGTACGAGCGCGAGTGCGGAAGAGAAAAAGACCGAGGGCGGCTGGAGGAATCTATTCGATGGTAAGACGCTGGATGGGTGGGAAGTACGCGGGGGATTTGCCAAGTACCGCGTCGAGAATGGTGAGATTGTCGGCACGAGCGTTGAGGGAAGTCCCAATACATTCCTGTGCACCAAAAAGCAATATGGTGATTTTTTCCTCGAATTCGAGGTAAAATGCGATCCCCAACTCAATTCCGGCGTGCAGGTTCGCAGCCATGTATATAAGAAGGATACGACACTTGAAATGTTGAGGCGCGGGCAGAAAAGGAAAGTGATCCGAAAGGCAGGTCATGTTTATGGATATCAGGTCGAAATATCCAACGAGCGGACAGGAAGCTCCGGGGGTATCTATGACGAAGCGCGAAAAGGTATGTGGTTATATGATATAAAAGGAGATGCCAAAGCGAGAAAGGCCTTCAAAAACAATCAGTGGAACAAGTACCGCGTAGCCTGCATCGGTGATTCGATTAAGACGTGGGTAAATGGTGTGCCGTGTAGTGATTTGAGAGATCCTATCGATCAGGTTGGTTTTATCGGACTACAAGTACACAGCGTAAGGAGTGAGAAACCTTTGGAGGTGCGCTGGCGGAACATTCGCATTCAAGACTTTGGCCGGCATGTCTGGAAACCGCTCTTTGACGGGAAGACGCTTAAAGGCTGGCATACCCTTCCCGGGGGTAAGTGGGAGGTCATTGATGGAGTTATTGTCGGCACCAGTTCCAGCAGCGAGAGCCGCCACGGATTGCTGGTAAGTGACAAGAGCTTTTGGGATTTCACTATCCGTCTGAAGTTCAAGGCAATCAAGGGTAACAGCGGTTTTTATTTCCGCGCGGATGAAGTGGGCGGCGGAGTGGGAGTTCACGGATTTCAGGCCGAGATTGATGCGAGCAATGACGTCGGTGGATTATATGAAACCGGCGGCAGGGCATGGGTGGTCAAGCCGAGTGTCGAGGAGGTAGCCACGTGGTTTAGGCCGCAGGAGTGGAATGAGATGGCTGTCTCTGCGCATGAACGGCGGATTGTAGTGCATGTCAACGGCCGCAAGACAGCGGAGTTGAAAAATGACAAGGGGCGCCTAAAAGGACGACTGGGGCTTCAACTGCACGGCGGGCAGGACATGCACGTGAAGTTCAAAGACATCGAAATGCTGGTACCAAAAAAGAAATGAGAGAGGTTAGCTGAAACCACTGTCTATTTAAGGATTTTATGGAAGTTATAGTTGCGGAAAAATGCGGTTTTTGTCACGGCGTTAAAAACGCTATCAGTACGGCCGAGAAGATACTGACACAGGAAGATGAGGTTTACAGTCTCGGTCCTATTATTCATAACAAGGATGTTGTGGAGCGGCTGGCGAAAGCCGGGTTGAAGACTGTAAATGATGTGGAGGAAGTTCAGTCGGGGACGGTACTTATCCGATCTCACGGCGCAGCTCCTGTGCAGATGGCCAGGCTTAAAGAAAAGGGTGTCAATATTGTTGATGCCACCTGCATATTGGTTAAAAGGGTGCAGCACATAGCAGGGGAATTCGAGAAGGACGGTTATAAAGTCGTAATAATCGGTGATGAAAATCATCCCGAGGTCCAGGCGGTTGTGGGGTTTACTAAAGATGCGGTGGTTATTGCCGATGAGTCGGATTTGCATAAGCTGCCTGAAAACGCCAAATTGGGGATTGTATGTCAGACCACAGAAAGCCCTGACCATTTTGGGAGGATGCTTGGTGCGATAGGGGGGGGCAGATTCAGGGAAATGAAAGTAATCAATACGCTGTGTGTGGAGGCAATAAAGAGACAGCAGTCGGCTGTGGAATTGTGCAAAGAGGTGGATATAATGTTTGTTCTCGGCGGCCTGGAAAGCGCCAATACACGCAGACTGGCGGACCTTTGTAAAGAAGAAAACAGCGAGACGTATCATCTGCAAAACTGGAACGGGCTTGATAAACGGACACTTTTCGGCAAAAAAATAGCGGGCGTTACGGCGGGGGCCTCGACTCCTGAATGGATAATTGCCGAATTTGTTGAGAATTTAGAGGCTTTTGAGGAAAGTTAAGGATAAAAAATTAACCGAAAAGAATGTAAAAAAAGAGAAAAATAACTTTACAATTAGCTAAGTTGTATTAATATAAAGGTTTCTAATATTGTATCTTAGGGCAATTTGCATTTGCTGCGTGGGCAAATGCGTTTTTATAGGTTAACAGGAACATTTAATTGTGTGCATCGTTGCGCAAGAGCTTATCGGCGTAAATGTGGGGCGCCGATAGGTTAAGGTTCTCATTTCTGTA
>JABAHP010006283.1_pt1 | contig 11627 bp, 9 predicted proteins | sample 7062081 | NCBI WGS metagenome assembly JABAHP01 (sample SAMN14534357, study PRJNA622989) | marine sediment metagenome | biome: marine biome [ENVO:00000428]; feature: marine pelagic biome [ENVO:01000023]; material: deep marine sediment [ENVO:00002113] | place: India: Gulf of Kutch | collected... | reverse complement strand
CTCACGCTGACCTGCAAGGCGGGGCGCTCCCCATTGGCGTGGCCTCCACCCGCGCCGCTATCTTGCTGGCCGAGGGCGGCATTCGCTGGGGGTTGTCCCCCCGACGGGAGAGCAGTTTAGGGGCGGATGGGTCGCCAGCATTCGACAGTTCTATATGACGAATGTCGAACTATCGGCGTAGAACGAACACCTACGCCAAAGGGTAGGTCGCCCTGCATGCAAGACTGGATGCATGCAGGATACCTTCAAAATGCTGCACATCGGATCTCGACCCTCCACGCTACACCTCATTGACTTCGCGTTGCCTCCCTCCCGAACACATAGCCCACTATGGCGGAGAGGATGGATATGGCGCCATCCTCCGCGATGCCTTCGCCTATGGCCAATATCAGAATCGCGGAGACGATGAAGATCAAGAAGACCCCCTCACGCACCATCGCAATGCGCTGGCGGCCAAGCTCAAGTTTGTTCTTATCATCATCGTCTGATTTGTACTCGGCGTGGGCGCCCACATAGACCAAGACGAACGTGGCGATGACTGCCAAGAAGCCGATCAGTATGCTTGGTATCAGAGGCATCTCAGCAAAGATGCCAGCCTTGGGGCCCTCGTCACCTGGCTTGGGCGTCGGCTCCGCGGTTGGTGNNGTTGGTGTGGGCTGGGGTGTTGGCGTGGGGGCCACTTCCACCATGATGCTCGCTTGGTCGCTTGCTGGTTCCATCTCCGCACTGGCGATGGTGACGGTGTTCTCTATGCGGATGGAGCCAGGAGGGAAAGTGTCCTTCAGTGTGGCCTCGTAGGTCACCGAACCACCCGCCCCTGCTTCGACCGTTCCCAACGCCCAGATGATCGTGTCGCCGTCTTCCTTGCCCTCGCCAGAGATGCTGGATATGCCGGCGATGTGGGCTTGGTCGTAGTCGTCAACGATGGTGACCTTGGTGGCATCAACCTCACCGGTGTTCTCGTAGGTAACAGTGTACCTGATGGTGTCGCCGGGGTCGATCGTCTCGTCCGCATCCAGGTCCTTGACCAGTTTCCTTTCCTTGAGCACAGTCAGGCGAGGCCCTTTCACAACAATGATGTTGGTGGCACTGCTCGACCCCGTCTCTTTGCTGGCGACCGTGACCGTCGTCTCTATGCTGATAGAGCCGGGCGGGAGCGCGTCTTTCAGCGTGGCCTCGTAGGTCACCGTATCACCCGCCCCAGCTTCGACCGTTCCCAGCGCCCAGATGATCGTGTCGCCATCATCCTTGCCCTTGCCAGAGATGTTGGATATGCTGGCGATGAGGCTTTGGTCGTAGTCGTCGACGATAGTGACCTGGGTGGCATCGGCTTCACCCGTGTTCTCATAGGCAATGGTGCATTTGACAGTGTCGCCGGGGTCGATTACCCCATCGCCATCCAAGTCATTCACCAGAGTCACCATCTGGTCGGTGGTCAGGTTTGGAACAGGCACAGGTTCGCGCGTAGTCGTGGGTGTGGGTGTCGCCTCCTGAAAAGCGGATGCAGCGACTGGACTGCCGGTTGAAAGAGCGCTGTGGCCTGAGAGCGCGAGTAGGCTCAGGCCGACTGCAGCCAGTAGGAATAACTTCTTCACCATTTGTCTCCTCTCTATGGAACGCGATCGTCGCTGTGCAAGACTGGGATGTTTAGCACTCCCGCCTCATGTTTGGTATGCGCACCTCGCGTGTCACGCCACCAGCTCCGTTCGACCGACGAGACAGCCGACCGCCCATCGGGATCGCTCTCCAGATAGAGGTCGGCTGTCAATCTTGTACGCTGCCTTCCTCGAGGGCTGCTACTTACACTCGGCACTGAAGTTGTCGACCCAGGCAGTCAACTCGCCGTTGGCGTTGATCGTGTAGTGGAGGTTATTGTGAACCAGGTAGTTGTTCCCTGGCCCCTGACCGATGATGCGGAAGTTGTTCACATAGGTGTACTCGTATCCCACCTTACCGTTGGCCTGATACTGGGTCACGCCCGTTCCCTGGTACTTGTCGCCGGTCGTCTGACCCAAGCCGCTAATCCCCTGCGGCTGGTAGTGAGCCTTGTAATGGAAGCCCCCATTCCCATCGAATGTATAGTGGAACGACACATGGAGGCGGCCGCTAAGGACAACCATTTCACCCGCACCATCCGCTGCACACGGAATCCACACGTACATATTGATTGGGATCTTGTAGTTCTCCCTGTAGGTGGTGGCCTCCGCCATAGCTGGCGATGCCGTGAGTGTGAAGAGAACAGCCAAGGCCAGCACTATGTTCCTCGCTTTCATCCTAGTTTCCTCCTTCCAACTGTGTGGCATGGGATTGCCAGCCAATCCTCTCCCACCGTCCTAATGTGCCCGGAATACCTCCGACCCAAATGGGTACATGCAAATCCAATACTCACCGGGATGCAAGATGTCTGACCCGTCTCCTACATCCCACAGATCGATGTAGCCCTCATAGCCACCTGGGTCGCAGGTCGGTGGCTCAGGATGCTTTTCGATCTCGTAGTATACCCAGCGGCCGGGGCAGTTGTGCCAATCTGAATCACAGTAGTACCACTCGTGGATCACGCCGCTCTTCCCGCTGGCCATATAGTAGCCATAGCCGCTCCACGAGTTCAAGACCTTCGTCATGTTGCCGCCCCGACCTGCTACTGCGACTGTTGCACTTAGCAGGGTCGCGGCAGCCACCGCCAACGCTATCAGTAGTGCTTTCCGTTTCATTTCAATTCCCTCTCTGGTCAATCCGTGGTGTGGGAGTGCTATGATGGGGCTGGGAACAAACACGCCAGGCCTTTCGCAGCCCATCGAGAAGCCTGGCAGCGCATCGTGCACATGTTCCCCCTTTCCCAGAATCCAAAACGCCGAAAGCAAATCTGTGGCTCGTGCCAGGTTGCTTTCGGCAGTCACTCTGGAAGCTTCTGCGTCTTCCGCCGTTACAGTGGAGCAGCGAAGCTATTCATTATGCTGTTTGTCGGGTGCACGATAGAGGACCAACGAGTCCGTTGACTGTCCATCGTCGGCCCGACAAACAACATATACCACACTCTTGCCGATTTGTCTGTAGGGAATTAACCTACCCTTGAACGAAAAACGACCCCATTTCTGGGGTCAGGGGTGAGTATTGTCGGAGAACTGCTACTCGTCGAGGAGAATCAGGCCGTGTTTGATCGCCGCGCGCATGAGCCCGGCCAGGTCGTGCACCTTCAGCTTGGACATCAGGTTGGCCCGGTGCTTTTCGACGGTTTTCACGCTGATCGTCAGTACCTGGGCGATGGCCTTGTTGGTGTGTCCTTCGGAGATGAGCTGCAGCACCTCGCGCTCGCGCGGTGTGAGCCGCTCGAACGGGCTGGGCGCATCAGCGTCTGCGTGAAGCGTCAAGAAGTCGGCCACGATAGATCGGGAAATCGCCGGGCTGAGATAGATCTCGCCTCGGTAGGCAGCCCGGACGGCCAGCAGGAGTTCCTCCGTGACCGAGCGCTTGAGCAGATAGCCCCTGGCACCGTTGCGCAGCGCCTGCCGCACCAGTGTTTCGTCCGAGTACATCGAGAGCATGACGACCTGCGTCGCCACGCCCAGGGCGCGCACCCGCACGACGGCCTGGTTACCGTCCAAACGCGGCATCGCAACATCCATCACCAGCACCTCGGGGGCCAAACGCTCGACCAGTTCGACCGCTTCCTGGCCATCCGCAGCTTCGCCGATCACCTCGATGTCGCTCGCCTTCTCCAACAGCGCTCGGATGCCCTGCCGCACCAGGTGGTGGTCGTCGGCGATGATGACGCGAATCACCGGCTCTCTTTTCAAGGTATGCCTCCCGTAGGAAGATGGGCCACCAGGCAGGTGCCCTGGCCGGGCCGAGATCGGATCTCCAGCCGACCGCCCAACGATTCGAGCCGTTCCTGCATTCCCAACAGCCCGATGCCCATGGGCCAGCACCGCTCGGACATCCTGGCCTGTCTGTCAAACCCCCGCCCATCGTCCTCCACCGACAGACTGACCGTTTCGGCGTCGTAGCGCAGCGCAACGCGGACCTGGTTTGCACGGGCGTGTTTGGCCACGTTCGTCAGCGCCTCCTGCAGAAACCGGTAGAGGCAGACGTTGAGCGGTTCCGTCAGCCGCGGCAGGTCCGCGCCCAGGTACTCAATCGTGAGTCGTGTGCGTTCGGCAAAATCGCGGCAAAGGCTCTCCGCGGTGGGACCGAGGCCCATGGCGTCGAGCGCCGGGGGCCGCAGATCCTGGGCCAGCAGCCGCAACTGCTCCATCGTCGCGCCGGTCAGGGCCGCTGCATTGCCTATGCGCTGCTGGAGCGAGCTGGGTTCAGGTGGTAGATCCTCTTGTATCAGTTCCAGGCTGATTCTAAGGGCCGTCAGGGCCTGGCCGGCTTCGTCGTGCAGCGCCTGCGACAGGCGTCGGCGCTCCTCCTCCTGGGTCGAGACGACTTGCCGGGCGAGCTGTCGCATCCGTTCTGTGTAGTGTCGCAGTTCCTCGTCTGCCCGCTTGCGCTCGGTGATGTCGCGGGCCAGAATAGCGACCTTTCTTACCTTTCTCTGCGCGTCGAGGATGGGATAGATGACATTGTCATTCCACATTCCTTCGCGCTCGTCTTCGAAGCGGACGGGCCTATTCGACTGGATGGCTCTATTGATGTGTGCTCTTCTATGCTCGCTCACCTCTGGCGGAAATAGATCCCAAACGCATGAGCCCACAAGCTCATCCAGGCGCCTGCGGAATCTACTGGCCATTGTCTCATTGGCGTCAAGGATGATACCATTCGTGTCTATCAGCGCCGCAACGTCGGTGGGAGCATTCAGAAGCACCCTCGCCGTATCCTCGCTCTCCCGCAGCGCTTCCTCCGCCCGCTTGCGCTCTTCTATCTCTCGCTTCAGTTGCTCGTTTGCGGCCGTCAGTTCAGCAGTGCGCTCTTCCACCCGCCGCTCCAACTCCTCGTAGGCCTTTCTCAGCGCTTCGTCCGCCCACTTGCGCTCCGTGATGTCGGTGTCTGCGCCTCGGTACCCGAGCAGGTTTCCTTCCGCGTCGAGTATGGGAACTCCGCCTGTCGAGAGCCAGACGGTTTCGCCATCCTTGCGCACGTTCCGATTGATGAATTCGCGGAAAGGCTGCTTCTGGGCGAATACTTGAAACGCTATCTTCTTCAGGTCTTCCCGGTCTTCGGGATGAAACAGGTCATAGAAATGCTTCTTCCCGACAACCTCCTCGGGTTTGTAGCCAAGTATCTTCACCACTACTGGGCTGGCGTAGGTGTATAAGCCGCGGACGTCTACCTCCCAGATCCATTCCCCAGTATTCTCTGCTACTTGCTGGAAGCGCTCCTGTGATTTCTGCAGCGCCTTCTCCGCCCGCCTGCGCTCGGCAATTTCTCGCCGCAGTTCCTCGGCAATTCGTTCTTGCTCAGCGAGGGTTACCTTGCGGGTCTGCTGGAAGAAACCGGTCGCCAGCCCGCCGAGAAACGTTGCCAGACGAGGCTGCAGCGCGACAACTTGGTCGGCGGGCAGGCCTTGAACAAGTTGCTGTGCCAGCAGTTCTTGCGTTCGGCCCAGTACGTCGGGCTCAGGCCAGTGAAGGTTTGCCAGTGCGCTGCCGATGGCCGCGGCGCGGCCGCCCTCGAGCGGATTCGCGAGCAAGAGTGCGATGGCCTGTTCAGTCAATTCGACGAGATGCTGGCGCACCTCTGCCGCGCTGTGGTCCACTGGGCTGGTTCCTCCAATGGCCTGGTACCAACGGTCGGCGATGGTGTCGCAGCGCCGCTGCAAGACCCGAAGGATTTCTGACCGGTCCGCTGTGTCCATTTGGCTCCCTCCTAGACCTCGCCCAGGTGACGGGTCAGACAATGGAACGCGTTTTCGTGTGGCTTGCGCCCAACTCCAGCAAAGATCGGCGTTTGCTCCGGTTGGTCGAGGAGAACGTTGTCAGGCTCTGTTGGCCACCGGAGCGGAACCTGGACTAGCCCTGGTTCGACCAGGCCGCGCTCATCGATGAAGCGTCAAGTATGTGTACGTGAGCGGCACTTGTGGAGCGATCGTATGCGGATCGCTGACAGTAGGAGTGCTTCGGGGGTGAACGAGGGGGATTGTCATCGGCGTTGCCGTCACATCCTCCTGCAATCCTTACTCTAGTATACACCATTCTGGCCAAAACACCAACAGTAGCTTCCAGCGGAGCTTGTCTAGCATAGCATAGGTCGCTGAACGGGCCTCTGAACGAGCGAAACCAGGCGGTGGCAGCGCCAGCGAAGCATGGTATAATTCTCACCGTTGTGGATAGGAGCCCGAGTAGGACACCGCTGGCCCGGCTGGCCGACCTGACCCAGAAGCTCGGGAGGACGACGAAGCGGCTGGAACTGACGCAACTGGTGGCCGACTGCCTGAGGGAACTCGACCCCGGCGAGGTGCCGGCCGCCGTGCGGCTCATCCTGGGCCAGGTCTTCCCCGAATGGGATGGCCGTACGCTGAACCTGAGCTGGAAGGCGGCCATGGCCGTGGTCGAGGAGTTGGCGGCGGCCACGCCTGCCCAGCGCGAGGCCATCTTCGCTGAGGCAGTGGATGGAGGCGAAGCGGTGGCGGCGCTCTTCGCACGCCACCGCCGCCAGCAGCCCCAACCCCCACCGCTCACCATTATCGACGTATACCACACTCTTGAGCAGATCGCCGCTGCCTCGGGCCGTGGCTCCCGGGCCCGCAAGGTGGACCTCCTGCGCAGTCTGCTGGCGCGCGCTACCCCCGTCGAGACCAGCCTCATCGTCAAGAACCTGTTCGGGGAGATGCGGCACGGCGTCGGCGAGGGCATCGTCCTCGCGGCTATCGCGCAGGCCGCCGATGTGAAGCTTGCGCTGGTGCGGCGGGCCAACATGCTGTGGGGCGATCTGGGGGAGGTCGCGATGGTCGCCCTCGGCCAGGGGGATGCAGCTCTGGCCCAGGCCAGCGTGCGTCTCTTCCGCCCGATGAAATCCATGCTGGCCCAGACCGCCGACGACATCGCCGAGGTGCTGGAGCGTCACCAGGGTCGGACCGCGCTGGAGTACAAGCTGGATGGCGCCCGCGTGCAGATCCACAAGCAGGGTGCTGAGGTGCGCATCTTCTCTCGGCAGCTGGCCGACGTGACGGCCAGCCTGCCCGACGTCGCGGCTTCCGCGCGGGCCGGGCTGCGCGCTCGCGAGGCCGTGGTCGAAGGGGAGGTCGTGGCCGAGGACCGCGCCGGCCGCCCGCTGGCCTTCCAACAGCTGATGCGCCGCTTCCGCCGCAAGCACGACGTCGAAACGGTCGCCCGCCAGGTCCCGGTGCGTCTCTACCTCTTCGATCTACTCTACCGGGACGGGGTGAGCCTGATCGACTGGCCCAACGCGGAGCGGTGGCAGGCGTTGACGGGGGTCGCGGGCGAGATTGAGACCGTGCACCGCCTGGTGACCGGCGACCCGGCCGAGGGCGGAGCGTTCCTGCAGGCCGCCCGCGAGGCTGGCCACGAGGGTTTGGTGGCCAAATCGCTCGACAGCACCTACCAGCCCGGCGTGCGGGGCCGCGCCTGGCTCAAGCTCAAGCACGTCGAGACGCTCGACCTGGTCATTGTCGCCGCCGACTGGGGATACGGCCGCCGCAAGGGGTGGCTCTCCAACTACCACCTGGCGGTCCGCGACGACGGCGGCTTCGCTGCGGTCGGCAAGACCTTCAAAGGACCCACCGACCGCGAGTTCGAGGCGCTGACCGAGCGCTTGCTTGGGCTGGAGCGGGCGAGACGAGGTGGGACTGTCCTCGTCCAGCCCCAGGTGGTTGTCGAGGTGGCGTTCAACGAGGTCCAGCAGAGCTCGCGCTATGAGTCAGGGTTTGCGCTCCGTTTCGCGCGCATCGTGCGCGTGCGGGGGGACAAGAGCCCAGCGCAGGCCGACACGCTGGCTCGATTGCGAACGCTGTACGAGCGACAGTTCATCTACAAAGGCCGGATTGAGGCGAGCGAGGAATGAGTGGCTAACGCATAGAGTCTCTCGGAGCTGGACGAGGGTAGACTCAGGCCTTCGATCCGAGGCCAACGCTGACAGGCTGGCAAACAGACAAGGGGGCGGGGGACATGGCCAAGACGGCCAAGCGTCTGGAAGTGCGAGCGCGGTACATCCACCATCCCGAGTTCCGGTTCTGTCCTCACTGTAACGGGCCTCTCCGGGCGCGGCCACACTACCGGTGGCGCAAGACGATCCAATGCCTGGATGGCGCGGTGCGCGTGGCGAGTCAGGCCAGAGAGTGCGGCAATCCACACTGCGAGCACCAGGGACAGCCCTATACCTCAGTAGCAGCCCAGATGGTCGCCGTTCCGGGGTGCACGTATGGCCTCGACGTCATCGCGCAGATTGGCTGGTCGCGTGAACGGGAACACCTGAGCCGGGTACAGATCCACTCGCGCTTGAGGCAGCGCGGCGTCCAGATCAGCGAGCGGCAGGTAGGCTATCTGTATGCCCGGTATCGGGCGCTACTGGGATGTGCCGAGAGGCTGGGAGCCGAACGACTGCAGGACGTCGTCGGAGAGCGTGGTGGACTGATCATCGGGGTAGATGGGTTGGAGCGCAGAGGGGTCTCGGAAGAACTGTGGATGGTACGGGAAGTCCAGGCTGAGGTAGGTCTAGTGGCTGACTGGCTGCCCCGGGTGAACCCTGAGGCCCTGAGCGCCTTGCTTAAGCCGGTGGCGGGTCTGGGGCTGCCCGTCCTGGCTACCGTGAGCGCCAAACAGGGATGTGTGATACGAGCGCTCAGGGAGTTGTGGCCCACTGTTCCACACTATTGTTGTCAATCCCCCTACGGCCGCATCAGTCGGTCTGACCGTGAGGGACTGCACGGCCAAACGAAACCCTCACTAGCAGCCGCGGGTCGCCGCATCGAGTGAGGCCGGCTCGACCGTTTACGTGCGGTTTTTGCCTGGGCGTCTTGAAACGCCATGAAGAATGTGATATAATGGATGCAATGTATCAGATCCTGAGAAGCTGCTGGGACGCACGCATGCGGGGCAGTTCTCACGCGCGAGCATCGCGAAGGGGCGAGGAGGATCAAAATGGCGGAGTACTACGTCGACAACAGCAAGCCGGACGGCGACGGCTCGATCAATAGACCCTGGAACAACATCGCGGCCCACATCAACAGCCTCAACCCGGGGGATACCATGTATGTCCGGGGCGATCCCGGCACGCCGCAGGTATATAACGAGAGCGTGACCGTGACGGCGGACGGCCGCGCTGGCAGTCCAATCACCATCGAACCGTACCAAGATGAGTTGATCGAATGGCGCTCGCCCGCTGGAAGGGCAATCCTTGCCGTCGAGGGTGACTATTTCATCCTGAACGGAAAAGATCAGGTCGACATGAACAAGAACGAGGCGAGCGGGTATGCGGTCCTAATCGAAGGTGACTATTGTGAGATTCTCGACGCCGAGGTCCGAGGCGTCCGCTGGGCTGGCCGCATGATCAAGGTCGAGGGTGACTCTGCGACGCTGCGGAACCTGACGGTTCACGACGGCTTCAACGGCAACTCCTCTGATTGTCTAGGGATCGCCATCGACAACGGAATCGGTACGGTCATAGAGGACTGCGACATATACGACGTACACGGCGACTGCGTCTACAGCGACGATCCGGCGTCTAACGTACCCAGAGAATTCATCATCCGCAACAACAAGCTCACCGCCACCGATCCCGGAAAATGCAGCGAGAACGCGATTGATCTGAAAGGCAGCTCGGCTGACGGCGGTTGGTCGCTGGTTTATGGGAACTGGTGCGCTGGGTTCCGCGCGTGTGATGGATCTTGCGGTGGGTCCGGGGACAGGACGGGCGAGGCGATCACGGTGCACAACTCGGCGCACAAGGTCAAAGTCTACGGCAACACGATCACCGACTGCACGGGGGGGGTCGTGGTAGATGACGGAGTCGAGGACGTATGGGTCTACGACAACGTGTTCTACAATATGAACAAAAGGGACCCGCACGCCTCCCACACGGCTGCGATCACGCTCAGGGCGAAAGGGGTGAAGGTCTGGAACAACACTTTCTACGCGTGCGACGAGACGATCCGGGTGATGACCCACCCGCGCTTCGGGGACAGTGAGGTTAGAAACAACGTGTTCTCGGAAAGCGGGGACGTGGTCGGCGGCGGCATATCTGGCGTGACGTGGTCGCATAACGCCTGGCACAACTGCGGCACCGTGAAGCGTGGGACAGGTGACGTAACCGCGGATCCCCAGCTGACCGACCCGGCAAATGGCAACATGCGGCTGCAGGCCACGTCACCCTGCATCGAGGCTGGCGTCGATGTCGGCTTGCCGTACGATGGTGATGCGCCGGACATGGGCGCCTTGGAACGTGAATCCGAATTGATGCGAGACAACATAGAACGGTGCATACGGGAGGTTAGGGCAACCGCAGCCCAACTCGAGACCTGCATATCTCAACTCGAGACCTGCGCATCTCTGCTTGAAGACTGCCTGTAACCGTCAGTCTCGTAGTTCGGCCCGCAACATTACCAGCTGGGCTGAGCGGCATCGTCGCCGCTCAGCCCAGCTGCAGAATCTCGATCGCGCCGGATTCCATGTCCAGCACCAGCAGCCGGTGTCGCAGCAGTTCGCCCTGGCCCACGAGTATCTTCACTACCTCCTGGGCCTCCCAGGCCGCCACCATCATCGGCGTCGCCGCTGGCGTGCCCAGTTGCGCCTCCAGGCCCTGCTCCGGCAATTCGCTCTCTCCTCCGTAGAGGCCGACCAGGCCAGGGTCGCCGGGGAGGATGGTCATCACCTGTCCCAGGCAGCCCGCGATGCTCCCGTGCACCAGCGGGATGGACAGCGCCTGTGCTCCCTCCTGCAGGAGGAGACGGGTGGGCAAGCGGTCCAGCCCATCCACTACTACGTCCGCCCCCTCCAGGAGCTGGGGCAGGTTCTCGCGGGTGAGCGCTAGCGCGTGGGCGGTGACCTCGACACCACTGTTGATCTCGGCGACGCGGTGCTGCGCTGCCTGGGCTTTGGACGTGCCCAGTCCGGCCTCGGCGCTCAGAACCTGCCGGTTGAGGTTGTGCTCCTCGAAGACGTCGCCATCGATCAGGATCAACCGTCCCACTCCCATGCGGGCCAGCGCCTCGGTGATGTAACCCCCCAGCCCCCCCAGTCCCACGACCGCCACCGTGGCCCGCAACAGTCTGGCCTGCCCCTCCAGGCCGATCGTGCCCACGTTGCGCTCGTAGCGCCAGGGGATGACGCCTATCTCCAGCGCGGCCAACTCCACCTCCCGGATCGGGCAGTCGAAGGAGTTGGCCAGTTCGCGTACCTGTTGGAGCCGTACGATGCGCGCGTCACCCATTGCCTCCGCCAATGCATCGATCCGTCTCTGCAGATTTTCTCCCTTCACCGTCATCTCTCGCCCCTCGGCATTCGCATCGCGCTATACTTCCACATGCACATTGTATGCCCATTGGGCGTTCTCGTCAACTATCGGCGATGTGGTTGTGAGGAGGTCGCCCGTGTTTCGGGCAAGGGGGCGTGCGGAGGGCATTGACTGAGGTATCGCTGATAACCCGCCAGGTGTCAGGCGTCAATCTAGGGTGCGGCCTTCAATAAGCCCTTCGGACTGTTCAAGCCGATTTCAGACTGTCTCTCGACCGT
>JABAHP010007599.1_pt5 | contig 11629 bp, 17 predicted proteins | sample 7062081 | NCBI WGS metagenome assembly JABAHP01 (sample SAMN14534357, study PRJNA622989) | marine sediment metagenome | biome: marine biome [ENVO:00000428]; feature: marine pelagic biome [ENVO:01000023]; material: deep marine sediment [ENVO:00002113] | place: India: Gulf of Kutch | collected... | reverse complement strand
TCCGCATGTTTAATGACAACGCCTTATCCCTCTTTGAAATCTACAAGATCATGGATGGTATTGTACCAAACGGCAGAAAAATTACATTGAACTTTGCAGTTGCCGACTGGACAATTGAAGGCGACGTACTGCGACAATACTTCAACCCCGACTACTACATCGTCAAACTCACACCAATGCATAAAACTGCAACGGCTGAACATTATGGCATTCGAACCAAAGGTGACTATACCATGTTCTATCCTTATCAAGAAATTGAAGATGAATTGAAACGCGCGGGATTTGATGTCCTCGTTTTTATTGCCTCTGAATATGAAGATCTGGGACGCATCACCTGTGGCAACGCCATCCTCTCTGGATCCTTACCCCATGACACCGTACCTTACCGAATCATCGGAGGTGACAAACCATGAGTGAACCTNNCCATTATAGCGGTCAGTCTCTTCATCACCATTGCCTACACTATTCTTCATTATTTCCGCATCCCGTACTCTGGAACATGGCTCCAACAACACCCAGAATTCTACCAACTCACGTTTTGGGAAGCTTTATTAGTGGGCGGTGATACCTTTACGCATCACGTACGCTATTATTATCCATGGGTCGGCTTCGTCTTAGCGCCAGTCGTCTTCCTTGGACAAGCCATGAAAATGAATAAAGAAATCAAGTAATTTTTTCAAGCAAAAACCCTAGGGTAAAAAGGAGAAAAACCATATGCCAAGAAAAAGAGAAAAAGAACCCAAATTAACACAGACCCCCATCACTTTAGAAGACATCCCCAAGATCGGTCCAGCCACCGCAAAGAAGCTACGGAAAGCAGGATTCTACACCGTATACGCGATTGCCGCTGCCCCCGCACGAGAACTAGCCGACACAGGAGGACTTAGCGAAGATCGCGCACGAGAAATCAGCGTTGAGGCACGAAGCCTCCTCAACCTCACCTTCCACACAGGACGTGATCTCTACGAATATCGCAAACACTTAGTGCCATTAACCACAGGCTGTCCATCACTTGATGACTTGCTTGACGGCGGGATACATCCAAAATTTGTCATTGAATTAATTGGACAATTTGCATCGGGAAAAACCCAGATCTGTCACGCTGCATGTGTCTTTGTACAGAACCCCTACCATCTTAACGGATTAGAAGGCAAAGCCGTCTTCATTGACACCGAAGGCACCTTCAGCCCAGAACGCATTCATGAGATCGCCACAAACCGTGGATTTGATCCATTATCCATTCTAGAAAACATCATTGTCATCCGCGTCTATAACAGCGATCATCAAATCCTCATCGTGGAACAACTTGACCAAATCATGCTTGAACAAAACATCAAACTCATTGTCGTTGACTCGGTCATCAGTCATTTCCGAAGTGAGTTTGTGGGACGTGAATCCTTACCCATGCGACAACAACGACTGAACCAACATCTACACCGCCTTCTCCGCATGGCAGAAATGTACACCATCCCCGTCATCATCACCAACCAAGTTGTATCATCACCAGATGCTTTCTTTGGACCGCCAAGCAAACCTGCTGGAGGACACATCCTTGCACATTTCAGTACCAATCGTCTATTCTTACGCAGAGGACGCAAACATATGCGAATTGCCCGCGTCATTGACAGCCCATATCTTCCAGAAGGCGAAGCCCTTTTTCGCATTACCGAGAACGGCGTTGTCAACGTAGAGGATTAACCATGCGATATGAATGGATTTGTCTTTCCTGCGGATCCAACCAGATTACTGTTCTTCCGCGTGTCTCTGATGAATGGTTGAAAGCCGAACCACAATGTTCAAATTGTGGAACATCATTTCCTATATCGGTTCTACGGAGACAAAAATATGACCCTCATGGCAGATAGCGAAATCTGTTGGATAGATTGTTGATGATAAGGAGGTGAATGATTGACGATTATCAGATGCACGAAATCGCCCGCCGTTTGCCCCTACGTTGTTGTCGCAACTGGCATGGTGAAGGGCTGCCCACAACACGGCACAATCCATTTGGATGAATGTCGTCTCTGTTCGGCATGTTCTCGCGTTGAATAAGCGGGTCTAGTCTAATGGCATGATGCAAGCTTGCCATGCTTGAGGTTCGGGTTCAATTCCCGAGATCCGCACCAAGCGGGTTTGGGGTAACGGTAGCCCACCTCCTTGACGTGGAGGAAGTAGCAGTTCAACTCTGTTAACCCGCACCAAACACTTTTTAGGAGAAAAAACAATGGGAAAAATATTACACAAAAAAACCTGTTTACAAGGATATTATATTTCTGGAGACTATGAATGCTGGTGTCTTGCAAAAGATGTTACAGATGAAGGCATCGCCGTCGAGCCATCTTCTGTTGTCCTCAGACAGATGAATCATGTTGATTTAGATGATGAGGACGAAATGGAGCGAATTAGTACTGAATATGCGGAAGCTCGAGAACAACATAAAGATGCCGTTATTTATCCCGACGACCTGTTTCCAGACACAGAAAACGAATACGGCGTTCAGCCAAAACAAAGATATAATATCACGGTCATCGTTGAGCTTGAGGAGGTGGATGAATGAAGGTAGGAGACAAATTTATGGTTCCTGTATCAGAAAAATTTGGTGTAGACGAAGCGTTTATGGGGGAAATTATGTATATTCATAGTGATAATCGTCGAATATGGGTTGCATCTGACCCTGTGATTATCAATGACTCCATAAAACGACCGACATATTTAATAAATCTTGACTCGTAGGGAAACCTTTTTTATAGTAGAACATGTATATCTTATCATCTCATACAATGTTATGAGGTGAAAAATGAAAACATGTGGTACCTAGTAGTCATCGTTGCTGCACTCGCTGGAGCATTCAGCGCCATCTTTGGTTGGATCGGATCAGACTCACCCTTTGTTCCACGTAAATTCTCTTACGGAATTATTCGTGGGGCTATCGCTGGCGTAATTATCGGAACGCAATGGACAATTACTGCACCTATCGATTACGTGATCCTATTTCTAGCTGCTGGCGGGTTTGACCAATTAGTGTCAGACGCAACGAAAAGAATAACATCATAGGGAGATACGATGAAAAAATATCTATCTCTTTTCATCCTCCTCTTTATTTTAGTAGGAGCAAGTATCGGTGTTGGGATCCTCATCCGTGAATTAACCACGTCAGGGGTTATGTCGGAAGGCGCGATCGCGATTTATGAAGACATCAACGGCACCGTCAACATGACATCAATAGATTGGGGCGTTGTTCCTGAAAACGACGATGTAATCCGTACAGGCTATATTAAAAATACTGGCAATGTACCGCTCACATTAAACGTGTCAACAGGATTATGGAATCCTGCAATTGCTGAACAATACATTATATTTTCAACAAATTTTGTTGGTGAAGTGTTGCAGCCTGGACAAACATTTACGGCACAATTTATATTACTAGCACAAACAGGAGCACGAGATAATCTCGACGCATTTTCTTTTACTGTGTTTGTAATAGGAGATGATGGACTGTAGATTCCAATAACATGAGGACTCAATGATGGTTTCGAATATCAAACAACTGAAAAAACTTACTGCTGAATTAAATGAACTTATAACCGTTAGATCCGAATCACATGTAGAATACGCCCATGAAGGCGATGAACGGACGATTGGATTGGGATTATACAACGATAACCTCATCGCTGTTCAACGTGCCTTTGTTCCCAAAGGGAAATTTCCACGCCATGCCCATAAAGAAATCGAAGTAATTGTGGTTTACACAGGACTCTGCGAGTTCCATTTTGATACTGATGACCCTATACTCCTCAAACGTGGTGATGTTCTTCGCATTCCACCAGAGAAAGCTCATAGTGTCAACGTTATTGAAGACACATGGATGATCGGCATCACAATTCCTTCTAGCCCTGGTTATCCTGAAGGCGGGAGGATGAAAACATTTGAGTGAATTCAGTGATGAAATATGGCGCAACAAAATGATGGAGTGGCGAGGGTACGTGGTACGGTCTATTGAAGATCATGAGAAACTGCTTGAACAAATTCGTGATGAGCTACGTCAATTGAATCGGGAAACCAATCAACGAGTTGCATGTCTTGAACGTGATTTTGAAGCTCTTAAAAGCAATCACATTCGCACCAATACGGAATGGAGTCTTTGGAAAAAGGTGGTCGTCGCGATTGCGGGGATCGCTTCATCTGTTATCGGATCTATTATTCTAAATTATCTTGGTTTCTGATTAAACCACTCGAAGTTTTCCGCCTTTATACCATTGATCCCGTTGACGCAGTAATGCCTGTGCCAAGTCTTGCACCCAATCCTCCCCATTACTGATGGGAACGATGAGGAAGTAGTCAAGATAGATGGTGTTGACGTTGGCAGCATTTTTAGCCGCGTACACATAGGCGCTGGTAGAACCCACCATATCATCAGTAATGGTGAACACCATTTGGAAATAGGTCCACGTTGATACAGGAGTCACGGTTCGCGACGTTTTATCATCATCAATATATTCCCACGAATCCACTCGTTGGACACGGAGATTTAATTCATTATAATTCGTCGAGTCGGAGTCCTTGGCTCGAATCAGATACAGGTATTTTCCTGCGGGCAAATTAGTGTTTAATGTTTGTGAAAACCCTTCGCTGTTAGCATCACAGACGACGCTATCGCCACTATCATCGCCAAGTCCTGCCCCTGTTGTGGCTCCGCCAATTAATGTGCCGTTTTCACATTCGCCGAAAACGGAGCTGATTAACGAGAACGGCACCACGCCGAACATAAATTTCGGTCGCTGATTCATCGTATGATATTTACTGCCCAGCCCTGATCCATCATTAGCATCCAGCCACCCGTTAGATGCACCGTTTTCAGGTTTACGGTTGACGGCGATGAAGAAGAACCATGCATCGGTATCTGGATCCCATCCCATCGTGTAGTTTTCATCTAACGTATCGTTGACTCCGCTCACGCCGAGGTCGTCGTCACCAACGCCTTCGGTTTCCGCGTTGCCCGCGTAGCCGAATCGGTGTTTGGCTGCTGCGTCATACCAAAGCGGGTAGAATCGCTGTGACGGGTAGACCGCGGTAATGGTGCAAAGCAAATATGGTTGGTTGCGGTGCATTGTGAAGATGGCATCTATGTAGAAATCTTCGTCGTCTGTGGCATCTTCGTGAAATCGCACTTCAAAGTCGACACGATCTCGACTCAAATATTTTAATCCGAGAAAATCGGGATATTTACAGCTTTGCGAGCTTCGATCCAACACTAACTCAAAGCTGTTAGCGATGTGAACGTGATCAGACCCATTCCAATGATAAAAGTTTAATCCGCCTGATGCGTGATTATTGATCCAGACACGGATAATTCCGTTTTCACAGATGAGTTCGCCGTTAAAGTCGTGGTTGGCATCACGTACCTTATCCCAATTGGCTTCACCAGCAACCAGATTAGTATCCCAGCATCGAATATCTCCACCATCTTGAATATCGGCAATCGCCCGATCAAACTTGGCTTGAATACATCGGGGATAGGTGATGACAAGTTGACTACTGGATACGGTACGATTTGTCGCTTCAGCGGTGACAATACCAATCGAGGCGTAGGCAACATCGAAGTTTAATTGTAGATCTTCACGGTTAAAGAATTCAAGTAGATCAGATGGCTCCACCACGTCTCCTGTACCGTCATGATAGTACCCCGACATCGTGCCGTCGAGGTGCACCCGTAGACGAAAGGTGCCTTGTTGATTAGTTCGCGGATCATAGCCGTCACCTTCCACATCAGAAAGATCCGTCCATGTGGTGTCGACACGTTTTCGAACCCGCGTATAATAGGTAGTGGTGTCCGTGTATAACTCGAAGTCCAGCGCGTCATCTTGTTCAGGTGTACCGTTGTTCGGAGGGCTTTCTCGCGTGAGGTAAAAGTGAATGGCAAACGAGTTGGCGGAGGAATGGCTGGGTAAATACAGGTGAATATCAATGACGGTGCCAGGATACAACCAAATTTTTCCCTTCTCATAGGTGACCCATCCATAATCCGCGTTGGCAGCGACGGCTGCGCGACCGAGAATGTCAAGGTTTCCCGAGCCATCCACCTTTGCGGTGTGATGGTTGGCGCTTGCGCCAGCACCATAGATGCTTCCGTCGCCCCGTCGTTCCCAGCCTCCGTTTAACACTTCGCCAAAGAAGTAGTCGCTTCCCATAAGGTTGAATACGCCTTCGTTGCCGTATCGACCATAGGTTCGCGTGAAGGTTTCTTCCCAATCCGTCATGTTATATGGGTCAACACCTGTACCAAATTGAAAGTTACCCAACTTGTCGGTCATCTCCTGTCTTTTTATGTACTCTATAGATATTGTCATGTCTCCTTAAAGCATTATGGGCGAGATCTTGAGGCCAATCATTCCCGTTGCCAACAGGGATGATGAGGAAGTAGTCAATCCAGACATCGTTGCTCGGTTGCACCTGTTGCACTTCCAAAAAGATCGTGTCTGTACCCGAGACATCGGCATCCGTAATTTCAAAGACCAACTGCCAGTAATTCCACGCTGACGTTGCGGTAATGGTACGTTGCGCCCCCTCTTCATTACGGTATTCGCTATCCGTACTGTTATAAACCCGTAGCCCTACACCGTTGGTGACTTGGTTAAGGTCTTGGATGCGGAAGAGAGCCATATAGCGTCCAGCGGGGAGATCCGTTCCTGCCGTGAATTGGTATCGTACGTAGTCTGGATTCACCATTAATTCACAGGATGTACCCGAGTCACCTGTACGGTCAATGGTTCTCGCCGTACCTCCATAAATGCCGTCCTCTGCCTCGAGAAACAGATGGTTGATGTCGGGGAATTCCGTGACTCCCAGATAGATTTCCAGATCCTTGATGTGATGTGGCTGGTAAGCTCGCCAGCTAACGGGGCTGGCACCATCCCACGCTTGACTGTACGATCCGTCGGCTACCGTGTCAGGTTTTTTGTTCACGGCAAACACGGCGAGCGTGTACTGTGTAGCAGTAAAGGTATCGTCGAAGAATATTGCCCAATTATCACTCATTGTGGTGTTGGATGACGTGAGCCCGAGATCATCATCGCCGATACCGTGGGTTTCTGCGTCGCAGACGTAGCCCCATCGATGTCGTGGAGTCCACTGGTACCACGAAATGTAAAAGTTTTGTTCAGGGTGGATTTTGAGGATGCGGAACGTCGCGAAAAGCTGTCCTGCCCGTAACGTGCATTCCATATCGACATAGAAATCTTCGTCATCAATTGCGTCTTCGCAGAGACGAAACTGGTAGACAATTTCGGTACGAGAGATTTTCTTAAATCCTCGTGGATAAGCAGTAATGCAACTAACGGCATCATCAAGTAAATGCACGTAGAAGTTGTCAGCGATCAGTTGCCAACCTACCCCTTCACGGTAATNNCATACGCCACCACATCAACGAGTTCTCAACAGCAAAGTTACGGGCTGATGCAACGGGAAGATCGATGTGGCTAGGATGGAGAACGTTGAGAGGCCAAAGACCTGCATCTTCATCATAGTTTCGTGCTTTCACTTCTCCTTCAAAATAATCTGTTGCTAAACTTGCCCGAACAAATTTTGGCGACATGTGATCGGGATAGCTTACCGTGACTTTCTCGCTAGATGCCGTTCGGTTGGTTTGCCGTATCCCCTGTCGTGAACTCGTAACACACCCACCCCAAATTGAAGTTGAGGTCTAGATCGGTTTGTGTGACAATCTGGTCATCTTCCTCAGATACATCGCCAGCGCCATCGTGGAGGTAAAACTCAAATTTTCCGTCACGGAGAATTTTCATTCGAAAGGTACCTTCACTATTCGACATCGCCGTTGCAGTATACACGTTGCTGGCAGTACCTTCCAGATTTTTCTGCACACGCGCATAATAATTTGTAGTAGTAGCATATATCGCAATATCAATATAGTTGACTTGCGAGGTCGGTTGTGAGGGATCAGGGTAGCGATCAACAATTATTAGTCGCCAATACACTTCAGACGTGGATGCCAGAGCTGAAAGTTCAAGGTGAACGTCGAGGACAAGTCCTGGAAATAAGGGAAGCATCGCGTCCGACACGATCCATCCAGACTGATAGTTTCCACCCGTATCAGTATCGCAACTACATTCAAGATCACCGCTGTTTAATTTCACGACAAACGGGTCGCTAGGCATACCAGCAGATTCTTCGAAACGTTTCCAATGCCCTTCCAACACTTCTCCGAAGAAGTAGTCACTACCAAAATACTGTGCCACACCAATATTGCCAATTTCTCCTGTACGCACTTGTGTTTCAACGGCATTCCGAATCGTCACAGGATCCTTCATTAAACTAATTTCAATATTACCCAACTAAACGGTCATCTCCTCGTTTTTTCGCAACCCGATATTTACCTTTAAACTCTCGTAAAGCATTATGTGCAATATCCTGTGCCCAATCATCGCCATTCGTGACAGGGATAATGAGAAAATAATCGCACCAGACATCATTACTTGCCAGTATTTGCTGGCATTCAAGAAAAATGGTATCCGTTCCCGTCACATCTTCGTCAGTTATATCAAAAACAAGTTGATAATATGCAAATGAAGCCGTCACAGTAATCGCGCGTTGAGCGTTTTCTTCATTCCGATATTCGCTATCACTATCATTATATACACGTATACCTACACCGTTCGTGACTTGGTTGAGATCTTTAATGCGGAATATCGCAAGATAACGTCCTGCTGGAAGATCTGTACCAGCCGTAAACGAGTAGCGAACATAATCGGGATTAACTAGCATTTGTGCAGAGTCTCCAGAGTCATCGCTTTGACCTGTATCTGTTGTGGTGGTTCCACCATATGTGCCGTTTTCCGCCTCAAGAAATAAATGATCATCGTCGTCAAACCGCGTGATGCCAAAATACCATTCCGCGTCTTTGATAATCGATGGCAGATAATCACGTAGCGCGACTTGCCCACCATTCCACGCTTGATTATATTTCGTACCTGTGGAGTTGGGTTTATGCGTCATAGCCAACATCGGAATGGCAGAATACGTGGCAGCGTGATCAAAAAATAACCCGTAGTTATCACTCATCGTCGTATTATTCACGTTAACAGGCGATAACTCGTCATCTTCAACCCCGTGAGTTTCAGCATCCCCGACATATCCAAAGCGGTGATGGTCGCCACCCGCCTGCCAATACGTAACATAGAACTTCTGTTCAGGAAACAGTTTGAGGATCCGCATCGTCATATAGGGCGATCCCACCTTTAACGTAAACTCAACATCGGCGTAATAATCCTCATCATCCGCAATCGGGCTACTGTCAACAAGACGAAGCTGCGCCACAACTTCATCACGCGACACCTTCACAAACTTGCGGAAATACACAATCCAACACGCCACATTATCGTCAACAAGATGCACCGTGAAACTTTGGGCAGGTGTACGAAACGCAGTTCCATCCCAATACTGGAACTGGACACGCCACTCATCCTGCATATAGACAAATCGCAAATCGTTGTCTAGACCATTAAAGTATGACCCGATGCGTTCATGGTTACGGTTATAGACAGGTTGCCATACACTTAACGCATCATCATAATCCCACGCTTTCGCACCACCAATATTCCACATACGATTATACTCTGATCGCTCAAACTTCAACGGAGTATTTCGCGGATAACTAACGGTCACCATTTCGCTTGCCATCGTGCGGTTCGTGGCTTCCTGTTGATCCAGCTCATAAGACACGTAGGCGATGTCAAAGTTTAATTCGAGATCGGTTTGTGTTAAAATTTGATCATCCTCTTCAGAAACATCCCCCGCTCCCTCATGGAAATAAAATTCGAACTTACCGTTTCGCAACACCTTCATTCGAAATGTACCTTCAGCGCTGGCAGTTGTCGTCGTGTTAACCACATAAGATAATGTACCTTCAATACGTTTTCGAACAGCAAACCGATACTCTGTAGTATTGGCGAAATGTTCAAGCACAATGATATTGTTTTCATTAACTGGAGCGGTTGCCGCTGTGTCAGTACTGTGAAGAATGAATCGCCAGTAGAAGGCGTTCGCGGTGGCAAGACTTGGTAGTTTTAAATGCACATCAACTGTGGTGCCAGGATACATAAAGAGCCGTGATTTTGAGGTGATCCACATTCGACGTGTGGTACCACCGACATCGCTTCGACCTGTAAATTGCAGTTCGCCCCCTGTCACAATCATTGTTGGGGGTCCGAGAATGTTTCCGTCGTCTTCTTTCAGCCAGTGTCCTTCAAGAACCTCTCCGATAAAATAATCGCTGTGAAACAGGGAGAATACGCCGATGCCTCCGTATCGCGCGGTACGATCAAGCGTTTTTTCCCCGTTGCGAAATTTGACAGGTTCCTCGAATACGCCAACTTCCAGATTTCCCATTATGGTTCCCAATCATTCGGTACTTCACGAATATTGCCTAAGTCATAGCCTTCCATATAATCGCTCGTTGTTCCAATAAACGCTAATGTCATGCTCCACGGATAATAGTTTGGCCATCCAGCTTCTGGCGAATAATTGAAGGATGTGATGATATACCATCCGTCGATGTATTGATCTTCATCGAATTGACAGTATTGAATCAGCATTGCGCCATCGCTGGAATCCTCTGCGATAATACCTCCTCCAACCGCTTCATGTACAGATGTAGATCGAGAGTCGGCGCATAGTTCGCGGAGTTCTTCACGTTCCTGTGCGGTGGTGAAAAATCCTGCGAGGTTAACGCTGTAATCGCTGAGACTATACACGTTGTAGTAGGTTAATGTTATCGGTCCAATATTAGTCAATATCACTCACATCTAATTCTTCAGTCATATCAATTTCATCAGGTAATACAAGTCGCCGCGCTTTCGGCACTTCGGTTTTCAGTTTATAGGCAACCTTTAATTCTTTACGTATCCACATCCCTATAAACCTGTCGACCTGCGCTTCAACCGCAGAGTCAGGCAATGTGGGAAACTTTTGTTTGACACGTTCACGAATCCCCTCACGATTCGGCAACTGCACCGTAATTGCGCCCTTCCATGTCTTCCCGTTAGGTAAATGCATTTCTGTCGGCACATCGACCGACCGTTCTCGCCACACCAACGGAACATCTTTCCGAATGTTCACAAGGTTTTGTTTCGGAATCGCCTTTCGCCGTTGATGTCGAATCGGCTTGTCTTTGTGTTCGTACCAATAGACATTCACCCAATCATCATCTAATGTTGGGTTATAGACATGTTCAATGGTCGGGTTTCCTTCGGAATCAAGATCATAGACGGGAGCCAAACTGCCGTCAGGCATTCGCTCTCGAACATAGATGGTGCCACCGACATCTTCGGTGACGAAGAATTTGGTTTTAGTTTCTGGGTTCGGTTTATCACTCAAGGTACTCCAACTCATTTACAATTTTAGGTGTTGCTTTCTTCCATGAACGGATTCTGACGGTTACTCTTCTATTTTTTGGATACATGGTTAATCAAATACGTGTCCACTAGATTGAATGTTACTGTGACCGTGACGATGATACTGCCACACTTGAACTACGGTTCCAATAGTGAAGGTGCCTGAATAAACATCGCCTGTACAGACTAGGGTTTTGTTTGAAAGATTGTATGGAAGCGTTATG
>JABAHP010009290.1_pt5 | contig 11633 bp, 15 predicted proteins | sample 7062081 | NCBI WGS metagenome assembly JABAHP01 (sample SAMN14534357, study PRJNA622989) | marine sediment metagenome | biome: marine biome [ENVO:00000428]; feature: marine pelagic biome [ENVO:01000023]; material: deep marine sediment [ENVO:00002113] | place: India: Gulf of Kutch | collected... | reverse complement strand
GCAGAAAATGTTTGTCTCCTTAGAACGCAGGATGCACTGTGGCATGGGAAAGTGCTGCCGCTGCAATGTGGGCTCCACATACACCTGCCTCGAGGGCCCGGTCTTCGATTTCTGGACAGTGATGAACCTCAAGGAGGCCATCTGATGGCGGACTCGAACGGAAGAACGTATCTGGGAGTTCCGGTTGAGAGAATAAAGGCTGGCTTCTTCGACTTCACCGGCTGCGAGGGCTGCCAGCTCCAGCTCCTGAACAACGAGGCCACCCTCATTGATTTCCTCTCCCTGGTGGACATCCGCGCCTTCCGTGAGGCCATGACCGGAGAAAGCGATGATTATGATGTTGCCTTCATAGAGGGAAGCATCACACGCGCCGACGAGGTGGAGCGACTGAAGGCGATTCGGGAAAAGGCCAGTGTTCTGGTGGCCCTGGGAACCTGTGCCTGCTTCGGCGGCGTAAACCGCCTGAAGGACCGATTCGGGGACCTCAAGGGAGTGAAACGCCGCGTCTACGGTTCGCGTCCCATCAAGACCAGCAAGACCAGGGCCGTTGATGAAGTTGTCACGGTAGATATGAAAATCCCGGGTTGCCCGGTAAAAAAAGAAGAGATCGAAGACATTGTCATAAGCGTAGTGCTGGGCAAGAGCGTCAGCCTGCCCCGCTATCCGGTCTGCATGGAATGCAAGGCCCGTGAGAACGTCTGCCTTCTGGAGCTGGGAGAGCCCTGCATCGGACCGGTGACCCGAGCAGGATGTGATGCATGGTGTCCATCGGGTGGAACGGGATGCTGGGGATGCCGGGGCCCTGCCGACGACGCCAACACTGAGGAGATGTTCTCTGTTATGAAAAGGCACGGGATATCAGAGCGTGCCATCCTTGACCGGTTCGAATGCTTCGGAGGTTTCGAAAAAGAAACTGCCAAACTCCGCAAATCAAAGCGTAAGGAAAAGATACGGGCATGAAGCTCTCTGCAAAAATAGACGTCCATCACCTGACACGTGTTGAAGGACACGGCAACATACTCATTCGGATAGAAAACGGGAAGCTCAAACAGGCCAGATGGGAAGTGGTTGAGACCCCAAGGTTCTTCGAGGCCATGCTCGTGGGCAAAAGCTGGGAGAACGCACCATGGCTGGTTGGCCGCATCTGTGGCATCTGCTCCATCGGACATACACTGGCAAGCATCAGGGCTATCGAAAGAGGGTTCGGCCTTAAGCCATCGAAGCAGACCGAAAAACTACGCCTGCTCCTCAAGCATGCGGAAACACTCCAGAGCCATGTGCTGCACCTGATGTTCCTGGTGGCACCGGATTTCGTTGGAGAGAACAGCGTTATTCCCCTCATGGAGAGCGACCCGGACCTCGTGGCCCGTGCCGCCGGGCTCAAGCTTCTGGCAAACGACCTTGCCGACCTTATTGGAGGCCGCCGTCTTCACCCGACTACGACCGTAGTGGGCGGTTTCACTAAAGTTCCAGACAAGAGCAGCCTCGAAGCCTTTGTCCCACGCTTGAAAACCGCTATCAGGGACCTGGAACTCACGGCCGACCTGTTCGGAACCTTTAAGATACCCGACTTTGTCAGAGAAACCGAGTTCGTCTCGCTTGGCAGCAAAGACTCATACCCGTTCATAGGTGGCAACCTCGTATCCACCGATGGTGTCCGTAAAAAAGAGGATGAGTATCTGGAGATGACCAATGAATATATGGTTACACAGTCCACGTCCAAGTGGAGCCGTCTGAGCAGGGAGTCATTCGCTGTGGGTGCGCTGGCACGCCTGAACAACAATTACGACCTTCTGCACCCGAAAGCACGAGCTGCCGCTAAAAAACTCGGACTCGCTCCCGTTAACCATAATCCCTTCATGAACAACGTTGCACAGCTCGTGGAATGCTTCCATGTTGTCCATGAGTTGCTGGAACTCGTCGACGACCTCCTGGCCACTCCGTGGGAGCTTTCGCGAAAGCCGGTCACCCCGAAGGCCGGCCGGGGAGTAGGGGCAGTGGAAGTACCACGCGGGATTCTGTATCACTGCTACGAATTTGATAAAAAAGGCATCATCACCGGCTGCGACTGTGTCATACCTACCAGCCAGAACCACGCCAACATCGACCACGACATCCGGGCGCTGGCGCGCTCTTTCTCCTTAAACGGCGCGTCGGACGCGGCAATCGAACTCACGGCCTCCATGCTCGTGCGAGCATATGATCCGTGCATCTCGTGCTCGGTGCACTGAGATCCTCTTTCCCCTTTCACTCATTACATCAATAAGTGTTATAATTTTACAGGCAACAATCACCGCTGGATGAGTCTTTTACTGCAGTTCAAGGGGAGGCAAATGAATACCGCTGAAAAAATATCAGTACGGACAAACATTCTGATGAACCTTGCCGCGTTCGTCATCTTCGTGGCAGGCATGCGCGTGGCGGCGCCCATACTGGTCCCCCTTCTGCTGTCGGCCTTTATTGCGGTCATCAGCTCACCGCCTCTGTTCTGGATGAAGCGCAAAGGGGTGCCCACAGTAGCGGCAATGTTCATTGTCATAACCGTGGTCCTTATATGTTTCATCCTGGTGGCAGCATTGATTGGAACATCGGTCGATGACTTCTCGACAAACCTCCCCGAATACCAGGAACGCCTGAAGTCCAAAACCTCGGTATTTCTTTCCTGGATGGAGCATGCCGGGATCAAGGTATCACCCGAGAAGGTCTATGAGATATTCAATCCATCCGTGGCCATGAAGCTGGTCACCAAAATGCTCTCGGGCCTGGGCGGCGTGCTAACGAACGGATTCCTTATTCTTTTTACCGTAATATTCATTCTGCTGGAGGCATCAAGCTTTCCAAAGAAACTGGCCGCAGTACTTGACAATCCGAACCGCTCAATGCCGTACTTCGATACATTCATTAAAAATGTGCAGCAGTACATGGCGATAAAAACATGGGTAAGTATCGGCACCGGCATCGCCGTCGCCGTCTGGCTGGCAATACTGGGTGTCGACTTTGCTCTGCTATGGGGCCTCCTTGCCTTCCTGCTGAACTATGTGCCTAATATCGGCTCGATCCTTGCAGCTGTACCAGCCGTGATACTCGCGCTGATACAACTGGGCGGAGGCTCTGCCCTGCTTACAGTTGCAGGATATGTCACTGTCAATGTCATCGTAGGCAATGTTATCGAACCACGGGTAATGGGACGGGGACTCGGACTTTCAACCCTCGTCGTGTTTCTCTCCCTGATACTCTGGGGGTGGGTATTCGGCCCTGTGGGCATGCTGCTCTCGGTCCCTCTGACCATGACGCTCAAGATAGCACTTGACAGCAGGGATGAGACTAGATGGATATCCGTTCTTCTGGGATCAGAATCCCCTGCACCGGAAGAATCAATCGAGGAACCACAGAGTGAGACCCCATGACATTCAGGTTCTGCAGTAGTTTAGAACAACTACCTTGGGCTGCGAAAGGCATTACTCTTGTAAAAAATATTGACAGTTTCTGTATTAACTGTTAGCATTGCGCATAGCCTGTAAACAAGGCTCGGAGGCAGTAAATATGAAAAAACAGAAAGAAAGAAGAATCAGCCGGAGAGAACCGCTGGAGAACTTCGTCTGTTTCTCTGATGCTTTTGAAGTGTTCAACCCTTCTCAGCACGTTACCTTCCATGTAGGAAAAACGGTGAACCTGAATGCCAACGGTGCATGTATCATTACGCGGAATCCTCTGGAAAAAGGAGCCAAAATAAAAGTTACATTCCGTGAACCAACGGGGGGACAGATGAGCGGAGGAGTATCATCCGTGATCGCCCAGGTGAAATGGTGCAACAAGATAACCGAGGACTATTATAAAACGGGTCTTTTCTGGCCTGATCTGAGCTGAAAGTTCCTGGGATGGTAATTCTGTGATGAATCAGTGACCTGTGGATTTGCCGGTCCAGAGGTTCAATCCATAAAGTCACGCATGCAATCAGGAACAGGCTTCTTCGAATAACTTCTGAACCGCCTCGACAACCTTTTTGGGAGAGGCGGTTATTTTTTCCATGAACAGCTCAGCTCCAATATCATATACCTTCTTTTTGGTCCCGGGAAGGTTGGCGGGAGAGACCACGATCACAGGAATTTTCTGTGCCAGAGGGGACATCTTTATCAGGCTGAGCAGATTGAAGTTCTCGCGTTTCTCCATATCCATGGCGATCAAGATAAGTCCGATGTCCTGATCCCTGATAATTTCCATGGCCTGTGTTTCGTTGTTTGCCTGGAACATTGAGATTTGTGCCAGCGTAAATTCGCTCCGGTACATTTTCATGGTCATTTCATTGTCTCCGATGAAAAGCAGCTTCCTCCTGCTATCTTCCTGGCAGGTCCCTTCCTTAAGCGTCTCAGTAATATAGCGCCTGACAAGGGCCTTCTGCTGATCGTTAAGAGCCTTGAACATTAATCCCATGCCCACGCCTTCGTGGCTGAATCTGACCACAGCCTGCACCGAAAGGGTTTCGTGGAACAGGGGGAAAGAAACCTCGACAACGGAGTTGGAAGGGAAAGACCTGCCCGTATGGAGATATAACCCTCCTTCACTGAGATCTATTGCCTGTACTCGAAGAGCCCCGTTGATCAGCACGTTCTGCTCGTAGGGAACCCGTACCAGTTCTCTTTTCGACTGAGGTTTTTTGTTCACTCCCGCTCCTAACTCTTTAAAATGGCTTTATTTTTCATACTATAGCAACTTTAAATGAAAAAGTAAAAGCTTTTCACTGGAGGGGTCAGCTCCATGTTATAATCCTGCATGCCCGGGAGAAAAAGAATCGGACTCATATGTGCAGTGCCTCTCGAAGGTAAAACCGTCAGGTCCGCCATGGCGAACAGGCGCATTTCCGGCCGATTTGCTACAGGGGAAATAGGCAAGTCTTCCGTAGTCCATACAGCATCAGGAATCGGCATGGCAAACGCGGCAGGCGCAACCGTTGAACTCATCCTGCGCTTCAAGCCCTCTGTGCTTATAATATTCGGCATTGGTGGCGCCTATCCGGGCAGCGGCCTGAACCTCGGGGATCTGGCCCTGGCGACCTCGGAGATATATGCCGATCTCGGCGTGGCCGGGAAAGCGGGGTTCAAGGGTTTAAAGGCCTTGGGATTCGGGGTTCTCACAAAAGGACCGGAAACCTTTTATAACGAAATACCTCTTGCACCTGCCCTGGTCCGGCGCAGCAACAGGTTGTTTCCCGGCATTGTTTCAGGACCGTTTGCCACGGTCAACCAGGCAACAGGGACCACAAAGAAGGCCCGTGAGCTTCGCCGCCGCTATAAGGCAGTCTGCGAGAACATGGAGGGAGCCGCTGCCGCGCATATGGCACTTGCACATGGAGTCAGGGCATTGGAAATAAGAGGAATAAGCAATATTGTGGAAGACCGTGACTTGAAAAAATGGGACAGGGATTCTGCCGCACAGAGAGTTCAGGAAGCGGTCGTTGAACTGTGCAGGTTCTCTAGATTAAATGGCTTTTAATGAGAGGTACATTCTTTTATTGCAGTAACGAACTCTTCCGCCCTGGAGCAGATATCATCGCCCCGTAAAATAGCAGAAGCCACGGCAACGGCCTTCGCCCCATTAGAGAACAGCTCATTGAGGCAATCACAGTCGATTCCCCCGATGGCAACTACAGGGATATCAACATTTTCACGGATATGGGTAACCACCTCGGCACCCCTGGGATTGCCGGCCTCCTTCTTGGTGGAGGTCTCATAAACGGGACCGAAACCAATGTAATCAGCGCCTCCTTCCTGAGCGCCTACGGCTTCATCGAGGGTGTGGGTGGATATGCCCACGATCATTTCTTCACCCACGATTTTCCTGACCTGGGCCAAAGGAAGGTCGTCCTGCCCCAGATGCACCCCATCAGCTTCAACCGCAATAGCAATATCTGCATGGTCGTTTACGGTAAAACAGGCGCCAAAGTCGCTGGTAATATCTCTGAGCTTTACGGCAGTGCGGTAAAAATCAAGGCGGTCCTTTTCCTTGTCACGGTACTGGATCCAACGAATCCCGGCTTTCAGTACAAGGGATGTCATCTCCACCGGCGTCAACTGACATGAACGCCGGTCTGTGATAAAGCAGAGCCCACCAAGAAATGGGCCCTTTCCATTAGGCTTCAGTTTTTCACGACCCATATACTATTATTTTCCGCCAGGGTTCAACTTGTCAAGGAAGGCAGTATCGTAATCTCCGCCGAGGAATGTCGGGTCATCCATAACCCGCCGGTGAAAAGGTATGGTAGTCTTGATCCCCTCCACAACAAACTCATCCAAGGCGCGCCGCATCCGGTCAACGGCCTCCCTGCGGTCCTCACCACGTACAATGAGCTTGGCGATAAGAGAATCATATTGAGAAGGGACGGTCCAGCCCCCATATGCTGCGGTATCCACACGGATCCCCGGCCCCCCCGGCTGATAAAAGAACTGGATTTTCCCCGGCGAGGGCATGAATGTCACAGGATCCTCGGCATTGATACGGCACTCAATGGCATGTCCCAAGAAACGGACCTGGGATTGCTTGTGCGTTAAAGGCTCTCCGGCTGCCACGCGGATTTGTTCTTTGATGAGATCCACTCCGGTAACGGCCTCGGTAACCGGATGTTCAACCTGCACGCGGGTATTGATCTCCATGAAGTAAACATTCCAGTCCTGGTCAACGGCAAATTCCACAGTCCCCACATTGCGATAGTTGAATGCTTTCGCGGTCTTTATGGCCAGTTCGCCTATCTTCTTGCGCATCTTCTCCGTAACCACCGGAGAGGGACTTTCCTCTATGAGTTTCTGATGACGGCGTTGCACCGAGCAGTCACGCTCACCAAGGTGAATAATGTTTCCCTGGGCGTCAGCGGCTATCTGGACCTCTATATGACGGAGAGAAGTTATATATTTCTCCATGTACAGTTCTTTTTTACCAAAAGCGGTCTGAGCTTCCCTCTGAGCAAGGTGGAATGCGTGTTTGAGTTCATCGGCAGAGTTCACTATTTTCATCCCGCGCCCGCCTCCGCCATGCGCTGCCTTCAGTATCACGGGAAAACCAATTTCCTGGGCAAGGTCCATGGCCTCCTTTTCCGCCTTCAGCACTCCTTCGCTGCCAGGAACCACGGGTATCCCCTTTTTCGTGAGGATCTCACGAGCTTTGGACTTGTCACCACCCGTCCGGATATTCTCCGGGGTCGGACCGATGAACGTAATTCCGGCAGACTCACATGTTTCTGCAAAATGAGCGTTCTCGGAGAGAAATCCGTACCCGGGATGAATGGCAGAGGCATCGGTTATTTCAGCGGCGCTCAGGAGAGCGGGGATGTTGAGATAACTGTGCTGGGAGCTTGCTGGACCGATGCATATGGCTTCGTCGGCAAGCCTGACATGCATTGCTTCGCGTTCAATGTCCGAAAACACGGCCACTGTTGCAATGCCCATCTCGCGGCATGCACGTATGACACGAATCGCGATCTCGCCACGGTTGGCTATCAGTATTTTATTGAACATGGGCCTTTACGCAGGCTCTATAAGGAAAAGCGGTTCACCGTATTCCACCGAGTGGCCGTTTTCCACCAGTGCACGGACCACAGTTCCCTCAACATCGGACTCGATCTCGTTCATGAGCTTCATGGCCTCTACGATGCACAGGACCTGCCCCTTTTTTACCCGGTCACCCACCTCTACAAACTGGGATGCGTCCGGTGAAGGAGCACGGTAAAATGTCCCGACAAGCGGAGCAGTGACCGTGACCAGACGTTGACTTTCTTCCTCGGTCATCCCGGCAGGTGTCTGGGGTGCGGCTTCGGAAGCACCTTTTGCCGGTTTTCCATGGGATACCGGTGCTGCAGTCTGCTGCACCGCGGTGCCACCAAACTCAAGGGTGGTCAGCAGCTTTTCACGCTTTATCCTGACCTTGGCCCCTTCCTTCTCGATCTGGAGATCAGTAACATCTGTATCCCTGAGCATCTCCAGGAGGGCTTTAATCTCTTGAAGCTCCATTTATTTACTGACCCTTTCAATGTATTCAGACGTGCGTGTGTCTATCTTGATGATGTCGCCGACATTTATATGAAAAGGCACCTTCACCTGCGCGCCAGTCTCCACAGTTGCGGGTTTTGCGCCACCTGAGGCCGTATCCCCCTTAAAGCCGGGATCGGTTTCGGTCACCTCAAGCTCAACAAACATCTGCGGTTCAATGGAAATGGGCTTGCCTTTGAAATAAAGCATCTTCACATTCATGTTCTCTTTCGTGAACTTTCTTGCCTCGCCAAACTGTTCCTCACTGAAGGGGGTTTGCTCATAGCTTTCCATGTCCATGAAGTAGTACATGCCGTCCTGTTCGTACAGATACTGCATCTCCTTTTCCTCAAGGCCGGGCGGTTCGAACTTTTCGCCTGAACGGAATGTATCCTCAAGCACTGCCCCGGTGATGAGGCTCTTAAGCTTGGTCTTCACCAGAGCGCCGCCGCGTCCCATCTTTGCGTGCAGAAAATCAATTATTTCACAGGGTTCACCCTTATAGGTTATTTTCATCCCCTTTTTGAAATCAGAAGTAGAAATCAAATCAACACCTCCGCAACATTATTCCTAAGATAATATTTCAAGTCTTCTGGGCAGGGAGGTCAGTCTCCGGGCCCCTCCCTCTTCCAGTACGGCCATGTCTTCTATTCTAACACCACCGAGTCCCGGAACGTACACTCCCGGCTCCACGGTAACAACCATTTTCTTCCGGAGCTTTCCACTGCTCAGCGGAGAAAGTCTTGGCAGCTCATGCACATCCAGCCCCACTCCATGTCCCAGACCGTGGCCGAAGTATCGTGCGTATCCGGCCTTTTTTATAACATCTCTTGCCCTGCTGTCAACCGTTCGCCCCCCTTTCCCGGGAGCAAGCACCCTCAGCCCCTCCATCTGGGCGGCAAGGACCAGATGATATATCTTCTTCTTTTCCGACATGTCGGGGCCCCTCAGCAGGAAGGTCCTAGTCATATCGGAAAAATAGCCGTCAGCCTCACCGCCCCAGTCTATCGTAACCAGGTCGCCTGGCTTAAGCCTGCGTCCGGTAGGCTTCGCATGAGGCAGGGAAGAGTTCGGACCCGACGCCACTATGATATCAAAAGGTATCCTCCGGCATCCCTTTCGGCGGAGCCGCTCTTCGAGCCGTAAAGCTATGGAGTTCTCGGTCACTCCGGCCCTGATCCTGGGCTTCACCTCCAGGAACGCCTCCTCGGCCCGTTTCACCGCCCTCCTGATAGCCGCTAACTCCGTTGCCTCTTTCTGGGCGCGAAGTCTTTCAACAATGTCCGTAGTTGCCTGTATTCGCAGCCCCTTTGCAGTAAGCCCCATGGTAAATCCATATGAAAGCGATTCTTCAAACGCAATGGTCTTCAGCCCCAGCCTTTTACAGACCGCAGCGATGGCATCGGGCCCCCGACGGTTCTCGACAACGATATCATATCCTGTTTTGACCTCCTGCTCCGCCTGCTCGGCATAGCGAAAATCCGTGATGAACCAATTGCCTTTCCCGGAAATGATCGCATAGCCGGATGAACCGGTAAAGCCGGTCATGTACCTCACGTTCACAATACTGACAGCAAGAAAAGCATCGGCCTGCTTCAGGGCCTTCAGAAGCCCGTTTATCCTCGTGCCTGTCATGTCCCCAGGGCAGAACGCGGAACGTCAGCCCGCCGCCTCCGAACCTTCAAGTATTGACTTTACAGCCTCAAGCGCAAGCAGGTATCCCTGAGGGCCCAGACCGCTTATCTGGCCGACAGCAACAGCTGCGATATACGAATGACGACGGAACTCCTCGCGTTTGTGAATATTCGACAGATGTACCTCGACCGTGGGCTTGCCAACTGCGGAGATAGCGTCGCGAATGGCAACACTGGTATGGGTATATGCGGCAGGATTTATTATCAACGCATCAAAATCCGAGGACTGAATGCGCTCCACAATAGCCGTCTCGCTGTTCGACTGAATGCACTCCGCATCCATTCCCAGTTCGGAGGCGCGATTGCGTATATAAGTATCGATCTCCGAAAGAGTAAGAGACCCGTAATGTTCGGGTTCTCGCGTTCCCAGAAGATTCAGATTCGGCCCGTGGATCACCAGGATTTTCATTCTTACCCCTCCCAATCTTCCCGCACACCCTTATCAGAGAAAGGATGCCGGAGCCATACGGACGTTTAGGAAACTACTTTATATCCGGCATTAACTATTGCCGCCTCAATATCCGCCTGAGAGACCTTGGCCTCGTCAAACTGAACGCCAACCTTGCCAATCTCAACGTCTGAAGAGCTGACTCCCTCAAGAGCGTCAACTGCCTTTTTTACTGCCATCACACAGTGCTGGCAGCTCATACCTTCTATTTTAATGTCAGCGGAAGCCATAGGATTCCTCCTTATTATATTAATTTTTTAAGGTCTTATTGTAACATTCGCCATGGAGAGGGAACAAACGATGTTCAGGCAGGCCCTCATTTCAGTATAGGGGCCAGACATGCGGGAACTCAGAACTCGTGCTCAATCTTCGGCACCAGAGAACGCAGGACAAAACGCCCTTTCCCGTAATTACCTTCAGGCGTAATGATAAGCGCCAGATAGTATTCGTCGTTTATTCGGCGCATTATAATGCCACAGAGGTCAGAGATGATAGAGAATTCCCCTGCTTCACCGAGTCCAAGATTATTCGCGGCGGTGTCGATGTCTTTCATCATCTGCGCGGACTCCGCGCTCAAGTCCTCAAGGTTCAGGAGCTTTTGCCTGGTATATTCCTCGACAGGCATGCCATCCAGTCCTATGATCATGGCCGAAACAGCACCATCTACCCGGTTGACCGCTTCTTTAAGAACTTCCGAAAAACTCATGTTTCTTCCTTTTCAGCGCTTCGAGGAAGGAATTCAACCTTGCCTCGGTAATTTCCTTGTCCTTGCCAAGAAGTTTCATCAGTCCCCTGAGTTCATCAGCTTTCTGACGAATCTCTTTATTATCGGGGTCAGCAGCCAGCAGTTTATGATATATTTCCACGGCCTCAATATACTCTTCCTTAGATACGAGTTCATCAGCCCGTGCGATCTGTTCTTCCCTGGCCCCCCCGGCTTGCGCCGCAGGAGCAGGAGTCTCTCCATAAGGCTCTTCAGCAATTTCAGGTGCTGCCGGAGGCTCTTCGGCATATGTTTCCAGAGACTCATCCTCTGTGAATCCCTCAAGCTCTATCCCGGATACTTCCTCAACCTCTGGAATGCCACTCTCAACCTCAATAACACCAACGGCCTCATCTTCCGTATCTATTTCCGGAAATCCCTCAAGCTCTATCCCAAGCTCATCAGCATCTTCTTCATCGATCTCGATTACCCCGGCTTCTTCCTCTAGTTCTTCGGCAGCTCCCTCATCGATCTCAACAACACCAGCTTCTTCCCCGACCTCATTGGTAAAAGCTTTTTCCTCTTCTTCAGGAACTCCGGCAACTTCCTCGATCATGGAATCTATCTCATCCTGCTCTACCACCCTGCCCGGCTCTCCGGGGGCCTTTACCGTAAAGTCGGCCTCTTCCTCAACGGCCTCAACTACCTCTGGCTCTGCCGATGGCTTTTCCTGAAGTGAAAGGGGAGTTTCTTCTTCATCCAGGGCCTTGCCG
>JABAHP010009203.1_pt2 | contig 11644 bp, 10 predicted proteins | sample 7062081 | NCBI WGS metagenome assembly JABAHP01 (sample SAMN14534357, study PRJNA622989) | marine sediment metagenome | biome: marine biome [ENVO:00000428]; feature: marine pelagic biome [ENVO:01000023]; material: deep marine sediment [ENVO:00002113] | place: India: Gulf of Kutch | collected... | reverse complement strand
GCGATTCCTGGGTGCGCCGCGCGTGCATGGCTCCGAACAAGGCGCCCGTGACCACGGCCAGTGTGGCCGCCTCATTGGCGACGCTGAAGCGCCCGCTCTGGATGCCGCGGAGCAGGGTGCGGACGAGGCGCCGGCCCAGGATCAGGCTGAGCTCCGGGAGATAGGTTCCCGTCTGGACCATGAATCCGCCCCAGACCGGGTCGGCCTCCACCCTCCGCATGGTGAGACGCATCCCGGCGGCACAGAACTCGGCGACGTCGGCGATCTCCTCGGCCAGCGCATCCAGCATGCGGCCGTGCGCCTCCAGCGTCTCGCTCAAGACCGCCTCGAACAGGGCCTGCCGGGATGAGAAGTGGTTGTAGAAGGAGCCGACGGCGACGTCGGCCGCGTCGGTGATCTCCGCGATCGGGACCGCGTCGATCGCGCCCCGCTCGGCGATGATCCGGCGCGCCGCATCGATGAGCCGCGCCCGGATCCGGAGGCGCCGCCGCGAACCCCTGTCCAGCCGGGATTCCGTCCCTGGCTTCATCTCTCGGCCTCTCTCGATCGTTGCGCAATTATGAAGAAAGATTCACAAGTGTGCAATTATTCATTGCTTGAAGACCCAGCCACACGGCTCGAGCGTTCAGCCAGATGGGAGATCCAGCGCAGAGAAGTGGGCTACCTCTGGGTCGCTTGTGTCCGCCGGCGTCGAGGCACGCCGGGCTGCGGCGGGAGTTCCCGGGGAGGGAAGGCTCAGCAAGCCGTCGAGGCAGACGATCACCGCGGACCGAACGGGCCACCTGATCGGAAAGGATTCATTTCGATGGAGAAGACCCAGACGAAGGTCGTTGCCGATTTCATCAAGGCGTTCAGCTGCGCCTATTCGGTCACCAAGAACCTGAGCCATGAGCTCGAGGTGGAGGTCGATCCCCTGCTGCTGAGATCGGTCGTCGGGTTCAGCTCCGGTATCAGCACCATGGGAGACACGTGTGGTGTCGTCAACGGCGGTGTCGTGGTGCTGGGGAAGAAGTATGCCGGCTTGCCGTCTGATCGGCTCTATCTGCTCTGCGCCGAGTACTTCCGAAGGCTCGAGGAGAGGGTGGGTACACCCAACTGTGGAATCGTTCACGGCGGCAAGCACCTGGCCCGGAACTTCCGTAGGGCGATACTCACCGGGAAGACGATGAAATGCGTGGAAGTCCTGGCGCACGGTGCGCGGGTGCTGAAAGAGCTGGATGGTCTGGTCGGGAAGGGAGCTCTCGCCTTCGATGATTCGCAGAGAGCCGAGTGCATCGTTGCTGCTGCCCGATACTTCGAGACAGAGTGCTTCCACTGTGCTCAGACCACGATCTCGAGAATCGCAGAAAGGCTGGTCATTCCCACCGAGCACATTCTGGATGCCTCCAAGGGCTTCATCGGCGGGATCGGTTTCAACGGAACCGTATGCGGAGCCGTCGCAGGAGGGGTGCTATGTCTCGGTCTCCAGTCCGATGTGGATCTGAGCGGGTCGGGTTACTCAGATGCCGCGGGGATCGTCCTTCACGGGCTCTTGAAGAGCGACAGGATCTTCGAGGACGAAAGGAGGTTTCGGCCGGCAAAGCTCTTCGACCAATGCAAGCAGCTCTACTGGACCGTAGAGAGGAAATTCGGCGGGGCTCACTGCCGGGAAATTCTCGGCGTGAAGCTCGATGAACCGGGCGGATGCGAGCAGTACCAGAAGGCAGGGAAGATTGCCCTGTGCAGGGATGTCGTTGCGGCGGTCGCGGATGCGGTGAGCGCGCGGTTGTAGCTCAGGCGGAGGCAAACACGAGATGATCGGGCGAATCGCGATCACCGGTGAACCTGTGGTGGCGGGTGGCAGGCCCGAGGCGGGAGCCGAACATGCCGAAGGAAATCAGCCATTGGCTGTTGGCGGAAGAGACAGCGAGACGCCTTCCCGATGGATTGATTCGAAAGAGCATCGAAGTACACCCCGACCTGTATGAACTCGGAGCGGTGATCTTCGACAGCGGATTCTATGCTGTGAGGTACCCGCATGCTCGAGAAGCCTACGAGGCGGGTCTCCGTCTTCACGGCATCAAGGGCGAGGACACGTACGGGCCTCTCAGGGGACTTCTCGCGTCGGAGCCTGCCGAGGGCTCGTGTGCAGACGAGGATGCGTCCAAGCCGCGGCTCGAAGAGGCGGTCGAGATGGGGCAGGGCCGCGATTGCGAAAGCGGTGTGTCGCTGCCGACGCTCAGCTTCGTCGCAGGATGCGTCACCCACATCATGGGGGACACCCACTTCCACCCGCTGGTCAACTTCTTTTCGGGCCAGTACTACGCCGAAGATCGAGCCCAGATGGACCGTTCCCAGCAGCGCCACCGCCGCTTCGAGGCCGCTCTGGATCGCCACCTTCTGAGTGTGTCCGGTGCAGAGCTCAGAAACGGCGGCAGGCTCAGTCGCACGCTGGCGGCATCGACGGCTGCGNNGGCCCGGCTGGGCCCAGCCGGGCCGCGATGATCCCGCTTCTCCGGCGGCACGCGGCCATCCAGAAGCTGTTCGCCTCTTCGATGGCGGCGAGCTTGGCGAGGATGATCGGCGCCGTCGTCGGTGGCGGCGCGGCGAGGGTAGCCGCGGCGTTCTATACCTCGGATCCGCCGGAGGGGTACGCGCTGTTCCAGGGACCCATCGGGTACCGCCATCCAAACACGGGAGAGGAGCGCCGTGAATCCGTCGATGAGCTCTTCGATCGGGCGGCTTCCGCTGGGACAGCTGTGCTCGAGACTCTCTCCAGATGGGCGCAGAGTACGGACATGGCGGCGGATCCCTTCGGAGGACAGCGGGGCATCTCCCTCGAAGTGGGTTGCGACTTCCGGGAGCACCCCACTCTTGCCCACACCGATACATCGACGCCCATGGACGAGCTTCTCGGCGTAGCTCGCCGATGACCTTCGCCTACTGAGATACACTCTCCGGTGGGGAAAGAGGTACCGATGCTTCTGCGGGTGGCGCTGCTGCTGACGCTCCTCACGGGCTTCAGCGCTCTCGTCTACGAGATCGCCTGGCAGAAGTACCTCGCCACGCTTCTCGGCTCCCATAGCGCGGCCACGGCCGCGGTGCTGGGCCTCTTCCTCGGCGGCCTGGCCGCGGGCTACGCCCTCTTCGGCCGCTTCAGTCGCCGCCACCTGGCGCGGGCCCGGGCGGCCGGGCGCCCGCCGCGCCTGCTGGTCGCGTATGGGATTCTCGAGGTCAGCATCGGGGTCTACGCGTTACTCTTCCCGTTCTTCTTCGAGCTCGCACAGGGCCTGTCCTTCTCTCTGCCGCAGGGCGGCGGGGGGCTCGGCTTCGCCCTCGACGTGGCACTCTCCGCCCTGCTGATCGGGCCTCCCGCCGTGCTCATGGGCGCCACGATTCCGATGCTGACCCAGGCTCTGCCGCGGGACCTCGAAGAAGCGACGCGCATCCACGCGCTGGTCTACGGCTTCAACACCGCCGGCGCCTTCGCTGGCGCCCTGGCCGCCGGCTACTGGATCGTACCGGGACTGGGCCTGGTGCGAGCGCTGCTGGCCATGAGCTGCATCAATCTGCTCGCTGGCGCGACCTTCGTACTCTTGGGCGTCCGTTCGACCAGGCGCCGCGTGCCGAGCCCGCCCCTCTCCGAGAGGACGGCGGCTGTGCCGGGCCTCGCCTCCCTCGCCAGCGTCGCCTTGCTGTCCGGCTTCGCGATGATGACGGTCCAGACCGTCCTGATCCGCATCGGCGGCCTGTCCTTCGGCGCCTCGCAGTTCACCTTCTCGATGGTGGTGGCCGTCTTCGTGCTCTGCATCGCGCTCGGCAGCTTCGCCGTCTCGGCGCTGCCGCGAATCCCGGGCTGGGCGCTGGCGGCCAACCTCTGGCTGCTGTTCGGGCTGCTGGCTCTCCTCTACGGCCCGCTGGACGACGCACCCTACTGGGCGCACGCCCTGCGCGTGCGCTTCCCCAGCGACCCGGCCTACTTCTACGCCTACCACCTGGCCGCCTTCGCCGCGGTGCTCGGGGTGATCGCCCTGCCGGTGGCCCTCTCGGGGGCGACCCTGCCGCTGCTCTTCCACGCGCTGCGCCGCGAAGTGGAGGATCTCGGGAGCGTGGCCGGCCGCCTCTACGGATGGAACACGCTGGGGTCCCTGCTCNNACACCAGGTCTACCGCCTGGCTCTCGCGGCGGTCGCCGCCGGAGCGGTCCTGGTGAGCGTGCGCCGGCTGGAGAGGCGCCGCCTGGAGCTGGGTGCTGCGGCGGGCGCCCTCGTCTGTGCCGTCCTCCTGGCGCTGCCGAGCTGGATACCCAAGCGTATGGCGTCGGGGCCCTTCCGGGAGCGTACGGCGTCGGCGACGAGCTTCCGCGGCCCCGACGCCTTCTTCGCCAGCCGCCCGGCGGTGCGCATTCTCTTCTACGACGACGACCCCACCGGCTCGATCAGCGTCAAGGAGTACCGCAGCTCCCAGCGGCGCATAGATCGCAGCATCATCGTCAACGGCAAGTCGGACGGGGCCGCCCTCAAGGAGTATATGACGATGGGGCTCCTCTCGCTGCTGCCGGCGCTGCTGGCCGACAAGGCGGAGCGGAGCTTCGTGATCGGCTGGGGGACGGGGGTCACGGCGGGCGAGCTCGTCTCGCTGGACAGCATGCGAGAGGTGGTCGTGGCGGAGATCTCGCCGGCGGTGATCCGCGCGGCACCTCTCTTCGACTTCGCCAACCGCCAGACCTCACGCAGCCAGAAGCTGCGCATCGTCCAGGGCGACGCCTACCGCACGCTGAGCCGCGCGCGCGAGAAGTTCGACGTGATCACCTCGATGCCGAGCAACCCCTGGGTCGAGGGGAACGAGATGCTCTACAGCCGCGAGTTCCTGGAGGCGGCGCGTACACGTCTCGCTCCGGGCGGAGTGCACGCCCAGTGGTTCCACGTCTACGAGACCGACAGCGCGACGATCGAGCTGGTCCTGCGCACCTATGCCCAGGTCTTCGACCATGTGGCCGCCTGGTACGGGCTGGGAGACGACATCATCCTGCTCGGGTTCGAGAATGCCTCGAACGCGACGGATCTCGAGCGCCTGCTGGCTCGCATGCGGCGCTCCGACTTCGCCGCCGCCCTGCGACGTGTGAAGATCGGAAGTGCGCCCGCGCTGCTCGCCCACGAGCTGCTGCCCGCCGGGGTGATCCACGCGGCGCGTCTGGAGGGCCCCGTCCATACCCTGCTCCATCCGCGCCTCGGCTACGCGGCGGCCCGTGCCTTCTACGTGGGCAGCCGGGCCCGCCTGCCGCTGACCGCCGGTCCCGAGCCGGCGCGCGAAGGGCGGCGGCACTCGCTCGCGCAGCAGCTCGCCAAGCGACGCGGCGGACGCCTGCGCGACGGCGAATTCGCACGCCTCACCCTGGAGACCTGCTCGCAACGCCACGAGGAGTGTTTTGCCCTGCTGGCGCGCTGGCAATACGAACACCCCGGCTCGGCACTCCGCCCGGAGCTGGAAGCGCGGATACGGCAGGCTGCCCGGCGAGGGGGACGCCCGCTTCCGGAGCGGGGCGCTCTCATGCGCCTCTACTCCGAAGACGACGCCAGCGAGGACGCAGACCCGGTCGTCGCGGCCGTCGAGGCGACGAGGCTCTTCACGGGCTATTACCATCACGCGGTGCCGTTCTCGCGCCGTGCCCTGGTTCGGCGGTGGCAGCGGTGTCTGAAGCTGGACCCCGTGCGCTGCCGAGAGGCGGTCGCCGCGGAGTCGCTCAGGCTCGGCGCGCTGGGGGTGTTGGACGCCGCTCTCGGGGAGGAGTGAATCCAACTCCTTTGGCATCAGCTGCGCTCGTGGGCCGCGGTCGAGGCACTCTCTCCGGCTCGAAACAGATTCGTAAACTCGCTCATGTCGTCGAGCAGTTCTTGGGGGACCTGCCTTTCGACGGTGTTCCTTTGTCCCGGTAATTCGCAATCGGAAGTGTCTTGCGGCGGTGACGACGCGCCCGGAGGCTTTCAGCTCCCTCCCGCCACGTGGTATACTATGCAGGTTGACCGAGGCGCCTATCACGCATTGTCGGATCGAAAATCCCGGTAACGTACAACGAGAAGGACCAAGGAGGACCTAATGAAGACCGTGGAGGAAGTTGCCGACAAGATGTACGAGATGATCGCCGCAGAAAAGGGACGAAAGAAATTTACGCCGCGGGATCTGCAAAGCATTTCGATGGAAATGTTTGGCGATGAAGTGGACAAGAAGACCTGCAAGGATGCCGTGAAGCACCTCACGAATACAGGCAGGTGCACTTACACGGGATACGGTGGCGTGAGCTACGTCGAGATCATTACCGAGTAGGCAGCATGGGGGGTGCCGCCCGCGAGCCAGGCCCTCGGTCGTGGCAATACGCGACGTGATCACCTGGAGCCCGCGACGGGTGAGATTGGTCGGTCACGACGGCGTGGTCGAAACGCTCGCTTGGGATCGAGGCGGTCAGGTGTTCGACGAGCGGATTCCGCCAAGGCGACCGCGGGGCGGTTAAACATCGCCACATATGTCATTGCTTTTGCGGGGACGCATCCGGCAGCCGTGGGAGCGCTTCCGGTTCCGGGAGGGTGGTCATCGCGAACGCCATCGACGCCATGGCGATCGTGGGTGCCGAGGTTCCGAGAGGCGGCGCAGGCCAGCCTCTCACCAACGGCCAAGCCGCGAAGATCCTGAGCAAGCCCTTCATTCGCTTCGCGCCGATCAGCGCGTTCGGTGCCGTCTACGGCACCAGGGTGGAGGTCCGGGCGAAGCGCCAGGCCGTGAGGCGCGTGCTGCGCAAGCACCTGGGGAACGGAGCGAGCGTGCGCTATCTGAGCAACACCACACTCGGTCTGATCCAGAAGATCTTCAGCAGCTGGCCTTTCTCGCGCATTCCGGCCTCGGCGGAGATTTCACACATGCTCGAGTACTACGAGGCGATGCACGGAATCATGCAGGGGACCACCAGCGACGCAGCGGTGATCGGCTTGCTCGGGGACGTCAAGGAGACCTACGAAGACAAGAGATTGATGTGGTACTCCTCACGCATCTCGAGCCGCTCGGAAGACGTGGCCAGATTCGCCAAGCTGGTCTCGCAGTGCTACGAGCGGCATGGCTTTGCGTGCCCGCTCGAGATGCTCCTCGTCACGCCGATCGACATCATCGCCATCCGGAAGGTCGACTGGACCAAGGGGAACGCGCAGGAGGAGGCGCGGGCCTGGGAGCTCTAAGAGAACCTGCGCCACGACCTCACGCGGGCGGGCTACTTCCCGTACCGCCTGGGCGTGCAGAGCCAGCAGGAGGCGCCGTATCCCGAGGAGCGGAGGCGAGCGCTCCAGCGCCTGAAGGAGGCGTTCGAGCCGCGCGGCGTGATCTCGCCCGGGCGCTATGGCATTGCGCTGTAGATGAAATGCTCTCGTCGGCAGGGAAACGCGAAGACGATGACGAGCGTCCGCTGGGGAACGAGCAAGAACGCCGGCGCGGAGGAGGCCAGGTTTGAAGCCTGGACATCTCGTCCAGGGTTGAGGCGGCCTCTTCTCTCGGGGTTCCGGACTTCTGGCCCTACACCCCGCGGATAGCGCGATCGCGAGTCTCGGTGAGAGACCGCGCGCCCCGGTCACCGAAGGTCTTCGTTCACCATGGCGGCGACGTTGAAGCCCGAGTCGACGGCCTGGTGTGTGCCGGCGCCGCGGCCTCCGGCGTCGCAGCCGACGAGGTAGAGGCCCGGCAGGGGAGTGCGCGGGTCGGGCTTCGACTTGCCGACCTGGCCCACCACCTGGGCGATCCCGACGGCCTCGCCGCCGCAGCCCGGCAGGGGCGCGAAGCTCCATGTTCGCCGGAATCTCGATCACTTGCGGCGCCTTCGCCCGGGCTGGTTCGCGCCCGCCGCCCCGCGCTGCCGGACTCCGAGGAGCGCTAGAATGCCCCGCCAATGGGGGATCGAGGAACGCCCTTGATCTGGATGGGATCCGACCGAATGGCGCTCATCGGACGCTGGACGACGCTGAGACTTCCTATCCGTCGTAGCCGTGTCATCGTACACACCAGTATGATCTAAGAGTATGAGGAGCTGAAAAGCATGCAGACCATTCCTGCACTGCTGAACACCGGCACCGGGACCTTGTCAGAGCATGACTCGAAGCAGGTTCTGTCCGAGTACGGGATCCCGGTGACGGGTGAGCAGATCGTCGCCAGGGAAGCCGACGCCGTGACAGCGGCCGGCGCCATCGGTTATCCCGTTGTTCTCAAGGCTTCCGGTGCCGCGCTGATCCACAAGACGGAAATGAACCTGATCGCCCTCGATTTGAGGGGTGAACAGGAGGTCAGGATCGCGTATCAGCGTTTGACGTCCTCATCGGAAGCCGAGGTCGAGGAGGTCCTGGTGCAGCAAATGGTCCGAGGAGAACGGGAGCTCGTCGTGGGGATGACGCGAGATCCCCAGTTCGGCCCCTGTGTCATGCTCGGACTTGGCGGCATCTTCACGGAGGTCCTGAGGGACACCGCGTTCAGAATCGCCCCCCTGGGTCGAAGAGACGCGATGAACATGATGGACGAGCTTCGCGGCTCGAGACTTCTGGACGCGGTCCGTGGGAAACCACCCATAGACCGTGATGCCCTGGCGGACATCCTCGTCGCCGTCGGCCAGATGGCGATGGACCACGACGTCATCAGTGAAGTCGACATCAATCCGCTCAAGTTCAGCGACGGCAAACCGGTTGCCGTCGACGCGCTGATCGCGTTGAGTCCGCCGGCAGCGAGCAGCAACCGCCCGCCGGTTCCACACGAGCCTTTTGGTGAAGGCTTTCCGCCCCGGTCGATCGGCGTCGTCGGTGTTTCGCGAGAGGGCGGGACGACCGTCCCCGGCTACTCGGGGCTTCGCATCTTTCGGTTGCTCCGCGACGTCGGATTCGAGGGCCGTGTCTATCCCATCAACCCGAAGGCGGAAGAGATCGATGGCGTGAAGGCCTATCCCGACGTGACTTCGGTGCCCGAGCAGCTCGATCTCGCCATCATCACCGTGTCGGCGCCGATCGTTCCCGGGGTGCTGGAGGCCTGCCTGGAAGCCGGGGCACGTAACGTTCACATCTGTTCCTCGGGTTTTGCCGAGACGGGAACGCCGGAGGGAAGAGCCCTGCAGGACCGGATCACGGAGATCGCCTCGCGGGGAAGGATGCGTGTGGTCGGCCCGAACTGCATGGGCTTTCACGTTCCGTCCGCGAAGATGAAGATGTTCGACGAGATGGAGGAGTTCGATCAGGGGCCGGTCGCTTTCATCTCGCAGAGTGGGGGGCACGCGCAGACATATCTTTTTCAGGCACCCGAGTTCGGCATCGGGTTCAGCAAGATGATCAGCTACGGGAACGCCCTCACGCTGGATGCGGATGACTTCCTCGAGTACCTCGGCACGGATGAGGAGACGCGGGTGATTTGCGCGTACATCGAGGGAGTCAGGAATGCCCGGCGGGTCTTCGAACAGATCCACGCGATCTGTCCTGAGAAGCCGATTATCGTCCTGAAAGGCGGGCTGACCGAGGCAGGTGCCCGCGCAGCGGTTTCACACACGGGATGCATGGCCGGCGAGGGAACCATCTGGGAGGCGCTGTTCAAGCAGACCGGAGCCGTCAGCGTGGGGTCGCTGGATGAGATGGCGGAGGCGACCTATTGCTTTCTCCGCCTGAAACCGCTGTGTCGGATGCAGGCTGCCGTGATAGGCGTGGGCGGAGGGGCGACTGTCTCCAACGGGGACATCTGTGGCCGGGAGGGGCTCGTCGTGCCGGCGCTTTCCGCGGCGACGATCCGGGGATTGTCCGAGTTCATTCCGCTGGTGAACCAGGGTATTGCCAATCCCCTGGACATACCCGGCGTCGTGTTCAACTCGAAGGCGATGGAAAGGACCCTCGAGTTGTTGAACGCCGACCCTGAGATCGACGTGATCCTCATGAACATTCCGTCGCGCATCTTCTCCGGGGTCGTGGGGGACCGTCTGGGGCCGTTTGTACGAATGGTGACGGAGTTCACGGAGAAGCATGCCGAGGCGAAGCCGATCGTGGTGGCGCTTTCGGAGGGCGCCCGCCTCGGTATGACCGAGAGTGGAGTACGCGGCCTCAGAAAAGGGGGAGTCGTCGCATTCTCTTCTTTGCCCAAGGCGTGCCGTGCGCTGCGGCGGTTTGCCGGTTATCACGAGGCAATGGAGGAGAGGCGAAGATGGGAGGTCGAACGCGGATAGGAGCCTCGTGCGCCGGATCGCCTGCGGCACANNCTCTGGCGCTTGCCGGGGGCTGAAGGACGCTCCCACGGGCCGGGCGCCGGGCCGTCGGTCATCTGGCCTGTGAGGCTGCTGCCTTGCCGGCGATGAATCCCGCGGTCAGACCGGGTCCAAGAGTGTCCCCGCCGGAAAAAGAGAAGTAGGTGAGACAATCCGCCACATTGCCGATGGCGTACAGGCCTTCGACAGGTGATTCACTGTCATCGAGCACTTGCCATTTCGCGTTCGTCATCGGTCCACCCTTTGTACCCAATGCGGATGCGATGAGTTCAACGGCGAAAAAGGGCGGTCTTTCGATCGTGCCGAGATTGGGGTGACCCGCATCCGGTGCGCCATAGCAGCGGTCGTAGACCGAGCTGCCACGTCGAAAATCGGGATCCTCTCCGTCGCGGACGCATTGGTTGAAGCGTTTCACGGTTTCACGCAGCCCGCATTTGTCGATGCCGACAGCTTCAGCCAGAGCGTCGAGCGAAGCGTATCGCTTCATCCAGGCCGGGGTCGGGAACAGTGGATAGATGCCGGCCTCGAGGGCTCCGTAGCGTTTCCGAAACTGCGAGTCGAAGATCGCCCAGCAGGGCAGGTTCGCGAGCTCCTTCGTGTCGGGATCGGTCACCTGGAGGTCGTTGCCAAAGTTGAGCGAAGCTTCGTTGCCGAACCGCTTGCCCTTCTTGTTGACCACGATGGTGTGCGGATAGGATCGCAGATTGGAGATCAGGGTCCCGATCGGTGCACCTTCGTAGTAGTAGTTTCGCTGGCGAAGGCCCGCCCAATACCATGCCTCGTCCATGTGCGCCAGCTTGGCCCCCGCCTGGCGGGCCATGAGCAGCCCATCTCCAAGACTCGAAGGGACCGCGCTGGAATAGTCGATGCGACCAGGCAGGTATTCCCTGGTGAGATCGGGATTCCAGTCGAAGCTGCCCGTGGCGAGAATCACGCCGCCGGTTGCCTTCAGTTCGATGGTCCCACCGGCTTGCTCCGCCCTGATGCCGCAGACGGCTCCGTTCCGTGAGACGAGTTCTCGCGCGCGGGTTGCGAGTAGCACGTCGACGCCGGCGTCGAGGCAACCCGCATACAACCCTGCAACGAGGGCTCTGGATCCCGAGAGTCTACGCGTGATCAGCCGATAGAGCAGTCGCGGCGCCAGCTTGATGAAACGGCGGAGCGTGTGATGGAGCAGATCGTGGACTTCTTCCCACGTCAGCGGCAGGTTGGTGCGGTTGATTGAAATGGGGTAACGAAGCTCCCGCCGGTGGCCCGCCATGGGGCCTGGGTTGAAGGGAATCGCTTCCAGGTTGCGTCCCCCGGTCTTGCCCCCTGGCAGCTCTGCGAAGGCATCGGGATAGCTGTTCGATTCGAACCGCAGAGGGCTGGTCTCTTCGAGGAAACGGACCATGGCGGGCGCGTGCTC
>JABAHP010008540.1_pt2 | contig 11649 bp, 12 predicted proteins | sample 7062081 | NCBI WGS metagenome assembly JABAHP01 (sample SAMN14534357, study PRJNA622989) | marine sediment metagenome | biome: marine biome [ENVO:00000428]; feature: marine pelagic biome [ENVO:01000023]; material: deep marine sediment [ENVO:00002113] | place: India: Gulf of Kutch | collected... | reverse complement strand
CTTCTGCCAGTAACCTGAATCATCGCGTATTTTCTTGCACCATGCGCAAATTGGGATGAGGCCCTTGAGGGTCTTTATCTGGGCCAGGGCGTCCTGCAGCTCAAATATTATCCTGTCGCGTTCCACCTCTGCGCGCTTGAGCTCGTTGATGTCCTTTGAGACAATGGTCACAGCCTCAATGTCCCCGCCGGGCCCACGGATAGGGCTCAGGGTCCTCAGATAGTATTTACCGTTTCGAAGGCTCCGGTGCTGGTACTGAAGCGAACGGCCCGTAGCTAAAACCGTCCTGACTTTTTCGGTAAAAATCCCTGTTTCCTCTTCGTTGTGGAAGTCGGCGTAGGTTTTGCCCACATATTCTGTTCCATGGATACCGAGACGTTCCCGATGTATCCTGTTCATGAAAACATACTGGTTCTCCGGCCCCACCACATAAATAGAATCATCGGTGCTTTCCACCAGTGAGCGATAGCGCTCCCGTGTCTGACGCAGGGCCTCCTGGGCCTCGCGTTCACGGTCTGCCGATTCGCGAAGTTTCCTCAGCTCCTCTATCAGTTGAGCCCTGGTCTTTTCCGTGTCATCCATATTTATATCCCAGTTTTCATATTACAGCTACATTGCTACCAAGTCCATATACTTTCAGGAGAAACGGAACAGATACAACCATCCAACGGTTGACCTTAACCATGAATTATGATATTCATAAATAATCAGAAATTAAGGGAGAAATACGGCTTGCAGGCAAGCCTGAGGGGACATGAGCATACGAACACAGACAGGTGCCGATTCGCACCTTAATGGAGCCTTTCCTGAGTTCCGTTTAACGCTCGCCGTTATCCCTGCGAATTTATGATGAACATTAAAAGCCCACGCTCGATCATCATCCTTGCGATAGTCTTCGGGCTGACCTTTGTGGCCCTGGACATTCTCATTGATGTCACGTTCTTCTATAACGAGTCCTTTCCCGAAAACATCCTGAGCAATAAAGGAGAACTTGTTTTTCGCATTCTGTTCCTGTCCTGTTTTCTTTTTTTCGGAGCGTTCATTTTCGAGGTGTTCAGAAAACAGAAGGCAATGCAGAACGCACTTATTCAGACAAACAGGGCCGCCGAGGACGAGCGGGCCAAGCTCAAGGCCGTCCTTGACAACCTCGGGGTGGGAGTGATCATACAGGGACTCGACTATAAGGTACAGTACGAGAATCGCTTCCAGCAGGAAAGCTTCGGGAACCACGTGGGTGAAATCTGTTACAAGGCTTATGAAGGACTTGATGACCTGTGCCCCCACTGCCCCATGGTCCACTCTCTTGAGGATGGACAGACCCATACTGTGGAGGTCTCGGTGCCCTTTAATGGCGATCAGCGTCACGTGCAGCTTATTTCCTCCCCCTTGAAGGATTCATCAGGAGAAATTATTGCCGGTATTAAAGTGGTCAAGGACATCACTGATATAAGACAATCCGAGGAGCGTTCTAAACAGGCCCAGAAGAACCTTGAAAATATCCTTGAAGCCACACCATACGGTGTGGTCATCATTGACANNTTGTCCATGCCAACATGACCGCTCTGAACCTCATGGGCTACGAAACGGTCGGTGACGTTGCAGGCCGACTTTGCCATGAAACGCTCTGCCCCGCAGAAGCGGACCAATGCCCGATCCTGGACCTTGGGCAGGAAGTTGACCGCTCGGAGAAACTGCTCGTCACCAGGGATGGCGAACGTATCCCTATCCTCAAAACCGTTGTTCCTATCATGTTGGATAACGAGGAGCTCCTGCTGGAAGCCTTCGTGGATATAAGTAAGCTCAAAAAGGCGGAAAGCTTCATAAAAGACATTCTTGAAAGCGTGGATGAGGCGTTCCTGGTAATAGATCGGGATTATCGCATCATTTCCGCCAACCGCGCATTCTGCCAGCAGGTCAAGGAAACACACGATGCGGTCATGGGGAGATTCTGCTATGAGGTTTCCCATAAATACAACCGCCCCTGTCACGAAGAGGGCGAAGACTGCCCAGTGAAACACACGTTCGAGTCCGGAGAGCCATATTCATCAACTCACGTCCACCATGACAGCACGCACCACCCTCTGTTCATGGAAATCAAGGCATATCCCATGCGTGACGCATCAGGAAGAATAGTATCCGCCATCGAGACCATAAACGATGTGACCGACAAACGAAAGCTTGAAGAACAGGTGCGGCATTCGCAGAAAATGGAGGCAATCGGCACTCTCACGGGGGGGATCGCGCATGATTTCAATAACATTCTCACCGCGGTCATAGGATACGGGGAATTTCTTCTGGAAAGCACCCCACCTGACAGTCAGCTTCACGCGTATGCCGACATGATCGTATCATCCGGCCAGCGCGGCGCGAAACTCACACAAAGCCTGCTAGCGTTCAGCAGGAAACAGATCATCCATCCATCCCCACTGGAATTAAACAGTCTGATCACAAACCTGCATCGACTGCTTGTACGCCTCATTGGTGAGGACATAGAAATCCAGACGCATCTCACCGACGAACCCCTGACTATCATGGCGGACAGTCTGCACATGGAACAGGTCCTTATGAACCTGGCGACAAATGCCCGCGATGCCATGCCCGACGGAGGTAAATTCATTATCGCTACTGAGGCCCTTGACCTTGATGAGCAGTTCGTGAAAGCCCACGGGCTCCAGAAGCCCGGACGTCACGCCCTCATTACCGTATCCGATACCGGGAGGGGCATGGACGACGAAACCATCCAGCAGGTCTTCGAGCCGTTCTTTACCACAAAAGATGTCGGCAAGGGTACGGGGTTGGGCCTCTCAGTTGTCTACGGAATCATAAGCCAGCATAACGGCAACATCAGCATCTACAGTGAGCCCGGAGCAGGAACAACATTGAAGATATATCTTCCCCTGGTCGAAAAACCCTCGTTAAAAAGTCCCGACATACCAGTCTCCAGACGATCGGAAGCCCCCGCTACAGGTACCATTCTTTTGGCGGAAGATGATCCCGCCGTCAGGAAGCTGATCAGAGATATACTCCAGTCGACTGGATACGCCATTCTTGAAGCGACAAACGGGGAAGAGGCCCTCGGCCAGTTCAGGGATCACGCGGAGGAGATAGACTTGTTACTGCTCGATGTGGTCATGCCGCAAAAGAGCGGCCTGGAGGTTTTCCGGGAGATACAGGAACGCGGCGCTACTCCCAAAACCCTTTTCATAAGCGGGTATCCACGCGATGTGATAAAGGAAAAGGGACTGCTGCCCGAAGGTGTATATCTGATACAGAAACCTGTTTCTCCCAGCTCTCTGCTCGAGGCCATCAGGAATGCTATGCAGGAGAATTCTCCGGCATAGGCGTTCTACCAGAAAAGCTTCACAAAGAACAAAAGCGCCATGGCCATAGAGACGCCAAGACGTACCACCGCCGCAATAACGTTTCCGATCAGTGTGGCGATACCTGCCGAAAGCGCTTCTCCATGCTTTTTCCCGGCAATAAGCTCACCGACTACGGCACCGGCAACCATCCCGATTATCATCCCGATGATATTGAAGACCAGAAATCCCGCGATCATTCCTATGACAGAACCCCATATCCCGTATTTCGTGGCCCCAAACCTCTTTGCAGCCATAATGGGAAAAACGTAGTCCAGTACGAGCGCGGCAATAGTGAACAGTCCCAGCACCAATAGGGCCCCAGTGCTGAACACCTCACCGCCACGTACGAAATGCAGTATCAGCAGAGCGATAAAGTTTAACGGCGTGCCTGGCACGCCGGGGATGAGATTGCCCAGAACGCCGACCACGGTAAGTATCCCGGCCACCACCAGAAGGAAGGTTTCCATTCGATTATTGTAACAGTTTGCCCGCAGGATATATAAAAGCAGTTTCCCGTGGTAAAATGAGGGTGAGAGGTGATGAGGGGATGAAGACCTGTCCGAGATGCGGAAGAAAGTTCAACTGGTGGCAGCGCATGGTTGGCGAAGCAAAAGAACATTACCGTGTCTGCACCGAATCACTCAACAAGCACAGCGAGCGTTCGATCTCTGCAACATGCCGTGGATGCCCTGCGGGTTGTTACGAGCGCATGGACAACGAGACCTATAAGTAGCTGCCCTGCACCGCAGTCAGCCCCTGCGTCCGCCATCCACCAGCATGGCCTTCAGCCGGTCCACGCTCCCCTGATAATGTGTTGCCAGGAGTTCGAACCACTGCCGGGTATCATCGGGGGAGGGTTTTCTGTATATGCCAGGCCGCTCTGCACAGGAGAAAAGAAGGCAGTCAATAGGTTTTGCGGTCAGATGGTCGGGACTCTCGGGCACATGAAGGATGCAGCCGCGTTCTGAGTTTTTGTCACCTTCGGCGCTGACCATCGCACTGAGAAACACACAGCCACGATTCAGCCCCGGATTATCCCTGAAGAACTCATACCGGGCCTCCCAGTAGCTCCGCCCGTCATCGGGCATGCTGATGATGTTACCGTTGGCGTCAAGATTTCGCATATGAAAAAAAACCGTATCCCTGCCACTGATCAGATAGGACCGTACATCAAAAAAGGTAAACATGAACTCGCCCAGGGACATGCCGGGGCTGAACGTGTAGTCATCCCGACGTAGTCCTCCGGCACGGTAGATATCATAAATAAGTTCCACATTCTCCAGAAGTCCGAACCCTCCCTGGCTGCAGCATGCGGAATTGCAGGTGACACATGCTTCACCCGGGAGTCCGTGGGCATGATAACGGGAAAGAAATTCCAGGATTTCCTGCGGGAATGGATTATAAACGACGCCAGGGCTCATCTCATATTTTAAACAATCAGCAGCATCAATAACATCCGGCCCTCTTGCAATTGCTGAAATCTTCATTAAAATGTTACATATGAAAGCAACGAATAAATTTAAGGAAAAGTTCTCGAATCCTCTCTGGCGCCTGCTTATAGCGTTAGGGCTGTTCTTGCTGATTATCGGTATCTGGCAGTACTTTTACAGCCCGCCCGGACAAAAAATATACAAAGTCGATTACAGCACTTTCCTGAGCGAGCTGAAATCGGACAATATCGACTCGGTTACCCTGGAAGGGCTTCAGGCCAGCGGAAAGTTCAGGAACACTGTAAATATCGAGGTAACGTGGCTCGACGAACCCCTGAAAGTATTGCAGTTCGAGACGCGTCTTCCCGAGTTCCAGGGAGAAGGACTGATAGAGGAGCTCAGAGACAAAGGGGTTGACGTACAGGTTCTGCCCTCGCAGAAGGACTCGGTCTTCTGGAGCATCCTCAGCTGGCTGCTTCCCCTGGGAGTCATTATACTGTTATGGATGTATATTATGCGCCGCACTACCCGGCAGATGGGAGGCGGCCCCGGAGGAATGTTCAGTTTCGGCGAAAGCAGAGCAAAAGCCTTCGATATGACCGAGCCAAGCATCACCTTCGACGACGTCGCCGGGATGGATAATGTCAAACAGGAACTTGACGAGGTCATCAGGTTTCTCAAAAACCCCTCCAAATACCAGCGTGTGGGCGCGAAGGTTCCCAAAGGCGTGCTCCTTATGGGCCCTCCCGGCACCGGAAAGACCCTGCTCGCTCGCGCGGTGGCCGGAGAGGCTGGAGTGCCTTTCTACAGCATCAGCGCTTCGGAGTTCATAGAGATGTTCGTTGGCGTAGGGGCCTCCAGGGTACGCGATATGTTCAGGAAGGCCAAGGCCTCAAAACCAAGCATTGTCTTTATTGACGAAATAGACGCGGTAGGACGCACGCGTGGAACGGGCCTGGGCGGCGGTCACGATGAACGCGAGCAAACCCTGAACCAGTTGCTGTCTGAACTGGACGGATTCGAGCCGAACGAGGGTATCATTGTCATGGCTGCTACGAACCGCCCAGATGTACTGGATCCGGCCCTGTTGAGGCCCGGACGCTTCGACCGCAGACTGGTAGTGGACAATCCCGGATGGAAGGAGCGCCTGGAAATACTGAAAATACATGTAAGGAACAAGAAGCTTTTCGATGACGTTGATCTCGAAAGTATTGCCCGTGCAACACCGGGCATGACCGGGGCAGACCTGGAGAACCTTGCCAATGAGGCCGCCCTGATCGCCATCCGCCATGACCGCGAAGTGATCAATATGGCCGACTTCGATGAGGCCAAGGACAAGATACTCATGGGAACCGTCAGACAGGATACTATCAGTGAACTCGAAAGAAAAATAACTGCGTGCCACGAGGCTGGGCACACGCTGGTTGCCTGGAGGCTTCCCTATGCAGACCCAATCCACAAGGTCAGCATCCTGCCCCGGGGCCAGGCAATGGGCGTCACCCAGCTGCTTCCCGAGGAGGACCGGCATTTCTATCCTAAACGATACCTGCTTGACCAGCTTGCGGTCGCACTGGGCGGGAGGGTGGCAGAAAGCCTGGTATTCAATGACATCAGCACCGGGGCGCAGAACGACCTCAAGAACGCAACCCAGCTTGCAGAGAAAATGGTGGCCCAGTGGGGCATGAGTGAAAAGGTCGGCCCAATCAATCTCCCGAGAGGTGAGGAGCACCCCTTCCTGGGCCGTGAACTTGCCTCCCCCAAACACTATAGCGACGATATGGCATGGATGATGGACCAGGAGATCCGCGACCTGGTCGTCAAGGCCGAGAACCGTGCCCGGGAGATACTCGCACAGGAAAAGGACGCTCTTGAACGCCTTTTACAGATTCTTCTGGAAGAGGAAACCCTGGATAGCAGCGCGCTTGAGGAAATGCTTGGCGCTCCCGCACACACAAAGCGGAAGGAATTATAAAAAAAGCCCCCGCCTCTGGCAGGGGCTCTCATGCGATCCTTTGTTCCGATCCTGAGAAGACAGACCTTTACTCGAACATCTCTTCCTGCCCGTTGGACTTCTCGGCAACGCGGCTTATGCTCATGATGCGGTCATCTGCATCCACGTTCATGAGACGCACGCCCTGCGTATTCCTTCCAAGAAGAGAAATGTTTCCTGCCCGGGTACGAATGAGTTTCCCGGAATGTGAGATCATCACGATCTCCTCGTCGTCGGCCACACGCATCAGGGCAACGGCCTTGCCGCCCCTCTCGGTAACCTTGATGGAGATAACGCCCTTTCCACCCCTGCCCTGCACGGGATAGCCCTCCACTTTTGTACGCTTGCCCAGGCCACGCTCGGTAACGGTAAGCAACGTGGTACGCTCGGTGGCCACACCGGCAGAGACCACCTCGTCGCCCTCCCTGAGCCTGATACCGATAACCCCTGTAGCTGTACGGCCCATGGGGCGGGCGTCCTCTTCCTTGAACCGGATACTCAGGCCGTTGCGAGTCCCCATGAACAGGTCCTGGGTACCGTCAGTAAGACTGACAGATATCAACTCGTCCCCCTTCTTGAGTGTCAGGGCAATGATGCCCGAGGAACGAGGGTTCGAATATTCGATAAGCGGTGTCTTCTTGACAATGCCCTTCTTGGTGAACTGGACCAGGAAGCCATCGGTAAAATCCTTTACCGGCAGGCAGGTCGATACATACTCGCCCTCGGACAACTGGAGGAGATTCACAATGTTCTTGCCGCGTGCGGCGCGGCCGAACTCGGGGATCTCGTATATTTTCTTCCAGTACAGACGTCCCAGGTTCGTGAAGAACAGCATATAATCGTGGGTAGAGCCTATGAAAAGCGACTCCACGAAGTCCTCTTCCTTGGTCTCCATGCCTTTGAGGCCTTTGCCACCCCGTCGCTGGCTGCGGTAGGCGCTGAGCGGATTGCGCTTGATGTAGCCCGCATGAGAGATGGTAATGACCATCTCCTCTTCGGTGATGAGGTCCTCGATGTTTATCTCTTTGGCCTCTTCCATGACGATCTCGGTGCGGCGCTCGTCTGCATATTTTTCCCTGACCTCGCTGAGTTCCTTCTTGATAAGGTTTTTCAGGAGTTTGTCGCTTGCCAGAATGGCCTTGAGGTCCTTGATAAGTTTCTGGACTTCCTTGTACTCGTTCTGTATCTTGTCACGCTCCAGGCCCGTCAACCGCTGCAGCCGCATCTCAAGGATGGCCTGGGCCTGGGCGTGGGTAAGCTCAAAGTTCTTTATGAGGCCGTTGCGAGCATCCTCAGGGGTCTTTGATCCGCGAATGAGCTTGATGACCGCGTCCAGATTATCCAGGGCAATGATGAGGCCCTCCAGGATATGAGCACGTTCTTCGGCCTTTCTGAGGTCGAACTTCGTCCGGCGGGTAACCACTTCGCGGCGATGGTTGATGAACTGCCGCAGCGTCTGCTTAAGCGTAAGCTCACGGGGCTGCTGTCCGACCAGAGCGAGCATGATAACCCCAAAGGTTGTCTGCATCTGGGTATGCTTGAAGAGGTTATTCAGTATCACCTGTGCCATCTCGCCCCGCTTGAGCTCGAAGACCACCCGTATACCGTCGCGGTCGCTCTCATCCCGGATGTCGCTTATACCCTCTATCTTCTTTGCCCGCACCAGATCAGCGGCCTTCTTTACCAGTGATGACTTGTTCACCTGATACGGCAGTTNNCGGGCGCGCACCCTGATAAGCCCTCTGCCAGTGGTATAGGCAGAGTGTATGCCTGAGTAGCCGTGGATAATGCCCCCTGTAGGAAAATCCGGACCTTTGACCACCTTCATCAGCTCCTCGTCGGTGGACTTGGGATTCTCAAGCAGCATCACCAGACCGTCGATGACCTCGCCCAGGTTATGGGGCGGGATGTTCGTTGCCATACCCACCGCAATACCCGCCGCTCCGTTTACCAGAAGGTTCGGCACGCGGGTGGGAAGCACCTCGGGCTCAACCGTAGTCTCGTCAAAGTTCGGGATGAAATCAACGGTTTCTTTGTCTATATCCGCAAGCATCTCCTCGGCTATCTTCGCCATGCGAGCCTCGGTGTAACGGTAAGCAGCGGCTGNNCTGCGCCATACGGACCATGGCGTCATAAACGGCGCTATCGCCATGGGGATGGTATTTCTTGAGCACTTCGCCTACCACACCGGCACTCTTGGAGTATTTCTTGTTCGGTAGCAGACCCTCGCGGTACATTGCATACAGGATGCGCCGCTGCACTGGCTTCATGCCGTCGCGCGCCTCGGGCAACGCTCGGCCAATGATTACGCTCATAGCGTAATCAAGGTACGAAACCTTCATCTGCTCTTCAATATTTACCAGTGCGTTGTTGGACATGCGGTCTTCAGCTCCTTCTTTATGTTCATGGAATCTATTATTTTAGCATAATCACTGTACGCTTTACCATCCGGTACAATACATATAACCTACTGTATATTCAGAATAATTCCCCTTTCCCGACAACCTGTTGCACTGCGATTTCGCTACCATCTTTAAAAAGGATGAATGGGTGCTTTTTCTGAAGAAAAATAAATTTTTTCCAGAAAAAACTGAAAAACCCTTGACAAGCCGTTTCTTAGCAGGTAAACTATAACTAATCAGGATAAATATTATCCTGATTAGACCCCAATCCCTTTCGGCAATAGCCGAGAGCCCCCCCAAGGGAAGGGAGCGGAGCCAGTGGGCCCGCTCCCTTTTATTATCTGGGGGTCAGGACATGATCTCCTGTGCATTTGCCCCCATGGCAACACACACCACCTTTTAAATGAAAGGGCTACAACTCCTCGTAATTTTTTAGGTGCAGACCGGGCAGGTGATATGCGTTATCCTCGCCAGCAACGCGGCGCCAAAAAACTCCAGCCGGGCAATGGCGGCCTCAGGTTTAAACCATTCATCTTCAGAAACCTTGACCTTCTTGCACCAAATTAAAAAGTATCTCCCTGTGCGTCCGGACAGGGAGATACTTTGAACGCATGCTCTGATCAGGTTTAAGGCAGCTACCTCCATATTTCCTACATTCGGAGCGGACCGTCGAAAACAGAGACTGAGGGCAAATAATGCAAACAGCACTTTTACCCCGGCCCTTAACTTTTATTACACAAAAACATACCCATACAACCATAGCCCTGTTATAATCAGACATGTCTCCCTGTATTATCGGCATAGGCGGGGCCCACTCGGGAGCGGGAAAGACCGAGGCGGCGTGCTCCATTCTGCGCTCACTTACTGGATGGGGAGCAATCAAATGCACACCCACATATCTGTATTCCACCGTGGTTGCAGACCCTTACGTTCTTACCCAGGAAGGCAAGGATACGGCCCGGTTCTTAAAGGCCGGAGCATGTGAAGCTCTCTGGGTACAGGCCACGCCCGAGGACATTGCAGAGACCACGGAGATCGCCTGTTCCCGCTTTTCACACCTTCCCGGAATCATCATCGAGGGTAACAGCGCAATTGAGGTTTTAAATCCCGATATTGTAATATTTATATTTGACGAGCCCTTACGGCTAAAGTCGAGTGCGGGCTCAGTGCTTCGAAGAGCGAACGCCATAGTGCACAGCACACCAGAGCCGCCAGAGGGCATACCTGCGGCAGTGCGGACGTTCAGCCGCAAGGAAAGCGATGCCCTGGCGCAATATGTAGCCGGGCTGGTAAGGGAAAAATGTTCGAAAAAATAAAACAGCGCCTTCTGGAACAGGCCAAGGACGGCAAGGTATCATGCGCACAGGCCTGGCAGGTAGCTGAGGAACTGGGGGTCTCGAAGGCGGAGGTAGGACGTGCCGCGAATGAGGCCGGTATAAAGATCAAAAACTGCCAGCTGGGCTGTTTCTAAGGGGATTATGAACGTGCTTCCATTTGAACTTGCCCTTACTTTCTATCTTGCCGCCATGGTCGTAGGCATTGTGGAACTCTTCAAGAGCTCCAGGGCCACATACTGGCTCATGCAGGGAGCTGCGGCGCTAGGTTTCGTAAATCACACCATCAGCATCTTATACCGGTACATCGTGGCAGGGCACTTACCCATCACCAGCCCGCATGAGGCTGCCTCTTTCTTCGCCTGGGCCATCATGCTGCTTTTCTTCCTGCTTGAGTTCAGGTACCGTCCTGGTCTCATGGGCTCGTTCATCATGCCACTGGTCTTTTTCATGATGCTTGCCTCTGCCATGCTCTCCAGGGACATCAAGCCGCTGAGCCCTACCCTGCAGAGCTACTGGCTGGGCATTCATACCCTGTTTGCGTTCACCGCAAACGCTGCGTTTGCGCTGGCATGTGTTACAGGCATCATGTACCTGGTTCAGGAGCATTACCTTAAAAGCAAGCATCTGGGCGGCCTGTTCGAACGGCTGCCTGACATACAGAAACTGGACTACATCAACTATCGGCTTATCTCTCTGGGCTTCCCGCTTTTGACCCTGGCGATGATAACGGGTGCTATGTGGGCAAACTCCGCGTGGGGAAGCTACTGGAGTTGGGACCCTCGAGAGGTTTGGTCAATGATAACCTGGCTCATTTACGCCACCATTCTGCATACGCGACTGGTAATGGGATGGCGCGGCCGTAAAGCCTCGGTAATGAGCATCGTTGGATTCATTACCATTCTTATAGCCTTTTTTGGCATCAAACTTCTTCAGAAGGGAATCCATGTTTTTTAAATGAATCTACTTGTAGCGGGGCTGAACCATAAAACTGCCGAGGTCGAGGTCAGAGAAAAACTGGCCTACGACGGGCCGAAGCTCGAGCCCGGGCTCAAGGGACTGCATGACCTGCCCGACGTTGATGAGGCTCTGGTGCTTTCGACCTGCAATCGCGTTGAACATTACCTGAAC
>JABAHP010000125.1_pt5 | contig 11666 bp, 10 predicted proteins | sample 7062081 | NCBI WGS metagenome assembly JABAHP01 (sample SAMN14534357, study PRJNA622989) | marine sediment metagenome | biome: marine biome [ENVO:00000428]; feature: marine pelagic biome [ENVO:01000023]; material: deep marine sediment [ENVO:00002113] | place: India: Gulf of Kutch | collected... | reverse complement strand
CACAACCAGTACCTCGACCTCCACATCCACTACCAGCACCAGTACATCCACCAGCACGACTTCAACCAGTACCAGTACTTCCACATCCACGACATCTACCTCCACATCAACCAGTACGAGTACAACTAGTACGTCTACCAGCACGTCAACGACATCCACGAGTACCAGTACAAGTACATCCACAACATCTACATCCACCAGCACATCCACAACATCTACATCGACATCCACCTCTACTACATCAACGAGTACGAGTACAAGTACAACCAGCACGTCCACGTCCACATCAACAAGTACAACATCGACATCCACTAGCACGAGTACAACAAGTACTTCAACGAGTACTTCGACAACATCGACTAGCACAAGTACAAGTACCTCTACGACATCAACCTCGACCAGCACATCAACTACTTCCACGAGCACCTCTACATCCACCACGAGCACGAGTACGAGTACATCGACCACGTCCACCTCAACGTCTACCAGCACATCAACGACAAGTACCAGCACCAGTACCTCAACCACGTCTACCTCGACATCGACCAGCACAAGTACGACGAGTACATCAACTTCCACCTCGACAACTTCTACGTCGACCAGTACATCTACCACATCCACGTCTACCAGTACTTCTACAACCAGTACGTCAACCAGTACGTCTACCAGTACTACATCCACCAGCACTTCAACGTCTACCACTTCAACGTCGACATCGACCTCTACCACCTCTACTTCTACAAGTACCTCGACATCCACGACGAGTACATCTACTAGTACCTCAACCACCTCTACCTCCACGTCGACTTCTACAACATCGACTTCAACAAGTACCTCCACATCGACAACCAGTACTTCCACAAGTACATCAACCACCTCCACCTCTACATCAACGTCTACGACATCTACTTCTACATCTACTTCAACCACGTCTACATCTACTAGCACCAGCACTAGTACAACTTCCACTTCAACATCGACCAGCACTACATCCACTAGCACCTCCACCTCTACCACATCCACTTCCACTTCGACATCAACGTCTACCACTTCAACATCCACTAGTACTAGTACGACCAGCACATCCACGTCGACTTCAACAACAAGCACAAGTACCTCTACGTCTACGTCAACTTCCACTACGTCGACATCAACATCAACGAGCACCACCAGCACCTCCACTAGTACGTCTACCACCAGTACGTCGACTTCCACATCTACGTCGACCACATCCACATCCACGTCAACTTCCACTACGTCAACCTCTACAAGTACGTCTACTACGAGTACCTCTACGAGTACCTCGACCACATCAACGTCAACTAGCACCTCCACATCGACAACGAGTACATCCACCTCCACGTCTACCACTTCCACTAGTACCTCTACGTCGACGACCAGCACCTCAACATCCACATCTACAAGTACAACTTCCACAAGCACCAGCACCTCAACCACGTCGACCAGTACCTCAACATCCACAACGAGCACTTCGACCAGTACCTCCACAAGCACTACATCCACCTCAACATCCACATCAACAACAAGTACCTCCACTAGCACTTCCACAACCAGCACCTCAACGAGTACATCCACGACCAGTACTTCTACATCAACCAGTACCTCCACAACTTCAACCAGTACCAGCACATCGACGACAAGTACATCAACCTCAACCTCAACGTCCACCACATCCACATCAACTAGTACGAGTACCAGCACAACCAGTACATCGACATCCACATCCACAACGTCAACCTCAACTTCAACCTCAACCACCTCCACTTCGTCTAGTACGTCAACAAGCACCACCAGCACGTCGACATCGACGAGCACCACGTCTACGAGTACATCAACTTCCACAACGTCGACATCAACATCCACGTCGACTACAAGCACATCAACTACGCCACCGTGTCCACGCGCAATCTGTTTGTACGTGGATGGATATGATAATACACGAAATGAATGGGATAAAACAGGAGCATCACCGTATCTTGATGCATTTGACCAACCCGTCAACATCGTCTGTGATGATGATGACTTAGATGAATCAGGCGAATATTCATTTGAAAACACCGCACAGGGCGGAACACCAACTAATGTAGATTTACAATTATACTGTCAACGAACAGGAGCGACAGGATCGATAGATGTCTATATTTATGATGGAACGGGCTGGAGTTTAGCGGGCAATATTGTTCCTGATGCAAGCTACTCGCTGAAAACCCTTGATGTATCAGCTATTCTTAACACGTTTCCAAAGATAAACGCAGCGAAAATGTACCTTGTGTACAAGGCATAGGTGGTGAAACATGGCACAGATTAGTCGATATGTGGACGGGGATGGTAATCAGCGTACAGGCTGGACCCGTAGCGGTACGTCACCTTACCTCAATGTACAGGATATGCCTGGAGGAAGCTATGTCTATGTCCAAAACTCCAAGAAAGCACAGGTCGGAGACTTCACCTTTGCCAATCACGGTCGATCAGGTACGGAAACATTAAACAGCGTCACACTTTATGTGTATGGTCAAGGTAATGTGACAGACGTACATGAATTCTATCTCTATGACGGATCAAGTTGGAGTTCCGCGTTCAACATCACATTTGATGCGACGTGGAGTTGGAAAAACATTGCTGTTACATCACATATTGATACATGGGCTAAAATCGATGCTTGCCAACTTTATATCACAAACGAGAACTCAAACAACCTCGTTGAAGTTGATGCAGCCTATTTATTAATTGATTTTGACGCAGCAACAACCACGTCTACTTCGACCAGTACCAGTACTTCAACATCTACCAGTACTACATCGACTTCCACGTCGACCTCGACAACGAGTACTTCNNGAGTACTTCAACAAGTACAAGTACTACATCTACTAGCACCAGCACATCTACCACTTCAACTTCTACGTCCACTTCGACAACGAGTACTTCAACAAGTACTAGCACTTCGACATCTACATCAACGAGTACAACTTCAACTAGTACGTCAACAAGTACGTCTACTTCAACAACCAGTACATCGACCAGTACATCCACGTCAACCAGTACGAGTACGACAAGTACGTCAACGTCCACCTCAACAACCTCCACATCCACATCAACTTCTACAACTTCGACATCCACCAGTACCTCTACCANNCAACCAGTACATCAACCTCTACCACCTCTACTTCAACTTCAACCTCAACCACGTCAACATCCACCAGTACCTCAACCAGCACCACGTCCACATCAACATCTACCTCAACAACGAGCACAACTGCGCCTCCTGGATATATTTGCGTCGACCTCGCGCGTTTAGCCATCGATTATACCGAAGTCACCACCACATCAACTTCAACTTCAACATCTACCACTTCGACTTCGACAAGCACCTCTACGACAAGCACTAGCACATCTACTTCGACAACATCAACTAGTACCAGCACGTCCACAACGAGTACTTCCACATCTACGTCGACTTCCACTACATCTACGTCGACTTCAACCTCTACCACTAGTACGTCAACATCCACAAGCACCACGTCCACGTCTACCTCTACATCCACCACAAGTACAAGCACCTCAACCAGTACAACCAGTACCTCAACATCAACATCTACAACTTCCACTAGTACGTCAACCTCAACCTCAACCTCCACAACATCTACTTCAACAAGTACATCGACGACATCAACCTCCACATCTACTTCAACGACCTCAACATCAACCAGTACAAGTACGAGTACCAGTACCACCTCGACGAGTACATCTACCTCGACCACCAGTACATCAACGTCTACATCTACAACCAGCACATCCACCAGTACAAGCACGAGTACGAGTACAACCTCAACTTCAACATCCACTTCAACTACAAGCACTAGTACCTCAACTTCAACAACCTCTACCTCAACAAGTACCTCTACGTCAACCACCTCAACTTCCACCTCCACTTCCACAACATCCACCAGCACCTCTACGTCTACAACATCAACTAGTACCAGTACCTCGACATCTACCACATCAACCAGTACATCTACGAGTACGACTTCCACGAGCACATCGACATCAACCACCTCAACCTCAACGAGCACTAGTACATCCACAAGTACAACCAGCACTTCTACCTCAACCAGTACCACGTCTACCTCTACNNGACATCTACATCTACCAGCACTAGCACCACTTCCACGTCGACTTCGACATCAACTACCAGCACATCTACATCTACATCAACGACTTCGACGAGTACCTCAACAAGTACATCAACCAGCACGACATCTACATCTACAAGCACGTCTACAACCAGTACGTCAACCAGTACGTCAACGACATCTACGAGCACGTCTACGTCTACGAGTACAACAAGTACGAGTACAAGCACATCTACGACATCAACGAGTACAAGCACCTCAACAACATCTACTAGCACATCCACATCGACGAGTACTTCCACCACCAGCACATCTACGTCTACCAGCACTACATCCACTTCCACCAGTACTTCTACCACGAGCACGAGCACTTCAACGAGTACAAGTACCACTTCAACAAGTACATCGACGAGTACCACCAGTACATCGACTTCAACCTCAACGACCAGCACTTCAACATCAACTAGTACGTCGACATCTACAACCAGCACTTCTACCTCAACCTCAACCACCAGTACCAGCACTTCAACTTCCACCACCTCAACATCTACTTCAACATCTACAAGTACAACGAGTACAAGCACCAGCACCTCTACTACATCCACATCAACGAGCACATCCACAACGTCTACTAGTACATCCACGAGTACTAGTACATCAACCACCAGTACCTCAACCTCTACCAGTACAACGTCTACTTCTACCTCCACATCAACGACTTCCACCAGTACCTCGACAAGCACCAGTACAACTAGCACTTCAACGTCCACTTCTACGACATCGACATCAACGTCTACCTCTACAACATCTACATCAACAAGTACCAGCACGAGCACTTCAACCACTAGCACCTCAACCTCCACATCCACAACGTCTACATCAACATCAACATCTACAACAAGCACCAGCACCTCCACATCTACCTCTACTAGCACCACATCCACTAGCACTTCAACCTCAACCACGAGTACCTCAACGAGTACAAGCACCACCTCTACAAGCACTTCAACGTCCACTTCCACTTCAACCACAAGCACATCAACAAGCACCAGTACAACTAGTACCTCCACATCCACTTCAACTACTTCGACATCAACCTCAACCAGCACTAGCACCACATCCACATCTACTTCGACATCAACTACCAGCACTTCCACATCTACATCAACGACTTCAACTAGCACATCTACAAGTACATCTACAAGTACAACTAGCACTTCCACGTCAACATCCACCAGTACTTCAACGACCTCCACTAGCACGTCCACAAGTACCACGAGCACATCAACCAGTACTTCCACAACGTCTACTTCCACCAGTACGAGTACATCCACCACTTCAACATCAACTTCGACTTCAACGACTTCCACTAGCACGTCGACGAGTACAACGTCCACCAGTACCAGCACTTCTACGTCAACATCCACAACTAGCACCTCCACATCTACGAGTACTACTTCAACCTCAACTTCCACATCGACAACAAGCACTTCAACCTCCACATCGACAAGTACATCCACCACTAGCACATCAACTTCAACAAGCACAACTTCAACATCTACATCCACATCAACCACTAGTACCACAGCAACATTTACCACAACCTCAACGTCTACTACATCGACATCAACAACTAGCACCTCCACATCCACCAGTACTACGTCAACCTCAACGTCCACATCAACTACCTCAACTAGCACAAGCACATCGACAACAAGCACATCGACTTCCACCAGTACCTCGACAACTAGCACCAGCACATCTACAAGCACCACGTCCACTAGCACTTCAACATCCACAACATCCACTAGCACCTCCACTTCAACCTCAACTTCAACTACATCAACATCGACAAGCACATCTACCACTAGCACTTCCACCAGCACCTCCACAACCAGCACATCAACCAGCACATCAACATCTACCAGTACTTCCACAACAAGTACCAGCACCAGTACATCAACAACAAGTACATCAACCTCTACCTCAACAACTTCCACATCGACCTCCACATCTACCACCTCAACGTCTACAAGTACCTCTACAACATCAACTTCAACCAGTACCTCTACAACAAGTACCAGTACCTCTACTTCCACATCGACAAGTACGACTAGTACTTCAACGTCAACATCAACGAGTACCACGTCCACTAGTACGTCAACATCCACTACATCAACAAGTACGTCAACATCGACAACTTCCACAAGCACGTCCACATCAACTAGTACATCAACAACTTCGACCTCAACTTCAACGTCCACCACATCTACAAGTACCTCGACATCAACTACCAGTACGTCAACGTCCACCTCCACCAGCACTAGTACCAGTACAACGTCCACCAGTACAAGTACATCCACGACAAGTACGTCTACCTCAACGTCAACAACCAGCACTTCAACTAGCACATCCACGACAAGTACCTCAACATCAACTAGCACCACATCAACCTCTACCAGTACCTCAACTACATCAACCAGTACCAGTACTTCGACAACCTCTACCTCGACATCAACCAGCACATCCACAACCAGTACCAGTACATCCACATCGACATCCACAACCAGTACCTCTACATCGACTTCAACAACCTCTACCAGTACCTCCACATCAACAACATCAACCAGTACCTCCACCAGTACAACGAGTACATCCACATCAACGTCAACAAGCACATCCACCACGTCGACTAGTACCTCCACATCAACGACCTCTACATCTACATCCACATCTACTACTAGCACCTCAACCTCAACGAGTACATCCACTACTTCAACCTCTACTTCAACCTCCACAAGCACTTCAACATCTNNTACAAGCACAAGCACAACGTCAACTAGTACAACGTCTACTTCAACCAGCACGACATTAGATTTATTCCAGGCTCAAGGAGCCTTCTTTGAACCTGTTGTTCGTCGACGACGATACTTCTATAGTTATGCAATTGCAGAGATTCATCTTCAACGTCGATTCCATCAATCTGCCGTAGGGGAACAACGTGTTGTGCGTTCCTTCCACAGTTATGCCGAGGTCGCGTATGATCTGCGGAGAAAATTCGGCGAATTAATCACCACCGAACTTGTAGTGGCACCAGAACTCTATCAACATCAACTTCAACAAACCCTTGAAATGATCATGATTCTTGAAGATGGTTTAGATGCCTTAGTGGTCTTTCAGAAATGGTTACAGGAGCCATCACAAGACCTTGAAGAGTTTCTCACTCTCTGGTTTATTGATGTAGATGAACCGTTACTATGGAGTATGTTCCGTGAAATCAAGTATACAAGGGAAAGCCACATATACTTAAATCACTAAATATGGTGTAGCAACCCAAATTGAGGTGAAACGAAAAACAATGGTACAGTATCAGGACGGATTTGGAAACGACGCAACCTCTCTTTTTGGCAACTTGGAAAACGAGCGCGATCGACTTGCTGGAATCGTTAAAGATCTTCAGCGAAACATCGTCAAGAAAGATACAGAGATTATTGCGTTACGAGCAAAACTCAAAGCTACGGAACGACAGCTTGCAAAGGCCAAAGCAGAAATCAAGAAATCTGCGGTGAAGCCGAAACCCAAACCGAAACCAGTAAAAGCCGTAGCCCCAAAACCAGCCCCAAAACCAACCGTAGTGAAGCGTAAACCTAAAAAGGAAAAACGTGATAATACTACATAACAGCGTGAGGTTGGAGACTTAGAACCAAAAAAATATTTGAGGTGAAAAATATGGTGTCAGTTACAATTAAAAATATGGATAAAGAATTAAAAACCAAGCGAAAGGCTTTAACCCCAGGTCGCGCAGGATCAAAGGGTAAAGACTCAGTATCGGGAAAATGAGGTAGATTATAATACCAATCCCGACTCCTCGCGGTGGCGAAGACCAGAATAAATTCATTAGTCGTTGTGTTAGTGCACTTCATCGAGAAGACCCTAACCGCAGCCAGAAGCAAACCGTTGCTATCTGTTATAGTCAATGGCGGAAAAGCCATGAAGACTTTAACCGTATTCTCCGCAATTTCCTAAACTTTTTCGGCGATGATACGGGCTTAGACATGTACCTTGACTTTGTCTCCCAGAATGGGCTCGACGATCGCAAGCCCTATGATCCACGACAACTACAGGAAAGTTTTCAATGGGTCAAACCACAAATCGAATTCTGGAAACATGACAAGGAAGCAAAATATTACAAGATTCGATTAATCACCGCGAACGTTAGTATGAATCGTAACGATTACACAAATCAGAAATTCCTAAATCATGCAGCCAGCAACCTTGCGTGGCGACCGCTCAATCTAGACCATGACCACGGGTTACGGTTACCGTTCCCCATGAATCGTCTTGAGATTGGGCAAGTCAGTGAGGAAGGAGATTGTATTGAAGCAGTTGCCCGTGTAATGAACGATGCTGTGACCAGAGATACAGGTGAAAACATTCAAGACTTGATTGCTAGTCAAATGATTATGCATCCGTCAATTGAAGCGTTTCCAATCTGCGTTCCCAAATGGGTGCAAGGACGAAACGTGCCTGTTTGCGGTTACCGTATCGAAGAGGTGGCATTGCTTCGAAAGGGACGCTCTATACCAGGCGACCCCCTGTCAAAAGTTTTTCCTGTCCCATTAAACGAAAAGATGTCCCGTCGTATGATGGAAACACTTGACGTGACAGGAAACGTTATAAACATGAAATCGACAGTTACTAGTATGGAAATTTCACCAGATCGTGGAGAGAAATCAACACCGAACAATGAGGTGAACAAAAGAAAAATGAGTGAAACAGAAACGGAAACGCCAATCGAAGAACCAGCAACAACTCCAGTAGTTGATCATATTGACCCCGCAGAACTCGAATGTGATACTCTGCGAATTCGATATGACTCGCTAGTTACCGACTATAAAATCCTTGAATCAAAACTTATCGGCATTGAATCAGGATTAACCAGTAAAGACATTAAAATCGCAGAAGTAGAGCAAGAGCGAGATCTCTTGGTACGAAAACTCCATGCCGAAAAAATCAAAACGGAGAAAGCGACAGCCGAATTAAATCGACAGTCTGCTGACCAGAAAAACGAGATTGCAACCTTGAAAGAGGAAATCGACATTAAACGTCGAGAAAACAGCGATGTTCGTGGCAAGATCAGTGGGTTAAACGAGAAGATTACGGCACTTAAAGCGGAACTTGATGTTGTCCGAGAAGATCGTGAAAAACAAGAAAAAGATCTTCAGCATATTCGTGGGCGATACTCGGCTCTTGAAACCACATACGATAGTATGCGGAAAGACCTGTATAAGCTACGAGAAGATAACGCAGTTCAGAATCAACGAACCCTTACCGCAACTCGAGAAATGGCAAAGATTCAACAGCAATCTGGCGACATCAATGAGATGAACGCACAGTTAACTGAACAAATCTCACTTCTAAGCGGCAAACGACGTGATGACATGATTGCTTTACGCACCGCTCAAGAGAAAGTGCGACAAGCAGAATCACGAATCGCTGAATTAACCGTGAAAATCGAGGAAGGCGAAGAGAAATATCGACAGATGCACCGCTTGAACAAGGCGCTCTCAAAACGAATGCGTGAGCTTGGCGAGATGTTCATCGATAACGAAGGCAACTTATCCGAATCTCCTCCTCTGTTAAATGATACAGAAGAAGAAGAATAGATATGTTAATCTGCCCCCAATGCGGATCCAGTAAAGAGGAATCCTCATGTAGTGCGTGTAGACGGAAGATACAGGCATACGTTTGCGATAAATGTAGCGCCAAAATTCCGAATCCGCGATACTATAGGTGATACTATTGGTACTTGATTGTCCAAACTGTGGCTGTCCTGTAGGCGAAGCATGTTGTGGTATTCCTAAGAGTTTATATGAAACCTACAGATGTCGGTTCTGTAAATTTGATGTACCCAACCCGCATTATAAGCCTCCAGAAGAATAACCCTTTTTTTTATTTCCCTTTTTTTTATTTTTACAATTTTGCGAAAATAATGTAACGTTTTAGTGAAAATATTCACTTTCAATCGTTAAGGTTATATACACCTTCAGCTAAGTTATTATCACTAGTTATGCTCTTGGGCTAACTCGTACGAGTTAATCTCCTCGATGACGTGAGATCGGCAGACACAACATAGGGAAGCTGTCGTCAACCTACTGATGGGAAAAAGCCCGCATAAAATGGTGGTCTACGATGGCTCAAGAAATCAAAACCTTAAACGTGAATCAACTCTTTGAAAAAATGCAGGCGATGAACGATGAGATCGCGAATCTGAAATCACAATTATCTCAACGTCAAGCTCCTGTTGCATTAGATGAAACTCCTGTTGAACCAGAAGTTGACATTTATGACGATTACAAAGAGCACATGATTAGTTTATTCAAAGATACCACTCGACGTGGAGACGTTCTTTGGGCGGGCGAACGCCCAGAAGAGGAACGAGAGCGATTGAACGAAGCTATCGGCGCTGCATCCGTCGGTTCCGCGATCCCTGAAATTTGGGCTCGCGACGTTATGCGATGTTGCCCATATCCAGCCTNNTCTGCTTTCTGGGGTAACCCATATATCAAATGGCATGAGGACATTCATGGAAAACCTGGTGACACCGTACACGTTATCACGGTTGGTAAAGCAACCTGTGGAACGGCTGGCTGTGCTGAACCTGAATCAACTGCTCCAACTATCAGCGCTACTGCGATTACTCTAGAAGAGTATCAATGTTCGTTGTACATTTGCCGAAACGACCTTGAAGACGTGGTTCCAGATACGCTTGTTGAAATCAATAACTCATTGGCATCATGCCTTGACGAATGTATCGACAACGCATTCATCGCAAACCTTGTCGGAACTGGTTCGACTCTCAGCTATGGTACAGCATACTTGACTCCTGCTAACATCGCTGAAGCTATGGGCTCCTTGCGAAACGGTACTTGCGAACCTGTCGTATTGATCATGCACCCTGTTGTTGAAGCTCGATTGCTTCAGAACGCACAGTTCACAAATGCTGCAACGTTCGGAAATCGATCTGTTTTAACATCTGGTCACATTGTCAATTACTTAGGACTTGAGATTATTGTTATTCCAAAAGGATCACTCTATGTGGGTACTGCGACTCCATACCGAACACTTATGCTGTCTCGTTATGCTGTCCATGCTGCAAAGAAACGAGATCCAACTGTTGAATCACAATACTTAGTTCAGACACAACGGAAGTACATCTACGCATCTGTTCGATTCGGTAAATCAGTCGTATGCAACGAAGGTGTCCTCTGGATCCTTTCAGGCGCATAAGAATAACTCAATAAACCTTGACACTTCAACATCCCCCCTCTTTTTTTATGGGGTTAGAGCGATCCCGAAAGGGAAATGACTATGTAACGTGCAAACGTTGCAAAACGTGACGACCCGAGATGACGGGTCAGCAAAGACTTGGAGAAGTAATAGAATGGGAGAAGACAGACAAATATTCTGTCGCCTAGTTTTTAATCGACATAGAGATAGTACCATCCAAATTAT
>JABAHP010001838.1_pt1 | contig 11672 bp, 11 predicted proteins | sample 7062081 | NCBI WGS metagenome assembly JABAHP01 (sample SAMN14534357, study PRJNA622989) | marine sediment metagenome | biome: marine biome [ENVO:00000428]; feature: marine pelagic biome [ENVO:01000023]; material: deep marine sediment [ENVO:00002113] | place: India: Gulf of Kutch | collected... | reverse complement strand
ATAGGTCTCACATGGCCGGATACCGAAGCAAAAATCTTGGGGTCAACAGGAGAATCCCTTCCAATAGGGGTGGATGGAGAACTTGTCGTGAAAGGACCCCAAGTGATGAAAGGATACTGGAAAAAGCCCAAGGAAACCTCCGAGGTTCTAAGGGAAGGCTGGCTGCACACCGGAGACATTGCTAAACAAGACGAAGACGGCTATTACTACATCATCGATCGAAAGAAGGATATAATCAAGTTCAGAGGATACAGCGTCTACCCCAGAGAAATAGAGGATGTACTCTACGAACATCCCTCCGTAGCAGCCTGCGCCGTCGTCGGTATACAAGATGAACTCAGCGGAGAGATACCAAAAGCCTTCATAGTTCTGAAGGAAGACACCATGGCAACTGAAGAGGAGATTATAGAATTTGTAAGCGGAAAGGTCGCCCCTTACAAGAGAATAAGAGAGGTTGAGTTCCGAAAAGAGCTTCCCATGAACCTAGTAGGAAAGGTATTGAAAAAAACCCTAAGAGAAGAATAAAGTAAAAAAACCTACTTGATTCTCAACAGTTCCCAGCTATCTGTGTACTCGGACAAGTTTTCAGCCGGACCCCCCTCCTTTACCAGGAACGAGTCCTCATAATGAATCCTAATCTTATCTGATGCAACATGGCTTGGCTCCAGCTGGAAAAACATGTTAGGCTCCAGAACCCACTCACCGTGAAAAGATGCAAGGAAAGGGTTCTCATGCCCTTTCAAACCTATGCTATGGCCAATGAAATACCTTGGATACTTGAAGCCATGGGACTCATATGACTTCTTAGCTGCGTCATGAACCTCAAGTACACTAGCTCCGTTTCGCATAGACTCAGCCGTATCCCATATCTGTTTAACGGAAACTTCAAACGCCCTTTTCTGCTCCTCATTTGGCTCACCAACAACCGCCATCCGTGAGATATCGGAAACATAACCCTTCCAGAGACCCCCCACATCAACATGGACCATATCCCCCTTCCTAAGCGTATAATCTCCTGGTGTATGATGGGGCTCCATTACATTCGGACCCGCAGCGAGAGACAGAAACGCCAGACGGTTAGCACCACTATCTAATATTCCCTCCATGATTCTTCGGGCCACAACCATCTCAGAATCACCTGGATTTGACGCCTCAAAAGACTCAGTGATCACCTTTGCAGTCGCCATATTAGCCCGTTTGAGGATTTCCACCTCCTCCGGAGATTTTACAGCCCTCAGCTCATCGAAAAAATGCTCACAAGGAACTAACCTTGTAGATGGGATCACCCCACGTAAATGATCAAGACACAACCCGGTAATGTCCAAAAACTCTATGCCGACAGTAGAGTTCTGAAGATTTTTCTCCTTTAGAACCTGTGCTACAGCATTCCAAACCATTTTAGGTGCCCATTCTCCCCCATCGTAAAGCCTTACATCCTCAATCCAAGAAACTTTACGAACAGTAACATCCTCACCAGCCCCACTACCCGACGGATGAACAAGGATTACAGGCTCATCCTCTAAAGGCAAAATTACTGGAGCGGGTCTCAAAGGAATGCTCGCTGAAACACCCGAAGAATACAACACGTTCTCACGAGATGATGCAACAACACAACCAATTTTATTCTCAATCATGCGCTCTCGCAGTTTATGTAAATCAAACACCATCGAAATTAACACCACGAAATTATGCATATACATGTGCTCATTTATCCTACATAAAATGACAGGATTTTATCTTTCGATATCTTTCAATACGCACGTTTTAACTAATAATTAAATCTAATTCGAAAAATGGCTTGCACACGATTATAATTATTTCTTTTTATCTTTCTCCACGTCTGTATGGTTTTCCAAGTGATGATGGCACATTTCTTATTATTTTGATTTTTTCCATTGAGCCTACCATTAAGGTGACTATCGTGAAGACGAAGGGTAGGGTCGCTAGGAGGCTCGGTGATATTCCTAGAGGTTGTAGACGGTATTGGAGTGCTTCGATTCCTCCGAATACCCAGGCTCCAAGTAATGCTCCCCTCGGATCCCATGAAGCGAATATGGTCAAAGCAAGGATTATCCATCCCCTCCCTGATGTCATGTTCTGTGTCCATGATGGTATGTAAACGATTGATAGGTAAGCCCCGCCTAAAGCTGCTAAAGCGCTTCCAAACACAGTGCATATGTAGCGTACTCTGTCCACGTTAATTCCCAGAGCATCCGCTGCTGCGGGATTTTCTCCTACCGAACGGATCATTATTCCATATATTGATTTGAAAAGTATGAACCATAATACTGGAACAAGTAAAACGAATATGAAGACGAGTGCGTCGAATCCGAATAAGACCGGTTTCAGTGAAACGCCCCTTAAACCGATGTAACTTAGGCCTATGAGACTGCTTAACCCTTGTCCTAGAAGGGTTATAGCGAGTCCAGATACATACTGGTTTGCTTTGAGGCTTATGCAAATAAACCCGTGTACTAGGCCGGTTAAGCCTCCAGCAATTAAAGCTGCTATTACGCCTATCCATGGGTTTCCTGTTATCTGTGCTGCTGCGAATGCGCTGACTGCACCCATTAACATGGTTCCTTCTAACCCCAGGTTTAGTACTCCGGACTGTTCTGAGTAAATTTCTCCAAGGGTTCCGATTAGTAAGGGTGAGCCGGCTCTGATAGCGCTATGCAGGAGCTTCAATGTCAATGAGATGATTTCAATCAAGTAACCCACTCCGGGCCTTTGTGTCCGTGTTTAATGTGAATCTGATTTTGTTTCTCAGAAAGAATTCCCCGCTCAGAATGGCTAACAAGAATACTCCATTGAACATCTGTATTGTTCCGAAGGGTAAGCCAAGGGAAATCTGTATCATTTCCCCGCCCACCAATAATCCCCCGAAGAATAGGGCTACAATTAATGTTGAGACCGGATGTAGTTGGCCCAACCATGCGACTATGATGGACGTATATCCATATCCGGGTGATATTCCCACTCTTAACCTATGCTGTATTCCAGCTACTTCCCCAACCCCTGCCAAGCCCGCCAGCCCTCCACTTATCAGCATAACTATGATTACAGCTTTTGAATAATTTATTCCAGCATACTTGGCTGCTTCTGGGTTGTTCCCAACTACCCTTATCTCATAACCTATGACGGTTCTGTTGATAAGAACCCATAGAAAGATAGCTGAAGTTACAGCTAATATTAGGGTAGGGTAATGTAACCTCGTAACCCCAATTGTTGGTAGTGTTGCTGATGCGGAGAACTTACTCGTGTAGGGGAACCCCCATTCCTCTTTTCCTCTCCAAGGCCCATATACAAGATATTCTAGGACTCTCACAGCGATATAGTTCATCATTAATGTTGTTATTACCTCATTGATCTGATAACGGGATTTCAGGAAAGTTGGTAAAAGGCCCCAAGCTAATCCACCAGTTAAACCTGTAGTGAACATTGTAGGGATCAGTAAGTAAGACGGCCATTCAGGGAAACTTAGTGCTACACCAGTTCCAAAAACAGCTCCCATTAAAAGCTGCCCTTCAGCACCTATGTTGTAGAAGCCAATCTTGAATGCTGCAGCCAAGCCTACTCCGCATAGCATTAGGGGTATTGACTTGGTAATTGTTTCAGATAAGCTATAATAGCTGCCAAAAGCACCGTAAAATATTCTTTCATAGGCGACCAACGGATTTATTCCATAAATAAGGAAAATAACCCCTATAACAGGTAAGGCAATTAGAAAGGATAAAATAGTTACTTGGAGCCGAGTTTTTCTATCAATCAAGAGCCTGTTTTCAATCTTCAGCCCCATTATGAATCTCCTTCACCTGTTACGCCTGACATTAAAAGCCCAATCTCATCTAAGCCTAAACGTTTTGCATCGTCAATTTTCAGGAACTGCCCTTCAAAAATGACCGCAACTCTGTCACTTAAGGCCATTATCTCATCAAGGTCCTCGGAGACAATCAGAATTCCCGCACCCTTTTCCCTTTGCTCCAGGATTATTTTCCTTATCTGTTCCGTTGCACCAACATCCAGCCCATATGTCGGATGAGACGCTATTATTACATGTGGGTTTCCCCTAAGCTCTCGGGATAGAATTAATTTCTGTATGTTTCCACCCGAAAGAAGCTTAACAGGAGTGTCAATACTTGGGGTTAAAATATCAAATTTTTTAACAGAATCCGTCGCACTTCTTTTGATCTTCCCATTATCGAGAAAAATACCATTCGAGAAGTCAGAATGATACTCTTTAAGCGCTAAGTTTTCAGCCACATTAAGGTCCGGGACGATTCCTCTTCCTATTCGTTCCTCAGGAATATGAGCTACGCCTAACCTGTTGAAATCCCTTGGAGAACTGTTTGTTAAATTAACATCCTTAACAAATATTCTACCTGTCAAGGGTTTTCTTAACCCTGTTAAGACTTCGATCAGCTCCTTCTGTCCATTACCAGCAACACCCGCTAATCCTAAAACTTCACCTTCGCGTAGATCAAAAGAAATGTTCTCCAAGGCAACTAGGTTTCTATCATCCTTTGCTGTAAGATTTTCTACTTTAAGGATGATGCTTCCAGGAGAAGTGTCTTTTTTCTCAATATGGAATAATACGTCTCTCCCAACCATTAGGTTAGCCAAGTTCTGCTCCGATGTTCTGCTTGTGGGAAGGGTGTTCACGTATCTTCCCTTCCTAAGCACAGTTACTCTATCACTAAGTTTCTTCACTTCGTCAAGTTTGTGGGTTATGAATATGATGGTTAAACCTTCCTCAACCATCTTTTTCAATGATTGGAATAAGCCATCTGTCTCCAGTTTTGTTAAGATCGATGTTGGCTCGTCAAGTATCAAAACCCTGACTTCCCTACTCAGGGCCTTAATGATTTCAACCCTTTGCTGTTCTCCAGCTGAGAGCTGCCAGATTCGAGCTTCAATGTCAACAGTTAACCCATATTGCTTGGAGATCTCACGGATTCTCTCCCTTATTCCCCTTAACGGGAAAAACGGATTATTATAGGGGAGGCCTAAGATAATGTTCTCCGCGACAGTATGGTTTTTTATCTGTAAGAAGTGCTGGTGAACCATACCAATTCCGAGTTCTATGGCGTCCTTCGGGGTCTTTATTTCAACAAGCTGCCCGTCTATTCTGATTTGCCCTTGGTCGGCCCTGTAGATTCCATATAGTATGTTCATTAACGTGGTTTTACCTGCACCATTTTCGCCAAGGAGGCAGTGAATCTCTCCTTTCTCCACATTAAGGTTTACTCTATCTAGAGCAACGATTTCGGGAGGAAATTTTTTGTTGATTTCTCTCATCTCTATTAAAGGGATGCTCAAGCCTCCTTTGTTCAGGTGTCTTTGGGTTTACATTATCTAAACATACCGATTTAAAATCTGTTTATTGAAAAAAATGGGAGATTATGTTGGAACTTTTCCAAGTATGTTGTCTACATACCAGTTTATTGTCCATAATTCGTCGTGGGTGCCTCTTCGTCCAGCTTCGATTCTCAAAGTACCTTCGTTGTCATAAATTGGCCCTGTAAAGGGGTCAAAAAGCACTGTTTCCTCTTTCATCTCATCTAGTCGAGCCATAACTAGGTCGTAAATACTTATTTCACCTAGAACTGGGTCATCAACATTGATTGATTTCAGCTCTGACTCGAACTTGGGATTTATCGGAACTCCGAATTTACCACCCAGCTCTGCTGCTCCGTGTTTGATCATCCACCAATAGTCAACGTCTTGAAGATTTGTATTATCGTAAACTCCCGAGTATATTTTGCTGATTATGTCTTCGTATAGAATTCCCCAGTTAACCAGCTGACCGCTGACGCATGAGTCTGGGCCGAAGTCTTGCATTGGACTGTAGTGACCGAATGTGTATATTTGGTTGCCGCCTTCTGTATGTGTCTGGCCTACCTGTACTACTGCCGGGCTGTCTTCTGTGAAGGCTATTGCATCAACGCCCTCGGCGATAAGTGCCTCGGTTGCGACTGTTGCTGCTGATGGATCATACCATGAGTATATCCATTTCACACTTACCGTTGCATCTGGGTTAGCCTCCTTGACCCCTAATGCGAATGCGTCAATATGCCTAACAACTTCGGGAATAGGAAATGCTCCCACATACCCCACTTTATCGGTTTTTGTTAACGCTCCTGCCATCAAACCGTTTAGGTAATAGAGTTGATGGAACTCTGCGAAGTAAGTCCCAAGGTTAGCCTCCCGTTTGTATCCCGAACAGTGCCAAAAGATTTTGTCTGTGTGTTTCTCGGCTGCCGCTACTGTGTCATCCATGAAACCGAAGCTAGTTGTGAAAACGATGTCGAATCCTTCGTCGATATAACGGTCAATATATCGCAATGCATCACCCTCAGGTACAGCCTCAGCATATTCGGTTCCAAGCCAAGGGAATATTGACTCTACGTATAGTCGACCTTGGTCATGGGCGTGTGACCATCCATAATCGCCGATTGGCCCTACGTAAATGAATGCTGCTTTAATTTCGTCCTCTGCCATCATGGTGTCGATCTTATCTTGCAAGTCATCAACTTCATCTTGTAAATCATCTGCTTCTTCCTGCAAGTCATCTACCTGGATCTGTAAGCTGTCTCTCTCACTTACCACCTGATTATAGGTGTCTTCTGATACTCCTTCGGAAGGAGGTGCTGGTTTAGCAACCCAGCCTATTCCGGCTCCAACGATTAGACCAATTAGTAAGAAAACTATAACATTGGTTGAAAATCCTTTTTGTGAACTCATCTTTTTTCTCCTATAACTTTGTATAGCCGCGTTTGCGGTTACACACGTTTACATTTGGATTTAATAGGTATAAAAAGCTTACAAGCACATGTTTTCTGCTAGACTTGTAACAAAATTACATGAATCAAAGGAGTTTTTACATTCTAACACAGAATACTCAACGTAAACCATGTTTGAAGCAAGAAAATGGTACAGTAGTGTAAGGATAGAACGCACCATTGAGGCCCTTGAGAAGAAAAGCTTCGACGCTGTATTGGTTGAGAACATCGATGAAGCAGTCAATAAGGTATTGGGAATGGTTCCCGAAAACGCTCTTGTCGGTTTAGGGGGGTCAGTTACTTTAAGGGAAATGAATCTCCCAAATCTGTTGAGGGAAAGAGGAAATCAGGTCGCAGACCACTGGGAAGCCCGAAAACAGAAGTCCTCACCGGAGGAGGTCATGGCAATAAGGAGGCAACACCTCAATTCAGACGTCTTCATCACAAGTACAAACGCATTAACCGAGGGTGGTGAGCTGGTGAACATAGATGGCTCAGGACAGAGAGTGGCAGCTATGATATTTGGGCCAAAAAAAGTGATAATTATTACTGGAGTGAACAAGATCGTTAAAGATCTTGACGAAGCAATGTGGAGGGCAAGAAATATTGCCTCTCCAATTAATGCTAAAAGGTTGAACCTGAAAACACCCTGTGTTCATGATGGGTTGTGCTTAGATTGTGAAACAGATGATCGAATATGCAACGTGACCACGATAATACATAAGAAATTACATAACACTGACACAACCATAATTCTGGTCAACCGAGAATTAGGTTATTGATTCCCTTTGCGACAAATCTACCCTTTTTATTTTTGATATAAAACTGAAATATTAGCAAACAGTAAATTATCTGACTAAAGATTGCCTGTTGTAAGTCTATCAATAAACAAAAAACTGCTCGATGAACTCGAGACTTTTCAGAAAGAATTGGGTTATTCAGGGCGTTCGGAGATAATAAGAGCAAGTATAAGACTTTTGTTGAACGAGTCAAGGAGCGAAAACAAGCTCAAGGGAACGCTAACAGGAGTGCTGATGGTTATTCATGGTCATGAAGCCGAGAACATAGTAAGCGAGATCAAACATAACTACGTAGATGTAATACACACACAACTCCACAACCGTTTTGAGGAAGGAAAATGCCTGGAGCTTTTCATACTAGAAGGCGATGCAGAGAGAATCAGAGACCTCACAAGGGAACTTAAAAGCAGCGAAAAAAACGACTTGGTAAAACTAACAATAATCTAGCATATCTGACTATTCTTTCACTCCCAACACTAGAACAACAACTGACACCATCATAATTAGTATAGATGCTGGGAAAAGTGTTGCAATCCCATATGAATCGATGAGAGTAGCTGCCAAGATGGGCGAAACTGCTCCCATCAAGCTGCCAGGTAAAAATAACAGAGAGTAGCCAACTCCCCTCTGGCCTCTAGGTGTCAGGTTTGCTATTATCGAAGACCTTGCAGCCATTCCAAAGGTTTGGGAAAATCCATAAGAAAGGTAAGTAATAATAAAGGGAATCTTGCCTGTAACTATCGGAACTAGAGCCAAGAGAACTATATTCATAATAATTGTTAATGCCAACCATCGTTTGGCTCCGAATCTCGATGCCAGTAAACCCCCTATTGTGGCTGAAATCAAACCCGTTATCGATAAGCTGCCATATATGATTCCCATCTGCTCAACAGTGAAACCAACCTCATCGACAATGTAAATTGGCATAAATGTTCCTAACATTTGAACTGATACTGTTCTCATCGCTGTGTAAACAAGAAACATAAATAATCCCAGGGTGAAGAGCGACTTCGCGTCCTCTGCATCAGACTCCTGTTGCACCAGCGACAGTTCATCACTCTCTATCTGTTCAATCTCCTGTATCCTTACCAACAGAACTGACCCAATTGCGATTGGTACCGCCCAGAATAGGTAAACGTGACGCCATGTTAAACCGAGAACCCCGAGGAACAAGCTTAATGTTAAAGGCCCCAAGGCTACTCCCAGAGTACCACCCGCCCCGTGTATGCCAAGTGCCTTTGGTCTATCCTTCCGGCTAAATAACCTGGTTGTATAACTGTAAGATGCGGGATGATAAACCGTGGTGTTCAAATAAACCAGGCAAACTGCCCCTATCAAGAAAAAAGGGTTCGAAGTAAACCCAACAATTACGCTACCAACTACTGCGAATAACAGGCTAACGAAGAGCATTTTCTTCGAACCAACTCTATCCGTTAGAATGCCGAACGGGATCGAAAAAATTGCCTGGGTAATCGGGGGAATAGCCGCTATTATTCCAAGCTGCTGAATACTAAAACTGAATTCCTCCCTCAAAAGCGGGAAAGAGGCCGTATACAACCTACCATAAACATGTGTCAACACATGGGTTAAAGTCATAACAAATAACCCATATAACAGAACCCTCCTGCTGTCACTCTCCTTCGTCGAGACCGCCTCTATTTACCAACAATCAACTAGGTTCAAATATAATAATGTACTTTCCTTCACCTGTCCAAGCTCGCGTTTAATAAATAGCATAAAACATTGATACCGATAACCATTGAGCATTCTATGCGCGGGAAGTTTTGTATGCGACATTATAGCTGCAAACATCCCAATGATAGAAGCGACAAAACCTCTGGTCTATGTTCCCAATGGAATACAAACCGAAGTAGGAGGTCATGCCGCAAATGTAGCAATTGACCTAACCCAACTCGGACAAAAAAATGTAATAGCATCTGGATGCATAGGTCAAGACTTATGGGGAGGCTTCATCCAAGAAGAAATGAAGGCAAAAAACATTCAAATTTTCCCCCAGATAGAAGAGAATGTAAAAACAGCAAAGGCGATTGTTTTAGTAGTTGAGAACATTGGAAACCTTTTTTACGCAGAACTAACAGCAAACACTCTGCTATCAGCAGAGCACGTTACATCTCTTTTACAAACCCATAAACCAACTTACTTCTATCTTGGAACCATTGGAGGCTTAAAATACATAGATAAAAAATTAAGGAGTCTACTGCAAATCGCTAAAAAGATAAATTGCATCACTTTCATTGACGTAATTTTACCCTCAAACAATAACTGGAATCACATCGAAAAAGCCATCCCCTTCATAGATATTCTCCACCTTAATGAAATAGAGGGAAAAGAATTTACTAAAGAAAATGAACCCTTTAAAGCTGCCAAAGAAATTATGGCCAAAGGCGTGAAGCTATGTGTATTAAGTCGGGGAGATAAAGGCTTACTAGCGGCAAATAGAAAAAAAGTTTTAGAAATGCCCGCTTTCAGGGTGGACCAAATCGATCCAACTGGAGCTGGAGATGCTTTATGCGCGGGAATATTGAACACTTTTGTTGAGTTAGGTTTAAACATAGAAGAACTTGGCAATATCCCTGAGAAAAAACTGAAAACTGCCCTATTAACGGGGCAGGCTGCTGGTGCTGCTTGTGTAACTTCAGTAGGATCAACTACCTCAGTACATAGAGCAACAGTGCAGTCTCTAATAGAGGATCAAGGAAAAAGAATATTCAATAATACTCGCATTATCAAACAATAAATAATTTTTGAAAGAGAATGATGTCCAGGGATAAAGAGGTCTTAGAAATCCTAACAGGAAAGGTGGTTAATCATAATGCTATTACTCTTTTATATGGTGAAGCAGCCGCAGGTAAAACAACAAGTCTAATTTCACTGACAGTAAACCATCTAATCAATAACCCTTTTTCAAAGGTGTACTATGTTGACTCTGATGGTAAACTATCGGTCGATAGAATAATTCAAGTCGCAGGGTCAAATTATCGGGAAATCTTAACAAAGATCAACATTCTAACACCTCAATCTTTCGAAGAACAGAATATGATAATATTAAATTTGAACGAAAAGCTTGATCAGAAAAATCTGTTAATAATTGACTCGATAACCGGGCTATATCGGTTAGAAACAGGCAGCTCTGAAAAAACTTTTGAAACCAATAAAGTATTGAACCATTACCTGGCTTTTCTAAAGGAGCTGGCTTTTACAAAAGATGTTGTGGTGATAATCTCCGGGCAGGTTAGAAGCATTTTAGATACCCCTTCTGAAATTGAGCCTGTTGCTCCTCGGCTTCTTAATTACTGGAGTGACTATGTAATTAAACTGGAAGCGACGTTAAACCCGAGTATGCGACAAGCAACATTGGAGAAACCATTGCCAATAGGAACTTGTATAATTGAGATTAGTGATATAGGTATAAGAGAGGCAACCCGTTTATGGTGAATGTGCTATGGGTCCTGGATGCTTTTTATCATTATCTCCCAGCATATTTCGCAAATGCGACCCCAGTCGTAGTAAATGGGGGAGGTCCAATAGATTTCGGAGCAAAATGGTTTGATGGTAAACGATTTCTGGGGGAACACAAGACCGTTATAGGCACTGCCTCAGGCATAATTGCTGGGATAATTATTGGCCTCATACAACAGCGCTTCCTTAACGGAATTCTACTATCAGTAGGGGCCATAATGGGTGACATGGTCACATCATTCATTAAAAGAAGGGTGGAGTTAGAGCCTGGTGCGTCAATGCCGGTCGGGGATCAACTTGGATTTATCATCTTAGCAATATTTCTAGGCTATCTAATACCCCCCGACCCTACTATAGAACAATCAATATTCATTTTAGTCGTAACACTGCCCATACACTATCTAGTAAACATAATTGCTTACTTGAGTAAAATGAAAGATACCCCTTGGTAAGGTACAGACAACCAGATTATGGGTTGATTCTGAAGAAAATTTGAAAAATTGTTTAAATAATCACCAGATGAATAATAAATACGGATATCCATCTTATTAATTCGGTCGAGCGAGTGTAAAAAATCGGAGGACCTTAATGTGTCTAGGAGGAAAATGCT